>ERZ761594.114-NODE-114-length-39358-cov-48.409027_pt1 | contig 39358 bp, 50 predicted proteins | sample MGYA00511036_ERZ761594 | MGnify/ENA primary metagenome ERZ761594 (study PRJEB28899, sample SAMN03785561) | bioreactor sludge metagenome | biome: EBPR Sludge; feature: EBPR Bioreactor; material: 0.22µm filtered reactor supernatant | place: Saint Lucia: Queensland... | reverse complement strand
CGCAGGTATTGGGGGGTGGGGGTTAACTTGAGGAGAGAGTAGTGGGACTTCGGGGACCGGCTGCGAAGCCGCCAGAGCTGAAACTGTTGGAAGGGCGTGGCCATCGGCCGGTGGACCTGACTTCGACGTTCCGGCCCGAGGTGGGTGCGCCGTCGCTGCCGCGCGACATCAGCCGCGAGGGACGCAAGGCCTGGAAGCGCCTGGTGCCCGAGCTGGTGCGCTACAACCTGCTTTCCAAGGTCGACTCGGACGCGCTCGAGGATCTGTGCGAGACCATCGGCTTGATCAAGGTCCTGCGTCGCTCGATCAACGCGCGCCAGGAGATGCTGCTCAGCAAGGACGAAGATCCTGCAGGCGCCGTCGAGGCGCGCACGCCCAAGGGCATGCGCATCCAGAGCCCGACCTACCAGGCGCTCAACCGCGAACGCGAAAAGCTGCGCAGCTGGCTGGCCGAGTTCGGGCTGACGCCGGCGCAGCGCGCCCGGGTGACGCTGGCCGTGCGGGCCCAGCTCAAGCTGTTCGACGGCGGCGGTGCGCTCGATGACGCCGCCAAACCCAAAGACCCCGGCCACAAGCCCTTGGGCTTCGCGGAGTTCGATTGACCGCCGCCACTTACTTCGAGCGCGCGAAACGCTACGCGCGCCGCGTCGTCACGGGCAAGGAACTGGCCGGCCGCTACGAGCGCCTGGCCTGCGCCCGTTTCGAGCGCGACCTGGTGCGCCAGGTCAGCGCCGAGTTTCCCTACGTCATCGATGAGCGACTGGGCTCGCGGGCTTGTCAGTTCATCGAGCTGCTGCCGCACATCAAGGGCGAGTGGGCCAAGCCGATCTATGTGGACGGCAAGATCACCTATCGCAAGCTCGAGCTCGAGGACTGGCAGGTCTTCAACGAATTCAACTTGTTCGCCTGGGTGCACCGGGCCAGCCGGCTGCGGCGCTTTCGCCGGTCATATGAAGAGATCGCCCGCAAGAACGCCAAGTCGACCCGCGGCGCCGGCCGCATGCTGTACCTGGCATTCGCCGACAGCGAGCCCGGCGCCCAGGTCTACAGCGCGGCGACCACGGCCGAGCAGGCGCGCGAGGTGTTCGACGTGGCGCGCGAGATGGCGCTGCGTGACGCGGAATTCCGCCAGCGATTCGGCGTGACGGTAGGCCGCTTCGACATCACCTCGGCCGAGATGGTCCAGACGTTCAAGATCCTGAACGCCGAAGCCTCGACGCAGGACGGCCTGAACGTACACGCCGCCCTGGTCGACGAGGTACACGCGCACAAAAAGCGCGACCTGTGGGACGTGATCGAGTCCGCCGACGGTTCACGCTCGCAGCCGATGATCAGCGCGATCACCACCGCCGGCAAGGACATGACCGGCATCTGCTACGAGCTGCGCGGCTACCTGGTCAAGATTTTGGAGGGTGTGCATGTCGACGAAACATTTTTCGGCGTCATCTACACCATCGACGAGGGCGATCAGTGGGAAGACGAGCGCGTCTGGCGCAAGGCGAACCCTAACCTTGGCGTCAGCGTGAAGCTGGACAAGCTGCAGGCCGCCTGCAGCAAGGCCAAAGCAACGCCCAGCGCGCGCGGAAACTTCCTGACGAAACACCTGAACGTGTGGACCAACGCCGGAAGCGCGTGGATGGATATGGAGGCTTGGGCCCGCTGCGCCGACCCCACGCTGCGCGATCGCCATGCCGAGTTCGAAGGCCTGGATGCCTTCGCTGGTCTCGACCTGGCGCAAAAAAACGACTTCGCCGCCAAGGTCAAGGTGATCGAGCGCGACGGATTCTGGCACGTGTTCACACGTCTGTACTACAACCAGGCCGCCGTCGACGAAAGCCCGACCGCGCAGCTGCCCGGCTGGGTCGAAGAGGGCCATGTGATCGTGAACGAAGGCAACTTGACCGACTTCGACGTTATCGCCGACGACATGCGCGACGACTGCAAGCGTCACAAAATGCAAGAGTTTGCGTTCGACCCGGCCCTGTCGATGTATTTCGCCGGCAAGCTGATCGACGAAGGCCTGCCGCTGGTCGAGATCGCCCAGCGCTCGACCTTCTTCACCCAGGTGTTGCTGCAGGTGGAGAACCTGGTACTGGCCGGCAAGCTGCGCCACGATGGCAACCCGGCCATGACCTGGATGATCAGCAACCTGGTAGTGAAAGTGAGCAAGTTCAACGAACTGCGCGCGCCCGTGAAAGAGCGCCCCGAGAACAAGATCGACGGCGCGATCGCCATGCTCATGGCGCTCGGCCGTGCGCTGGCGATCGCCTCCGACAACACGCAGCAGGGCTTCGTCGATCTCAACCAACCCGCCACGGCATGACCCCCACACTCAACCTCGAAACCCGCACGCACACCTCGCGCGTGCTCGCCGAGTGGGCGCATTCGCGCCCGGGTGCGATCGAGCGCATCTATGAGGACACGAGCCTGGCGCCACGCATCAACGCGCAGACCTACCCAGTCGTGAGCAGCGATTCGGCGGCGATGAAAGACCTGTTCGCGCCGATCAACTCTGCCAGCGGCTTTGTCGTCAACGACAAAACAGCCATGGCGGTGAGCACCGTCTACGCATGCCTGAGCAAAAAGGGCGGCGCGGTGCTGCAGCTGCCGGCCCACCACTACCGCACTGACCACGATGGCAACCGTGAGCGTATGCGCAATTCGCCGCTCTGGTGGCTGCTCAACGAACAGCCACATCAACGCTGGACCGCCGCCAGCTGGAAAGAGTGGATCGTGCGCTGTGTCGATCTACGCGGCGACCAACATACCCGCATCGTGCGCAGCAGCGACAACAGCGGCGGCCGCATCATCGGCCTGGAGCCACTGCATCCGGACTACACCCAAGCCCGCGTTGCCATGATCGGCGGCGAAGACGTGCTGGTGTACGACGTCACCAACATATTCACCGGCAAAGTCACCACCGTCCACCAGGACGACATGCTGCACTTCGCCGGCTTCGGGTTCAACGGTTTGCAGAGCCTCAGCGCCATTCAGTGGGCTGCCAAACAGGCCATCGGCAACAGCCTGGCCGCCGCCGAATACTCTGGCCGCACGATCGGCGAAGGCGCGATGCCGCAGATCGCGCTGCAATACCCAAACAAATTCAACCCAGCGCAATCGCAGCAGCTGCGCGACAGCTTCATCGCCACGTACGGTGGCCAGGGTGGGCGCAAGCTGCCGCTCGTGCTCAGCGAAGGCGGCACCGTCAAGGAGCTGAGCATCAGCCCGGTGGATCTAGAACTGATTGCCATGCGTGGCTACGAAAAGGCCGATATCTGCGAGGCATTGGGTGTGCCGCCGATCCTGATCGGATCCAGCGAAAAGGTCAGCAGCTGGGGCAGTGGCATCGAACAGATCACGCTTGGCTTTGTGAAATTCACCGTCAAACCCATGCTCAAGCGCTGGGAAGAAGAGATCAATCGCAAGCTGTTTCGCGTCGCCGGCCAGTTCGTCGAGTTCGAGCTCGATGGCCTCCTGCGTGGCGACAGCAAGGCCCAGAGCGATGCATTCCGCGCCGCTCTGGGCGGCCCCGGTACCGGCAACGGCTACCGCACGCCGAACGAAGTGCGCAAGCTGCTCAACCTGCCGCCAGACTCCGACCCGGCCAGCGACAAACTTTTCCGCGCCGACCCCAAGGGCGCCGCCTCACCCAAGCCCGCTGGCGACGACCCAACCGATCCACCGAAGGAACCAGCATGAAACTCAACAAGCTGATGCAGCTGCTCAAAGACAACGCCCGCGCTGAAGGCCCAGCGCCCATCCGCATGGACGCAACGGCCACCGAAGCGCACGTCTACATCGACGACGTGATCGACAGCTACTGGGGCGCCAGCGCAAAAGCGCTCATCATCGCTCTGGCTGACCAGCAGGACAAGACCGTGCATCTGCACATCAACAGCCCAGGCGGCGATGTATTCGAAGCGCGCGCGATGGCAGCCGCGGTGGTGGCGCATCCGGGTGACGTGATCTGCCACATCGATGGCATGTGCGCCAGTGCCGCCACATACGTGGCGCTGGCTTGCAGTCAGGTGCGCATGACCGATGGCGGCATGCTGATGATCCACAACAGCTGGACATTCACCTACGGCGACAAATCCGAACTGCGCGACACCGCCAATCTGCTGGACAAGATCGACGGCACCATCAACGCCGACTACGCGCGCAAGACCGGCGCCACCGCCGAGCAAGTCACCGCCTGGATGGACGCCACCACCTGGTTTACCGCCCAGGAAGCGCTCGACGCCAAGTTCATCGACGCCATCGACTCCAACACCAAACAAGGCGGCAAGTCCGCCCAGGCGCGGTGGAACCTCAGCGCCTACCCCAACGCCCCGCAGCCGCCGGCGCCCGAGGAAGACCTCACCGCCCTGGCTGCGGCCCAGACCCAGCGCAACCGCAACCGCCTGCGCCTGGTCACCCCAATCTGACGCTCCCCGCGTAGATGCCGGGCCGCATCCTGCGGCCTTTTTTTATGTCCGCTCCGCTACTTTGAAAGGTACATCATGAGCATTCAAGCACTCCGGGAGCGCCTCGCAGCTTCCAACAAGGCCGCCAAGGCCCTCCTGGCCGACAAGGGATCGCAAACCTGGACGGTCGAAGACCAGACCACGTTCGACAACCACATGGATGAGTCCGAGCGCATCGAGCGCCAGATCGCCGCCACCGAGCGGATGGCGGCCAAAGACCGTGAAGAAAACTTCAAGGATGTTGAAGACCACAACATCACGCGCAACGCCAAGAACGGCAAGCCGCTGACCGAGAACGAAAAGGCCTTCAACATCTTCTTGCGCAAGTCGTTCGCGCAGATGTCCGTGGAAGAAGCCATCGCGGTGCGCAACACCATGAGCACCACCACCGGCTCGCAGGGCGGCTACAGCGTGCAAAGCGAAGTCGCCACGCAGCTGATCGATCTGCTCAAGGGCTATCGCTTCATGCGCCGCGTCGCCAGCCAAATCACCACCGAAAAGGGCAACGACTTGTCGTACCCCACCAGCGACGGCACCTCGGAAGAAGGCGAGTGGATCGCGCAAAATACCACCGCAACCGGCTCCGATCCGACGTTCGGCACCGTCGCCCTAAACGTTTTCAAAGTCGGCAGCAAAGTCGTTGCGGTACCGATCGAGCTGTTGCAAGACAGCCAGATCGATATCCAAGGCATGGTCATGAAGCGCCTGGCGGAGCGCATCGGCCGCACCAGCAACAAGGGATACACGACTGGCAACGGCTCCACTGCCCCCAACGGCATGGTCACTGCCGCATCGGTCGGTAAAACCGGAACCACTGGCCAGACGCTCACCATCATCTATGACGACCTCGTCGACATGGTGGACAGCCTGGACGCGGCCTACCTTGACGACGCCTCGGATCCGACGCTGCCGGGCGCCGCACCAGGCTGGATGTTCTCCCAGACCATGCGCCGCGTCGTGCGCAAGCTCAAGGACAGCGCCGGCCGTCCGATCTGGACCCCGAGCTATGACGGCGGCATCACCGCAAAAGCTCCTGACATGCTCATGGGCTACCCCGTCAACCTGAACAACGACATGGCCGTGCCGGGCGCCAACGCCAAATCGTTGGCGTTTGGCAACTTCAGCCGGTACAAGATCCGCGACGCGATGGAAATCACCATGTTCCGGTTCGACGACTCGGCTTACGCCAAGCTCGGCCAGGTCGGCTTCCTGGCCTGGGCCCGCACCGGCGGCAACTTGCTGGACGTCAACAGCGTCAAGCTGTACCAGCACAGCGCAACGTAAGCGCACCGACGCCGCGCCACGATGCGGCGTTCACATCCACCAGCCCGCCCGGCCAGATGCTGGGCGGCGTCATTCACATCTCATGGAACGGTTATGAAAACCAGACTCATCGCATTGACGCTCATACTGGCGGCCATGGTGCCGTCAATCGGCAAGGACATCGAAGCCGACCGGGCATTCGAAGTCCCGCCCGACGAAGCCGAGCCTTTGCTCACGCAGGGCCTGGCCAAGCTCGCCGACCCTGCGCCCAGCCAGGCCAGCGCACCCAAGAGCGCCAAGACCGTCAAGGTCCGCGTACTCGCCGACTGCACGCTGGGTCGTGCCAATGATGTTGTCACGCTGACGGCAGCAGAAGCCAAGCTGGCCGACGAGCAAGGCCTGGCCGATCCCAGCAAAGAGGCCGTCGCCTACGCCGCCACGCTCGAACAGAACCAGCCCGCGGCCTGAGCCACCCGCAGAACGCATCCCCGAGGAATAGCACGACATGACCATCAAACTTTTGTCCAACTGGGGCGCGCAGCCGGCGGGGACGCTCTATACCACCGACGCGACGACCGAAGCGGCAATGGTCGCGGCCAAGGTCGCAACCTCCAATCTGGCCGGCGGTGTCACATGGGTCCCGCCAGGCAATTCGCCAGGCCTGGGACCGCCGGCTCACTTCTCGCCGGATGGCCAATCCCTGGTGTCAGGGGATGGGACCGATGTAGTGCCACAGCTCACGGGGTTGAGGACTGTCATTCAAGATGCGTTGGTCAACAACTTGGAGCCATACGCTTCGTTGCCCAAGGCATCCACCAAGACCATCCCGCAGCTCACCCCGACCGACTGGTATCCAGATTTGCTGCTGAACAGCGACGGCACCTACCTCTACGGGGCGTATTCTGCAAGCACTGACCGGCTTGTCCGCTACCCGGTAGGATCGCACGCGGCCATACTGGGCGCAACCCCTGCCGCTGGGCTGACGATCACACGCGTCGCGGTGACTTCCACGCCCGGCCTGATATTCATCCATGTCGAAAACGCAAGCCGCAGCGGGGACATCTACAGGTCAACGGACTACGGTGCGAACGTGTCGCTGGTGCTGCAACTCGGGACGCGGAACACGCTACCTCCTGTCAGCGGCGCCAGGAGCGCCGACGTGTCGTGGCTTTCCGATCGCAATTTCTGCGAGGCGACGATCCAGGGGCGGCGCGTCCTGTTCATCGGCGAGTACAACGCCGGGACGGCCCGCACGCTCGGCGGTGCCAACGACGCCGTTTGCCTCTACAAATCAACCGACGATGGCGTCACCTGGGCCATCGCAGCAGAGTGGAACACCGATGGCCTGTCCACCGTCAACGACGTGGCAAATGGCGGAAACTATGTGCGCCACATCCACGCGGTTCGGTACAACAGCATCGACGGCAAGGTTTACATTCTCTTTGGCGACACCAGCAGCCTGTCGAGCGTGGTCAACGACCAACAATCTGCGATCTTGCAGTGGGACGGGGTTACGGCCATTGCGTCCAACGCCACGGTTTCATCCAACGCCACCAACTACCCATCGGCGTTCAAGTGCCTGTATGGGTCTCAGCGGTATCGGTCGGTTGATGCTCTTTTTGAGTCCGATGGCGTCTACATCCTGACGGACGCAAGAAACTCCACGGGCTCGGTGGAAAACCCGTGCGGGATATTCCGTCACAGCTATGACTTCACGACCAGCGAGCGGGTCGCGCGCACGATCATGGAGGTCAATGGCCGCTCTGGTTACTTCGGCATCAAGCATCCAAACGGCAATCACATCTGGATCGACTCGGTGGCTGCAGCGGACAACGTGGTCGCGGGGGCTTATCTCAACAGCATCCACACGTCCTCGTCGGACAGGACCATGTACGCCAGAAATGCGGTGTGCCGCAGCAAGACCGGCGGCGTCATCTTCGTGCCGCAGGCGTTCTTCATGGCGGGCAGCAACATCTACATCGTGAACTCGGTGAATGCACCGATGAAGGATGGAACGGCAGTAGTGCAGTTTGATGCCTCCCTGGCGTGGAACGGTGAGCGGCCCGACACGGTAGCGCCAGTATTCTTCGTGGACACCGTGAACGGCACCGACGACGCGACCACCACAAGTCGCATCCTTCGTGGCAACGCACCCGGCACCGATGCCTTCAAGACGTTGCAGTATGCGATGACTGGATCGCGGGTTCCACATGGTGGACGGGTTCACCTGACCGCCGGAACTTACAGCGAGAGCACCTCGATCAACCCGGTGTTCTTCACCACCCTTTGCGACACGACGGAGTATGTCCATGTGTCGGGGGCCGGTAAGGCCTCCACCATCGTGGGCAACAACGCGTCGGCAAGCAACTGGCTAATGGGGCCTGTGTCAAGCGCGGTGCAACAGAATTGGGACTTCCAAGACTTGCGGCTGACGACATTCAAGTCAGGCGCGCAACAGTCGATCCTGCTCTATACCAGCTACGCGCTCACGACCGCCTTTTACCTGCGTCTGATCCGGGCCGAGGTTGGCAAGCGTCGGGGCGACATCAGCGCAACGGTTGCCACGGACGACGCCTTTGCCGCCGTCCCGATCACCATCGCCCATGCGTCTGTTGCGTTGCGGCCTAACTTCCGCTTTGTCGATTCCGGCCTGGTCTACAAAAATCTGTCGGACACATCCAGCTCGGCGGTCCTGCTATTCCACAACAATGCAGCGGGCCTCCCGGTGGCCAATGTTGACGCCCTGCGCACGGTGTTTTGGGGTGGCCAAGTCCAGCATGGCGGCGCAGCGGCAACCATGAAGCTGGTCAACTGCATTTTTGGTGGTTCGACAGCCGCCACAGGCCACCTGTCCATTCTGACCACCGCCACCGTGTCGCCGGTTGGCTACGGCAATCGTTTTGAGTCCATTGCTGCCACCAAACAGGTCAACAACGCATCGACCTTGCCGATTGTGGGGGCGGGCCAGCTTGGCATCGCGTACATCAACCAGACGCTGAACGACGGCAGCTTTCTCGACTCGCTGCGCACGGTGCGGCAGCCAGGAGGGCGGGTCAAGAGTCCGTTTACCAACGACTACTCGATTATCCCGGTCTACTGATCCCATCCCCTGCCGGTAGCCATCCCATGAACGACGTCGATCGCATCGCCGATGCGCTGTTTGATCGGTTCCGCCGTACCATGGCGACGGCACTGCTGCAGCCGGTCGAGGTGGGGGTGTACCCGGGTGTGGATCTCGCGGTGACGTCGAACGAGGCCACGCTGAGCAAGTGGATCGATGTTTACGAAGGCCTGCTGCTGGAGCGCGGCTATGACCCGCAGACCGTCAAGAATCGCCGCTCCAATCTTAAGCATATCCGCTTGATGTGGGGCGCCAGCCCGCTGCGTGACATCAAACCACGGCACATCTCGTCCGCGCTGCAGGCCTTTTTGCCCGATCGATCTTCGATGGCCCGGCGGATCTTCGATGAGCTGCGCGACATGTACCGCGAGGCGGTGGCCAACGACTGGTGCGAGAGTAACCCCGTGCTCAACACGCGCCGGCCGCCGAACAAGGTCAAGCGAAAGCGTCTGTCGCTCGACGTGTGGGACAGCATGTGCGAAGTGGCGCTTGTGCATCGCCAGCCGTGGGTCCTGTTCATGCTGCTCCTGGCGCTCGTCACCGGCCAGCGGCGTGCCGACCTGGCCAAGATGCGGTTCGATGACGTCTGGGACGGTCACTTGCACATCGAGCAGCAAAAGAAGGCTGGCAAGGCGTACGGTGCCCGGGTTGCTCTGCCGCTCGCACTGACACTCGACGTGATTGGCCTCACCCTCGGTGACGTGATCGACCTGTGCCAGCACTATTGCAAGCCCGGGCCGACGCTGCTGCGCCGCAATGATGGCAAGCGCATCGAGCTGTCGTCGCTCAGCAATCGGTTCAACGAAATCATACGTACCGTGATGGGGAACACCGCCTACGCCGACCGTGAATGGCCGTCACTCCACGAGATCCGGTCATTGTCGGAGCGCTTGTACCGCGCGCAAGGAATCCAGACGCAGCACCTCCTGGGCCACAAGCACCAAGATATGACGGACAAATACAACGATGACCGTGGGTTGACTGCTGCCGAGTGGAAGCACCTGGCAATTTGATTGAGCCCATGGCAAGGACCAAATCCCCATGACATTCAAAGTCATCACCCCCCCAGCCGCACCGCTCGACCTGCCAGCCCTGCGCCTGCACTGCAAGCTCGACCCGGTCGGCTCGACCCACCCGGATGATGCAACGCTCACCGGCGCGCTGGCCGGCGCGCTCAAACTGGCCCAGCACTACACCCAGACCAGCATCGGCGAGCAGACCCTGGAGCTCGCGCTCGATGCGTTCCCGGTCAGCTGGATCACCCTGCCGCGCGGCCCGGTCACGGGCATTACCAGCGTCAAATACCTGGACCAGGCCGGCGTGCTGCAGACCGTGGACCCCGGCGCTTACAAGCTCGACACCTACGGCACCCCGGCCCGGCTGTTCCCCGCATTCGGCACCAGCTGGCCCTCGGCCCGCTGTGAGGTCAACGCCGTGCTGATCCGGTACGTCGCCGGCGTCCTCGCCGCCGATATCGACCCGGCCGTGCTCAGCGCCCTCAAGCTCATAGTGGGCCACCTGTACGAGCATCGGGAGGACACGGTATCTGGCACGCTCACCGAGATTCCAACCGGTGCCCAGGCGTTGCTCGACACCGTCAAAGTCTGGAGCATGTAGCCCACCATGCAAGCCGGCCGCCTCGACCAACGCGTCACACTCTACAGCCGCGGCGCCCCAACGCTGGACGCCGCCGGCCAGGACACCATCACCTGGGTCAGCCAAGGCACCGTCTGGGCCCAGCGCATCACATTGCGCAGCGCCGAGGCCGTAGCCGCCGCGCAGATCAGCGACGACGTCGTCGTCGAGCTGCACATCCGCCACCGTGCAGACGTGAGCACCACCTGGCGCCTGGAGTGGCTCGGCGTGGGCTACGACATCACCAGCGTCGAGCCATTTGGCGGGCGTAAAGACAGAACGCGGCTGCTGTGCCGCAGGGGAGTCAAAGATGGCCGTTGATGATGGCGTGCGCCTGCAAGGTTGGGACGATCTCATCGCCAAGCTGCGCGCCTTGCCCGGTGCCCTGCGCGTGCGCGTACTGCTCAACGCCCTGCGCGCCGGCGCCCGCCCGGTGCGCGACGCGGCCCGCGCCCATGCGCCCGTGCTCCAGAAGCCGGTGCCATACCGCACCGTCGGCCTGGTGCGCAAGTCCATCGTCGTGCGCACCAGCAAGACCGCGCGCCAGGCCGGCGACGTGGGTGTGTTCGTCAACGTGCGCCCGGCCAAGGGCGCGCGGTTCAAGACCAGCACCAGCCGGGTGTTTGGCCTCAAGGTCCGCACCCGCACACAAACCCGCGCCAGCCTGCGCGGTGCCCGCAGCCCGGTCGACCCGTTCTATTGGCGTTTTGTCGCGTTCGGCACCCGCAAGATGCGCGCGCGCAATTTCCTGCAGGCCGGCGCCAACAAACTCACCGGCGCGCTGCCCGTCATCCAGGCCGCGCTGGACAAGTGGATCGCCAAGACCAACGCCAGCGGAAAGATCGTCCCATGAGCGCCGAATCCGCCCTGCGCGCCCTGCTCGTCGCCAACCCGGCCGTGGCAGCCCTCGTGCAAACCCGCGTCGCAGTCGACCGCATGGAGGAGGGCGCCGTGTTCCCCTTCGTCGTTTTCGCCCGCACCGGCACCCAACCCATCACCGCGCTGGACGGCACCCACCTGCGATCGCAGGCCAGCCTCGAGGTGCAGTGCTGGTCCGAAACCCGCCTGGGCGCCGACGCACTGGCCGACGCTGTGGCAGCAGCCGTGCGCGGCGTCATCAGCCAAACCGTGCCAGGCCGTGCGTCCGGCTACGACGCCGACACCGATCGCCACGTCTGCAGCTTGCAGGTCGCCTGGTGGGAGTGAGCAACAGACAGCAGGCGCAACGCCCCAGATTCCGGATTCAAGCCGGCAACCGTTGGCCCTCCATGCGAGGGCCATTTTTTTACCACGTTAGGAGCCAATCATGGCAGCAGTAGTCGCAGACGGCACCATCGTCGCATTCGCATCCACCTACGGCGTCAGCAAGGCCATGAGCGCCGTGAGCAACGCCAACCCGGCCGTTGCCACGCTCGAGGCCAGCCACGCCGTCATCGTCGGGGACCTCATGGAGGTCGCCTCCGCCTGGCCCGACCTGGACGGCAAGGTCATCCGCGCCAGCGTCGTCGCAACCAATGACGTCACGTTCGAGGGGTTCAACACCACCAGCACCACCAAGTTCCCAGCCGGCGCCGGCGCAGGCAGCGTGCGCGAGATCACCGCGTTCACCAACATCGCGCAGATCCTCACCATCGCCGTCGAAGGCGGCGAGCCGCAATACCTGGACTACCAGTTTCTTAACGAGCTGCGCCAGCGCCGCATCCCGCTGGCCAAGTCGCCGCTTTCCATCACCATCGAGATAGCCGACGACATCACGCTGGCGCAAAACGTAGCCCTGCGTGCGCTCGAAGCAGGTGGCGTACCCGCAGCGATGCGTTGGACGCTGCCCAACGGTTCGGTCGTGTACCTCAACGGCTACTGGTCCATGTCCGATCTGGGCAAGCTCACCACTGGCCAGATCATCAGCCGCACCATCGGCTTTGCGCTCACCGCGCTGCCGACGGAATACGCGAGCTGATAGGTCATGGCAGAGCTCGCCCAAATCAAGCGCAAAGCGCTGGCCGCGCGGCGCTTCGAAGTGCCGATGGCCGGCCGCGCGGACGCCATCATCACGCTGCAGGTGCCCACCAAGCACGAAACCATGGTCTCCTACCTGGACTGCGGCACCGGCGCTCCGGCGGCCAACTCCGCCCGTTGGCAGCGCGTCATGCTCGAACGCGCCATCGTCGCCTGGCGTGGCCTGCGCGTGGGGGACCTGCTGGCCACCCACGAGGCCGCCGCCGAAGACCTGCCGTTCGACCCCGAGGCCATCGCGCTGCTGCTCGATGCCCAGGACGAATGGGCCACGCAGCTGTTCGGCGAGCTCATGCCGCGCCTCGAAGCGCGCCAGGCTGTGCAGGATACAGCCGAAAAAAACTCCTGAAGCTGCTGGCCTGGGAGCGCGGCGCCGCTGACGTGGCCGCCATGCGCGAAGCCGGCTTTGGCGACCTGCGTGGCCCCCGGCCCACGCTCGACCCGATCGCGGCGCAAGCCCAGCAGTGCTGGCTGTTCTGCGCCGGCTGGGCGCCCGAGCGCTGGCCTGTGTTCGATGCCTTCTACCCCGTGGCCGATTGGTATTTGCTGATCGATCTGATGACAACCATCCGCAACGCGCTGGAGAAATAGCCATGGCATTTGCTTCGCTCTCCGTCGACCTGGTCGCCAAGATGGCCAAGTTCGAGGCCGACATGGGCGAGGCCGCGCGCGCGTCCGAGAAAACCGCGCAAAAAATCACCCGCTCGCTCGATGTCATCAAGAACGGCTTCATCGCATTGGCCGGAGCCGTCAGCGTCAAGGTGTTGGTTGGTGCGTTTCAGGCCATAGTCGACGGCGCCGACGATCTGGCCAAGCTCAGTCAGCGCACGGGTATCGCGGCCGAAACGCTCGCCGGTCTGGGCTACGCGGCCACCTTGGCCGGCGGCGACGTGCATACCATGACCGACGCGGCCGACAAACTCAACCGCAGCCTGGCCGAAGCCGCCAGCGGCGAAAAGCTCGCCAGCGAAGCGTTCAAGGCCCTGGGCATCAGCGCCACTGATGCGGCGGGCAAGACCAAGACCGTCGATGTCGCCTATGCCGAAATCGCGGACCGATTTGCGGAATTCGAAGACGGCCCCGAGAAGGTCGCCCTGGCCATGCGGCTGTTCGGCAAGGCCGGCGCCGAGCAGATCGTGCTGCTCAATGGCGGCGGCGACGCGATTCGCAAAAACGCTGAGTATTACCGGCGCTTCAGCGGCGTCACCGAGGAGCTGACGAAACAGTCCGAGATCTTCAACGACACGATGTCGAACATCGGCCTCATCGCCAGCGGTGTCGGCACCCGCATCACCGCCGCGCTGCTGCCGTCGCTGCAGGCCGTTGCTGATCAATTCCTGCGGCTGCAGGAAGAGGGTGTGTCCGACGAATGGGCCGCGCGCGCGAAATTCCTGTTTGACAAAATCTCACTCGCAGCGGCTGCGCTGGGGACGCAGTTGACGGTCGTAGGCAAGACTTGGGGCGCATTCGCAGCAGTTGTCACGAATCCTGGTTCTGCGAAAACGATTTTTTCGCTTCTTAAATCCGACATTGTTGCCGCCTACACCGAGCTGGGCCGGTTCGCCGACCGCCTCAACGGCATCGGCGTGAGCCACCCCGACGACGAAAGCGCTGCCGAACGCCGCCGGCTCGGGCTGGACAAGCCACCAGCGCCCAAGCGCCGCGCCCCGCGCCTGCCGTCCACCACCAGCGGCGGCACTGGCTCGTCCCGGCAGAAGGAACTCGACCTCACCAACAAGGAGCTGGCGCGGTACCTCGAAGGCCTTGAAAGCGCGATCCAGAAAACCCAAGACCTCAGTGCTGTCGAAGAAGCGCGCATCTTTCTGCATAAAAAGGGCGCCGGCACATCGACCGATGAAGCCGCCCGCGTCCTGCAACTGGCCCGGCAGCTCGACCAAATCAAAGCCATCAACGAGGCCGAGGCCGAAGGCATCCGCCTGGGCCGCGAGGCCAGCGCGGAGGCACTCGCGCAGGAGCGCGCCCGCGAGGATGCCAACCAATCGCGGATCGAGCGCCTGCTCGCGCCCACGGCCACTCGGCAGCTGCAGGAATCACGCTCCGACATGCTGTTCCTCACCGAGCTGTTCGAAAAGGGAGCCATCTCGGAGAAGCAATACCTCGAAGCGGTGACCGCTCGCCTGGGCCTTACGAATGACAAGATGGAGAAAACAAAATCCATCGCCGAAGAGCTTGGGTTGACGTTTGCGTCTGCCGCCGAAGACGCGATCGTTGCGTGGAAAGGTTTTGGGAATCTGATCCGCGCCGTCGAGCAGGATGCACTACGGATCGTCACGAGAAAGCTAGTCACCGAACCGTTCACAAAAGCGGTCACTGACATGTTCAAAGGCGGCGGATCCGGTGGTGGCATCGGCGGCGCTCTATCTGGCCTGTTCAGCAAGATATTCAGCTTCGACGGCGGCGGCTTTACCGGCGACGGCCCGCGCATCGGCGGCCTGGACGGCAAAGGCGGCCGCCTGGCCATGCTGCACCCGCGCGAGACCGTCATCGACCACAGCAAGGGCCAACAAAGCGCCGGCCGCAACGTCATCGTCACCATCAACCAATTATTCGCCCCCGGCACCAGCCGCGCCACCACGCTGCAGGCTGCGGCCGACGCCAGCCGCCAGTTGCAGCTCGCCGCGCGCAACCTGTAACGCAAAACCATGGCATCCCTCACCGTCCTGTCCGATGTCGTCATGCCCGAGCGCCTACTCAGCGCCGGCGTGCGTGGCAAGAACATCCGGCGCAACACCCGCACCCAGGCCCGCAATGGCCGCGTGCAGATCAACGTCGACGCCGACCTCACCCAGCGCCAGTACGAGTTCGGCAGCGTGCCCCTCACGCTGCCTCAGTGGCAAGACCTCGAAGGCCTGCACGAAGTCACCGATGGCGGCGCCTTCGGCCTGCTGCTGCCCGACCCGAAGGACGCAAGCGCGAGCATCACGCAAGGCATCGCCACGCTCATCACCGGCACCACCTACCAGCTGCACAAGCGCTACACCAGCGCCGGCAGCTCGCGCACCAAAGACCGCAAGATCACCCGCCCACGCGCCGCCGGCTTCGTCATCCAAGTCTCGGGCACGCCTTTGGTATCTGGCAGCGGCTACACCCTCAACGCCGACACCGGCGTCGTCACCATCCCGTCCGCGCCCGCCGCCAACACCATCACCTGGTCGGGCGCGTTCTACGTGCCGGTGCATTTCCTGGCCGACGAGCTCGACTGGGACATCGTGCGCGGTGGTCCCTACGACGGCCGATTCGTCGTCGGGCCCAACGTCGTGCTGATCGAGGTCATCGAATAATGATCGTCACCCCCGTCGCACTGGCCGCCGACATGGCGCTGGGCAGCACCTCGCTGGCCTGGCTGCTCAAAGTCGTGCGCACCGATGCTCAGGTGTTCGCCTTCACCAGCTGGTCCAGTGACATCGATGTGGACGGCGTGACCTACCGCGCAGGCCCCGGCCTCGATGTCTCGGGCATGGTCACCGCCGCCGGCCTGGCCGTCGACAACCTCGAGCTGACCACGCTCGACGACGGCTCAACTTTTACCAGTGCCGACGTTCTCACCGGCAAATGGCGCAGCGCCGCCTTCACCATTTCGCGCTGCAACGCCCGTGCCACAGGCAACGGCGTCCAGGTGCGCATGGCCGGCACCATCGGCAACGTGGCCCTGCGCGAGGGCTACGTGGTGGCCGAACTGCGCGGCCTGCAGCAGATCCTGCAAGAGCCCATCGGCAGCGTCAGCAGCAAGACCTGCCGCACCCGGCTGGGCTCCCCGCTGTGTACTGTCGATCTGGCGCCCTGGACGCACACCGCCAGCGTCACCAGCGTGGCCAGCAACCAGGTGTTCACCGCCAGCAGCCTGGCCCAGGCCGCCGACTACTTCGGCGAAGGCATCCTCACCTGGACCAGCGGCCCCAGCGCCGACCTGTCGTTCAAGGTCAAGACGCACGCCGGCGGCGGCGTGCTCACGCTGATGCTGCCGCCGCTGCTCACCGTCGCGGTGGGGCACAGCTTCTCCATCGTGGCCGGTTGCCGCAAGCGGTTGGAGGACTGCCGCGACAAGTTCAACAACGTGCTCAACATGCAGGCCGAGCCGCACCTGCCCGGCATCGACGCCATCACCAGCCCGCCATGACCACCATCCCCATCACCACCCGCGCCAAGGTCGTGCAGGCCGCGCGCAGCTGGATCGACACCCCCTACCACCACCAGGCCCGCGCCAAGGGCCTGGGCGTCGATTGCGTGGGTCTGGTCATCGGCGTCGGCCGCGAGCTGGGCCTGTGCGCGCCGGAGTTCGACGTGCCGCCCTACGCGCGCACGCCCGATGGCTCCAGCCTCGTGCACCAGGCTGGCGCGCTCATGCAGCGTCTGCCCGTCGACGCGGCGCTGCAGCCCGGCCAGGTCATCGTCGTCGCGTTCGGCGGCGATCCCCAGCACCTCGGCATCCTGGGCGACTACCGCCACGGCGGCCTGTCCATCATTCATGCGGCTGCCATCGCGCGGCCACCTCGGGTGATCGAGACCCGGCTCATGTTCAGCAGCGCGATGCGCTTCGTGGCCGCGTTCGAGCTGCCGGGGGTCGCGTAATGGCGCAGCTCGTCATCGCCGCTGCCGGCGCCGCGATCGGCGGCGCCATCCCGGGCTTCGGCATTGCCGCGCTCGGCATCTCCGGCTCCGGCCTGGGCTGGGCCATCGGCTCTGTCGTCGGCAGCTTGTTCGCACCGAAGCAAAAGGGCGAGGGTCCGCGCCTGAGCGACCTCACCGTCTCCAGCAGTGCCTACGGCACACCCATCCCTTACGTGCTCGGCACGCCGCGCCTGGCCGGCCAGATCATCTGGGCCAGCAATAAGCGCGAGATCGCCACCACCACCGAGCAAGGCAAGGGCGGCGGCGGCTCGGAGTTCACCACGTACACCTACGAGGTCGACGTGCTGATCCTGCTGACCGACAACATCGTGCCCGGCATATCGCGCACCTGGCAGAACGGCGAGCTGATCTGGAACAAGTCTGCCGGAGCCGACCCCGCCACCATCGCCGCCAGCGACGCCGCGCCCCAGTGGCGCCGCATCACCTTCTACGACGGCAGCGCCGACCAGCTGCCCGACCCCACCTACGAGGCCGCGGTCGGCACTGCCAATGCGCTGGCCTACCGCGGGCGCGGAACGGTGTTCATCGAGGGTTGGCAATTGGGCTCCAGTGGCCAGATCCCGAACGAGACGTTCGAGATCTCCGACGCCATCCCCACACTGGAGACCAGCGCCGAGGTGTCGATCGGCCCCAACACATCGCCGCAGGTGGTGGTGCTGTCCGAGCAGTACGCCTTGTGCGTCTATTCGAACGGGAGTTCCGGCGCACGCGCGTCGCTGATCGACATCAGTGGCGCGGACCCGGTCGTGGTCAGCTCGACGGGCCTCACAGGCTCGACCACCAGCATCGGCAACCTCGAGCGCATCTCCGACACGCAGGCGCTGTGGATTTCCAAGGAGGCGGCTGATCTGCGGCCCCGAGCACGCATCGTGGGCCACATCGGCACATCGGTGGTCGCTGGCGCATCGACGCTGTTTCCATCGGGCACGTCGCCCGGCGTTTTCGGTGACGCCTCCTCCGGTACCAGTATGTCGCCGCTGGACGCCACGCGGTTTCTCACCACCTACCTGTACGACACCTATCGATTCGGCGCGGTCGTCATCACCGTGAGCGGCTGGACCGCCCCGGTGATCGGCGCGCTGAATATCTCATCGTCCTACGCTGAACCGATGCTCTACTCGCTGGGGGTCGCACTTGGAGCATCCAGCGGCCTTATGGTGACCGAGACGGGTGGCGGGACCGACGATCTGCGGGTCGCCTCGCTCGCAGTCTCTGGCGACACCGTGACGTTCGGCGCACTGTCCGACGTCATCGACACCGACGCGGGTCCCTTGTCGATCACCAGGATCAGCGGCGCTAGTGCGCTAGTTGCATACAGCAAGTTCACCGGAGTGCCCGGCATCAGCAACTCGCGCTCCGTCCTCGTCACCGCGTCTGGCGGTGGATCCACCGTGCAATCCGCCGGCGACGGATTCGCTGTGGCGTCGCACCGAGTGTGTGACACCGGCGCAGTTTTTGCTGGTGTATCGGAGAGCGCGACCGGCAAGATGTACGCTCGGCGCCTTTCGTCCAGTGGCGCGCCGGCGACCGACCTGGTCGAGATCTCGGACGCACCCACTTCGCAGGTCGATGTGTCGGCGCTGCTCACCGGGACCGGCGCCGTGGTGGTGTATTCGCGCAGCAGTTGGGTTTATGGCCGCATCTTGAGGGGGAACTGATCCCATGGCCACCACCATCGCCCAAGCCGTCTCCGCCATCTGCCTGCGCGCAGGCCTCACCGCCGACCAGTTCGACGTGACCGCGCTGGAGAGCATCACCCAGCCGCTGCGCGCCATGGCCATCAGCCAGGTCACCAGCGCCCGCCAGGTGCTCGACATGCTGGCCAGCGCGTATTTCTTCGAGGCCGTGGCCAGCGACAAGATCTACTTTCGCCCGCGCGGCGGGGCGCCTGTCAAGACGCTGAGCTACCAGGACCTGGGCATGTACAACGCCGGGCAGGACATGCCCGGCCCCTTGGTGCTCACCGACGGCAACGAGCTCGAGCTGCCGGCGCAGATCGCGCTCACCTACCACAACATCGACGGCGACTACCAGACCGACACCCAGTACAGCGACCGGCTGCTCTCCAGCATGCAGAGCACCAGCACACTCTCGCTGCCATTGGGCCTGACCGCATCCGAGGCCAAGGCCATGGCCGATGCCATGCTCATCGACAGCGTCGTGTCGCTCCTGACCACCACGCTACACCTGGGTCTGGCCCATTCCGAGCTCGAGCCCACAGACGTGGTGATCGCCACCGGCGACGATGGCTCCACCTACCGGCTGCGCTTGGTCAAGCGCGAGGACACCGGCGGCGTCAGCGCGTTCGAGGCCGTGCTCGACGATGCCTCGGTGCTCACCCAGGCCGGCATCACCGACGGGGCCACGGCATCACAGTCCGTCGTGTTGCCGGTGGCGGACACTGTCTGGCTGCTGCTCGACATCGGCCCCCTGCGCGATGACGACGACGCGCCAGGCTACTACGCGGCCGTCAGCGGCGGTGGCAGCAGCGCCTGGCGCGCCGCAGGCGTGTACGACAGCCCCGACGACACCACCTACGACCTGCGACTGAGCCTGAGTAGCCAGGCCGTCATCGGCGAGGCCACCACCGCGCTGGCTGTATGGCAAGGTGGCAACGTGTGGGACGACGTCAGCACCGTCACCGTCGAGGTCGACGGCCAACTCGCCAGCGCCACGGCGGCCGAGGTCATCGCACGTCGTAGCACCAACGCGGCCTTGCTGGGCAACGAGCTGCTGCAGTTCCGCACCGCTACCCTGGTCAGCCCGGGCGTCTACACCCTGTCTGGCCTGTTGCGCGGGCGCCGCGGCACCGAGTCGGCCATGGCCGGCCACGCCATCGGCGACAGGTTCGTGCTGCTGGGCACTGCGGGCGTGCGCTTCATGGCGCTGCAGGTGGCGCAGCTGGGCGTGCTGCGGTATGTGAAGGCAGTCACCGCGGGGCAACTGCTCAGCGCCGTCACGGCCAAGACCATCACCCCGCTGGGCGGCACGCTCAAGCCATTGGCTCCCGTGCTGGCCAGCGCCGACCGGTCGGCTTCCGACACCGTGCTGCACTGGTACCGCCGCACCCGCTTGTCCACCCGCATTACCGGCCCGCTGCCATGGAGCAACCGCCTGGGCGAAGCGGCCGAGGCCTACGAGGTCGACGTGTATGCCGATGGCACCTACACCACGCTCAAGCGCACGCTGGCCGCCACCGACAGCCAGGTGACCTACCCGGCGGCCGACCAGACCACCGACTTCGGCGCGCCGCAAAGCACCCTGTACATCGAGATCTTCCAGATCAGCGCCACCGTCGGCCGCGGCACCGGCCTGCGCGCCACGGTCTGACCCATTCCAAACCCACGGAGCACCCCATGGACCTGATCCCCGACGGCGGCGTCGAAAACGCCGAGACACTGATCAACGCCGGCCTCGTCGAGCTGGCACGGGGCCGATCACTCAGCAGCGTGAGCGCGGCCATGACGTTCGCGCTGCCCACTGCCACCACGCACAACCTGGCGTTCCTGCACCCCAGCGCCGACACCACCGCGCGCATCTGGACCATCCCGGCCAATGCGTCGGTGGCGTTCCCGATCGGCACCGAGATCGAGATTTTCAACCAGAACGGCGCCGGCGTGCTCACCATCGCCATCACCACCGACACCATGCGCCTGTCCCCCGGCGGCACCACCGGCAGCCGTACGCTGGCGGCCAACGGGCACGCGGTGGCCAAGAAGATCACCGCGACCGAGTGGATGATCTGGGGAACGGGGTTGACGTGATGGGCCGCACAACGATCCACGCGCCGCTGCCGGCACCACCGTACCACGACCAGCGCCGCGGCCCGCACCGGCTGCTGCGCTTCGACTTGCTGGTGCGCGTGGCGATCTTGTTCGCGGCCACTATCACCTGCCTGCTGGCCTGGTTCGTGCCGGTGTCGTTGACGGCGACCTTGCTGATCGAGGGCGGCGCCGTCGGCCAGGCGGTGCTGCTGGCGATGACGGCGGCCACCGCGATCGGCTATGTCGATGTGGTGATAAACGACCTCATGCCCGACCGATTCTGCGTGCGGTTGATCAAGCACAAGCGGCACCTCGGCTACAGCCTGATTGCGTTCCTCTACCTGGTGCAGGCCTACGCCAGCATCGGCGAGTCGCTCGGGCCCGAGGATCTTCTGCCATTGGGGTACATCATGAATGGTCTGATGGCCGCCTGGTTCAGCTGGACGTCCGCAGTGCGGGGGTGGCATGTTTAACGCGCGCACCTTCGCCCACCTGTTCCTGGCCATCACCGGCTGCGTCGCATCGGGCCTGGTGTATGCAGCCACCGACGCCGACCTTCTGGGCCTGCCGTGGCCACAGATCGCGGTGGCCGGCGTCATCGCGTTGTGGGGAGGCCTCACGCGCACCAGCGAGCGCGCCCTGGAGTTCAGCATCGCCCAGCGCAACCGGCTCGACGAAAGCCAGCCAGTGCCGCAGGGCTTCCACCTGTGGCCCGAGGTCTGGCGCGCGATCTGGCTCTCCGGCGGCATCGGGTTCCTGGTGTACGGGCTGTGCTCGAGCATGGGCCTGGGCCGCTTCGAGACCGGCGGCGCCATCTTCCTGTCGGGCTATCTCGGATCGCGCCTGCTCGGCGCGCTGGGAGACATGGCCCTGGCCAGGCTTGGCGACCTGGTGGACAACCTGCGCCGCGACGGCCCTAAGCAATGAAGTGGCGGGCGGTGTTGCTCGACTGGTGGCGCGAGGTCCAGGAGCCGTTCGACGTTGATTCAACACCGAACAGCGCGCCGGCGCCAGATAGCGATTTCGGGTGTCCTGACACCCAGCCGACAGCGCCGGGTGCGCTGGACTCTGACCTGTCGAGGCTCGAATGATCACCCGCAATTTCGCCATCAGCGAGTTCGTCAACAGCCACACCGCCACGCGGCTGGGTATCGACAACACGCCCAGCGCGTCCATCGTGGCCACGCTCACGAACGTGCTGATCCCGGCCATGCAGCAGGTGCGCGACCTGATTGGTGAGCCGGTGATCATCAAGTCCGGGTACAGATGCCCGCACCTCAACGCCGTGGTGCGCGGATCTCCGAACAGCGACCACCTCACCGGCCACGCTGCCGACTTCGTGGCGCCAGCCTATGGTGATCCGCTGAAAATCTGCCGCCTGCTGCTGGCCAACAACGACAAGCTGAAGTGGGACCAGCTGATATTCGAGGTCGGCTGGGTGCATGTGTCGTTCAACACGCGCCGGCGCAACCAGGTGCTGACGGCGCACTTCACGCCGTCAGGGGTGCGGTACACGCAGGGCCTGGCGTGATGCTGCCGCTGCCGATCCTGCTGGCCATCGCCGCGCTGGTGGCCAGCAATGCATTCACGGGCTGGGCCTGGCTGCAGGCGCGCGATCGCGCAGCCTTGCTCCAGGAGCGGCTAGACAACACCGTCGACGTCGCGCGCGAGTGCAGCCGCGGCGTCGAGGCCCTTCGCCTGGAGGCCGACAAGCGCGTCCGTGCAGCTCGGGCAGCGATCGCCGCGGCTGAGTTGCGGGCCTCCCAGCGTGACCAGCGTGCCGATCAGATCCTGGCCACCCCGCCGGCCGTCGCCGGCGATGACTGCGCCAGCGCACAGGCCCAGGTCGACGACTGGCTGGCCAACCGCCAGGCCAAGCCATGAACTGGCGCCTAGTCGGCATCGTTTTGGCCACCTCCGCGTTGATTGGATGCGAATCTGCTCCAATTCGGATGCAGACCGTCCAGGTGCCAGTGCCGGTGCAATGCCAGGCGCAGGTGCCCACGCGGCCCGCCATGCCCACCGAAGCCCTGCGGCCAGGGGTGAGCCTAGACACGTTCGTCAAAGCGGCCCAGGCCGAGATCGAGCGGCGCGAGGGCTACGAGGAGCGGCTGCGGGCGGCGCTGGTCGAGTGTGTGGTGCCGATCGAGGCGGCGCCGGCGCAGTGATCCAGCGTCGTTTCCCTGCGTGACTTTTGCGTGACCTGTCTCGGCGCCTATAGCTACGCATCGACGCCTCGGTGGCGTCGAAAATTCGCAAGCTGTTGATTCCATTACAATCACGCCCGCAGCGTGAGGGTTTGGGACCAGAGGGTCGAAGGTTCGAATCCTTTCGCCCCGACCATTTTTCAAGGGTTGGCAGGTTAGGACTTGCTAACACTTTTCCTTTTGCGTGACTTGCTGCGTGACTTTTCCGCGCAGGCTACCCGTTCACCACGCGCAGCACCATCGTGCGATCGCGCGTCTGCAGCACCGAATTTGCCGCTTCGAGCAGCCTGGCCACGGTGGCCGCGGCGTAGTGCTGTGACATGCCGGCCACGGCGTGGCCCAGCAGCAGGGCGCGATCTTCCTCGGTCACGCCGGCGTCACGCAGCCGCTGGCCGTAGGTGTGGCGCAGGTCGTGCACGCGCACCGGCGCCAGGCCAACTGCCAGGCGCGCCTTCTGGAATCCGCTGTTGTTCATCGTCTCGACCCGCTGGTGCTTCTTCTCTGGCTGGCCCTTCTTGGCCTTCGGCTGCCAGGTGAACACGTATCGGTCGTGCACGTCGCGCCGGCGCTCGACGATCGACCAGGCCACGTCGTTGAGCACCAGGACGTGCGGCCGCTCGCTCTTGAACGCCTCGGCCGGGATCACGAACACGCTGCGCCCCAGCTCCGGCACCGGGCGCTCCCACGCCCATTCCAGCCCGCACACGTTGTCGTCGCGCGCGCCAGTGTTGAGCGCGAACTCCACCATGTCCTGCAGGTGCGGCGGCAGCCGGGTGAGCAGCTTGGTCTGCTCTGCCCAGGTGATCGGGTAGGGTGCGCGTTTCTGTTGCCGCTCGTCGAGCATCTCGATCAGTGGCGCGGTGCCAATCCAGGGCCGGCCATCGTCGCGCCACACGCGCGCGGCGCGGATCATCGTGGTGCGCACCACTTCCAGCGTGCGGTTGATCGTGCTCGGCTTCACGCCGCTGGCCAGGCGCTCGGTGACGAAGGGCTGCAGCGAGTCGTTGCACACGTCCTGCATTGGCAATTGCCCGATGTAAGGCAGCAGGTCGGTCACGTGCCGGCTGATCATCTGCAGCGAGCGCACCTTGCGCTGCTCGCACTCGATCAGGTATTTGGCTGCAGCATCCGCCCACAGGCGGCCATGGCCATGTCGTAGGCGGACCGCCCGCTCGGCGTCGATCGCCGCTTGCCGGTCTCGGAGCCAGGCCTCGGCGGCGTCCTGGCTGATGGTGCCGAGCCGACGGTAGATGCGCTGGCCGTGGTATTTCTTGTCGGCGATGCGCTCGCCGGCTGCGTCGACGAGGATGCCGTTGGTCCTGGTTCGCATGGCGTGATCCCTCCCTTGTTCGCTGGCGTGCGGCCTGGCCGGCCCTTGGCAGCAATATACGCCTCCCACCAGGCATCGAGTTCGAGCCGGTCGAACGCGATGCCGCGCGCGCCAATCACCACCTCGGTGAGGTGTGGCCGCACCGTGGCGTCGAACGTCTGCCGGTCCATGCCGAGGTACGCCGGCGCGTCGCGGTGGCGGATGGCGCGGGGGAGGATCTGCAGGGTCATGGCTCGAGCGTTTCCCCGGTCTTGCTGGTCCAGGCATCACATATGCCGTGCAGGTTTACCGGGAAGCCCAACACGTTGCAGTGTGGCGCCCGGTAGACTGCCTTGCCAGGAATGGCGAGCATGGCGGGCACAAGGTCTTTGCAGTTCCCGCAGCGTGGTGGGTTAGGCTCATAGCCCAACATCTGGCGCTTTTTTGCGCGCCGCCGCTGGGTGCTGTTCACAGCAGCCCTTTCTCGGTGGCCAGCCACTCGCTGATGAAAATGCTGGTGATGGCGCCCAGCTCGTTCTCGCACTGGTCGCGGATCTGCGACTTGGGCACCCACACCTCGGTCTTGCCGTCGAACACCAGCAGCGCCTTGGGCGTCTCGGCGTGGATCTCGACCTCGATCTCTACGTCCCTGCTCATGACGGCACCTCGTCCCAGGTGCGGCCGTCGAGATGGCGGCCGGCGGCTTTCTTGCCGACGCGCACTGGCGCATCGCTCGCATTGATTTCGATGAAGGCCCCTTCGCGGGCGCCATGCTGCATCGCTGGCAGCCACTCGCCCCACTGCTTGAAGAAAAACGGAACGCTGTACCAGTCGCACTGATCGTGCAGGCTGCGAGCCCAGTCAGGATGCATCGGTCGAGCGCCGTGCCCGCTCTCGCCGCCGACGATGACCCAATCGAATGCGCCAATGCTGGGCGCGCCGTGAATTGGCCCGAGCAGTGGTTCGATCGACAGAAATCGTTTCGATGCCGGCACCCTGAGCAGTTTTTGCGCGTCGCGGTCGTATTCATCTTGGTTGACGACAGTGACGCCGAGCCAGACGTTGCGTGGTAGCTGCCCGGCGGCAATCTGTCGGTCCAGCCATACCCGCGAGTGGCCAACGTCGCACATCATCGGCTGGACGTTGCCGATCCGCTTCGTGAGCAGCAGCCAGTCCAGATTCGGCGTGGCCTCGATCAGATCGAACAGGTCGACGCGCCAGGCCGGGTCAACCGCGTTGTCAAACACATCAGCCAGCGACGCACAGAACACCCGGTAGCGAATGCCCTTGGCTGCGGCTTCGACGTTCCACTTGATCGGCAGCTGCCAGTTCTTCGCGCTGGTGCGTCGGCGTGGCGCGCCAGGCCCCCAGTTGACAGCCTGGCCACCGCCGAACCGCGCGTTGCGCGCCTCGGCGTAGCAGTGATCGCAGCCCGGGCCAACCTTCTGGCAGCCTTCCCATGGATTGAAAGTGTGGTCAGCCCATTCGATCTTGGTGTTGGCGCTCATGCTGCCTGTTCTCCATGCGTGAAAACTGAATTGACCCGTGCGACCGGCAGCTCGACGGTGTTGCGCACCGGACCGCTCCATCCGTGTGCGTGCCAGCCGAACAGGCTGCAAGCCTGGCGCAGGCCAGACTCGGACACGCCCAGGTGCTCGGCCGCGCGGCGCATCGACATGCCGGCGTTCAGGCAGTCGCGCACGGCCGCCGGCGTCGTGGTTTTGTATTTGCGGACCTGGGTCATCCCAGCAGACCCGCGAACGGGCTCCTGTAGTTCTTCCAGTTGCGGTGCGATCGGATGTGCTGCACCGTCGAGTGCGCCACGCCCAACTCGTCGGCGATCTCGCGCCCTGGCCGCTCGTCCGCCCTGATGGCGTCTACCATGGCCTGGTCCAGCGGCGACCGGGCACGCGCGGCCTGGGCCAGCTTCGCGTTGCGGCTGGGCCGTTGCTGGTGCAGCGTGCGTCTGGTCGTGCGCCGCTGCAGTGTCTGGCGCGTGACCACGTCGACGTGCTCCGGCGCGCAGCACTTGCCGTTGCCGCAGCGCGCCGTGGCCAGCTTGCCCTCGACATTGAGGTAAAGGAATTCCTGGGCGACCAGGCGGCGCACGTTGACGACCTTGCCGTTGTGGCGGATCACCGGCATGCCGCAATGGATCGCGCCCTGCCACAGCCAGCAGTTGCCCTCCTCGACGGATTTCGCGCGGATCAGGCCCAGGTCGAGCGGGGCGTGGTTGGCGCGGCGCGGGGTGGTGGACTTGGTCATGCCTGCTCGCCGTCCTGCTCTGGCGCACCTGGTGCCTCGATGTCCACACCGTAGTGCTTGGCGGCCTGCAGCAAGTTCTCCGGCTGCGACTCGAGCCTGTAGGCGTGCACCCGTACCTGGTCGACAAGTGCGCAGTCCAGGCAGAACCGGCCGAGCGCGTCCACATCCATCTGGCCGATCTGGTTCTCCAGTTCGTGCTCATGTTCAAAGCCGTGCAACTTCGCCACGACGATCTTGTCGTGGTAATCGACGCCCTCCCAAGTGACGCGCGCGATCAGCTGCAGGTCGAAGGCGGTGCGCGGCACCGCCGCGGCTGCCGTGCGCACGGCCTCGAGCAGACGCATGTGCTGCGCGGTCCGCTCGTCGGCCGTGGCCTCGTTCTTGGCCTGCTCGGCCTTGCGGCGTTTTTCGTTCGCCTCCCAGCTGTTCTGCACCTTGGCGTGTTTCTCCACCTTGGCGCCGGCGTCGATCAAGTCGGCGCGCTTGACGGCCTTGACGGTCTGGCCGTTGCGCGGGTTCTGGATCAGCACGACCTCGGGCTGCGCGATGTCTTCGCCGGCCTCGCCCTTGCGCGGTTTCTTCTTGAGCTTGGCCAGCTCGTCCCGCACGTCGCCCAGGGCGATATACGCGCCCTTGACATTGCCCTGGGCGTCGATCGCGGCCATGGCGGCCGAGCCGCCGATCACCTTGTCGCCCTTGGCCTCGATCGCGGCGCGTTGGTTGGCCAGGTGAGCCATCTTCTTCTCGGCGAAGCAATCGGGGTCGGTACAGATGTCGGCACTGCCGTTCTGGGCCTTGCCCCACTTGTAGAGCGGCTCGTCGCGCTTGATGATGTCGCCATACAGCTCGGGCGTCTGGCCGCTGCGTTTCGGGCAGGTGGTGCAGGCGCCGGCCAGCTCGAGCAGCACCGCGTCGCTGGTGTCGAAAATCGCGGTTTTCAGGTCGAGCGTGAACTTCTCCAGGATGGCATCGCGCACCTGGCGGAACGGCCGCTGGGCCTGGAACGGGAAGTGCTCGAGCGCGATCGCCAGCGCCTTGGGCTGGTGCTTGGTCGGCACGCGGGCGATCTGCTCGGCCGTGCTGGCGTTGATCTTGCCGGCCAGCAGCGCGTCGGCCGCGGCGGGCACCAGCTCGGCCAGCTTGAGGCGGTTGTACACGTGGGTGCGGCTCTTGCCGATGCGCTCGGCCAGCTGGTCCTTCGTGATGCCGTGCGCCTGGATGAACGCCGCATAGCCGCGGGCCTCGTCCATCACGGTGAGATCCTCGCGCTGCAGGTTCTCGATCGCCTGCAGCTGCGCGCTGTCGGCGTCGGACAGCTCGCGGATCATGGCCGGGATGCTCTGCAGGCCCGCCTCGATCGCCGCACGCCAGCGACGGTGGCCGAACACCAGCTCGTAGCGCTCCTCGCCGAACGGGTCGTCGCCGGGCTGCAGCGGATGCAGGCGCAGCAGTACGGGCTCGAGCACGCCGACTTGGCGCACGGAATCGACCAGCTCCTGGTCGGCCGCGGCGTTGCTGGCTTGGCGCGGGTTGAACGGACTGGCGACGATGGCGTTGACCGGCACGGCGGCGATCTCGGAGATCTCGCTGTCGTGGATCGGGGCGGCCTGGGTGGCTGCAGCCGGCGGTGGTGTGTCGTTGTGATCGGCGACGGCGTGGCCATCGGCGCTGCTGTATTCGGTCATGGGCATGGTGGTGCTCCTGGGGTGGGGTGGTCAGAGGTAATCCCGCGACCAGGCCGGTGTGGCCCGGCTGCTGCCGTCTCGGGTGGGCTTGTAGGTCTGCTCGGTGCGTGCGCGCTGGATCTCGCTGCCGTCCATGCTGGTGATGCGGCCGTCGCGGTAGTGCAGCCGGTCGCCGATGCGGCTGGGCAGGTCCAGGCAGGTGTCGGCGCCGGGGCGCATGGGTGGCGGGGCCAGGTCGGCGGCGGACGATGCGGCGCGGCGCAGGCCGCGTGTGAGGGCGAACGGATCACTGGTGGCATTGCCGGCCAGCAGCGTGGCGCGGCGTTCGGCCTCGCCGCCGGGTGGTGGCTTGGGCCGGCCGACCGGGCTGACCAGGTGCGCGCCCAGCCGGCGTGCGACATCCTCGCCGGCCTCGGTCAGGCCGAGCTTGTCGTCGACCAGCTCGATCTCGCCGAGCTGCACCAGGCGCTCGACCAGCGTGACCATGTTGAGCGTGCGATCCGGGTGCTGGGCCTGGATGTGTTCGGCCAGCTCTGTGATGCCGTATTCGCGCTGCAGCAGGGCCGTGCGGGCGGTGTTGAGCATGGCGCGCGTGTTGCGCTGTGCCACAGGTGCGGGCTGCGCAGCGAGGCCAGGGGTGGGGATGGCGTCGCGCTTCATGCTGAAATCCTCACTTCGACACCGGAGAGCCCGGCGTCCAACTCCAGCCACCGGGCTAGAACTTGCTCCTGGAGGTGGCGGATGTCGCCGTTGTTGTCGATTACCGCAGTCGGCTCGAATTGGGAGCCGTCGACCTCGCTGACGTGTGCGTCTGAGGGCACAGTGCAACCGGGCCGCTTGACCTGCCAAATGACGCCGCCAAGTGCGGTGATCGTCTCGGCCTCGTTCTCGAACCGCACGTCCGTGACTGCGATGCGATTGGCATCATTGACGCTCAGCAGTCCGTGGATATGAGCATGCAGGCCGTCGGCCCAGTAGTCGGGGTCGATCAGGCGCCGGTACTCTGTGCCCCACCATTGCATGATCTGCCGTGGCGATCGCGGCGCGTCCAGGTCGAGGTCGACGCCGCGGTCCAGGTGCAGCAGCACCATGCGGGCAACGAACGCCTCGTCAAAGCAGCGGCGCAGGGCCAGCGCCGACAGCGGGTGTTCCTTCGTTTCGCGCCGGGTGAACTGGATGGGCTCCTCTCGGTAGGCTCTGCATACCTCGCGGCGCAATTGGTCGGCGAAGGCGCACACGTAAAAGCCGGCGTGTGTGCGCAACAGCTCGGCCACGGTGTCCTTCCCGCAGCCCTTGGGCCCGGTCAGGCCGATGACGTGGAATGGCTTGCTCATGTCCGCTCAACCCCGCAACGTGTGGCGCGTAACGCCCGGGCTGCGAACCACATCGCCCTGGGTGTAACCGCTGGGTGGTGTGTGCGTGAGCTGTGGCGTCTGCTGGCCGTCGAAAAATGCGCTCTTATCCTGGCCGGCAACTTTCAGGAACTCCACCTCGACGCGGGCGCTGTCGATCAAGGTTTCGGCGACCTTGGCCACGGCGCGGGCACGGTCCAGGTCCATCGGCTGCTCGCGGTTGCGCAGGTCGGCCAGGGTGGCCATGAGGTGCTTCCGCAGCTCGGTCAGGTGGGGCGCCGGCGGTGGTGTATTGGTGGTCATGGCTGTGCTTGCTCCTGCGCTTGGCGCGCGATGCGGTTGATGTGGCGGGTGATGACGCCCTTGAGCTGGATCAGTCGGCCCAGCTCGGGGTGTTTGTTGCGCGGGTTGTTGCGTCTGGCGTTCTCGGCGCGGGTGATGCACTCGAGGCGCTCGACGACGATCTTCTCGAGCACCGTCGTCTTGAGCCCTGGCCGGAACACAACGATGTGGCTGGCCGGTACCGGGCCGTGGGCGGCCTCCCACACCAGGCGGTGCACCGCCTTCCAGCGCACGCTGTTGTTGCCGGGCCGGTCGTTGACCTTGCGCTCTAGGTACTGGTCTTTCGTGGTGATGCGGTAGCTGCCCACGGGAAGCCAGGTGTGGGGCCGCTGGCCCTTCTTGAACTGTGTGCGTCGGCTTTCAGGGTGCGTGCCGGTCACCCCCTTGACGCCCTTGTTCCAGGGCACCAGCCCGGGCTTGAACTGGTTGGCGACCATGCCTGGCAGCTGCTTGCCGCGTTGCACCCGGCTGCTGTAGTCGGAGCGCCAGAACGCCTCTGACTTGTGGATGCCCAGCTTGTTAGCCATCTGATAGACGCTGCCGATGGGGCGCTGCAGCAGCGCGGCCAGGTCGGCGCCTGGTACGTCGGGGTAGATCTCGCGCACCAGCTTGATCTCGGTGGCGGTGAACGCTCGGCCGTTCATGCCGATGTCTCCTCGGGTTGGCTGTTGTTGTGCACGTAGATGTGCGTGACGTGGGTCAGCGTCATGCGGGCGCTGGATACGGGGCCGTCAACGGTGACGGTCATGCCTTTGCGGTAGCGCCGGGCGGCGGCCTCGCAGGCGTGCGGGCAGGGGAACGGCTGCTCGACGTGCAGGCGGTTGCGCTGGGGCACGTCGAGCTCGACCTCCAGGCACAACACGGGCTCCATGTGGCCTTCGGCATCGGCGGGGCGGATGCGGGCCTCGGCGTGCTGCAGCAGTGTGCCGACAAGGCGCAGCTGCGCGTCGGGTGGCAGCTGCGGCGGTAGTGGTGGTGGTGGTGCAGACGTGTTCATGGCGCGTGCTGCTTGTCGTCGGTGCGTGGCTGTTGTGGTGCGGCCGTGGTTTGACCGGCGCGCAGGCGCGGGCGGTCGTCGTAGGGCGCGACGGTTTCGTGCCAGCGCTGCCACAGCTGCTGCGTCTCGCGCTCCATTTTTGTGGCGTCGGCCGTGCGCATGGGCGGCGGACGTGGGGTGGTGGCGCGGTCGATCAGCCGCTGGAAAAAGCGCGCGCACAGCCAGACGATGCCGAAGATGACCAGCACCGGGGCGGCCAGCTGCACCGCGTGGGTGATGGCCTCGATTTCGGTTGGCCAGGTGGCGGCCAGGGTGTCTATCACGGTTTTAACGCTCATGGTGTCGCTCCTGGTTGACCAGCGCCACGCGCCGGGTCGGCGTGCCGCGTTTGGTGGTGCACTGGATGGCGCTGTCGTCCTGCAGCTCCATCCAGCCGGCGTTGGGGCCGCACAGCTGCTGCACGGCGCGCTCGTAGCGCTCCTGCGCGCTGGCCTGTTGCTGGGCGGCTTCGATGTCGGCCAGCTGGGCGTAGTCGCCGCTGTGGTCATCCAGGCCGGGGCCGAGGATGCCCAGGATGGCGGCGATGGCCAGCGCGGTGAGGGCGGTGCGGATCAGCATATCGGCACCTCGACCAGGTCGCCGAAGTCACCGACCACGGCATGGAACGAGCGGTCCCACAGGCGGCCGAGCTGGTCGCTGCGCGTCTCACGGCCGAACCAGGTGGTGCCATGCTCGCTGTCGAACATGCGTTGGATGTGCGTTTCTTGTCGGCCGCTGCCGTAGTAGCAGCTTCTACCGGACTCCAGCCAGCGCGGTTTAGTCGCGCACTTGATCGGCGCCAGAATAATTGCGCCTGTTGCCGGCCGGGTGGCCGATGCAATTACCGCGTTAATCGCGGCATCGAGCGCCTGGCGCTCGGTTTGTATGGGTGTCTGCACGGTTCACTCCTTGCCGGCGGGGTGCCGGTGGAGTGGACTATACCCGTGGGTAAATTACAGTGTCAATACCTACGGGTAAATTTCTATTGCCTACGTGATGCCGAAGGTCTTGCGCGTGGCAACTGCAATGGGCGAATCGGTTGGGACCAAGTCGGTGCTGTCGCATTTTTCACATCGTTGCCCGCGCCGTGTCAGTCGCCAAAGCGAGTAGACAAGGCCGGGCACGATAAAGCAAAGCCACAGCACCAACTCGATCCAGATGGAACCGCCGGTCACGATTCGCGGCTTACCGGTGTGCCCGCAGGACTTGCAGAACTTCGCGGTGTCGCCCTTGCGGCGGAAAACGCCCTTGAACGCGCGCACGACGAGCAACACAGAGCCGAAGAACAACATGGCTGTGAATGCCCAGAAGAAGAGCGAAAACTCTGTCATTGCGGCTCCGTAGATGGTTTGGACCTAGCAGCTAGAATTTGTTTCGGCCACGGATATATTACCGCGCTCCGGTATTTGGTTTCCGGCGGCTTTGGTGTTCGAATTTAAAGACCAAGGCGTCCAGCAATTCGTCGATCTGACGAAACGCCTCGCGCGCTTCGACTGGACCTAGGGCTTCTTGCAGCTTTTTTAGGCGGCCCCAGTGTACAAGGTCGAACGGCCAGTGCGCTGGTTGGAATGGCAGGTATTCTGCGGCTGTATCTCGGACAGCGAATGCTACGCTTACCGTCGGAGTTGGCAGCTCGCTGCCCAATGGCAAATCGAACCAACCGGCGCTGAGATCATATTCACGCGTCGCGGCTCGTATGATTTTCAAGCCAACCCGCTTGAAGCCCTTTTTGGTGGGCGGATACAGCAATCGGCTGACATAGCTGGCCTCCACGCCAATCGCATCGGCAAACGCGCGTTGTGAGCCGCCGGTGGCGTCAATGAGTTCAGCGAGGCGCGCGCGCCAATGGTCAGTGTCCGCCATGCAGAAATTGTCAGCAACCGTCCACGGCAGGTAAATCGCCTGCGGGTATTGACTGCTGTTTACCTGCGGGTATAGTACGGGCATGCAGAAATTGCGCGTATACCTAAACGGCCTGTCGCCAGAGGCTCAAGCAGCGTTTGCCAAACGGTGCAACACCAGTGTGGGATACCTGCGTAAGGCGATATCGGTGGGATCGCGCTTGAGTGAGGGCTTGTGCCTGCGGATTGCCGCCGAAAGCGCCGGCATCGTGCGCCCGAGTGATCTTCGCCCCGAGCTGGATTGGCAGCGGCTTCTCAGTTGCCAGCACAGGGAAGCCACTCCACCCACCACCGAGCCGGCAACGGCGGGAGACTGAGATGCGCAGCACCACCCGCGCGCGCTTGCTGCTGTGTAGTCGCGCCTCTGTCCCGGTGGGGTGTCCGCGCTGCGGTGTAGGTGTGGATGATCTGATGTGGTCGCATCGGCTGGCTGACCCATTCGAGCGCTGGTACTGCCGCTGCGGCGCTACGGGGCGGCGCGTGGCTGCTGTTGTTGGTGGTGGATCGTGCCTTGCAGAAGTTCCACTGCCCGCTTCAGGGCGAAGGTCTGAACCTCCTCGCTCGTCAATGTCGCATGACGGGGTATCCGAACCGTGAAAGAGACCTCTTCGATTGGATCGCCGTCCTGGGTCGTGATTCTGACTGCGCCGTTCCACGTGACGACCCAGCCGGTCGTGGTGTTCTGGATGACGAATGGTTGTCCTAGTGGTTTCATGGGTGGCCCTTCCGGTGATGGTTGTGTGAGACCTCCATCGTATGCCGGCAGGGCCGCTCGCCATTTGCAGTTGCCGCCTCCCCACCTGGGCACGCCGGGCGGCAATTCTTTCCACCCACATGGCGGTGCTCCATCCGCTGGCCGGGCACGAATGACGTGTCTCCACTCCCTTCAGGCTCGAAAGGCCTGTGCCCGGCCGGGTGGGTTTTTCTTCACGGGTTTTGCGGTTTCGCAGGGGTAGCGTATGAGCCTTGATCTGATCGATTTGCGGGCCAAGATCACGCTCGAGACCGATGCGGTGCTCGAAGCGATCCACCGGGCCACGGGCCGCGATCGCAGCGAGATTGCGCGCCAGGTGCTGGCGGAGTGGGCGGCGGCGGAGATTCATAAGGCCAGTTTGATCGACAAGCTGCTGGCTCGCGAGGGATTGCGGGGGATTTGCGGGGGCGTCTCAGGGAGTGAGAGGGAATCGCAGGGAATCGCAGGGAATCCGAGGGATTGCACTCGGAGGGCGGGCTGATCATGCGCCCGCCAGGCTCCATAGGCGAGGTGCGCGCCGTCTTGATGCAGCAGCTTGCGCGCGAGCCGATGACGATCCGCACGGCCGCCCAGCGCAGCCAGGTTGGGCTGCAGGCGGCGCGCAGCACGATTGCCAACGCGGTGCGCGCCGGTGCGGTGCGCGAGTGCGGCCAGGTCAAGCCGGCCAAGGGCACGCGCTGGGAGGCGATCTACGAGCCGGCGCCGCAGCCCGAGCCGGTGCAGCATGAGTGCGCCGGCGACGGCTGGTGCGACCTGGCTGCGGTCATGGGCGATTGGGCGCGGTAGCGGCCAGCACCTCAATCACAAAGGGTTGCAATGACAAGCCGGCCAACGGGTGATCAACTGCCGCCGATTCGGTTCGAGGCGCTGGCCGGTGCGTTGCTGGGCCGTGCCGAGGTGTTGGTGGGGCAGTGGTTGCCGGGCGGCAAGCGCGAGGGGCGGGAGTACAAATGCGGCTCGTTGTCGGGTGGCGCGGGGTCGAGCTGCTCGGTCAATCTGGACAACGGGCGCTGGGCGGACTTTGCCACGGATGACCAGGGCGGCGATCTGATCGCGCTGTACGCGGCGATTTTCTCGCTGGAGATGGGTAAGGCGGCGGTGCAGCTGGCGCGCGAGCTGGGCCTGGAGGACGTGGCCGGTGTGCGCCGCGCGGATGGCGCAGCACCCGCACCGCCGCCGCCGCGCCCGCCCCCTGCGCCGCCCACGGCGCGCAAGGCCGAGCCCGAGGGTTGGGTTACGGTATTGCCGGTGCCCAAGCACGCGCCCGAGCCGACGTTCCGGCACCACCACCGCCAGGCGCAGGACATCACGCATACGGCCACCTACACGATGGACGGCCATCTGCAGGGCTACGTGGTCCGTTTTCGGACATCGGACGGCGGCAAGGAAACGTTGCCCTATACCTGGTGCGTGAGCCAGCGCGATGGCGCGGCGCGCTGGACGTGGCGCCAGTTTGACGAGCCGCGGCCGCTGTTTTTCCCGGCCGGGGTGTCGCCGCTCGGCCTTTACAACGCCGGCCAGCCGCCGCGCACGGTGGTGCTGGTGGAGGGCGAGAAGAAGGCGATCGCGCTGCAGGGCCTGCTCGATGCCGGCGCGCCCGGCATCTACCTGGTGGCGAGCTGGCCGGGGGGGTGCAAGGCCTGGAAGCGGGCGAACTGGGACTGGTTGGCCGGCTGCGTGGTGTTGCTGTGGCCGGACTGTGACGCCAAGCGTGTGCCGCTGACGCAGACGGTGCGCAAGGCCATCGCGGCGCAGGTCCAGCAGCAGCTGGACGACATGGGCGGGCAGGTGACGGCCGGGGACCGGTCCCGCGCGGTCGATGCAGCCTGCCAGCTGGCGCTGGGCCAGAATCCGCTGCTGCCGGCGCACAAGCAGCCGGGCATGGCGGCCATGCTGGGCATCGGCCATTTGCTGGTGGCCGAGCATATGGGCCGGGTGCAGCTGCTGCCTATACCCGACCCGGGCGCCGTGCTCGATGGCTGGGACTGCGACGACGCCATCAATACCGACGGCTGGGATTTTGCGCGCGTGGTGGCGTTTTTCGGCCAGGCCGGTGCATTACCACCACCGTCGCCAGACGAGGCCCCTGCAGCGGCGTCTGGTGGCGGCGGTGGCGGAAAAAAAATCGACGGTCTCGCTGGCGCACCGGACCCGGATGGCGGGGAGTCTGGCGACGGCTCGCGCATGGTGGGGGGCAAGCGCATCCCGGCCTGGCTGCTGCCGTACTGGGACAGTGAAAAGCTGCGCTGGTACACCTCGCGCAAGCTGGTGATCCGCGCGCTGGAGCAAGACCCGGCGTTGGAGCCCGTGCTGGCCTACAACGAGCTGAGCAATACCATCTGCGCGCGCGTGGCCTGGCCGTGGCTGCATGCCAAGGCGGGGCCGATTTCGGGCTCGGACGATTTGCTGCTGGGTGACTACCTGACGCGCACCTACGGCATGCCCAGCATCAGCCGCGCGGCGCTGGTGGAGGCGATCGAGACCGTAGCGCATGCCCGGCGCTACCACCCGGTACGCGAGTACCTGCAGGCGCTGGAGCACGACGGCACGCCGCGCATCGACAAATGGCTGGTGTACGCCATGGGCGAGTCGCCCGATTCGATACCACGGGCGCTGTACGAATACCTGTGCCTGGTGGGCCGGTTCTGGCTGCTGGGCATGGTCAATAGGGTGATGGAGCCGGGCTGCAAGTTCGATTACTGCCCCGTGCTCGAGGGGCCGGGCGGGTTCGGCAAAAGCACGCTGGTGGAGGCGCTGGCCAGCGCGGAGTTTTTCAGCGACACGCATTTCGACGTGAGCCGGGGCAAGGAAGGGCAGGAACAGGTGCAAGGCCTGTGGCTGTACGAGATTGCCGAGCTGGCGAATTTCGGCAAGGCCGAGATCGGGCTCATCAAATCGTTCATCACCGGCAAGATCGACCGCTACCGGCCCAGCTATGGCCGCGTGGTCGAGGCCTACCCGCGCCAGTGTGTGCTGGTGGGCACGACGAACGAATCGACCTACCTGCGCGATCGCACCGGCAATCGGCGCTTTTGGCCGATACCGGTGCGCCACCGGATCCGTATCGCCTGGGTCATCAAGCAGCGCGACCAGCTGCTGGCCGAGGCCTATGCGCTGTACCAGGCGGGCGCGGCGTTCACGCCAGACCATGAGGTCGAATCGCGGTTGTTTGTGCCGATGCAGGAGTCGCGTCTGGTCGAGACCGCCGTGCTCAGCGAATTGACGCATGTGCTCACGCGCGACCCGGTTGCGCATGGCATTGGCGCGGTGGTGAACAATCTGGCCGACTTTGTCACTATCAGCCAGCTGACCGCGGCGCTGGGCGTGGATGCGGCCAAGAGCAACGCGGGCCTGGAGGCGCAGATACGCGGCTACATGGACCACGAGGGGTGGCAGCGGAAAAAGCGCCAGATCAACGGCGCCAGGGCCTGGGGGTACGAACGCCCGGACGACTGGCCGCCACAAGAGCCGGCTACGGCACCCGATAACACCCCGATGGCAACGCCGGGGCCTTCGGCCATTCCATCAACACACGGAGATGCGGACGATGCGCCGTTCTGACCCCACAACGCGTGGTCAGACGGTGCAAAAAACGCGCCGTGCCACAAGCCCTGCCAGACGCATGATTGGCAGCAGGGCGCCCGAAGGGCTGGGAGGCGCGCCGCGCCCCCATTGCGGCGCGGTAGCGGGGAAGTCCATGCATGCGCCTATGACGTAGCGCCCAGGTGTCCAAGTGTCCAGGGTGTCCAACGGTTTGCATGGACACCACTGCAGTGCTATTTCCCTGCTTTGCCGGGTTGCAGCTGCTGCATTGTCTGGGCACAAGTGGACACGCCCATATCGCAATGCGCCCGGGCACAGGCAGGGGTGCGCGCGCCCACGTACGCGCGCACCGCCCACCCGTTCTACTTTTATCTCTATGGAAAAGGTTGGACAGTATGGACACTAAAGGCAACCAGGCCGACATTGAAGGCCAGATCGCGTTGATCAAGGGCTCGATGCCAGAGACCTACAAGGCGATCAAGTCCAAGGCCGAGGAGATCGGCAACGAGGCCTTCCGCCTGGTCCGCCAGGGCCTGGCCGGCAAGCCGTGCAAGTTCTACGCGTTCGAGCGCGGGCGTGTCGTGGGAACGCCGTTTCAGGGGCACCCGATCGAGGCCGATATCGCGCAGGCGATGGTGCAGTTCGGGTGTGGGTTTTGTGTGGTTTGGGCGGAGCCTGCAGCCACGACATAGGAGGGGTGACGATGGACCATTTCGGAATTGGGGCGGCGGTGCGGGCCGTTGTGCGTGTGTATGTTAAATCGGCGCGCCGCACGGGCCGGACAACATCACTTGTCGAAAGCGTGCAGGACGGCGATCGCATTGTGTTTGACGATCACCGCGAGGCCACGCGCGTCGAAAAACTGCTGCGAGCTCGAGGTGTCCAGGTTGAGTGCACTGTGCTGCGGGTCGATCGCGCTGGTGAGTTGTTCACCAAACCGCCATCTGCAGGTCGCACCATCTTCGATCACACCTGGGTGGAGCGGTATTACGAGCAATCGATCGACCTTTGCCAGATGGAGATCGACCGCCTGCAGCGTGAGACGTCTGGCTTCGGTGAGGCGCACAGGGAAACCCAGCGCGCTGCGGATGAGCTGTTGCGCTGGAAAGGCTGACATGGCCCGCATCCAATGGGTAGCACAGCGCCTGAACAACTGGGCCATGTGGAAAGACCGCGAGGCCAGCGGTTCGCTCGGGTTCGCTGGCACCAGCTCTTTCCTGCGCGAGCCTGGCGGTGGTGGCTACCGTGAGGCGCAGATCCCGGTGTTTGACGAAGAGGCCAGCATCACCGACCAGGCCGTCCAGTCGCTCAAGGTCGCCCGGCCACTGCACCACGAGACCCTGGTGCTCTACTACATCGGCGGCCCACGCCAGCCCAAGCTGACCGCGCTGGGCATAGCGCAGCGCCACGGCATCAGCGAACGCGCCGCGCACCAGCGCCTGGAAGAGTGCGACCGCGCCATCGCCCGCTGGCTCGATGAACGTGCCGAGAACGCCAAGCGCATCCCGGCCACGTATGTGCACACGTCGGCATCGTGATGGGGAGTTTTTACATATTGCAGTTAAGGGCTACATTTCATGCAAGCTGTGGTTCAGTGCCCTCCGGCGCAGATCCACGGCCAGCCCGGCAGATCACCCCCTGTCGGGCTTTTCTTTGTCCTCCTATGCCACAAGCCGCACCAAAGCCATGCACTGCACCAGGCTGCGGTGTCCTGGTGCGTGACGGTAGCAACCGCTGCAGCAAACACCAGCGCGAAGCCTGGGCCAAGAAGCCCACTGCCACCAAGCGCACCACCGGCCGCAAGCTGCAGGCCATGCGCGCTGCGCTGTTCCGACGCCAGCCGCTATGCCCTGAGTGCACCAAGCTGGGTCTGGTCGTGCTGGCAACGCAGCGCGATCACATCGTGTCGCTCGAAGAAGGTGGCGCAGATGACGACACCAACACGCAGGGCCTGTGCCAGGAACACCACGACGCCAAGAGCCTGGCCGAACGACTGCGGGCCCGGCGTCGAGGCCAACTGTGACGGGGTAGGGGGGATCAAAAGTCTGGACC
>ERZ761594.112-NODE-112-length-39421-cov-53.342123_pt1 | contig 39421 bp, 50 predicted proteins | sample MGYA00511036_ERZ761594 | MGnify/ENA primary metagenome ERZ761594 (study PRJEB28899, sample SAMN03785561) | bioreactor sludge metagenome | biome: EBPR Sludge; feature: EBPR Bioreactor; material: 0.22µm filtered reactor supernatant | place: Saint Lucia: Queensland... | reverse complement strand
GTTTGCGCGCGCGCGGGTTTTGACGCGGGGTGGTCGCTTGCCCCACGAACGCCTAGTTTTGCCGCATGGGACGACGTGGACCGCCGCCAAAACCGACCGTGCTGAAACTCGTCGCCGGAAACCCCGGAGGACGCCCGTTGAACACGCGAGAACCCGTGCCGCCCCCCGGCGATGCGGAGCCGCCAGCGCACCTGGACGAATCAGCGCGACTGGTCTGGGCGCAGGTCGTCCCGCGGCTGGTCAAGATCGGTCTGGCTCGATCGGTCGACGGTGAGGCTCTCGCCCGGTACTGCCAGCTCGTGGTGATGTGGCGGGAATGCACAGCGTTCGTTGCGAAGAACGGACGGTCCTACCCCGTGCGTGCCGACAGCGGCGACCCCAAGAAGCCCGGTCGCATCATCCGGTTTGACGCCTTCGTGGAGACGATGATGATCATGCGTCTGGCCCGAGAGATACTCGCCATTGAGCGCGAGTTCGGCCAGACCCCAGCAGCCCGTTCCCGCATCCAGACCGCGGCGGAGAGTTCCAGCAAGGGTGATGTCAATGAGCTCAAAGCCAAGTTCTTCTCGTCGCGGCCGGAAGCGCCGCGGATCTCCTGAGTTCGGGCGGCCGGCGGCCAAGGGCGCTGTCTTCGATGCAGCAATCGCCGATCGGGCCTGCAACTTCTTCGAGCTCTTCCTGACCCACACGAAGGGTGAGTGGGCGGGGCATCCGTTCGTCCCGCACGGGTGGCAGCGGGACCGGATCATCCGTCCGCTCTTCGGCTGGCGCCGCGAGGCAGACGGCTTCCGCTGGTATCGCCGGTGCGACCTGTGGCTTCCTCGAAAAAACGGCAAGAGCACGCTCGCCGCCGGCGTCGCGCTGTACCTGCTCTTCGCCGACGAGGAGCCCGGCGCCGAGGTGTACCTGGTCGCCAACGACCGTGAGCAGGCCTCGATCGTGTTCAAGGAAGCGGCCCGCATGACGAAGGCTTCGCCCGAGCTCAACGAGATGAGTCAGGTCTTCGACTCGGCGCGAACTCGCTCCATCGTGTACGCCGAAACGCTCTCGTCCCTCCAGGCGGTGAGCTCGCTTCCGACGAACAAGGACGGCTTGAATCCGAGCGGCGTGGTCTTCGACGAGATACACGAGCTCCGCGACTTCGCCCTGTGGGAGAAGATGACCACCGGCAGCGCCACCCGCCGCCAACCTCTCACGTTCGTGATTTCGACCGCGGGGTATGACCGCAACACGGTCGGCTACCGCGAGTACGCTGCGGACAAGCGAATCCTCGAGGGCAAGAGCCGGATCACCGACCGCCTCGTCGTCGTGTATGAAGCGGGGCCGAAGGAGAGCTGGAAACGCGAGAGCACCTGGAAGAAGGCCAATCCGGGGTACGGCGTCACCATCAAGCCGCGGGAGTTCCGCTCCCTGTTCGCCGAGGCCCAGGAGGACGCGGCGAAAGAGGCGACCTTCAAGCGGTATTACCTGAACATCTGGACCGGCGCAAAGACCGGGTGGATCGACATCGAAAAATGGGACGCCTGCGGTGATCCAGTGGACCTGTTCCGAGTGGTCGGCCTGCCCTGCTGGGTGGGCCTCGATCTCTCCAAGCGCTCAGACATCACCGCGGCTGTGGCACTCTTCCGCGAGGACAAGGACAACGTGCGGCGCTACCACGTTCTGCCGCATTTCTTTGTGCCGGATGAAGAGATCGAGTTGAAAGAATCTCGGGACGGCGTGCCGTATCGGGAGTGGGCCAGGGCGGGCCACGTCACCCTGACGCCGGGCAACGTGATCGAGTACGCCGCCGTGCGAGACCTGGTCATGGAGAAATGGGCGCGGAAGTTTCAGATACGCGAGATCGCGTACGACCCGTACAACGCGACCCACCTGGCGGACGACCTGCGCGCCGCCGGCATGAACATGGTCGAGTTCATCCAGACGATCAAGCACGTCGCGCCGCCGACGATGGAGCTCAAGAACCTGATCCTGCAAGGCCTGGTCCGGCACGGCGGCAACCCGGTCCTGCGATGGATGGTTGAGAACGTCGCGGTTCTCGTCGATGTCAACGGGAACGAGCGGCTGACCAAGAAGGCCTCCACCGCCCGCATTGACGGGGTGGCCGCGTTGGTGAATGCCCTGGGCCGGGCTAGTGTCGGTGACGCTGCCCCGTCCGTGTACGAGCAGCGCGGAGTCCTGAATCTATGAAGGCGATCACCACCCCCGCGTTCGGCGCATCTCTCATCACCGGCCCCGGTCTCGACACCGACGCTGAACCCTACATGGTTAACCCCGAACGGTCACGCGGATTCCAAGAGTCGCGGAACATCGAGGACCCCACCAAGCCGATCACCGCAGCCCAACTCGCGGACCTGCTCAGCGGCGGCGCGACAGGATCGGGAAAAGCCGTGACGCCCCGGTCGAGCATGAAGGTTGCGGCGGTGTGGGCCTGCGTTCGGGTCATTGCCAACGCCATCGCCCGGATGCCCCTGGTCACATACGAGCGGACCAGCGCCGGGCGAGAGCGGGCCACGGGGCACCCGCTCTACCGGCTGCTGAAGGTCAGGCCCAACGCGGATATGTCGTCATTCACGTTCAGGTCCACCCTCGTGGCGAACACGCTGCTGTGGGGCAACGGGTATGCGGAGATCGTCCGCCGCGGCGACGGCCGTCCCCAGGCGATCATCCCGATCGAATCCGAGCGGGTGACGCCGATCCGCGAGAAAGGAGAGGTGCGGTACCGCGTCACCACGGACGGCGCGCCGGTCACGCTGCTGAGGCGCGACGTGCTGCACATTCCCGGATTGTCGTACGACGGCATGTGTGGGTTGTCCGTGATCGCCCATGCCAGGCAGACGATCGGCGCCGCCCTGGCCGCGGATGAGTTCGCCGGCACGCTCCTGAAGAACGGCCTGCGTCCCAGCGGAGTGCTGCAGCATCCCGGCAAGCTCGGGGACCAGGCGGTGAAGAACCTCCGCGAATCCTTCGCCGCGGTCTATGGCGGCACGGCCAACACGGGCAAGCCGCTCATTCTCGAGGAGGGCATGACCTGGTCCGCGTCCGGCATGCCACTCGAAGATGCTCAGTGGGTCGAGTGCTCGTACTTCCGCATCGAGGACATCTGCCGGTGGTTCGGAGTGCAGCCCCACAAGGTCCAGCACCTGCTCCGCGCCACGAACAACAACATCGAATCGCAGAGCCTGGACTTCCTTGGTGACACGCTCGCCCCGTGGGTCGAATCGGTCGAACAGGAGTTCAACTGGAAGCTCTTTGGCGAGGATGAGCAGGACCGCTTCTACGCTGAGCACCTCACCCAGGCCATCGTGCAGATGGACGCCAACGCACGCGGCCAGCTGTACGAGCGGCTCTTCCGCGTCGGCGCGATCTCGCCCGATGAAATCCGCGAGCGTGAGAACCTCAACGACCTGCCCGAGGGGCGCGGGCGGACGTACTGGACCCAGTCCAGCAACATGCCGCTCCCGACCGAGGCACAACGGGACGAGCTCATCCAGTCCTGGATCAAGAAGGGTTCCGGCTCGGCACCAGGCGGCGCGGGCGGTCCAACTGACGGGTCGGGTCAGCCCGACCCCAAGACCGATGACAAGGTCGCCAAGGACGGCTGACCCGTCTAGGCTCGCACAGTGGACGGCGAAAGGTGTGCGACATGCCCGCTCGAATCGAACGGCGGTTCTCCGCCGGCCTGACCCTCCGCGAACTTGACAAGCCCCAGGACGGAAGGATCGCGACGCTCAGCGGCTACGCGGCGGTCTTCAACTCGCTCTCGGAAGATCTCGGCGGGTTCCGCGAGTTCATCCGGCAGGGGGCATTCTCGCAGTCGCTCAGCCGCGGCGATGACATCCGCGCGCTGGTCGGTCACGACACCACCATGATCATCGGGCGCCGGTCGGCCAAGACGCTCGAAGTGAAGGAGGACGAGAAGGGCCTGGCGGTCGAGGTCTCCGTTCCCGACACCACCGCCGGGCGTGACCTGGTCGTGAGCGTCAAGCGCGGCGACCTCACAGGGATGAGCTTCGGGTTCGCCACGGTGAAGGACGAGTGGACGCGGCAGACCAAGGACGGTGACACGGTCTACCGCCGCGAGCTGATCGTTGTGGATCTCTTCGAGGTTTCGGTCGTCGCGTTCCCCGCCTACACCGACACGAGCGTCGAGGCCCGCGGCGATGTGCGGAGCCTGAAGGACATCCTGCAGGAGGGGGTCCGGCGAGCGGGCACGGACGCCGCTCCCGGATCTCACGCCAGGCGGGACCGCCTGATCGCCGGTTACAAGGCGCGGTCCGCGCTGTGGACCTGAACACCGGATACGTCTAGTCTGGCGCTGGTCAGTGGAACCCACGCCACGCGGAGGCACCAATGTCACGAATGAGCTTCACGGTTGATGTCAGCGATCTCCTCTCGAAGTACGACGGCGAGCGCCAGAAGGCGCGCGACGCCGCGGACCAGCTGGTGGCCAAGGTCACCACCGAGGACCGTGCGTTCACCAAGGACGAAGAGGTGGAGCTCAAGGCGCACCAGGACAAGATCGTCGATCTCACCAAGCGGAGCGAACTGCTCAAGAAGCAGATGGAGGTCCGTGCTTCGCTCGATGAGCCTGGGAAGTCCAGGACCCAGCGCGACGTCAAGCCCACCGAGCGTGCTGACGATGACGACGCCGAGAGCAAGGACCGCGAGAAGCGGTACTGCAGGGCCTTCGGCTCGTTCCTCCGCCGCGGCATCGGCGCCATGAGCGATGAGGAACGCTCGTTGCTGCAGAGCCGGTTCAACTCGCTCCCCGAGGACAACCCGGAAGTCCGCGATCTGTCGGCCATTACCGGGTCCGCCGGCGGATTCACCGTGCCCACCGGCTTCCTCGCCCAGATCGACCAGGCGATGAAGGACTACAGCGGCGTGCTGCAGTCCCGCGCCCAGGTCATCACCACCGACGCCGGCAATGACCTCCCGTGGCCGACGGTCAATGACACGGCGAACGAGGGTGAGCAGGTCGACGAGAACACCGCCGTCGGCGGGCAGGATGTCGCCTTCGGGCAGATCACCGCCAAGGCGTACCTGTTCTCGTCGAAGTTGGTGCTGGTGCCGCTCACGCTGATGCAGGACACGGGCATCGACCTGGAGGGGTTGCTCGCGTCGCTGCTGGCCGAGCGCCTGGGCCGCATCGCCAACCGCCGCCTCACCAGCGGCACCGGTGCCAACCAGCCCCAGGGCGTCGTAACGGGCTCGACGTTGGGCGTCACCGCCGCCGGCGCCTCGGCGATCACGTACGACGAGACGATCGACCTGCAGCACTCGATCGACCCCGCGTACCGCGCCGATGCGGAGTACATGTTCCACGATGATGCGCTCAAGCTGTTCCGCAAGTTGAAGGACTCCGACGGCCGGCCGATCTGGATGCCCGCGGCGAACGCGGCGATGGCGAACGGCGCGCCGGGTTTGCTGAACAACAGCCCCTACAGGATCAATATGCACATGGACAGCCCGGCCACCGGCAAGAAGTCGGTGCTGTACGGCGACTTCAGCAAGTACAAGGTCCGCCGCGTGAAGTCGATCACGCTGGTCCGCCTGGCCGAGCGGTACGCGGAGAAGATGCAGATCGGCTTCTTCGCGTTCATGCGGCTGGACGGCAGGCTGAGCAACGCCGGAACGAACCCGATCAAGCACCTCGTTCACCCGTAACCGGGTGGCTAACACGGCATACCACTTTTTCATTGCGGCTCTGGTCCGCTGCAGCGGGTCAGAGCCTTTCAGAGACTTTAGGAGCAGCCATGCGAATCAAGTTCCTCACATCCATCGCCGGCGTCAACTACAGCCACAAGCCCGGTGACGAGGTGGATTGGCGCGACAATGCCGAGGCGGAGCGATTCGTGAAGGCCGGGTACGCCACGAAGATCGGGACTGCCTCTGTGCTGGAGGGCGGCAAGGCTGAGAAGCCCGCGAAGCCCGACGTGCAGGACAAGCCCGCGGTCGAGAGGACCGACGGCAAGGGCGGCGGTGGGGGTGAGAAGGCGACGCTGAAGCGGTAAGTGGACAGGCGGGCTAAGCCCCGCAAGGAGACGATCATGGCAGCGGTAGGACTCGAGGAAAACTCGCTCACGCTTCAGGCGGCGGGCGCTTCATCGGCGGGCACGGCGGTCAACGGCGCGACGCTGGACATGGCGGGGTTTGATGGGGTGATCCTGTTCTGCACGCTCGCCACCGCCAACGCGGGGAACTTCCTCAAGGCCCAGCAGGGCGAGGCGAGCGACGGGTCGGACATGGCGGACCTGGCGGGAAGCAAGGTCGTGGCTGACGCCAACGGCTCGATCGTCGCCCTCGACATCAACCGGCCCAAGGAGCGGTACATCCGCGGCGTCGCCATCCGCGCCGGCGCCAACACCGCCACCGGCGACATGTACGCCCTGCGGTACAAGGCCAGCAACCAGCCCACGAGCAACACCATCGCCAACGTGCTCAAGAGCCTCAAGCTCGTGAGCCCGGCGGAAGGCACGCCGTAACAGAATCACTGGCGGGGTAGAGCAGCCTGGAAGCTCGTCGGGCTCATTAACCCGAAGGCCGCTGGTTCAAATCCAGCCCCCGCTATTTCACGGTCGCCAGTGTTGGCGGCCGGCCGGCCCGTACCTCTCCTTCCGGCGGGTCCACGCGTCGGCATCGAAGGGCGGGCCGGTTCCTCTGATGGCGAGCGGATAGGCGAGCATGGGCTACGAGATCGTCACAGAACCCGCGGAAGAGCCCGTCTCCCTCCAGGAGGCCAAGGACCACCTGCGGGTCGAGGTGACCACCGACGACGCTCTGATCGGCCGGCTGATCACCGACGCCCGCGAGTGGGTGGAGCGGTTCACCCGCCGCGCCCTGGTCACGCAGACGCGGCGGCTCTGGGCGTACCAGTTCCCCGACTGCTACTTCGACCAGGACGGCATCGGGCGCGATTCCGCGTGCCGCGACTGCACGGCGGTCCTGCTGCCTGGCGGCAAGGTGCAGAGCGTGTCGAACGTGAAGTACGTGGACGCCGCAGGGACGCTCCAGACGCTGGCCGGGAGCGAGTACAGCCTCGATGCCAAAGACCCGCAGAAGCACGCCCGGCTTGTACCCGCCTACGGCAAGTCCTGGCCGGGAACGCGGAGCGAGCCCAACGCGGTGCAGGTCGAATACATCGCCGGGTACGGCGCCGCCGCGGCGGTGCCGGCGATCGTGAAGCAGGCGGTCCTGCTCCACGCCGGATGGCACTACGAGAACCGCGAGGCCTCCGACCGCGAGAAGTTCCTCGGGTGCCTGGAGATGAAGCTCGCCGACGTCCGCCTGTTCGCCTTCGGCTGACCACCTCACGCCCACACACCAGGAGCACCCATGCCCACCGACCGTTACGACAAACACGCCTCGAGCCTCATGGCCCCCGCCGATGACGGGTTCGCCATTACCCCCAACGACGGTGCCGACCTGACGCGGACGCCGCGGTCGATCTATGTGGGCGGAGCCGGCAACATCGCCCTGATCACGTCGAAGGGAACGACCGTCACGTTCACCGGCCTGGCGGCAGGATCGGTGCTGCCGATCCGCGCCAACCGCGTTCTGGCGACGGGGACCACCGCGACCAATCTCATCGGGCTCGACTAACGGAGGCGGCGATGAAAGCGGGCCAACTCGACCGGCGCATCCTGATCCAGCGGCCCGTTCACGTTCGCAACGAGCACGGCGAACAGATCGAAGGCTGGGTGGACGTTGCCACGGTCTGGGCGAAGTTCGAGCGAATCACCGGGGGCGAGGAGTTCCGGGCCGAGCAGCGGACCAATCGGCAGCAGGTGCGTTTCACGATTCGGCACCGGCCCGGAGTGGAACCGACCATGACGCTCGTGTACGACGGCGAGCGGTACGAGATCGAGGATGTGGGCGAAGTTGGCGACGGGCGGCGGGACGGCCTGGTTCTGAACGGCTACGCCCGCGAAGTCAGGAGCGGAGGCTGACATGCCGAGTGTGGCACGCAACAAATTCGACGTACGTGTCGATCTCAGCGACATCCAGGGCAAGATGTTGACCCTGGGCAAGCGCCTGAGCACGGCCGTCGGCCGCCGCGGCCTGCTGGCCGGCGCTCGCGTGATCGGAGAGGAGGCGCGTGTGCGTGCCCCTCAGCCGCGGGCCAAATCACGCCGCGGCAAAGCCAAGGGGCCGGCGATCAATCGCGGCGAGAAGGGGTACTGGTCCAGGGGGCTGCTGCGGAAGGCCATCGCGTGGGAGTCTCGCGGCATCTTCCGCGACGGAAGCGGCGTGCCTGTCGAACATCGGGCTGTCGTTCTCATCCGCAAGCCTCGTGGGGCGGGCGGGCGAAACGTCCGCTCCTACGCGCACATGGTGGAATACGGCACCCAGCCTCACCACATGGGCAAGGGCGCCATCACGACCGTCTTCAAGCGGTCGAAAAAGAAGGTCAATGCCGTCGGCGCGATGCACCCAGGCGCAAAGCCCCAGCCGTTCCTTCGCCCGGCCCTCGACACCAAGGGCGCTGAGGCCATCCGCACCATCGAGCAGATCGTCCGTAAGGAACTCGTCGTTGAGTTGGGGAAGATGCGATCCAAGGCGGTGGCGCGACGGTGACGATCGAGACGGCCATCACGAGGCACCTCACCGAGAACGCCGGACTTGCCGGCGTCCTTGGCGGACGGGTGTATCCGAAGCGGATGCCGCAGAACCCGACCTACCCGACGATCGTGTATCACCGGATCTCGGGGGCACGCGAGCACTCGCATGATGGGAGCAGCGGTCTGGCTCATCCGCGGTTCCAGTTGGACTTGTGGGCCAAGACCCACATCGCCGCGAAAGACCTGGCGGAGAAGGTCCGCGCTGCCCTCGACGGTTACAAGGGCGTGATGGGCGGAGTCGGCGGCGTCGACGTCAACGGCGTTTTCCTCGAGGATGACGACGACGGGTATGACGATGACCTGCAGGTCTACTGGTGGCGGATGGATTTCACCCTCTGGCACAACGAGTAGCGGGCCGGGCACGGGTAGTATCCGCGGAAGTGGACTTTGAAGGAGACGGTTATGACGGCGACGCAGGCCAAAGGCGGCTTCGGGGCCAAGCTCTATCGGGACGATGGGACGGGCACGTTCGTGGCGGTCGCGGAAGTGCTCGACATCAACGGCCCTGAGTTGAGTCAGATCATCGAGGACGCGACCACCATGGACTCGCCCAACGGGTGGGGTGAGAAGATCGCCGTCGGCGTTCGCGAGGCCGGCGATGTCACGTTCCAGATGCACATGATCCAGGACGACACAACCCAGAACTCGCTCTACTCCGACCTGGGATCGAGCACCAAGCGGAACTTCCGGCTGGTCTTCCCGAGCGGCACCAAGCGCCTCGCGTTCTCGGGGTTCGTGCAGCGGATCGGCCACAGCTACCCGGTCAAGGGCAAGCTCGTGAACGACTGCACGGTGTCCATCACCGGGCAGGTCGTCAAGGAAGCCAACCCCTGATCGCCGACGCCGTGTACGCCGCCCTTCTCTCCGGTCGCCTCTTCCAACAGGAGCCTCGCATGGATGCGCCGCGCGCCATCATCACCATCGCCGACACCTCTCACACAGTCATCTTCGACTTCAACCGTCTCGTGGCAATCGAGGCCGCCACCGGCCGCACCGCCCTCCAGACGCTCTCCGAGTTCGCCGGCTATGCGCCCGACGTTCCGGATGGGCAGGAACCCACCGCGGAGCAAGCCCAGGCCGCGGCGGAGCGGTTCAGTGTGACCAGCGTGGGGCGGTTCGTCGCGGGGTGCCTGGGCATCCCAGTGGCGGAGGTTGGGCGGCGAGTGCCGATGGGTCAGATACGTGAGGTCTTTGCCGCACTGATTCCAGGTTTCGTCGAGGCGGTCAAGCAACTCAGCGGCGGCGGGACCACCGCGGAGTCCGCGGCGGACCCTTCGGCGGCCCCTCAGACCTCCGCCGCCTGAGAGCATGGGCCAGGGTCGAACTGGGCATCACCGCCGCGGAGCTCGGGGCGATGTCGCCGGCGGAGGTCCGTGACCTGCTCGACGCATGGGAAGCCCGCGAACGGCGGCGGGACTTCCGGGCCGGCCAAGTGTGCTGGCTCCTCGCGGAGATTAACAGGGACCGTGAGGCTCGGCCGGTGCCATTCTGCCCGGCTGACTTCTTCCCGAGTCTTGAACTGCTCCGGCCTGATCCGCCGACCGATGATCAACTAGAACGGAAAATGGAAGCACTCTCCCGCGGAGGCAGCACATGAGCCGCATCGGACGTCTTGAGATCGAACTCTTCGCCGGCACCGCTTCCTTCATGAAGTCCATCAAGGAAGCGGAACTGAGTGTCAAGGTATTCGGGACCAAGCTCCGCACCGGGCTCGGCGTCGAGATGAAGAGCCTACAGGGTGTGGTCACCGGCGCCGTCAAGGGCGTGCTGAACCTCAAGACGGCGTTGGCGGGCGCGGCCGCGGTCTACGGCGCCTTCAAGCTCGCCTCCACGCTCGACGCCGCTGCGGACACCGTGGACAAACTGGGCAAGGCCTCCAAGCGTCTGGGAGTCACGGTCGAGCAACTCTCCGCCCTGCGGTTCGCGGCGGGGGAATCGGGGATCGAGTTCGAGGCGCTGGCGACGATGGCGAGCAAGGCCGGGAAGGCCGTCGCCGAGTTGGTCGCCAACGGGAACGCAACCGCCCGCATCGGACGGCTCAACGTGGAGCTCGCCAACTCCGCTGGCCAGGTCCGCAACATCGCCGAGCTCATTCCCGACATCGCCCGCGGCATCGAGTCGGCGGGGAGCGAGGCCGAGCAACTCCGCCTAGCCCAGAAGTTCTTCGGCAAGGGCGGCGGCGATGACTTCGTGACGTTCCTGAAAGAAAGTGGCACTTTCGTGAAAGGTCTGGCGGACCAGACCGAGCGGGCACGGAAGTTGGGCGTTCTTTTCACCGATGACCAGGTCGAGAAGTTGACCGCCTATCGCGACGCAGTCGGGCGGGTCCAGGAAGCCTGGCTCGGGGTCAAGGTCAAACTGATGACCGAGATCGCCCCGGCGATCACCGCGTTCCTGGACGACATCGCCCTGCGATTGGCGGGCTTGCCCGGTCTCATCAAGGCCACTCTCGGTGCGTTCCGCACCGTGCTGGCCGGCAGCCCGGAACAGCGGCGGCTCGCGGCCGAGTCGATCGCCAACCTGAAGAACGCGGTGACCAATCTGCTCAAGGTGTCGGTGGTCGAGCTCGGGCGACTGGTCGGGATGTCCATCGTCGAGTCGATCCGGTACGGCCTGCGGGCGCTCGCGCCAGAGATCAGCGACGTGTTCAAAGACGCGATCGGGCCGATCCTCAGCACTATCCCCGGCATCAAGATCGATCGGTCCAATCGCGGCAAACTCGCTCAACTCCGGGAACAACTCTCGGTGGCGATGGACCCGGCGACGGTCGGAAGACTGGAGGACGCTCGCCGTGAACTCGCGAGCCTGAACGCCGCCGGCCCGATGGCGGGGATGGGCATGGGGATGGGCGGCGGCATGGACCCCCGCGCGCGTCTGTCGGATGAGATTCGCAGGCTCTCTGGCGAGGCTGGGCGACTCAAGAACGCCATTGCGGTCCAGGAGGCCATCATCAAGCAGGAAGACGTTGATCGCGTCCTGGCCGCCGCGGGAGCGACGGCGGAGTTCAAGGCGAACATCGGCGCCCTGGCATCCACCTTCACCGGCCAGTTCGTGCCGGCCCTGCAAGCGGCGGATGACGCAATCTCCCAGATCGACATCTTCCAGGCCGATGGTGAGTTCGTCGGCCCGCCCGAGCCTCCGCAGCAGAAGTTCCCGAGCATCTTCCAGGCGTTCGACGCGATCGCGGCCCAGGCCCAGGAGACCGGCCGACAGATTGGGGCCGGCCTGGCGAAGGGGTGGGAGACGTTCAAGGAGGCGGCGAAGAAGAACTGGGAGAAGACGCAGGACCTCTTGAAGGAAGCCCGGCAGTATCGCTTTGAGTTGTACCCGGCTGAGAAAGTCGAAGCCGATGTAGCAGAATTGCGCCGCGTGACCGCCGAGGTCCGCAAGCTCGGTCTTCAGACCGCGCTGACCGAAGAGGAGATCGAGAAGCTCGCGGGGAAGTGGCGAGACAAACTCAAGCAACCCGAAAAGGAGGTTCGCAACCTCGCTAACGATATGAAGAAAGCCATCGAGGGTTTCGCGGACGACGCTGCCAATGCCTTTGCAGATTTCGCCTTCGGTGCCGAAGTGTCCCTCGGTGATCTGCTGAAGAGTTGGGGCAAGACGCTTCTCGCGATGGCCACAAAAGCCCTCATCTTCAAGCCTTTGTTTGACAGTTTGGGTGACGGTTTTGGTAAGTGGTTCGGGACAACAACGGCTGGCCAGGTATCCACGGGATCAACTTCCGGGCTTGCCGAGGGCGGCCCGGTGACTGGCGGCAGTTGGTCCTGGGTAGGCGAGCGAGGCCCAGAACTCGTCCAGTTCGGCCGATCTGGCTACGTCTATCCCAATGGCGTTATGCCGGGCGGCGGCGCCGTGGTCCAGATCATCGACCAGCGCGGGAGCGGCGCTCGGCCGGAAGTGTCCCAGGGCCGCGGCCCAGACGGGCGGCAACTGATCAAGGTGCTGATCCGTGATGAGGTCCGGGGCATGATATCGGACGGCTCATTGGACCGATCGATGGCGTCAACCTTCGGGCTTGGGCGGCGCGGCACAGCACGCTGAATCGGAGTACACTTTCGCATGGACCCGTCGGGAGGAATGCCATGCGGATTGCGGTGATAATCGCGTTGTTGGCCGTAACTTACGTCCAAACAGGTTGTGTCGGGCCCTTCGCCCCCGCTGGTATCTACGCGAAATCTGACAGCGAACTCGAGCGCGAATCTACCGGCGATCTGGCTCGTGCATATGGCCAGCAGCGTGGTGGATGGCCAGGAAAGCCGGAGCGGTTCGAGACGGAGCTTCGTCGCCGGAACGCTTTCACCGCTGAGCAGTGGTCCCGCATTCAGAAGCGGAATGTCCGTCAAGGGGACACCAGCGAATTTGTACTCGCGGCGTGGGGTCCTCCGGACGACTCCCTTCACCAGACCAGTTCAAATGGTGCCTCTGCCCTTTGGATCTACTCGTTCAAAACCACCAGACCGGAGGCCCGAGGCACGGTGTACTTCGTCGGGAATTCCGTTTCCAGCATCACGCAATAGGAAAAGAGGACCAATGGCGATTCCGACGGAAGCAGATTTTCAGCACGCAAGACGACAGGCCGAGTTCGCGGCGGCCCAGCCGGTTCGCATCGTGACCGGCTCATCAGAATTCTGGGGACCAACCGACCTTTGGAAGATCATCGGCGGTGTGACCGTCGGCGTCTTCGTGGGCCTGTGGCTTTTCGCGCTGACCTTTGAGTGGGTGACCAAGCACCGCCTCAGTCGCGCTGTTGAGCAGAAGAGCAACGCCATCTACTCGCCCCGCTGACCCGCCATGCCCTCCCCCTTTCACCCCCAACCCATCCGCGACGGCAAGGCTCTGATCTGGGCGGTGGTATCAGGCAGCGACATCGTCGCGGCCTCGACCCGCAAGGCGGACCTGGTGCCGATCTGCCGACAGTTCGAGGATGGCAGGATTGTCCGTGTCGAGGCGGCGGTGCCAGTCAATCGAACAGAGCGGCTGGTCAGCGTGCGGCGGCCTTCTTCCCGGCCTTCTTGAACGCCTTGGCGAGCTTGTCGATGGTCTCGACTCCCGCCGAGTGCTTCCCGGTCTCGATGCGTGAGATCGTCTCCTGGCGGACGCCGGCGAGGTTGGCGAGGTCCTGCTGGGAGAGGCCCAGTTCCCGGCGCTGCCGGATGATGTCGCGGGCGATGGAGACGCGAGCGTACTCCACCGCGGGCATGTTCCCGTCTTTGTCGGCCTGTGGGAACGCGGGAAGGCCATCATCCACGGAAGCCCGACCTGCGGCCTTGGTCAGGTCGTTGTAGTCGCGCTCGGTCATCACCACCAACCTCGCTCCGTCGATCTCGATTGTCTGAGTCCTCAACATGCTGCACCTTTCTGACCCCTTGGCCGATTCACTCGTAGAAACCGTCTCGATGCCCGACCTTCACGACCGTCACGATGTAGATCACGGGTTCCCCCTCCGCCTTCACCGTGAACTGAACGCGGTAGTCGCCGGTGCGAACCCGGTACTGCCCCGCGAGTTCGCCCCGAAGCGGCTTGGCCCCGCTGACCTGCGGCCACTTCGCAAGCCGCTCGAACACGACCTTCATGCGCTCCTTGATCCGCTCGGGAAGCGACTCGAACTGCTCGCGGGCCTCGGCGGTGATGAGCACGGTTGCCATGACATGATTATGACACGGCTATGATGCGTTGTCAAGGTATATGCGCGAATTCCGCGCTGATTTTCTAAGGGCGACCGGAGCGGGTAGTATCGCCCAAGCCGCCGTGGACCGGCCGGCGAGTCAGAAGGCAATGGCGGACGTGATATGGCCTGCCGGGCTGCCGCAAGCCCCCCAGGTCGCCAGGTACAGCCAGGTCGATCAGGACCGCACCGTCCGCACGTCGATGGACGTGGGGCCGGCCAAGGTACGCCGCCGCGCCACGGCCGCCATCGAGACGTGCGAAATCGAGCTCAGCCTCACCCGCGCCCAGGTTGCCACCCTCAAGACGTTCTTCCGCGACTCGGTCTTCGCGGGCGCCGTTCCGTTCGAGTGGAAACACCACGAGACGGGCAACCAGATCGACTACCGCTTCACCGGCCCGCCGACCTTCACGCCGCGGGCTTCGCGGCAGGCCGGCACCGAGTACTGGACCGCCGCGTTCCAACTGGAGGCGATGCCGGGGACGGAGATCACCGTCATTCCGCCGCCGGACCCGCCGCCGCCGGAACCAGGCGAGCCGCCCGCTCTCTTCACCGAAGAGCCCGAGCCGGGCGCCAACGCCCGCATGGAATCGGACCTGCAGCCGTGGGCGGTCATGTACTTCGACGAACCAGACGTCATCACGCCGGCCCCAGATGACGAACCGCTGGTCTTCGTCAGCGACCCGTTCCCCGAGGAGGAGAACCTGGCGATGGCGATCATCGGCGTGGACGCCGACGCCAGCGGGGCCTCGGGGTCGATTTCCGACGCGGGCACGGTCAACGGCGGAGTGTCCTGACCACCTCACCCCCTCACCACACAGGAGCAGCAATGGGAACCAAGATCATCGTCTCAACCAACACCGACATCGCCTGCGGAGCAGCGTCTCCCAAGACGGTCCTGGGCTACAAGGCCCCCACCGGCATCGCGGCCCGAGTCCTGCGTTACGGCGTCTCGTTCGACGGCACGAGCAGCACCGACGCCCGCGCCACGATCGACTTCCAGAAGAAGCCCTCCTCCGCGGGCACGGCGACGGACATCTCTACCGAGATCGCCACGGCGTCTGGTCTGACGACCTCGCTGGGCAACGCCTACCAGAACTACTCGGCCGAGCCTGGGAGCGACGCGAGCACCCGCGTCCTTCGTCCCCACCGGATGGCCCCCACCGGCCCCTTCGAGACGCTCGCCGGGATTGACCTCGGCCCGGCCGAGCAGATCGGCCTGCGGGTCTACGGGGCCAGCGGCAAGACCTGCCGGGCCTGGATGGAAGTGGAACTGGGCTGAACCAGGTTGATCACGCGGTCATGACCAGTCAGGACCAATGCCCCGCACTCTCTCCACCACCGCCCGCCGCGCCCTCTACGCCCAGGAAACCGGCGAGGTGTTCCTGTTGCTCCTGGCGATCAGCCACCCATCGCTCCCCGAGCCGATCCGGGTGGTGAACAACAACCAGGACGTGGTGAGCGGCGGGATCACCTACCAGCGGTTCCCTTTCGAGCTCGCCCTCCCAAACGACTCGGATGAGGCGCCGCCCACCGTCACCCTCCGCATCGCCAACGCCGATCGGCAGATCGTCCAGGCGGTCAGGAGCCTCGCCGGCGAGGCGATGACGGTGGAACTGTCGGTCATCCTGGCGAGCAGCCCCGACACCATCGAGGCGGGGCCGTACCGCTTCACCCTCCGGGACGTCTCGTACGACGCGGCGATCGTGGAGGGGACACTGCGGTTCGAGGATGTCCTGAACGAGCCGTTCCCTGCGGACTCCTTCACCCCGGCCCGCTTTCCAGGTTTGTTCTGACCCGCACCCATGGCGCGACTGACCGACGACATCCCCGCCTGGGCCGGCAGGTACATCGGCATCCCGTTCGGTGAGAATGGCCGGGATCGCGCCGGCGTGGACTGCTGGGGGCTGCTCCGGCTTGTGTACGCCGAGCGGTACGGCATCTACCTCCCGTCCCACCACGACGGTTACCAGGGCACGGAGGATCGGCCAGGCGTGGCGGCGGTGCTGGGGGCCGAGTTGGACGAGGGGGGGAACTGGCGGCCCGTCCTGGGCCATCCAGGGGCCGGCGTTGAGGTCGGCGACGCGATGCTCTTCCGCGCCGGGGCGAGCGACCTGTGGCATGTGGGCGTGGCGATCGCCCGCGGCAAGATGCTCCACTGCCGGCGCGGGAGCGACTCCTGTATCGAAAGGTGGGACGAGGGCATCTGGACGCCGCGGTTCCACGGAGCGTTCCGCTTCGCGGGGCCGGTGCGAATGGCCGGGCGGGTGTCGCCGCTCAAGCCGGCCATCCTCCAGGTCACACTCCCCGCCGGCGGGACGATCACCGACATGCTCGCCGCCGCGGCGGTCCAGCCCTCGCCGTTCCTGCGGATCTGGATCGGGGACCAGGAGATCGGTCGCCAGCACTGGGCCCGCGTGCGGCCAAAGCCGGGCCGGATGGTGACGGTCGCCGCGGTCCCGGCGGGCGGTGGCAACGGCAAGGCCCTGCGGATCGTGCTGATGGTGGCCGTCGTCGCGCTGAGCATCATCGCTCCGTACGCGGCCCCGGCCGCGTGGGGACTGGTGGGGGCGACGGGCACGCTGACCATGACCGGGGCGCTGGTCGCCGCCGGCATCACGCTCGCCGGCACGCTCGCCATCAACGCCCTTATCCCGCCGCCAAGCCCGCGGCTGAGCGACAATGGCCCTCAGCAGAACAGCCCGACGATCACGGGCGGTCGCAATGAGACCAGGCTCTTCGGCGTGGTCCCGGTCATCCTGGGCGAACACCGGATGGCCCCGCTCTACGGCGCCAAGCCGTACACCGAGATCGTCGGGGACGACCAGTACCTGCGTCTGCTCTTCGCGGTCGGGTACGGACCCGTCGAGCTCAGCGACCTCAAGATCGGCGAGACGCCGCTGGAGGAGTTCGAGGGCGTAGAGGTCGAGACCAGGGAGGGCCGGCCCGGCGACGCCCCGCTGACGCTCTATCCCGGCACCGTGCTGGAGGATGCCAACGCCATCCTGCTGGAGCAGGCCGCGGGGTGGACCGTCCGAACCAGCGAGGCCAACGCGAACGAACTCTCGGTGGATGTCACCTTCCCCCAGGGCGTGGTTCGGTTCGCTTCCAACGGAGACCGCGAGGAACTGATCGTCAGCCTCGAGGTCGAGTACGCCCCGGCCGGGAGCGGGCAATGGAGGTCCGTCAACGGCGCCTCGCCGGACTTCACCCGCGGCCTGGACTACCTGTTCAGGACGCCGGAGGTTCGTCGGGGCGGGAGTCTCGCCCACGTGGGGTCCATCGCCTGGGGGGCGGGGTTCGCCAACGCGAGGCCGGCCTACCTGCCCGCGGGTGGAGGGTGGTCGTGGCGAGCGAGCGGGTATGTCTACGCGCCGGTCGTCGGCACGTACCAGTTCGGGCTCGACTGCTCGGACGCCGGCGATCTCTTCGTCGATGACCAGATGGTGGCAAGCTGGTACGGCACGCACGCGACGGCCGGGGGCGGCACGCCCGACTTCGCGGCCCACAGCGGATCGATTCATCTGCGGGTTGGGTGGCACCGCCTCCGGCTCCGCGTTGAGTCTCGCTCCGCCAACGGGGCCGCTGCGCTGGGCTGGCTCCAGCCCGGCGGCAGTTGGGAGGTGATCCCCGCCAACCGGCTCAAGTACGTCAGCATCGAACCAGCGCAAGGCCTCCAGCCGCAGACAAGCACCAACCATCCGGGCCGGCTGTGGGTCGCGTGGTACGACACGCTGGTGTACGCCCACTCGATCACGGTGCGGGCCGACCGGGCCGAACAGATCAGACGGTCTCTCTCTTGGGCGGTCGAGCCCGGCCAGTACGACATCCGCATCCGCCGCGTCACGCCGGACTCCACCAGCGACCGGATCATCGACAAGGCGTACTGGTCGGCGGTGCGGACCATCCGCAACGAAGACCCCGTCAACATGGCGGGCCTGGCGAAAGTCGCCATCCGGATCAAGGCCACGGACCAGCTCAACGGCGTGGTGGACCAGTTCAACCTCGTCACGCGATCGATCCTGCCCGATTGGGACTCTGCCACCGGGCAGTGGGTCGAGCGCGGCACGAGCAACCCGGCGAGCTGCTACCGGGCGGTTCTCCAGGGGCCGGCCAACGCCCGGCCCGTCGGGGATGAGCGTCTGGATCTGGCCGAACTCCAGGCCTGGCACGAAGCGTGCGACGCCGCGGGCTTCCAGTTCAACGCGGTCGTCGACTTCGCCGGCACCGTCTGGGAGCGACTGGGCGACGTTGCCGCGACGGGCCGGGCCTCCTTCGGGATGCGTGACGGCCGCTACTCGATCGTCCGCGACAAGCGTCAGACCGTGCCCGTCCAGCACTTCACGCCGCGGAACTCATCGGGTTTCAAGGGCCGAAAGGCCTTTCCAGACCTGCCCCATGCCCTGCGGATCAGGTTCCTCAACCGGGCAACCGATTACCAGCAGGACGAACGCACGGTCTACGAGGACGGGCGCGACGCGAGCAACTCCACGAAGTTCGAGACGCTCGAACTCTTCGGCGTGACGGACGCCGCCCAGGTCTGGAAGCACGGACGGTACATGACCGCCGTGGCGCGACTCCGCCCCGAGGTGTACGAACTCAGCACCGACATCGAGCACCTGGCGTGCACCCGCGGCGATCTGGTCCTGGTCACGCACGATGTGCCGCTCTGGGGTCTCTCCTTCGGCCGCGTGGCGGCGCTGATCCTCGACCAGGCGGACAACCTGGTCGGGCTGAGGCTCGATGAGCTGGTGACGATGGTCGCCGGCGAGGAGTATGTCATCCGTGTCCGCCTCGAGGACGGCACGAGTTGGATCCGCTCGGTGACCACCATCGAGGGCGAGGGCTACGAGGTCGCCTTGGGGCCGGTCAGCGCCAACGACGCGCGCCCCAAGGTCGGCGACCTGTGGATGTTCGGGCGACTGGGACAGGAGACGCGGGAACTCCTGGTCAAGAGCATCGAGATCGACAAGGACCTCGGGGCACGGCTGATGCTGGTCGATCATGCCCCGGCGGTCCACGAGGCGGACCAGGGACCGATCCCGCCGTATGACCCTGGCATCTCGCTCCCGCCGGCATGGCTCAACCGCCCCGATGCGCCGGTCATCGAGAGCATCCGCTCCGATGACTTCGTGATGATCCGAGATGCCGATGGCTCGCTGCGGCCCCGGATGCTCATCACGCTCCGCCGGCCGAGCGGGACGCGGCCGATCCCCAACGCCGCCCAGGTCCGCATCCGGCCCATCCCCGAGCCCGGCGCCCAGGGCGAGGGGCCTTGGATGCACCTGCCGCTCACGCCCATCGATGACAACCAGATCTCCGTCGAGCGCGTCGAGGAGGGGCAGACCTACCAGATTCGCCTCCGCACCGTGACGGCGACGGGGCTGACGTCGGTCTGGGTCGAGGCGGAGCACACGGTTCTCGGCAAGGTGGGGCCGCCGCCGGATGTGCAGTCCTTCGACGTGGCCCGGCTCGCCGACGGCACGCGGCGGTACTCCTGGGTGCTGGGCTCGATCCCGCCCGACATCGCCGGCGTCAAGATCAGGTACGGGCCGGGCGGCGAAGGCCGCACTTGGGACCAGCTCTCACCACTGCATGACGGAGTGCTCGAGGGCGCCTCGCCGATGGAGATGAACGTCCCGCCGGCTGGGGTGTGGACCTTTGGGATCAAGATGGTGGACACCTCGGGCAACGAGTCCCGCAACGCGGTCCTGATCGACCGAACGCTGGGATCGCCGCGGCAGGAAGGCGTCGCGGTCTCCGTCGATGCCAAAGCCGATGGATGGCCCGGCACCAAGACCGGCTGTTACGTGAGCAATGACCGCACGCTGGTCGCCGCGGGACGGGAGCGGTGGGACACGCTCGCCTTCCCGTACAGCGTCTCGACCTGGGCGCAGTGGTGGTCCTGGACGCTCGACCCCACCACGCCGATCGTGTACGAGCACCCGACCATCGATGCCGGGTTCCTGTTTGACTTCGAGCCGGCGGTGTACGCCGTCTCCGATGGCGTCCGCACCGTCGAATTCGACTACTCGGTTGATGGCACGGTGTGGGCGGGGTGGAGCGACCTGGCTCTTTTCGCCAGCCGAACGGTGCGGGCGAGGTACGCCCGGTTCCGCGTGACGGTCTCGATCGGCAACGGGGCGACGATCCCCATCATCCGCGAGCTGGTGTTCCTGCTCAGGGCAGAGACGATCGTCCAGGAAATCCAAGACCTGGAGACGGCGGCATTGATCCCGGAGCTCCGGCATGGCGCGGGCGATGTGGCGCTGCCCATCTCGTCCGGCCTCTTCGCCGCGGTGCGGACAGTGTCGATCTCGTTCAACGGCATGGGCGCGGGGTGGACCTGGGAACTCGTGAACAAGTTCACGTCGCCAGGCCCGCGGGTCCGGCTCTTCGGTCCCGGCGGCGCGCCGGCAGACGCGACGATCGACGCGATCGTCCGCGGCCTCCGAAGCGCGGATGGGTCGTCCGCAACCGTGCGGGCGGGTAGGCTCATGTTCAACGCCTCGGACAACTCGGGGCTCATCGGCGTGACGTAAGGAGTACTAGATGGCTCTCAACATACTCGACGGCAACGGGGCGGCAAAAACGCTCAAGACAACGCTCGACGGTTCCGACCACGTCACGCATCACCGTATCGACGCGGTGGCCGGCACAGTCGCCGCGACTCAATCAGGCACGTGGAACGTCATCATCACCGGCTCGCTGCCGGCGATCGAGCCGGGCGTGGGAGCGCTCAACCTGGGTAAGGCAGAGGACACGGCACACACCTCCGGCGATGTCGGAACGATGGCGTTGGCTGTTCGGAACGATGCGGGAGTCTCACTCTGTGGGAGTGATGGCGACTACGTGCCGCTGTCAACGGACTCCAGCGGCGCCCTCCGTGTGACGGGCGGCGGCGGTGGGACGCAGTACGCAGAAGACTCCGTCCACTCTTCTGGCCATGTCGGAACGATGGCGTTGGCTGTTCGGAACGATGCGGGAGTCTCACTCTGTGGGAGTGATGGCGACTACGTGCCGCTGTCAACAGACTCCACGGGGAGATTGTTCGCCAGCGTCATCGCCCCCGCGATGACCAACTCGGCAGGTGATGGGGCGAGCGTGTCTGGCGATACAGATCACGACGCGGCTGATGCGGGAGAGCCCATCAAAGTTGGATTTCGGGCCACGACCACACTGGCAGGCATCACACTCGTGGCCAACGCGGATCGGACACATGGGTACGCCGGCGTGGATGGGGCGCAAATCGTCAGACCGCATGCCCCCCTCGAGGACATCGTAACTGGCAACGCGAACAATTCCGACGGCACATCGACACAATGCGTCGCTGCTGGAGCAGCAGGGATCAGGCACTACATCACCTCAATCTGTCTCACGAATACCAGCGCTTCCGATATCTACGTGGAGATCAAAGACGGTACAACCGTCAAGCTCACGTTGCCACTGCCGGCGCATGGCGGATGCGTCTTCAATCCCCCTGTGCCGATCCCAGGATCGGCTGCTACAGCCTGGAACTTCGATCCATCGGCGGCCGCGGCCACGGTGTTCTGCAGTATGATCGGTTTCAAATCGAAGGTGTAATCTACGATGGCAACGATCTCGAATATCACTGTCTGCAGCGGCGGAAACCACATCCACGGCACAATCACACTCGCTGACGGGAGGACCCGTGATTTCCGTGTGACATTGCAGGAAATGCGAGAAGTGGTCGACGACACCGATGCGCGAGCCTTCATCATCCGCCAGGTCGCCAGCATCATTCGAGCCAACCCAACTGACACCCTCGTCCAAATTCGCAACCGCATCCAGGCCGCCACCTACATGGAGTGACTCTGATGGCATTGACACCGATCAAGGGTGGCTTCATATGGCCTGAGCGTGTCTGGGAGTGTTCGAACAACACTGCTCGGCTGCTCGACGCGGCCGGAGAGAAGTTCGCGTCACTGGTCACGTTCACCACATCCACCACGATCGGTAAGATCAGATTTCGCCTGGGGTCCGTGCCCACGGGAGATACGCTCCGCGTCTCCATCCAAGACGTTGATACCGCTACGGGCGATCCAGACGGAGGAGTGGACCAGTACCGCTCCGTCTCTGTGAGCGGCGGAGACGCCAACACCTGGAAGCTGACAGGCCTTCTAACGACTGACGGCACCGACTCTGGCGGTAAGCGATCGGTCGCGGCCGGGGATTCGGTCTTCGTCGTCTTCGACTTTTCTACGTACACGTCTGGCGTGATCAACCTCATGGACTCGGCCACGGGGCAAGCGGTGCACAACGCCAACTACAGCGATCACTACACCACATCGTGGGCCAAACTCGTCTCGTGGGGATGTTTCGAAGTACTGGATGATGCCGATCAGGTCGTGCTCGTGATCGGTGCGATCCCAGCGGTCAACAACAGCAGCACGTCGATCAACAACACGACAGCCGTGCGGGAGCAGGGTAACTACTTCCAGGTGCCGGCACCGTGCAAAGCTGGGGGGCTGTTCGTCGCGGTGGACGGCGATGGCGACTACGAAGCCATTCTGTATGATGCTGATGGGACTACGAAACTCGCATCTACGAATCTAGATAAGGACGTGAGACAACAGACAGGTGTGGCGAACACTATCCTGAGGTTTGCGTCGGATGTCACGCTCTCGACTGGTACCTGGTACAGGATGGTGATCAAGCCCACAACGTCGACCAGTTTGACCCTTCGCCAGATGGATCTCGGGACATCCGCAGGTGCAGACGGGATGCCGGGAGGGCTCTACTGCTACTGGACAGAACGATCATCTGGGGGAAGTTGGACGGAAAAATCTGACAGAATCGCCAAGATCTGGCTCTGGGTGACCGCAATCGACGACGGGTCTGGAGGCGGGGCATCCGGAGGGCGTGTCATCGGGGGATAGATTTCGCTACGGCGTGATAGACATGCTTGTGTGGCGCGGGAAGTATGCACCGTGCCGATGCTTCGTCCCCGTTCAATCCTCGATTGGTTCGCGGCGGCGCTGAGGCGTCTGTTCCGGCGGCGATGTTCGCCGCCGACGGTCACCGTTGTCATCACCATTGGAGCTCCCCATGCCCGCCGACACCCGTATCAGCAACCTGCAGGAAGTCCCCGTCACCGTGCGGTATCTCGACGCCAACGGTCGCACCGTCAGCGTTGACGGCCCGCCTGTCTGGGAGGTCAACGACGAGACGCTCGTTGCGGTCGAGGTCGCGCCCGACGGACTCTCTGCCGTGGTCCGCAGCCGCGGGCCGGTTGGCTCGACGTTCGTCACCGTCACCGCTGACGCCGAGATTGGCGACGGCACGCGTGAACTCGTCGGCACCTTCGAGGTGGAGGTGTTCGAGAGCGGTGCCGTTTCCGTGACCTTCGAGTTCGGCGACGTCCGTGATCGCACGGCCTGATCCAGGAGGACACACCATGCGTTCCTTCTCAATCGTCGCGTTGGCGGGCCTGCTCTTGGGCGGGTGTGCCTTCACGCACCCGCCGACCACCAAACTCGATCTCACGTCCGGCACGTACGAGAGCCCGAAGGACATCAAGGCCCAGAAGATCGGCGTCCGCGTGACCGACCCCACCGGGCAGGTGATCAAGGACGTGCAGATCGAGGGCCTCGACTCCTCAGCCTCGAGCGTCATCACCGCTCAGGCCGCGGCGATGCAGGCCCAGGCCGAAGCCCTGACCCGCGTCGTCGATGCCCTGGGCCGCGTGACCGAATCTCTCTCCGGCCGTCCGTTGCCGATCTTCGGCCCACACCCGTGACACACACAACCGCGACCAGGCCCAGCGGCCTGACTCGCGGTTTTCTTTCTTGGAGTCTCCCTCATGGCCTGGCCTTCCATCCCGACCTTCTCGACCGCTAACGTCGACAGCCCGAGCGACAACCCCTCGCTGGCACGCGTTGACATCTTCAACGCCATGACCGACCTGGGCAACGTCATCGACGGCCGCGGCCAGGCGAGCGGAGTGGCGCCGCTCGACGCCGCGGCCAAGGTGCCCATCGCCAACCTCCCGATCACGCCGGTGGCCGAGGGGCTCGCCTCCTGGCAGACGGCGGGGACGTACCTCTGGACGGTGCCAGCGGGCGTTACGCGGCTCTACGTTGAGGCCTGGGGAGCGGGCGGCGGCGGAGGCTTCGGTGCCAGCCCCAACCCCCACGGCGGCGGTGGCGGGGCCGGCGGCGGTGCGATCAAGGTGTGGACGGTGACGCCGGGACAGACGGTCACCATCGTCGTCGGTGCCGCGGGCGCTGGAGCGGCAGGACCGGCCAACGCCAACGGTGGCAACGGCGGCAACAGCACCGTCACCATCGGCGCGACGACCATCACCGGCAGCGGCGGCCTCGGCGGCCAGGGCGGCGTGTCGCCGTACGGCGGTCAGGGCGGCGGCGCCACGGGCGGCGATGTCAACCTGGCGGGTGGAACGTCGATGACCGGCATCGCCGGCATGGGCGGGATCGGCGGGGCGAACATGCGTTCGGGAGCGGCTCCTGGTCCGGTCGGCTATGGGTTCGGCGGCGGCGGATACGGCTCGGGAACAAGCGGGCCTGCCACCGGAATCAGCGGCAAGGATGGCGGCGTGCTCATCAGCTGGTAGACTGACCCATGCAGCAAGCAACCTCAACGGGCTTGGACTCGGTCATGATCAACTCGTACGGGCCGTACGCCTTCGGCGTCGCCGCGCTGGGGTTCATCGTGCTCCTGTTCCTGCTGGTGTTTCGCATTGTCGCTCCGACCCTGACCAGGTGGATCGAGATGCACACGACCGCGACCAAGGCGAACGCCGAGGCGATGATGTGTCAGCGTGAGACGGCGGGATCACTCGAACGGAGCCTTGCCCACATGGCGACCATAAGAGGCACGGACAAGCATTAGGCACCGGCGCCTGCTCCAGAACCACCGACGCCGCCCGCGACGCCCAGGCCCAATCCAAGGCCCAGCCTCGGGCCTCCAGTGCTTGAGCCTGACCCCGCCGCGGACCAATCCTCGAAGATCCCGGCCCAGTACTGGCGATACCCATGAACGGTCGCGCCATTGGCTCCGCTGACTGCCAGATGCAGCGAGTCAACGACACGGCTCTCACCTGTGGTGCCGGCGACGGATATGGAAAAATCAGGGTCTGGGTTCGAGAGCGTCACGGTGGTACCGCTCCGTGCGCTCATCTCCCACGTCCCGTTCACGTGAGGTGTTGAGTTCGTGCCGGCGATCCAGAGCACATCCGTCAATGCGTAGGCGTTGACGCAGTTCATGCCGATGTCAGCGCCGACAATAGTGATCGGGATGGACGTGATGGATTGCGATGCTGGCGCCCGTTCGTACAGCGTCTCGAGGCCGCGGCCCACGCTCTTCAGCATCGCTGGGGTCCACCGGCCTGACGAATTGAATCCAAAGGTCCGCGTAGGTTCTGCCGTGACGAGATCCTCGATTCCGGAGGTCGCGTACCCAGCGCGTGCCGTCTCACCGGTACTCAGGTTCGGATGATCCGGGCAGAGCGCGACAACGAAGTCATCCGCCGCGTATCCCTTCGCCGCCCACCGATCCCGCCAAACAGATATCACATACGCGACGTTGTCCTTCCACGCCGCGAGGGATCCTCCCGCGTACGCATTGGGGATCGACGTCGCTGTCTCGGACGCCTCGTTCGATCCTTCGTTGAGAAAGAAGATCACCCGGGGAGTCTGCCCAGCGTCAACAATCGGGCGGACAATGACTTCGATCCAGTGGTCGATCGCCTCCGTGTAACACTGAGACCCGTCCACGCGCGCGAGATTGTGCGCGAAGTCCCTGGTAGACCATCCGCCCATCGATTCGAATGGTGCCACGAGGACACCGGCGGTCGCGTCCCGCTCCCACGTCAACTGGAACCCGAATCCTACCTCGCCGGTAGGTCTCATGTCCGCGGGGGACGCAATACCTGCAGATGGCCCAACCCGCAACTGAGTAGTCCGAGTGCCGGCGGGGACATCCCACGTCGCCCGGGAGAATCCGGTCGGTGTCCCAGCTGGGACGATCACGTTCGAGCCGTAGTTGGCGACGTGTACGTTCGGGACGGCCCCCTCGATGGCTGCCGGCCGGAAAGTCCCGCCATCTGCCGTAGCGTTTGAGTACCAATGGTCCGACCGGAGGGCCGCCGCCGGATTGATGTGGTATGGACTCGATGCTGTCGCGCCGAATGAGATCCCGGAGGCTACGCCGCCATAGCCGACCGCCGTGTTGTTTTTGAAATGCAGCATACGGTAAAACGGCGGGTACTCGGTCCCCGACCCGTCGTTGCTCCGACCGTACTGATACGCCTTCGCCTCGACGGTGTGGAGGGCAAGTACGTTGGAGCTGTCTAGCAGAGAGTTCGCACCGGTGCTGGTGACGACTCTGGACCACCCCACGCACGACGTGTTCGCCCTTGCGGACAGATTCCCGTCGTTGGCGTTCGTGCTGCTATTGGTTGACGTCAGCGTGACGGGTCCGGCAGCGAAGATCTTGATACCCGCCGTCACGAACGACTGCTGGATCGCCTCGATCAGGCCGTACCCGTTCTTCAGGCCGTTGGAGTTCCAGAGGCCGGTCACGGCGACGCGCTGGGTGCGGCACCAGTTGAGGGCCTTGGCCGCAATGGACGGGTTGATGATCGTCGCCATGCGGGCATACTACCCGCCGCGAAGGGCCGCCTTCACCTTCTTGCACAGGCGCTTCTCAGCGACCGTCGCGCGTGCAGGCCCACAGATCTCCTCGAGCTCCTGCGCCGAGCGGAGCATCAGCCTCACCATCTCCGAGGCCATGAGGCGGGCACGCGGCGTCACACCACAGCACCGAAGTTCCGCCGACAGGCGATAGCACTCGCTGGCCAGCATGGAGCAGTTCACAAGGGTCGCGGCAACGACACGTTCCTCCGTCATCGCGGCGGCTCCTGAGGCTCGACATTCGCGGGGCGCACGACCACCCATCCCTCATGGATCATGCGGTTGAGCGTGGTGGCGATGGCCTGGCGAGCGACGGCACGCCAAGCGTCATGGACCTCCCCGGCCATCGAGTCCCAGGACGTGCCGCGGCTGTCGCTGGCCTTGACGTCAGCGGCCTCGCACATCGTCTCATGACAGCGCTTGGCGACATCATCGATGAGGCCGGGCGGCACGGGCAGATAGGGCGTCTCTTGCATCGCTCACGATCTCCTGTTCGTTGGTGACGCGGGCGTCGCCGGCCGGTCGAACCTGCCGCGGCGGGTGATGTGCCAGTCCTTCGGAGCGTCGATGCTGATGCGGCGGCGGTCGCGCTTGGCCCCGCCCACGAGCACCCGCACATCACCGCTCGGCGTCTGAATGACAACCTCGTCACCGAATGAGACGGTCATGGTCAGCACGATTCCTCCTGGATGAGTTCGACGATGATGATGACGCCGGGGCCGCACCCTTTGGCGTGATACCAGCGATCAACCGGGCCGAGGTGGACCTGGCCGTCGTCGAGCCAGAGATAGCCGCGGCGGCCCTCACGGCGCTTGGCCTCGTCGATGGCGGCGTTCCCCGACAGCTTGATCTTCGGCGGAGTGAGAGCGTCCAACACCGCCTTGACCAGGTTGTCCGCGTCGGGCTTGCTGTTCTTCCTGATGGGGCCGTCCGGATCGCACTTGCGGCACAACCGCTGGGGCCGATCAAAGAACGCCTCCATGCTGAGCCGGACGCCCCCGGTCCACGGGTCATCGGGGAATCCAGGCGTGGCTCTTGCGGCCAGCAACACGGCTGACCGCCAATACCGCGTCTCCTTCGGCGTGTACCGCTGGACGAACGCACGGCCCGTCGGGAGGGTGACGACGCGGTCACGGTGACGGGCCTGGGCGACGGGCAGGCCGGGGGCAACGATCTCAAGGCGCGTGGCGGTCAAAAGAGCACCTCCATCGCCGAGCGCTTCTCGATCGACACATGCCGATCACGCTCCTCGGGCGGGACGTGCCGCTCGCCGGCGAGGCGGAACGCTTCGTCTTCGTTGGACACCGGCACAACCTGCCCGTTCGCGTTGACCAGGTGGTTGTTCACGCTGGCCTGATGAGTGGCGATCGGAATGCCGTAGCGGACCTTCCACCGCCACAGAAACCACTTGCCGAACTCAGTTGGACCTGTCCGCTCGATCAGCATCCACCCGCGATTCTGGGGCGTGTAGCGGTAGATCTGGCAGGGAATCTCGATGCCCTGCCACGGCCGCAGGACCAACGAGCACGCCAGGAACCCCGGCTTGAGGCCGCGGATGGCGGTGCCCATGATGCCGCTCCCGCCGGGGAGATCGGCATCGGGCACGGCGAAGAGCGACGCCATCGAGCCGTCGCGGAACGGATTGCTCATCGTCGAGTTGATCCGGCGGAAGAGTGGGTCGTCCGCCGCCGTGAGCTTGCGGCTTTCCCACCCCGGCGGCAGCGGGGCGATGATCTCCAGATCGCCGACCGTGGGCAACTTGCGCCGCACCGAGCCGACGACAACGCAGGCAGCGGAGTGGTCCGACAGCAGCCCCGAGAGTTCCCAGCGGCGGAACGCGGCCGCGGCGACATCGGAGGCCTGGGCATGGGGGAGGCGTGGTCCTTCGCTCATCGTCAGGTCTCCGGCCAGGCCCGCTTGTGGCCCTTGATGATGTCGCTGAGTTCGAGACGCTCGTACTGCCCCATCGCACCGATCCGCACACACAGGGCCTGCTCGTATTGAGCCATGAGCGACGCCGCGTCATGCTTGCCCTGGAGGTGCAGTTCCAGGCGGACGCTGTCGATGGCGCGACGGAGCCGGTTGCGGAAGAGGTCTTGAATCCGATCGACCTTGCTGCGGTTCATTCGTCGTCCTCCTCGTGGTCGGAGGCACCGCCGTCAGCCACCGTCGCCACCGGCTTCCGCGCCGGCGATCCCTTCTTTCCAGACCGTTTCGTGGATGGCGCCGCCTTCGAGGTAGCGGATGACTTCGAGCCGGTGTCCTGCTTTGGGCGAAGTTCGGCGGGCAGGAACGAATCGACCGTCGGGGCCGCGGCGATCTCGATCCCCAGCGCCGCGGCGATCTTGTCAGCCATGCCCGACGGACCATCCCGCCAGTGGTCGAGCAGACCGAAACGCCGGCCGCAGTCCTTCTCGATCGCCGCGATCGCCGACCAGGACGGCGCGGACAGGTGCTTGAGCAGGCTCGCCATCGCCGGCGACGACGCCGCACGCGAGGCCTTCTCGGAGTTGTAGTGATGCGTTGCCTCGAAGAGCTTGGTCTTGCGCAGGATGGTGTAGATCGTCCACAGCCCCGGCACGGCCATGACCTTCGCGGCGATCTGGGGCTCCAGTTCCTTCGCCCGCTGCCGCATTGCCTCAGTCCACTCGTTGGCGGCCAGGCGCCGCGCCTCGGCCTCCAGCTGCTGCTTGCTGGGCTCGCGCTCGATCTGCTTGCGCTGGGAGTCCTTGCGGGCCTGGGGGCCGTGCGTGGCCCGTCGCTCGCGGACCTTCCGATCCAGGGCCGCGGGCGCCACGTACTCCGGCACCTTCGCCTCGGCCGGCTTCTTCCCGCCATCGACGATCCGCTTGGAAGCGGCGCTGATGGCCCCCTTCGCCGAGCGGAGCTTGTCCTGGTAGCAGGCGGGCAGCGTGCAGATGCCCGCGGCGGCGACCTTCTCGGAGCCGGCCGACTCGGAGTCGTACGTGCCCCGCCCTCCGACCATCGTGAGCGACACCGCGCCTCCCCCCTCGAACAGACCGGGGTTCGTTGCCGAGTTGTGCGGGCATCCCTCGCACGGCTGCCGTCCGGCGAACGCGACGTGCCGCTGCCACGGGACAACGTGGAGGGAGAACACACTGCGGCGGACCTCCATTTGGAGATCGGCGAGTTGGCCCGCCTCGACATCGCTGATCGAGTCTGAGCCGCCCGCGGCGTATGCCTTGCACAGATCGTCCCGCCGCTTGTCGTCGGCAACCTTCGAGATTTCGCGGGCGTGAGCGAGCGGGAGCTTGCCGGTCAGTACGAGCTCCTTGGATCGCTCGCTGAGCCTGCCGATGTAGAGACGATCGCGGACCCAACTCGCCGGCTTGCCGAGCATCGCCGCGACCTGCTCCGAGGCCTCGAGCCGCACCTTGGGATCGGCCAGCAGAGCCTCGCGGTACCTGACCGGATTGGTGCCTTGAGCCTCGATGCAGCGTGTGACCACGGCATCATCCACCACGCGACCCAGGTCCGGCCCCACCGGCATCGTCGCCTTCACACGCTTGGCCGCGGCGAACGCCTGGAGGAGCATGAGTTCATCGACGGCGAGCGTCTCCTCCGCCGGCGTCAAGTCCTGCCGTTGCACGTTCTCGATCGCCACCACGGTCCTTCGCACGTCGTCCGCGAGCGGCGCGACGACCGAGGCCCGGATGGCGGACCATCCCAGGCGACGGGCGGCGGCGATCCGGCGCCGTCCGAACACGCGGCAGAACCGACCATCCACGAGCCGCTCGAGCATGACCGGCTGCAACTGCCCGCACTCGCCCATGCTCCGTGCAAGCTGCTCGATCGCGGCATCATCGCCGGGCCTGCTGAGACGATCGGCGGGGCCGGCGGGATCGATGACCTGGTCGAGAGGGACGTCGATGAGTTCGCCCTTCAGGTCAACGCCCAGGATGGGCTTGACATCGATGGGAGTTGGCGGGGGCTCCTTCTTCGGAGGGGCCTTCTTGTTCTGACGGGTGGCGGCAAAGGTCATGGTGCGGAACTCCTGAGTGGAACGACGGAGGAAGAGGACGACACGGGCGCCGTTGACCCGGCGCCAGCTTGGGTCGCGTATCCGGTTGGGTGCGAGCCGGACGCGAACGTGGAGAGCGGTGATCACTCCAGGAACCTCGAATCGACGACCTGGAGGCGCGGCGGGCTTGGCTCGCCGGTCTTGAGACTGGTCGTCACCTTCGTCTCGAAGTAACCGTCGCTCGCGGCCCCGAGCAGCTTCCGGGTCGCTCCCGGCTTCCAGGCATCCGATGCAAGGCAGTCCTGGACGGCATCGAGATCACCGCCCGCGGCATCGAGGATCGCGGCGAGCGTGCCCCGGACATCGGTGCAGCGAGTGCTCTTGTTCGGAGCCACGTAGTAGCGGCGGACACCGTCGGAGATTTCCCCGTGCCGCTCGATGTGAGAGATCGCCGCGGCCTCGACCTGGGCCTTCAGGTCGCGGTGCAGTTCGCCCAGGACGCGGACGGCTTCCAGGGCGAGCAGCACCTGGTCCGCGGTGGCATCGGGAGTCGCGGCGACATCGAGAGCGCCGCGGCAGTTGGCGACAATGTCATTCACAGCACGGCCCCCTCGGCTTCGCGGGCTGCCTGGCGATGGTCTTTGCGGAAGGCCTTGACCGCTCTGGTGACCGCGGCGGTCTGATTCTGGTTGAGGTTGGCCTCATCCAGCAGGCTCTTCTTCTCGTCATCCAGGATCGCCGCAACGCGGCCGACCGTGGTCAGACCGGCGGCAATCAACTTCCCCTTGAGGTTCTCCGGCATGTCGAGCTCGTTCACGCTCGCCGCCAGGTGTTCATCCACCCCGTCACCCTTGCTGGGGTCCGGTGCTTCGGGCTTGGGCTTGCCCGGACGGCCGACCGGCCGAGCGTCCTTGGCGACATCCTTGAGCTCGCCCTGCTTGGGGTCTTTCTTCGGCGGCTCGGCGGGCATCTCGTACATGAAGTCCAGCGAGGGCTCATCGGCCTTCTCAACCAGATCTTCGATCTGCCCGCGGTGCCACTTGATGCGGGAGGAGAGGGCATCGATCAGCACGATCGCGTCGGAGTGCCGGCACTTGAGTTCATGGGCCTCGTCCGAGTCGCCCTCCATCTCGCCGAGTTCCTCGATCGCGGCATCCCGGTCGTCGAACGCGTTGGACCGCTTGGATTCGAGGCTCTTCACCTCGCCGACGTGATGCCTGATGGCATCGCAGACCGCAACCGAGAACGCCTGACCCGACATGTGCTTTGACTTCTTCGCCATCATCCTGCTCCTGAATGGGCGCGGGGGAAGCCCGCGCCGGACTGAGACTGAGACACCTGGAATCGACGTTCTTCAATGGCAGCGGCGGTCGCGGCGACCACGGCCAACTGACGGGCGACCGCGGCTTCCTGCTGCTCCCACTTGGCCGCGATGACCAGCGGCACCTCCACGAGCGAGGCCCGGCCCTTCGCCGACAGACCCAACATCGCGATCAGATAGCCGACGGGCTTGTGGCAGTCCTTGACCGCCATGCGGTCCTTGACGCGGCAGATCGCGGCATCGACACGCTCGGGGCTGCTCCACGGCCCGCCAGCGAGCTCATCGGCCTTGCTGAGCGGCACGTTCGAGAGCCCGCCGGAGCGGAGACTTTCAACGAAAGACCGAAGTTGACTGAGGGCCTGCGATCGCCGCCATGCGTGAATCTTCTCCTCCGTCAGCGCTCTCGCTCCAGCGCTCCCAATGCGCGCAATTACATCAGCGCTCAGAGCGCTCAGAGGGCGCTTGGAATTAGTTTCAGGAGAAGAGCGCTGGAGCGCAGAGCGCTCTGAAGGCGCAGAAGATGCATTTGCATCCGATCGGGTATGCATATGCATTGCATTTGCATGTGCATTTGCATCCGGCGGGACCTGGGACCACCTCGCCCGTGCGGCGTTGGCCCGAACCACGGAGGTCCGGGCCGACCGCTCCGCCTCGGCGCTCAGCCGGTCGTAGACCGCTCGGGCTTCTCGCAGGTGGAGGCGGCCGTCGGTGCCGATGGTGAAGGCCGCGTCGAGCCTGGACAGGCGCGGCCACTGCTCCGCTTTGATCCCGACCACAGCGGCCAGGACGGCGGTATCGTCGGGCAGCGAGCACGGTGGCTGCTGCCGCCAGGAATGCGCCAAGAGCCGGAGAATGGCCCCGGTCTCGGCAAGCGAGAGAGACGCGGCGACCCCATCCGGCAGCAATGGCACCAAGTCGAAGGGGAAGCGAGGATGTGATTCAACGGCGGGCACGAAACCCAGGCGCCGCCGTGTGCGGGCGGCCCTGAGTGAGAGGAGAGAGATGCCGCGTGCTCGCGGCAAGGAAAGCGTCAGAACGGGATCTCGTCGTCAGGCACCGACGGATCGCGGACAGGGAGAGGCGACGCGGCAACGGCCACGTTTGGCCGCGTCGGGCTCACGACCTCCCCGGTGCTCGCGTCCACGAGCTCACGCGGCTGGGCAGCCGCGTCAAGAAACACCTTCATGGTCGGGAGAACGCCCGCGGGAATCTGATCCAGCGCGACGCCCCACACCAACGGGTAGGCATCCGCGGCGTTGATCTTGCACCAGCGGAGGAAGTCCTCCCAAGACTTGCCCAGCGTCTTGAGGTGGCCCTGGAACCGCTCCATCGCCACCTTCGGCACGGGCCGACGATCGCCGGCGATGACCAGCGTCGATCCCGCCTTCGGCGACGCCTGCACCTGCTCGGGACGCCACTTGTCCACATTGATGCAGGGCTTGATCTCGCCGAAGGACGTGTACGTCGAGGGGTAGATGGCGATCTGCTGACCGACCCACTGCTCGGTTTCGTCGGTGCCCAGGACCTGCTCGATGGAGCGGCCCGTGGTCCGCCACAGACTCATCGCCTTGCGGAACTCGCGGAACTTGAGCATCCACTTCACTTCAGGCTCGGAGTCACCGCCGCGATCGCGGGCCGCGGCGGGGTAGACACGCTCGATCGTGACGATCGTGTTCTGGTTCGGTGGCAGGTCTTCGGCCTGAAGGTACTTTGAAGGGAACATCTGCGATAGCTTCATTGGTGAACTCCGAGAACATGTGTGTGGGTGGTCAGGCGGTCGTGTCGAGATTCCGGCCGATGGCGCAGGCCTCGCCGGCGTATGCGTGAGATGGGGAATGGGCGGCGCGGTCATGCTCCGCGAGGAGCATGCTCATCGCCGGCGTCAGAACGCCCTGGCCCTCGAACTGCTGGAGCCAGAGCAATGCTCTCCGCAGGTCGCTTGCAGCGGGCCGGCCGTTGACGCCGTTCAGCACGCGGCAGAGGGCCGTATCAGTCGGGGGCGAGTTGGGATCGTCCATCCGCCCAAGAATGACGCTGAGACGTCCCAGACCGCGGCGGACGGGAGCGGTGAAGCGTGTGGAACTCACATCGCACCTCCCATCATCCGCTCGACCTGCCGGCGCTCAAGGCACCGTTGACAGAAGCGACCATGAGCGTGAGCGAGGGCGGAGAAGAGATCGCCGCACCCCTCGCACCCCCGATGCTCGACGCGGAAGTCTCCGCCAGGCCCCGTGATGACCAGCGGCGGATCGGCACCCGTGACCGCGAGAGTGGTTTCGGCGACGCCAGTGGAAAGTGCACCAGCACGACCGCAGTGACGAGGGCCAGCCTCGGCGAACCCACCCGCGGCTTGAATGGCATTGGTGAGCCGCTCACGAACACCGCCTTCCAGGCTCCGCATCTGCTCCGGCGTCATGCCGGTGCTGCCCAGTTCTGATTCGATTGCCGCGAGAACCCGAAGCTTCTCCGCCAAGAGCGCTCGCTCTCGAATGATCGCGTCAATGACGGCCATCCGCGGCGTTTCGCCGTGGCCGTGGATGAGCCAGACGGTGTGAGACATCTGGCACGCCTGCGTCGGATCAATGCTCGCGTGCCAGGAGAGGCGATCATCGTGGCGCAGATGGGGTTCGATCTTGCCGGTAGCGACCTGGCCGATGGTGACGGCCTTGATTTTGGGCAGGTCCAGGGGATCGGGTTTGGCGTCGATGATCTTGATCACGCGACACCCCCAGTCGCCTTGGCGATGGCGGCGTTGCACGCCGTGATGAGAGCGTCGTACCGCTTCAACAGTGCCTGGTCATCCGCGTCATGCACAACGCCGCCAACATGAGCGGCAGAGAACACCAGGTCGCGTTGCAACACCAGGCCATCAAGCGCCTCGCGGCAAACGGTGAGTAGTTCCGGCGCGGCCGCGATCAGCCGGCAGTTGGCCTTCCGCTCTTCGCGGCTGACATCATCAGGCCCGCACGAATCGGGGCCGACAGAAATCTGCCCGCCGATGACGACAGAGCCGTCGTACTCCAGGCTCCAGGGGCCAGCGGTGTGACGGGCGGGACCAGATTCAGAGGACGGGACGGGACGCTTCGGATCGACCTTCATGGCCAGCTCCACCGGTCCTGATCCCGAGCAGATACTCGAGGAGGTTCAGAATCCGGTCAGTCTGGTCGCTTGTCAGCCGGAGGGGGAAGGTCGAATAGGGCCGTGGGTTCAATTCCCCACGGCTCCATTCAACTTCCGCCTCTTGGGCGGAGCAAGCGACCTTCACATCCTGTCGAAGGCGACCATCGCGGCGGTTGACGCCAAAGTGTTCAGGTTCAGCGGTGGCTTGGCGATGGTCGCTGTCGTCGGGATGTGGAGGTGCTTTTGACGCCACGCTGGGGGAACCCTGAACGCCCACATCTTCGGCAGGCTGGAGCGCCGAAGTCAAGTCATTGTGTGGATTTTTCTTCATGAACGGCGATTCACGGCCTGGGTCGGCCCTTTCCCGCTTGAGAAACCCGTTCAAGCGAGGCATCAACGCCGCTACGTCGCGGAGTTGCTCGACCTTGGCCCGGTCGTACAGGCTGAGCGTCGTTTGGAGATTCTCATGCCGAGCAAAGTGGTGGAGGTTCCGCACGTCCGCCCCGGCACCCGCCCTCTCGCTGATCGCCGTCTTGCGGAAGCGGTGCCACTCGCCCTTTTTTCCACCGTCGCTTGAACGCTTGATTCCCGCAGACTCCATGTCTGAACGCAGCGTGTGAGCAGATGGAGCCTTGGGGAACAACCGTTCCCCAGGGCTGTACTTCTTCCACGCCCGAAGCACCGCCACAGCCTCGGTGCAGAGCGGGAGCATGTCCTGACGCTGGGCTTTGTCGACGGTGACCACCATCGTCGCGGCCTGTAGGTCGATGTCGCTCCAGAGTTGCAGAGTGGCCTCTTTCTTCCGTAGGCCAGTCAGCGTTAGGAACGCATAGAACGTGCTGGCGAGCGGGCCATTCTTCGACCGCCGCTTGTCCGAACTGGCCTCTCGGGCTTCGGCCGCGTCGATGAGCTTGCGGACCTCGCCGACTTCGAACGGCGCCCACTGTCGGCGTCGATCGCGGCGACCGTTGGCAACCTTGACGCCGGTGAAGGGATTGGCCTCGAGCTTGCCCATGCTGATGGCGAACTGGCAGAACTCGCGGGCCTGGCTCGCCTTGTTCTGCGCCGTCTTGCGGGCCTTCTTGCCGAGGATCGACTGGACCCACTTCATCGCGGAAGGGAGCGTCCACCCATTCTTATTGGCCCACTTCGACCACTCCTCCGCCGCCGTCTTGCTCCGCGAAACGTGCTCATCCGAGTAGGCCTGTTGAAGCTTGAGGTATCGCCCCCAATCGTTGATGAGTTTGGTGACGATCTTCGGGGAGATTGCGTCCTTGACGGGAGAGGCAGAAGCGTCCTTGCTCACTGCGGGAGTGCAGAGAGTCATAGGCCCGATTGTTTCAGCCGCCGGCGTCAGACGCAAGACAAACTGTGCGAGAACCCTGCCGGAACCGGGTTCCTGGACGCTGATTTCAAGCGCCGGGAGCATCGGCGGTGCTAGAACGGGATTGTCCGCTGGAAGGAGCATGGGCGGGAGTTGCCGGGCGGCCATGCCCTGCCTGCGATCCGTCGCCCACGTTGTATCCGACTTCCGCGACCGAACTGCACGTCTCATCGTCGTTATGTGCCAGGCTGGCACACGCGGCGATGCCGGTAAATAACAAACTTCCCTACGAGTGGCGTGAACGTCGATCCCATCGCCCTCGCCACCCTCCGTGAAATGCAGCGCCGCCGGATGAGCATCAGCGACCTCTCCGAGCGCACCGGCGTAGACCGCTCAGTCCTGGGCCGTTGGCTCGGTGGGGTGCGGACCATCCGGGTCCGGGACGCGGCAAAAGTCATGGTGGCACTGGGCTTGGAGGTCGTCGCCGAAAGGGAACACCGTGCCCAAGCGCCCACCGACCCACCAGCACATCGCACCAAGCCTCCGTAGCCTCGCCACACCCATCACCGAACTCTCCGCCGACCCCGCCAACGCCCGCCTCCACGATGAGCGGAGCCTGGAGGCGATCAAGGCGTCGCTTCGGCGGTTCGGCCAGCAGAAGCCCGTTGTGGTCGATGGTGCCGGAGTTGTCATCGCCGGGAACGGCACGCTGGAAGCCGCTCGCGGCTTGGGGTGGTCGCATGTCGCGGCGATCCGCTCGGACCTGGCGGGCGTCGACCGCACCGCGTACGCGATCGCTGACAACCGAACCGCCGAGCTCTCCCGGTGGGATGACGATGCTCTCCGCCAGGTTCTGGGCACGCTCCCAGGCGATGCCGCAGAGGCGGCGGGATGGAGCGTCCAGGAACTCGAGGGCCTTCTGGCGACCGGCGAGGATGAGCCTGTGGTCGAGCAGCCGACGCCAGAACCGCTCCCCGCGGCCGTGACCCGGCCCGGCGACATGTGGGAGATGGGACGGCACCGGCTGCTGTGCGGTGATTCCACCGATGCGAGCGATGTTGACCGGCTCATGGAGACACACCGGGCCGCGCTGATCGCCACTGACCCGCCGTACCTGGTAGATTACACGGGCGTCCGCGTTGGCGACCGCGGCAAAGACTGGTCAGCATCCTACCGGGAGATCGACGTTGACGATGCGGCTTCGTTCTTCAAGTCGGTGTTTGCCAACGTGGTCCGTGTGATGGCCCACAGCGCCGCGATCTACTGCTGGCACGCCCACAAGCGGGTCGTCGAGATCATCGAGGCCTGGCGTGAGCTCGGCATCCTCGACCACCAGCAGATCATCTGGGTCAAGCCCGTGCCCGTGTTCGGGTCGGTGTACTGGCACTTCAGGCATGAACCGTGCCTGATGGGGTGGCTCCAAGGCAACAAGCCGCCCCATGATGGCCGGCACGATCATGGGTCGGTGTGGGTCGCCGGCGGGAATGAGATTCCGCTGGAGCAACTCAGCAAGGCCCAACTGATCCGGCTGCTCAAGGCCGCCTCATCGGCATGGGAGGTCGATTGGGAGGGCAAGTCCAGACCCATCGGCAACGAGCATCCCACCCAAAAGCCCGTCGAGCTCTTCGCCAGACCGATCCGCAAGCACACCCGCCCAGGCGACGTCTGTTACGAGCCGTTCAGCGGGTCAGGCTCGCAGTTGATCGCCGCGGAACAACTCGGGCGGTGCTGCTTCGGGATGGAACTCGAGCCGGTGTTCGTGGATGTTGCCGTTCGGCGATGGCAGAACGCGACGGGCCAACCCGCTAGGCTGATCGGCGATGGTCGTACCTGGGTGGAGATCGCCCAGGACCGCGGCGTCTCGACGGAGCCAGCACCACCATGCCCACCCGCCCCAAGCACCCCTGCAACCATGCCGGCTGCCCCGCATTGACCGAGCGCCGATACTGCGAGGCCCATGCGCCAACACACGCCAAGGCCGAGGCCTGGAGAACGACCACAGGATCATCCACGTCGAGGGGCTATGGAGCGGCCTGGCGTCGCCTGCGGAAGATGGTGCTGGCCCGCGACCCCGTGTGCGTGAGTTGCCATCGCCGGCCTTCGGAGCACGTCGACCACATCAGGTCCAAGGCCAGCGGTGGCGATGATGCCCTCGACAACCTGCGTGGCCTATGTGAGCCCTGTCACAACCGCAAGACGGCGCAGGACGGGCACAGCCGCAAGGCGCTCAAGCGCCTGTCGAACACGATCAGGCGGGCTGGTAAGCCTCGACCGTGACGGATGTGACGGCGGAGTAGGTGACCTGCACCTTACCCGCGCCGTCGTTGAACGCGGGCGGAACAGGGCCGATGATGCGGCTCTGACCGTTGGGTACCGCGACGACCTGGTTGGCGAGGGTCATGGCTGGGAACGTCCCATCGCCGGGCCGCGTGGGGTTGGGGCCGACGGCGAGTGTCACGTTGATCGATGAGCCTCCGCCGTTGTTGACGCGGATGAGCACGTTGCCGCGAGGGTTGAGCACGGCGTCACCGCCACCTGACGCGGATACGCCTGACGGATTGGTACCGGCGAGCGCCGGGACAACGGGAGTGATGTCGGCCATGAGCAGAGCCTCCAAGCGGCTTCCACGGGCCGCGACGACCAGACTAGACGTGGGATAGCACGCGGGCCAGCGACGCCGCAGGCGGGCTCCCACGGCCCGCCGT
>ERZ761594.111-NODE-111-length-39541-cov-10.446563_pt1 | contig 39541 bp, 39 predicted proteins | sample MGYA00511036_ERZ761594 | MGnify/ENA primary metagenome ERZ761594 (study PRJEB28899, sample SAMN03785561) | bioreactor sludge metagenome | biome: EBPR Sludge; feature: EBPR Bioreactor; material: 0.22µm filtered reactor supernatant | place: Saint Lucia: Queensland... | reverse complement strand
GTTTTAAAATTATTTATGAATTAATCAATTTTCTTGAAATGCGTGTTCATGCGGGTGACATTATTGTGCTTGGGAAAGCAGAAGTCTTGGCAATTTTTCCATATGAGAATAAGAAAGTTGCGGGAGTTCGGATCACGAACGGTCGAATTGCACTAAAAGATACGCTTATTTTATCTCGTGGTGATCAGGAATATGATCGAGTGAAGGTGACTTCAATCAGAAAATTAAAAGATCAACTGCCTGAGGCAAAAGAAGGACAAGAATGTGGGATTATCTTCGAACCACAAAAAGACTTCTTAGTTCGAGATACCTTGACCGCAATCAAAATATAGGGTAGAATCGGCCGAATATGACACCAGCTCTCACTCAAGCACTCGCTGACTCCAAATCTGTAGTTATCATGCTTCCGAAAAATCCATACTTTGATCAAGTTGCAGCAGCGTTAAGCTTATACCTAGGTCTTAAGGACAAAAACGCAACAATTGTATGTGACACCCCGATGACGGTTGAATTTAATCGGTTAATTGGCGTCAATAAAGTAACAACAGCCGTAGGCAACAAGAATTTAGTCGTAAAATTTATTGATTATCCACTCGCGAACGTTGAGCGTGTTAATTATGATATTGACGGGAATGACTTATTTATAGCGCTCTTCCCGCTCCCAAACGTAGCGCCACCAAGCAAGGACAATATTCAAATTAGCTACTCTGGCATTGCTGCTGATACCGTGATCTTAATTGGGGGCGCAAACGAAACCCACTTCCCTCTTCTTTCTCAGAAGGACTTTTTAGAGATGAGAACAATTCACATTGGGATTACTGACATCACCCTTCCTGGACGACAAGTTCTCTCACTCGCCAAAGGTGCCTCAAGCATTTCTGAAGTAGTCGCTCAGTATTTACTCGAAATGGGTCTTATTTCTAATGGAGATATTGCGACTAATTTGTTCGTTGGTTTGTCAGAAGGAACAAAGAACTTTACCTCAAATACAATTACAGCAGATACTTTCAAACTTGCAGGACAGTTACTTGAAAAGGGAGCTAGACGTGAGCAAATGAAAACGTTTCAACCAAAACAGCCGCAACCACAACCAATAGGGGGAAATACGAATCCAAATCCTTCTGTTCCGCGGTCTTGGGTAGAACCAAAGATCTACAAAGGAACCTCCACAAGTTGATCCACTAGACAATATCACCTATAATATCGCCAGTTGGAAAGTAGAAATGAGGTTCTCATGGATCTGCTGAATAATTTGTTGAACCTGAATCTCAGTCCTTGGCAGGAGTTTATTGGAATGGTCGGCTTAACATTTATGATTGGAGGCGTAATTTACGCCCCCACAGCCTGTACAAAAGGCCGTTCATATGTGTTTCCGATCGGCGGACGGGCGCTTGTCATTTGCCCAACCGTCGTGGTCTGCGCTGGAATGTGGGTGGGAGGATTACTCCTTTTTCAGGCAGCATGTTTCCAATAAGGTTTGATAGTGGGCGATCGCAGGTCGCCCATTTTTTTTGTCACCGAACATATCTTTGCAATTTACCCTCAGCTCTGTTACAATACGCAAGATGTGAGCTTGGAGATTGGACAGCCATGACCTTCCTCGAGGCAACACATGACGATTTATAAAACATATGGCACTCACTAGAGATCAAAAATTAGAAATTATCCAAAAGTTCGCGCGAGAAAAAGGAGACACAGGTTCTCCTGAAGTGCAGATTGCTCTTCTTACAGCGCAAGTTGAACAACTTGTTGGGCATTTAAAAGAACATCAAAAAGACGTACACTCACGTCGTGGGTTACTCTCTATCGTCGCAAAACGACGAAGACTCTTAAGCTACCTCGGAAAACACGATCGAGAACGGTTTGAAAAAGTCAGAGCAGATCTCGGTCTTAAATAAGTTTATGAAAGAAATTACAAAATCCTTAGAATTAGGTGGAAGAACACTTACATTAAAAACAGGCAAACTTGCTCCACAAGCTGGTATTTCAGTCCTTACACAATACGGTGATACTGTTGTACTCGTAACCGTTACCTCAGCTCCATTAAAACAAGAACTCGATTATTTCCCTCTTTCTGTTGAATACCAAGAACGTTTATACGCAGGTGGTCGTATTAAAGGATCTCGATGGGTAAAGCGAGAAGGACGACCAACTGATGAAGAAATTTTAAGCGGACGCGTTATTGATCGATCAATTCGACCACTATTCCCGAAAACATATAAAAAAGAAGTGCAAGTTATTGCAACTGTTATGTCTGTTGACTTTGAAACAGACCCAACAATTACTGCAGCACTTGGAGTCTCTGCAGCGCTTACTGCAAGCGAACTTCCATGGGGAGGACCAGTTTCAGTACTCGCAGTTGGCCTCAAAGATGGAAAATTCATTTTAAACCCTCAAAATTCTCAAGAAGAAGAATCTGATATGGATTTGACTGTTTCAGCTACAAAAGAAGCCATCATCATGGTTGAAGCAGGAGCGAAGGAAGTTAGTGAAGAAGATATTATCGGTGGAATTGAGTTCGCACAAAAGGAAAGCAAAAAGCTCTTTGAATTCTTCAATGAATTTGCAAAAGAAGTTGGTACAAAGAAAGAAAAATATGAAAAGCCTAAACCGAAAGCAGAACTTGTAAAGACTGTTAAAAAGATTGCTGACTCTAAGCTTTCAGAAGTTATTTCAAATATGGCTAAAAAGGAAGGCAAGAGCGAAACATGGGACGCATTAATGGCTGAAGTAGTCGCTGCAGTTGAACCAGAAGAGGCTGTTGAAGCAGCAATTATCTTAGACGATCTCAAGAAAGAAGTTATTCGAGAAAACACACTCAAAGGTATTCGCCCTGACGGACGAAAACTCACTGAAATTCGACCGTTAAGCAGCATGGTTGGCGTACTTCCTCGCACTCACGGATCAGCTGTATTTCAACGCGGAGCAACCCAAGCATTAACGATCGCAACACTCGGATCTCTCTCTATGGGGCAACTTTTAGAGTCCGCTGAAGGTGAAATGGAAAAGCGATATATTCACCACTACATTATGCCTCCTTTCTCAACAGGAGAAACGGGACGAGTGGGAAATCCTAGCCGACGAGAAGTTGGACACGGAGCACTTGCTGAAAGAGCATTAATGCCGGTAATCCCTGATGAATCAGTATTTCCATATGCAATAAGACTTGTATCTGAAGTGCTTTCTTCAAATGGATCAACATCTATGGCATCAACCTGTGGATCAACGCTCGCATTAATGGATGCAGGGGTCCCAATTAGCGCACCTGTTTCTGGAATTGCCATGGGACTGGTCATTGAAAGCGATAAAAAGTTTGCAGTTATGAGCGATATCGCTGGAATTGAAGATTTTAACGGAGATATGGACTTTAAAGTAGCTGGTACCGAAAAAGGAATCACAGCCCTTCAATTAGACGTTAAAACATTAAACTTAACGGCTAAAATCATGAGAGAAGCGATTCAACAAGCAAAAGAAGGTCGTGCACATATCTTAAAGCACATGCTTGAGACTATTGCTCAACCACGAACTGAGGTTTCTCTCTATGCTCCTAAGGTAAAAACCATTCATATTGATCCAACGAAAATTGGTGAAGTTGTTGGGCCTGGTGGAAAGAATATCAAGAAAATTATTGCTGAAACACAAGCTCAAGTTGAGATTAAAGACGACGGATCAGTTGATATTTCATCTGTAGATATGGAAGCTGTTGAAAAGGCAATTAAATGGGTTGAATCAATCGTTAAAGTTGCGCAACCAGGTGAAATTTATGAAGGAGAAGTTGTTCGAATTGAGCGATTTGGAGCATTTGTAGAAATTCTCCCCGGAAAAGATGGATTAGTACACGTATCAGATATGGGAGAAGGCTTTGTGAGTAGCCCAGAAGACATTGTCTCATTAGGACAAAAAGTCCAAGTTCGTGTGAAAGAAGTAGACTCAATGGGAAGAATCAACCTTTCAATGAACCTAGACCCAGCAAGTGATCAAGAAAAAGAAGATCGCGGACCACGCGGTGGAGGTAACACTGGTGGAGGTGGAATGGGTGGTGGACGATACGACAGACCACGACGATCATTTGACCGAGGAAACGATCGTGGACCACGACGTGATGGACCTCGAATGGGTGGAGCACCACGAAGAAACTTTGACAGACGCGACAGACAAGGCTCAGGAGGACCACATTTTCCTGCAAGCAGACTTGTAAGTACTGAAGCTCCAAAAGGTCGATTCGAAAGATAATCCTTCGATTAGTGCTCAATTTCTCAATGGGGATACGGCACTTTTTTTGCACAAAAAAATCGGAGAACTATATAAATTCTCCGATATGCATGTTACTTTACTCGTTTGACGTAATACCAGATCGCGGCACTCATCATCCGGATGATCGTCATGGAAGACGCCCATACTGTCATGACAATCGGATTAGATTGGAGATTGTTGCTTGTTGCAGCGTAATACCCAAAACAGCCGATTAAAATAGCAATCTGAACGATTGGCTCGTGTGTCCCGCGAACGTTTGACCAGGCGACATTTAACTCTGCACCCAAACATCCAAAGAGGATAATGAGGCAAAAGGCAATCCAACCGCCAGACGTTACTTCACCTTCTTTCAGGACGACTCGAGCCCACGAAATCAAATTTATTGTTAACCAGAACAACCCTCCACAAATGAACGAGAAGACGGGTGTTTGCCCAAAAAGATACGCTCTTCTGAGAATCATTTACTGCCCCTTATCAATCTACACTTCCAATGCCCATAGTATAACCCGTTTGCTCACTTAGCTCAAATAAGAACCCATAGTTTGACAAATTGAGCCTCTGGAAGTATACTATTGCTATTCGTTTAACTGAAAGTGAGGAATGCAAATGGTTACGAAATGTGTTTTGTTCATGCTCGCTTTGTTGAGCCTGGCAATGCCAGTTTCAGCTCAGCCAGTGCGCGAGGTATTCAATTACCCCGCACTTGAACTGAATGCCAATATCGTTGGATCTGCTGAGTGGTCACCTGATGGAAGCCAACTGACCTACGTATGCGGAACGAATGAGACACTCTGCATCTCTGACAGCGATGGGAGCAATGAATATCAGGCTATCCCGGACACGTACCAGAATGTTATTTATCCGATCTGGTCGCCTGATGGCACTCGCATTATGTTTGCCGCAGGTGTTGCACGCGCGGAAGTTCCATTCCGTACTGACCTGTACGAGCTTAATGTTGTTAGTACCGAAGTAAGACGGATCACACGCGAACTGGAAAGCAACGACTATTCAGGTAGTTACTCGCCGGATGGCAGTATGTACGTCTTCAGCCGTCAGCTCGAAGATCAGGCGTTAAACGATCTGTACATCGTAAACCTTGAGACTCTTGAGGTTTCACAGATGACTGCCACTGATTGGGCAGATGAGCAAGACCCAGCCTGGTCGCCCGATGGGAAAAATATCGCCATGTCGGCTAGTTATGACACAGCAGAATTTTGCCGCGATGGTGAATGTCGAGAGCTGCGTCAGTACGACATTTACGTTTGGGATTTGGATTCAAGCGCCGTGCATCGGATGACGACCCATGCTGAGTGGCAAGGAAACGCACGCTGGATTGATGCAAACACTCTGGTGTATGAAGGCGGTGGAATGCGCGCCCAGAACGTATATTGGGTTTCCCTGGTTGATTGGGTGAATACCCCAATCACAAATTGCAAACCGAATGAATGCGGGGTAATTAACCCTCGTTGGGTGAGCGGCTCGTTGATCGTCCAAAGCTTTGGAGGTATTGGCCAAGACGCTGCGTTTATTCAAGGATGGCAGATAACTCTCTCTTAATTACGCATCTGTCTTCTCGACCGGCACTTAAATATTAGGTGCCGGTTTTTTCATGCTATATTGGTATATGGATACAAATGCTAGTGCTATTTTGTCTGAAATTGAGAAGCGATTAGAAGGAGCTACTATTCCTCCAGAACTTGCAGAAAGTATCAAAATCCGTCTTCATCAAATGACGGCGCTTACCAATTCCCCTACATTCTTGCCTGAGCTTGATCGAATGGATCGATACATTGATTGGGTTACCCACATGCCGTGGAATACGACGACTCCAGATCAACTTGATTTAACAAAAGCTAAAGAAATTTTAGACTCACACCACTTTGGACTTGAACCACTAAAGGAGCGCATTCTTGAGTATTTGTCTGTTATGAAATTAATGATGGATAAAGGAGGAGATGTTGCAAAGCGCTCTCCAATTCTTCTGTTTGTGGGACTCGTGGGAACTGGTAAAACGACGATGGCAATGAGTGTTGCAGAAGCAATTGGTCGAAAGTTTGTCCGTATTCCTTTTGGAGGTATGGGAGATCCACTTGAACTTCGAGGTCAATCTCGTATGCACCCTGAAGCTGAGCCAGGACGAATTGTAAAAGCATTACGAACCGCTCAAAGTAGAAACCCGATTATTCTTTTAGACGAAATTGATCGTGTAACTGACCAAGGTCGTGCATCAATTATGGGTGTACTAGTCGAGTTACTCGACCCTGAGCAAAATCATGCGTTTATTGATCACTATATTGATTATCCAATAGACCTCTCACAGTCACTCTTTATTGCAACCGCAAACAACACCACAAACATCGCAACAGCTGTTATGGACCGACTAGAACCAATTACCATGCCAAGTTATAGCGATGACGAGAAAATTGAAATTGCACGTCGATATATCTTGCCGAAAGTACTTCGTGAGTCAGGACTTCCTGAAAATGCGATTCAGTTTGATGATGATGTATGGATTAATATTGCGCGACCACTTGGGTATGACGCTGGTATTCGTACCCTTGATCGTACCGTTCAAGGAGTTGTGCGAAAGATTGCAAAATTAATTATTGAAGGAAAAGGCACACAGTTCCAAATTACGAAAGACAATATTAAACAATACCTTCCTCAGTGGTAAACAACCTATAATTTGCCATAATGCTTCATTGATAAAATAGCCACGAGAGGTGAGTTGTGACCAGGTTTGAGGCAGTCATTTTGGATCTAATCCTAATCATTTCACTCCGTGTAGTTGAAAGTTTGTACTTTTGGATGCCGATGACGAGAAGCGGGCTGCGGGAGCATCTGTACATTATGACGATACTTGGCATTGTCATCTTTGCGATCACGTCATATATCAATAAAATCGCAAACTGGAAGCTTGGTCACTTTGTGAGTATCATTGGGTTTCTTGTCTCGCTGGTGTTATTCATCCATATTGCGTTTACTTTTGGTTTATAACCACGTATGTGGGTGTCGCGAGCACCCACATACAATTACCCCCATTTTCTGCTAAACTTCCTATATATGAGTTCGTTAAAGTTCGTTGCGTTGTCTGGGACAACCGGAGTTACTGAAAACTGTTATATCTACGAATACGGTGATGACATGATTGTGGTCGACTGTGGGGTTGGTTTTCCTGATGCCGATATGTATGGAGTGGATCTCGTTATTCCAGACTTTAGCTACCTTCGAAAAAATGCACATAAACTTCGTGCAATTGTTGTCACCCACGGCCACGAGGACCACATTGGTGCAATCCCATTTTTACTTAAAGAAATTAAAGTTCCAGTGTATGGTTCTCCGCTTACCGCAGGGTTTATTAAGGATAAACTCATGGATTATGGAATTCGGGATGCGAAAGTCCATTCTTTTAATCTCGATACCGACGTTTTAAATCTTGGTGTATTTAAAATCACGCCATTTAGAGTAAGCCACTCAATTCCCGATGCTGCTGGATTTTGTATTGATACTCCAGAAGGTAAAGTCTTCCATGTACCAGATTACAAATTTGATTGGACCCCGGTCAGTGGAAAACCGTTTGATGTAACTAAAGCCGCGCTCTTGGCTTCAAGCGGGGTACTTGCAATGGCTTCTGATGCATTGGGCTCAACGAGCCCAGGGTATACAGAAAGTGAACAAACCGTTGAAGACATTATCAAAAAAATTGTACGAGACTCGAAAGGACTCGTGTACTTTACAACTATTAGCAGTAACATCTCTCGTATGCAGCAAGCGATCTTTGCTGCTGAAGAAGCCGGCCGAAAAGTATGCTTTATTGGTCGCTCCATTATCAAAAAGGTCGAGATTGCGAGAAAACTGGGATATATTAAATATCCTCAACATGTGGTGATCTCTGGTCGCGATGCAAAGCGAATTCCGCGCGACAAAATGCTCTACATTATTTCTGGCTCATATGGACAACCAGGGAGCGCGCTCTACCGTGTTGCGATGGGAGAACACGATTTATTAAGTGTTGAAGAAGAAGATACGGTTGTCTTTTCAGCAGACCCTGCACCACCAGGAGCTAAGTTTAATGTGGATTTCGTTGTTGACCGATTGCTTGAGGAGAATGTGGATGTCCATTATTACGACATGCAAGAAAATTTGCACGTCTCAGGACACGGAAGCATGGAAGACATCAAAATGCTTATTGGACTAGTACAGCCTAAGTTTTTAATCCCCATTGGCGGCACCATTCGACACATGAGAGCCTACGGGAAGATTGCTGAAATGATGGGTAAGAAGAAAAATGAAGTGCTTGAGTTGACCGGCGGAGAAACAGTTGAATTTAGCCAGGGGCGAGTTTCCCGAGGAGAGACAATTCCTGTGAGGCAAGTGTTGGTTGATGGATTGGAAGTTGGCGATGTGGGGCAGGTCGTACTGCGAGACCGTCAAATCTTGGCAAGCGATGGAATCGCAATTGTTGTCATGGGATTTGATACGGCGCAAAAGAAAGTTGTGGGAGATCCTGAAATTATTAGTCGTGGGTTTGTATTTGAAAAAATGAGAAAGAATTTCTTAACGGAAAGTGGATCAAAACTGGTGAAGCACTTAGATAAAAAGAGGATCGTAAATACTGCTGTTTTAAAACGAGAGGCTGTGGATTTTCTCGAGCGATACTTTTTTGAAAAAACTGGACGCAGGCCGATGATTTTGCCGGTCGTCGCTGAAGAATAAATTTCTCTCCCCGTTTACGCCTCTGTTATACTGTGGATAAATATGGCTAAGAAACGAAAGCGCATCAAAAAGTCGAAAGAAAAAGGCGAACGGTCTGGTATTAATCCCGCCGTTTTTAGATCTCTTCTGCAGATCGCATTTTGGGTTGCTGCAGGACTTATTTTGGTTTCTTTCTCACGACAGGGACGAGCCCTTATTCGTGTAAACGATTTTTTAACGAGTTACCTTGGGTGGTCATCTGTCTTTTTGCCATTTATTTTGATTTCCTTTGGATTTGCTGTGAGTAAAATTAAAATTCTGCTCGGACGGGCAAATGTCGTTATTGGTTCTCTTCTCTTTTTCCTTTCAATTACTACACTTACCCATTCTGGATCGTTTGGCACGCAAGCTGGGGACGGTGTTGCAGCCCTTATTACGCCAGCAGGGAGTATCGTCCTGCTTCTTGCATTAACTGTGGCAGGGCTTTTAATTCTTTTTAATGTTTCCTTTGAACAACTGATTGAGTTAGTAACAGCAAAAGAAGAGAAAAAGAGTGCGAAAAAATCCAAGGACGATATTCTTGAATCAGAAGAGAAGATTAAAGAGAAGAGAGGCTTTTTGGGAGGAAAACTGTTTGGTGGAAGTGCTCCTGAGAAAAAAGAATTTAAGATTTTAGGTGGGGCTCCAACGTACTCGAATGATACAAAAGGAAAAGAGATGAAACCTATTGCAAGTAATGCTGGGGATGATGGTGTGTGGAAATATCCACCGCTTGATTTGCTTTCTGAATCAAGTGGCGGGAAAGCTGACAGAGGTGATATTAAAGGCAATGCTGCGGTCATTGAAGAAACGCTTGATTCCTTTGGAATTACCGCGCGGGTTGTTGAGGTGAATCAAGGTCCATCTGTTACTCAGTATGCAATTGAAGTGGCACTTGGTACGAAGCTTTCAAAAATTACAGCTCTTGATCGGGATTTGGCTCGCTCACTTGAGTCTCCAACGGGGGCTATTCGTATTGAAGCGCCAATCGCAGGAAGATCGCTCGTTGGTATTGAACTTCCGAATAAATCTCCTGAATTTGTGCCTCTTAAGAAAATGTTATTAAGTGATCCAATGAGAACCTCTCATTCAAAGTTAACTGTTGCGTTGGGACTCGATGTCGCTGGAAAGCCAATTATTGCTGACATTGGAAAAATGCCACACGTATTAATTGCAGGGCAAACTGGGTCAGGAAAAAGCGTCTGTTTAAATACGTTTTTAGCATCTCTCCTGTTCCGTGCATCTCCGTCTGAAGTGAAGTTTATTTTGGTCGATCCAAAACGAGTTGAGTTAACGGGATATAACAGTATTCCTCATTTATTAACACCCGTTATCGTTGAACCTGATAAAGTCTTGTCAGCGCTGAGATGGTTAGTAGGGGAAATGGACCGCAGGTACAAACTCTTCGCACAATCAGGTGTGAGAAATATCGACGGATACAACGAAATGAGCGGATTCCAGGCCATGCCTTATATCGTTCTTGTTATTGATGAGTTGGCTGATATCATGCTCTTTGCTCCTGTTGAAGTTGAAGACTGTATTACGCGTCTTGCTCAAATGAGTCGTGCGACAGGTATTCATATGGTGCTTGCAACCCAACGCCCATCTGTTGACGTTTTAACAGGACTTATCAAGGCAAACGTTCCTCACCGCATAGCTTTTGCCGTTTCTTCTCAAGTAGATTCACGAGTTATCTTGGATGCGTATGGTGCTGAGAAATTGCTCGGTAAAGGAGACATGTTACATTTGTCCCCAGAACAAGCCCGCCCAAAGCGTATCCAGGGGGCTTTTGTTTCAGATAAAGATGTGAACCACCTCGTTTCATTCTTGAAAGAACAAGGAGTTGAGCCTCATTACACTGAAGAGGTGGTGACAACTCAAAAGCCAGGAAGCTTAAATGTTGCCGGTGTTGAAGAGACGGATGATATGTTTAAGCGCGCTGTTGAAATCGTATGCCAATACGATCGCGCTTCAGCATCACTATTGCAGCGCAAATTATCAGTTGGGTATGCACGAGCTGCACGAATACTCGATCAACTTGAGGAAGCAGGAGTGGTTAGCGCAGCGGAAGGAAGTAAGCCGCGTGAAGTGTTAATCCAAAATCCAGAACAGGTGTTTGGTGGCGGTGAAAATGCTGACTCGGAGGCGTCAAGCGGTTAAGAGCTTCTATGAAGACAATTGGCACATTACTTCGTATTGCGCGTGAGCAACAAGGGTTGTCACAAAAGGAACTCTCTCGTGCTACAAAAATTAAGCCAGAATTTATTGATGATATTGAAAACGAAAACTGGAATAAACTTCCAGAACTTCCGGTTGTCAGTGGATTTGTGAAAAGCATCGCTGATGCACTGTCTATAAACCGAGACCAAGCAGTTGCGTTCCTCAGGCGCGATTACCCGCCACAGAAGCTATCTATTAATCCTAAACCTGACATTAAGAAGGAAGTTCGGTTTGGACCTCGTGCAATTATTTTTATTCTTGGCTTACTCGGTGCTCTTGTCATGGGTGGATATTTAACCTATCAATACCGAAATTTCACGAGCGCCCCTAAGCTTACAGTTATTTCTCCTGTTGAGAATGAATTGGTAACCTCAGGCACAGTAATGGTGAGAGGAACGACTGATATGAATGCTGCAATTCGTATTAATGAGACACCGGTTGTTGTGGATAGCGATGGAAATTTTGCTGCAGAAATTCAAATTGTTTCTGAAACGAAAGCGATAGTCGTTAAAGCAATTTCTCGCACTGGCAAGGAAAGCATCCTCTCCCGTACAATAGACGTTAAGCTTTCAAAAAAATAACATGGACGGAATACAACTGCTACTGATTATCGTTATAGTGTCTCTCACGAGTTTGCTCTTAGTCGTTGGATTTCAAGTGTTTTTTGTGGTCAAAGAAGCGCGCGCCGTTATCCGAAGAGTACAGCTTCTTTTGGATAACCCGACAGAGAAAGTAGCCTCATTTTTAGAGAACCTCAAAAAAAAAGCTTGAAATAATACTCTCATTGTGATATTATAGGACAGTTTAGAACCTATTAAAGGAGTGTTCCATGCGTGTATGGCTAGCAGTCAAGAACCTGATCGGGTGGATTTGCAACTTCGCACTCGCTTTTCTGTGTCTCATGCTTGTTGTCGTCTTTGTGATGCAAATTCCCAAACTGACCGCTGTGAGCAGTTTTATTGAAAAGAATGTGCCTGCTGCAACTCAGTCCTTTGTTTTACTAGGTATCGCAGCAGGAATCGCATACCTCGCTTTCATCAGTAAGAAACGGGAGCAATTTGCAGCATTAGCCTTTGCAGTAGTAGCACTTGAATTTGCGGATCAGCGGTTGAGGCTTGGCCTCGGAGTTTTGTCTCGGATTGAAAACGCTGAGATGAGAACTTGGGCAGTAATCGGATTAATCGTCATTGCTCTCCTTCTTATGTTTTCGAAATGGAGGATTGAATAATAAGTAAAGTATGGCCCCACTTGTTGGGGTCATTTTATTGGCTGCATGATATAATCCTGCCATGACTCTCACAGAAATTCGTACTAAATACTTGGCTTTTTTCAAAGCTAAAGGGCACGCAATTATTGACCCTGCACCTCTTGTATTAGAGAACGATCCAACAACACTCTTCACATCATCTGGAATGCAACCACTTGTCCCCTTTTTATTAGGAGAAACTCATCCTGCAGGAAAACGACTCGTCGATTCTCAACCATCAATTCGCGTACAAGATATTGAGGAAGTAGGAGACAACAGACATACCACATTTTTTGAAATGTTGGGAAACTGGAGCTTGGGCGATTATTTCAAAGAAGAACAGCTAGGGTTCGTGTTTGAATTTTTAACCGCTGAACTCGGGTTACCAAAAGACAAATTGTACTTTAGTATCTTTGAAGGAAATGAGGAAGTTCCTCGCGATGAGACTTCATACAATAGGTGGATTGAGTTAGGTGTTTCAAAAGATCATATTTACGAATATGGTGTGAAAAAAAATTGGTGGAGTCGTAGTGGTACTCCTGAGCAAATGCCAGTTGGCGAAATTGGAGGACCGGACTCAGAAATCTTTTATGATTTTGGTACTGGTTTGAATCTTCATGAACAGTCTGAATGGAAAAACCAAGAGTGTCACCCAAATTGTGATTGTGGTCGTTTTATGGAAATTGGAAATTCCGTGTTTATTCAATATAAAAAGAACGAGAGCGGAAAATTAGAAGAACTGCCAAATAAAAATGTGGATTTCGGCGGGGGGCTTGAACGAATGGCTGCCGCTGTGAACAACAACCCTGACGTGTTCGAACTGGAATTATTTAAAGATTTAATTGCTGAAGTAGAGATTTACGTAGGCAAAAAATATGAGGAAGACAAAGCAAGTTTTAGAGTGATTGTTGACCATATTCGAGCAGCCACATTTCTTGCAAAAGCAGGAGTTGTCCCTTCAAATAAAGGACAAGGGTATGTGATGCGACGGTTGATTCGACGCGCTATTTTGAAAGCAAGAAAATTGAAGGATACACAAATTGAGCCAAATATTTTTACAACACTTATCTCTGAGTTGGTTAAAAAATATGAAGTGTATTTTAATTCTTCTGATACAACTCAATTGCAGAGTGTTATTCATGATGAGGTAACAAAATTTCACAAGACACTTGAGAACGGAAATAAGGAAGTGGAAAAGATTGATACCATTGATGGGAAAATAGCATTTGATTTATATCAAACATATGGATTCCCACTTGAATTGTCGGTTGAAATCTTCCAAGAAAAAGGACAAAAGATTGACATCGAAGAATTTAAGAAAGCATTCGAAGAACACCAGAATAAATCACGAACCGCGTCTGCGGGAGTATTTAAAGGTGGATTGGTTGATCATTCTGAAGAAACAACACGACTGCACACTGCAACCCACTTATTGCATACCGGATTGAGAAAAGTACTTGGTGATCATGTGCAGCAAAAGGGAAGTAATATCACACATGAGCGATTGCGCTTTGACTTTATCCATCATGCAAAAGTAACGGATCAAGAGATCTCAAAAGTTGAATCGCTGGTAAATGAACAGATTGATAAGAACTTACCTGTTGGATTTGAAATGATGAGTTTAGACGAAGCCCGTTCAAAAGGGGCACTTGCGTTTTTTGATCAAAAGTATGGAGAGCAAGTAAAGGTGTATACGATTGGCGATCCTAATGGCGAATGGTTCTCAAAGGAAGTGTGTGGTGGTCCTCATGTCACAAAACTCTCCGATCTCGGCGGACATGTTAAAATTACCCGAGAGGAAGCAAGTGGTAGTAACGTTAGACGAATTTATGCCACAATAGTGTAAACTGGCGCTTCCGACTGCCTATGTCAAAAGCTTATTTCTGGTCTCTCATAATTACTTCTCACATCACCTCTGTGTGCTTGTGGAGTCGTGATGAAGAAGAAACCTCAGTCGTTTCCTATGGACCAGAAGTTTCATGGAATGACGAAGCAGAACTAATAGAAGCCGTTGATACTTCATTGACCGAAGCTACCGCATCAATCCCTTCAGATGCAGGAGAACCAACAAAAACAGTATTTGGTGTGCCCTCTGGATGGGTGACAGAAGGACATATTAAAAAAGACTATCTAGCCCTTATTCGTGAGATTTGCAGTAAGTTATCCTTGTCCCCAGTGGGCTTTGTGGTAATTCCTGAAGCCATTTCTCATGAGGTAAAACAAAACGAAGGAGGTCCGCTTTCCGCTGTTGTCGTCGGAATTGCGAAAACGACACTCGAAGTAACGCTCTTTAGGCTTGGAACACTCGCCGGTACTGTTGAAGTTGGCCGAAGCGTATCCTTGACCGAAGACTTAATAGAAGCACTCACCCGGTTCCAATCAAACGATGCACTCCCGTCGCGATTTGTCGTGTATGGTGCTTCAAAAGAAGAGCTTGGGGACATTTCTCACTTACTGTCATCAGTTACTTGGAAGGATGCAAACGACAAACTTATGTTCTTGCACGAGCCAAAGATTGAACTCGCGACAAATGAACGATTGTTAAGTGCAATTAGTCTTGCCGGTTCATCTGAAATGGGACCAGTAAAGCTTTTTGTAACACCTCAAAAAACACCAGAGCCGCTAGAAGAGAATATTGTTCCAACAGACGTATCACTGAATGATTTGGGATTTGCGATTGATGCAGACATTACAAAAATTAATCCAAAAGATCATTCGCAGGCTGTTGCTCGTGAAGAGGAACATGCTACTGCTATTCACGCAACTTCCAGCTCAAAAGCCTTCCAGGCGAAGCACAAAATGCTCGCAATAATAAAAAAGCCATCGGCATTAATCGGTGCACTTCCATTTAAAAAGAAAAGTTTTGACACACTTCCAATCGAGCAACCTCATGTTGTACCGCATGCAAAGCGAAGGTCAACGCTTTCCCTAAAGACTGCCGCAATCTTTGGATTTCTTGGATTCTCGATTATTTTCGGAGGGGTTGTTGCTGCGTGGTATTTCCTTCCACAGGCAGACATCACTATTTTTATCTCTCCACGCTCGCTCACAACTCACGAGACGTTTGCACTCAAAGAAGGAACTGATACTGTGGACATTGATAATAAAGTCCTTCCTGTTGCGGTCTTTACAAAGACAGTCTCAGGTGAAGACTCAGCTCCTGCAAGTGGAAATAAAACAGTTGGAGATAAAGCAAAAGGGACCGTAACCATCAGAAACGGAACGGCAAATGGTGTAAAGCTTCCTGCTGGTGCGCTTCTTGTCGGAGCAAACGACTTAAAGTTTACACTTGACGAAAGTGCTTCAGTCTCAGCTGCAACTTCTCCTGCGTCACCTGGAACAATCACGCTTTCGGCTACAGCCGCGGCTATTGGCTCAGATTATAACCTTGCCAAAGATCAAACCTTAAAAGTGGGGAACTTTTTAACCAGTGAAATTGATGCCGTTGTCGCAGAAACATTCACTGGTGGGTCAAGCCGACAGATTACCGCTGTTTCCAAAGCAGACTTAGATAGTTTAGAGCAAGCAACGGTTTCAAAACTCACTGCGCAGGCAAAAGAAGAAATTGTAAGAGAAGTGCCAGAGAATTACTCTTTTATTCCGGATTCTGTAACCACTAAAACCAATACAAAAGTCTTCGACCACAAAGCAGGGGATGAGGCAAGTAGTGTAAACCTGTCTCTTGAGATTCAAGCGACTGCGTATGCGATTCCCAAAGATGCAATTAAACAGGCTGCAGAGAAACTGTTAACATCTCAGGTGCCCGGAGGGTATTCGTTTAGGCCAGAACAAGTGCAAACTGATTTTGAGATCCAAAAAGGACAAGGTGGGGATATTTCAGCTAACATAGGCTTAACCGCACACCTCCTTCCAAATGTAAATCCAGATGATGTCGCACGAGCTGTCTCTGGAAAACGATTCGCGACTGCAAATAATTATCTGGGAACAATTCCTGGATTCGTACGAGCTGCAATAACGATTAATCCTGCTCTTCCTGATCCTATTCGTTTTGTGCCGTTTGTGGCTCAGCGAATTGAGGTTAGTATAGAAGCAGAAAAATGAAGAAGTCCGCAATTAAATTACTCAGTTTATTTCTCGCAATTACCGGCGGGGTTTGCATTTTGGCCGTCATATTTCCGCTCCTTTCCTATGAAATAAAAAGTAAGGCAAACTTTAAACAATACCTGTCCCCCGTTCCAGAGCAAGAACTGATGGATTTTACGAAAGTGAAGACCTGGTTCCCAAGCGCAGAAGAATTAACGAGCAGCTCAGTCGTTAAGTATTACAACATATCAGTCCCAAAGTTGGGCATCAAAGATGCCGTTGTTACTATTGGAGGAGAAGATCTCGCTGATTCACTAATTCAGTATCCAGGGACTGCACTCCCGGGAAAAATTGGGAACACAGTTGTCTTTGGCCATTCAGTACTCCCGTCTTTTTATGATCCAAAAGTATATCTGACTATTTTTTCAACACTTCCCTCACTCAAGAAGAAAGATATGATCACGGTTCAATACGATGGGATCTCATACGAATATCGAGTTGATGACATGTTTGAAGTAAACCCGGATCAATTAGAAGTGTTAGCCCAAGATACAGGAATGTCATATATCTCGCTTATTACCTGTGTGCCGCCTGGTGACCCACGCAGACCAAGACGCTTAGTGGTCCGTGCTAAACTGGTGCCGCCCGAAGAAAAAACATTAAGCTTATGATATTTATTAGTTTTGATTACGGAAGAAAAAAGGTTGGGGTTGCATTGTCGTTGGGTTCTCTCGCCGAGCCACTAAAAGTGTTAAAGGGTGAAAATTATGCAGCACTCTTGAAACAGGCGTTAACGGTTATTGATAATGAACGTCCTGATGAATTAGTTGTGGGGTTGTCAGAAAACGAAATCGCCTCAGAAGCCAAGAGATTTGGCGAAGAGCTCTCATTAGTTACTCGAATTCCCGTTGTATTTGTAGACGAAACGCTCTCGACGCATGATGCGCAAGAAATGGCTATTCATAGCAATATGAAGCGCAAAAAGCGTAAAGAAATGGAGGACGCATTTGCAGCCGCTGTTATTCTCCAGAAGTACCTCGACAAATAAGCGGTGTTATCGCTCTCGAATAGACGGTGAATCAACGAGCACTTCAAATGATGTATTTGGTGTTACATAATATTGTGGCGCCGCAAATTGCACGTGGTCATTACTGGGAACATATTCGTAGGTAAGAATTCCTTCTTGGGTTGCAGTAATTGCACCTTTCCATTGTCCACTTACCCAGACTCCGTTTGCGTCATATTCGTCAATGTAAAACCCAAATTCGCCTTCTCCTTCACTGGCTATCGCATACGTACTCCATGCATATTTTTTACCCGGAAAAATAGGCACCTGTAATCCTGATACTCGCGGATGATCTTTGTCGATCGTGAAATGTAAAATGTTGTGTGCTTCTTTCCCAAGAGTTGGGGTATTCACAGAATCAAATAGGATAATATGTCCCCACAGGAGCGCTCCAATAATACAGAGGAGAATTGACAGCGTCTGTGTAACACTGATGACAATTGTTTTTTGCATTGCGGCATTATACTCCTATAGTTCTCTTGTGTAAAGCCTATAGCAGGAATAATAGCCACAAACATCTATTTACTAGGTACTCAGAGGAAAATCCATTTGGTATACTGTTTCAATGATTAAGAATGCAATTGCACCAATCCAAGCATGGCTTCTGTCCCAAGGCCGATGTGTCGGTTGCAGCATGCCTCTTACTAAAGCCAAAAAAACGAAGGTAAAAGGTGGAACCCAAGTGACATGCAAATGTGGACGCATCTACATGCACAATGGTAAAACGTACCGCCGTGCACTTCTCACCGAGGTTAAATAAAATCTTCGGCCTTTTGTTACAATAATTCTGTGAAGAAATTCCTCATCATCACTTTTTTACTCGTAGCCCTCATTGGTGCTGCCCTTTCAGTAGGAGGATTTATTTGGTGGACGAATGGCTTGAAAGCACCTTCAACAAGCAACAAAACACAGTCTGTTTTAATTACCAAAGGAAGTTCTGCTGAATCAATCGCAAAAAAACTTCATGATGCGGGAGTGATTAAAAATGAACTTGTATTTCGGTTGTATGTTCGATTTACCAACCAGGCAGCAAGTCTGCCAGTTGGACAGTTTTCCATCCCTGCAAACCTAACAGTACCGCAAGTGATAGCGCATTTATTGAAAGGACCACAAGAAGTGTGGGTAACAATTCCGGAAGGATTACGTCGAGAGCAATTACCCGACCGGTTCAGCAATGCACTTGGATACAGCGAGGCGGAAAAAGTAGCATTTAGAGAGCAATTTTTGTCACTTTCTAAATCAGATGAGGGATATTTATTTCCTGAAACATACTTAATACCAAAAGATGTTACTCCCGCACGTGCAATCTCTGTATTGAAGAATACCTTTCAGAAGAAGTTTGGCACTGAGAACGCTGGGGCGAATCTTGATGAATTGGTCACACTTGCATCTCTGGTTGAGCGGGAAACACGGAATGATAGTGAAAAGCCGATAATTGCAGGGATTCTTCGAAATCGAATTGAAATTGGAATGCCACTACAAGTTGATGCAACGGTGCAATATGCAAAGGCAAATCTTTCGTGCCCAGACGCAAAAGGAGAATGTGCAGACTGGTGGCCAACGGTGTATTTGGAAGACTACAAATTAAAAAGTAATTTCAATACATACACTATTCCGGGATTGCCACCTGCTCCAATTGCAAGCCCAGGCCTCGCAAGCTTGCAAGCAGTTTTAAATCCTACTGAAAGTAATTATTTATTCTATATTCATGACACAACAGGTGTTGCCCGGTATGCAACGACATTAGAGGAGCACAACGCTAATGTGCAAAAATATCTTCGATAAGCTACAGTAGCTCCACTCGTTTATAGTATATGCACGGGTTGAAAGTGTCGAATTACTAGGTAATGAGGCTGGATGGTGATATAACATCATCCCAATCAATTTCTACCTATTTGCGCTCACGAATTTTTTCTGGTATAGTGTCCAAAGGAACTGAAGCTTCCGGTATATTATTGCCCCTCAATCGGGTGTTGACTTTACATGATATGCAGGTATAATCGCCGTTAGGCGTACTGAGACAAGCTCACTTTAGTATTCCTAAAATCTATTCACCAAATGGCAAAAACCCAACGACGCAATTTCGGAAAAACAGAGAAAAACCTACCAGAACTTGATTTATCTCTCGTACAAAGAGAAAGCTGGGATTGGTTTTTAAATGAAGGAATTGCAGAGGAAATTGCACAGGTTTCTCCAATTAACGACTTTACAGGAAAAAATTGGCAATTGCTTTTAGGCAGCCACACATTAGAAGAACCACAAATCACTCCAAAGTATGCAGAAGAAAAAGGTATTACTTTTGCTGCTCCATTTAAATTAGTCGCTACATTAATCAACATGAAGACTGGTGAATCAGTCGAACAGGAAGTCTTTATGGGAAATATCCCACAAATGACAACTGCCGGAACATTCATCATTAACGGAATTGAACGCGCAGTTATTAACCAGCTCGTTCGATCACCTGGTATTTACTTCTCTGGTGCACGAGATCGTGCAACTGGACGAATGCTTTACATGGCTGAAGTTCGACCACTTCATGGATCATGGCTCGAATTCGAAATCAGCAAGAACGATGTAATCTCAGCTCGAATTGATAAGCGACGAAAAGTTTCTGCAACTACCCTTCTTCGTGCAATGGGAATTGAAAGCGATCAAGAAATTCAAGAAGCTTTCTCAGAAATTGATACTGACAAAAACCACCGATTCATTAAAAAGACCATTGAAAAAGACCCAACAAAGACTCAAGACGAAGCTCTTTTGGAAATCTATCGAAAGCTCCGACCTGGGGAACCAGCCATTATTGATAACGCTCAAGCTCTCTTTGAAAGCTTGTTCTTAGATACCCGACGGTATGACTTAGGAAAAGTTGGCCGATACAAGATCAACAAACGACTTGATTTAACAGTTGCGAACGAACGAGAAAATTGGGTACTCACCAAGCAAGATATTTTGGCAACCATTTCATACCTTATTGGACTTCAAAACGGACACGGACACGTTGATGATATTGATCACTTAAGCAATCGAAGACTTCGACGAGTGGGAGAATTAGTGGCAACTCATGCGTTCCGGGCAGGTTTGTTGAAACTTGAGAGATCAGTGAAAGAAAAGATGAGCTTGATTGCACCTGAAGACAAACCACTTCCACAAAACTTAATTAATGCTCGACCATTGATTGCATCAATTAATGAATTTTTCCGAAGCAATCAGTTATCTACTATTTTAGATAACACAAACCCTCTTTCTGAGGTTGATAACTTGCGCCGCGTCTCAGTGCTTGGACCTGGTGGTATTAACCGTGAACGAGCAAGCTTCTCTATTCGAGACATTAATGCGTCTCAATATGGTCGTATTGACCCAGTCAGATCTCCTGAAGGACCAAACATCGGACTTGTTACCTATTTGGCTCTCTACACACGAATTAATGAATTCGGTTTCTTAGAAGCTCCATACCGAAAAGTAGAAAAGACAGAAAAAGGTGGTAAGACAGTAGTGAAAGTATTAGACGAAGTAACCTATCTTACCGCAGATGATGATGCTAAATATCACATCACTCACAGTGGCGTGACGGTAAACGAAGAAGGAATTGTTATGGACGATCGAGTTCCATACCGATTTAATGACGCCTTCCTCGAAGGACCATCAGACGTTATTGATTACATTGACGTAACTCCTCGACAAGTGTTCGGTGCATCAGCATCTCTTATTCCATTCCTCGCTCACGACGAAGGTAATCGAGCGCTTATGGGATCTAACATGCAATGTCAGGCTGTTCCGCTTGTTGCTCCTCAAAGTCCAATCGTTGGAACTGGTATGGAAGGTGCAATTGCTGAGTCAATGGGACATGTTGTTACAAGCGATTTCGACGGAGTTGTTGATTACGTAGATGGAAACCGAATCGAAGTCCGACTTGATAAAAAGCAAGTAAAACCAGTTCGAAGTGCTGTTGAAATGGCTGAAGACGGAGAACGAGCTATTTACAGACTTACAAAGTTCAAGAGAACAACACAATCAACTTCATACAACCAAAAAGCTCGAGTTGTCGTTGGACAAAAAGTTAAAAAAGGAGACCTTTTAATTGATGGACCTTCTGCTGAAGAAGGAGAACTCGCGCTCGGAACAAACTTAGTAGTCGCTTACGCTTCATTCGAAGGATACGGATTTGAAGACGCCTTGATTGTGTCAGACAGACTCGTCAAGGATGATTTGTTAACTTCGATCCACATTAAGGAATATCAAGCTGACCTCGTTGAAACAAAGCTTGGGCCTGAGGAATTGACTCGCGATATTCCAAACGTTTCTGAAATGGAACTTGCAAACCTCGCTGAAGACGGAGTTGTTGTACTTGGTGCAGAAGTTGGACCAAACGACATTTTGGTTGGAAAAATTGCTCCAAAAGGAGAAACAGAATTAAATGCTGAAGAAAGATTGCTCCGCGCAATCTTTGGAGAGAAAGCACGAGAAGTTCGAGACACCTCACTTCGAGTACCTCACGGAGAAGAAGGAATCGTTGTTGATGTCCAAGTCTTGGACAAAGAAGGTGGCGACGAGCTTGGGCCTGGTGTTATGAAGACGATTATCGTTAAAGTTGCACAAATCCGAAAAGTCATGGTTGGAGACAAACTCGCCGGACGACACGGAAACAAAGGTGTTATTGCTAAAGTCATGAATGCTGCAGACATGCCATATCTTCCAGATGGAACACCTGTAGATATTATTATTTCTCCACTCTCAGTTCTCGCACGTATGAACTTGGGACAACTTATGGAAGCACATTTGGGTTGGGCACTCTCTGCGAATGGAGAAAAGGGAGCACTTCCAGTATTTGACAACATGGATGATGATGTCATCTCTCAAGAACTTGAAAACGCTGGACTTCCACGAAGTGGAAAAATTAGACTCTTTGATGGACGAACAGGAGAACAATTTGCTGAAGACACTGTTGTTGGAATTGGATACATCTTGAAGCTGAAGCACATGATTGAGGATAAGACTCACGCTCGATCAACTGGACCATACTCACTCGTGACACAACAACCTCTTGGAGGAAAAGCTCAAATGGGTGGACAACGATTGGGAGAAATGGAAGTCTGGGCATTAGAATCACACAGAGCTGCACATACATTACAAGAAATGTTGACTATTAAGTCCGACGATATCGTAGGACGTGCACAAGCATTTGGTGCAATTGTGAAAGGTGAACCAATTCCTGAAGCAAAAGTACCTGAAAGCTTTAAAGTATTAATTCGAGAATTGAATTCATTGGGACTTTCTATCCAAATCGAAAATGCTCAACCTAAAAACGAAGCAGGAGAAGATATCGTTGAAAAATTGACTGACAAAAAAGCAGAACTCGTTGATCCGCTCTCTCTGCTTTCAAACTTAGAAGACTTTGGAGGATTGAGAATCAAACTCGCTTCACCTGAAGAAATTCGTGCATGGAGCCGTGGAGAAGTTACAAAGCCTGAGACTATTAACTATCGAACATTAAAGAGTGAAAAAGATGGTCTCTTTGACGAACGAATCTTCGGACCTTCAAAGGATTGGGAATGTTATTGTGGAAAATACAAGAGAATTCGATATAAGGGAGTTGTTTGTGACAAATGTGGAGTTGAAGTAACTGAGTCTCGTGTTCGACGAGAACGCATGGGACACATTAGCTTGGCAGCACCTGTTATGCACGTATGGTTCTTTAAAGGGGCACCTTCAAAGGTATCTCTCCTTTTGGATCTCGCACCTCGTGCAATTGAGCAAGTTGTGTACTTCGCTCGATACCTTGTGATGAATGTTGATGAAGCAGGCCGAACTGAAGCTATTAAGACACTTGAAAAATCACGAGGAGAGAAAGTTGACGAAGTGAAAGAGCTCTACAAAGAACGACTTGCGCTCGTTAAAGAAGATGGTGAAGTTCGACGAAAGAAAGCTGAAGAGAAGATTAAAGGTCAAGAACAATTAGCACTCGCCCTTTCTGAAGTTGAGCTCGAAACTCGAAAGAAAGAAGCAAGCCTTTCTGAAGAAGAGAAAGTAACTCTCGAGAAGACTGAAGAACTATTCGGAAAGCTTATTGGAATTGTCAAAGACGTTCGAAAATTTGGATTCTTGTCAGAAGATGAATTCGACAAACTCAGCTCTTACGGAGTTGAATCATTCGTAGACGTCAAGATGGGTGCAGAAGCTATTTATGAAGCACTCGCAGCATTGAAACTTGATGACCTCTCTAAGGAGATCAAAGAAGAAATCGATGCGGTCAAAGGAAAAGGTAGCCGATACATTAAATTAACTCGCCGATTGAAGTTGGTTGACGGTATGCGATCAGGACACGTTTCTCCAACATGGACCGTTATGAAGGTTCTTCCAATCTTGCCACCAGATTTGCGACCGATGGTGCAACTTTCAGGAGGACGTTTCGCAACAAGCGACTTAAACGACTTATACCGACGTGTTATTAATCGCAATAACCGATTAAAGCACTTAATTAATCTTGGAGCTCCTGAAATCATTTTGAGAAATGAAAAACGAATGTTGCAGGAATCTGTTGACTCTTTGATTGACGCCTCTCAACGAAAAGCAACTCGACGAGGACGCGGAAAGCAACCATTACGATCACTTTCAGACATGTTGAAAGGGAAGCAAGGACGATTCCGACAGAACTTATTGGGTAAGCGTGTTGACTACTCTGGACGATCAGTTATCGTTGTAGGACCAGAATTGAAGCTTAATCAATGTGGACTTCCGAAGGAAATGGCACTTGAGATCTTTAAGCCATTCGTGCTTCGAGAAATGATTGTTCGAGGAATTGCACCAAATGTGAAGAGTGCGAAGAACCTTTTGGAACGACGACCAAGTGAAGTCTTTGACATCTTGGAAGAGATTACAAAGAATCACCCAGTGTTACTCAACCGTGCTCCTACATTGCACAAGCTCGGTATCCAAGCATTCTATCCAATCTTAATTGAAGGAAGCGCTATTCGATTGCACCCTGCAGTATGTAAAGCATTCGGAGCTGACTTCGATGGAGACCAAATGGCTGTGCACTTGCCACTCTCTGAGCGCGCAATCAAAGAAGTTAAAGAGAGAGTTATTTCAGATCGAAACTTGTTGAAGCCTGCTGACGGATCACCAACCAGTGCTCCTTCATCTAAGGAAATTGCATTGGGAGTGTACTACTACACAAGCGTAGACCCTCGAATTGAGGCTGGTAGCACGATCTATTCTGATAAAAACGAAGCAATCTTTGCTTATCAAACAGGAAAGTTGTTCTTAAGACAATTAATCAAGGTCAAACTTGGAACTGACATTATTGAAACAACTGTAGGACGAATTCTCTTTAATGAAGTGCTCCCAGCTGAATTTGGATTTGTGAATGAGAGCATGGTTTCAGGTCTTATCCAGGATCTTATTATGACAGGATTTACTAAAGTCCCTCATGATCGAGTAATTCAAATGATTGATGATATTAAAGATATTGGATTCGTTGGAGGAACTTATTCAGGGCTTTCATTCGGAATTTCAGACGCAGTAGTTCACCCTGAGAAATCTAAGATGATTGATATTGCTAACCAAAAAGTTGCTGAAATCGAAACAACTTTTGCCGAAGGGTTGATCACGAAGGAAGAAAAGAAACGATTGAGTGAAGCAGTTTGGATTGAAACAACTGAAGAAATTGCTGACAAGACATGGGACTTAGTAGACCCAACTAGCTCAATCAGAATCGTTATTGACGCTAAAGTTGGACGTACATCACGAGATCAGATCAAACAGATCGCTGGTATGCGAGGACTCGTTGTTGATCCACTCGGAAAGATCGTTGAATTGCCTATTAAGAGTAACTTCCGAGAAGGACTCTCAGTATTTGAATACGTAACAAGCTCTCGTGGATCTCGAAAAGGATTGACTGATACCGCGCTTAAGACAGCTGATGCTGGATACTTAACTCGACGACTCGTTGACGTAGCTCATGATGTGATCATTCGAGAAGAAGATTGTGGAACAACTGAAGGTATTACGATTACTCGAAACTTCCGAACCAATGTATATGCTCGACGAATCGCAGGTCGAATTTCACTCGAGGATATTACAACCAAGGATGGAAAAGTAATTGTAGCTAAGGGAACGATTATCGATGAGCCAGCAGCTAAGGAAATTGATCAAGCTGAAATTCCATCAGTATTTGTGAGATCACCATTAAGTTGTGAAAGCCGATACGGAATGTGTGCAGCATGTTACGGATGGGATCTCTCAAACAAGCAAATTGCTGAGATGGGAACACCAGTTGGAGTATTAACTGCTCAATCAATTGGAGAACCAGGAACACAGCTTACGCTCCGAACTAAGCACGCAGCCGGTGTGGTTGGAGTCGACGTGACCCAAGGTTTGCCTCGAGTAGAGGAACTCTTTGAAGCACGTATTCCAAAGAGCATGGCACCATTAACTGACATCGCAGGTAAGGTTAAGGTTGAAGAACTTGAAGACGGTTGGAAAGTCATTATTGAATCAGTAAATGTGAAGCCACAAGAGACACGAGAATTTGTGATTCCAAAGACAAGTAAGCTCATGGTTGAAGATGGACAACTCGTTGAAGCTGGTGCTCAACTCTCATCTGGATACTTGGATGTGAAGGAAGTACTCGCAATTCGAGGCTTAATCCCAGCTCAAGAATATCTGTTGAATGAGTTACAAGCAGTATACGAATCACAAGGAATTCCAATTAACGACCGTCACTTTGAAGTTATCGTTCGAAAGATGAGCGACAAGGTGAAGATCGCGACAGGTGGAAGCACACCACTCTTGCCAGGTGAGACAGTTGATAAAGCAAGCTTTGACGAAGAGAACGAAAAGACGATTGCTCAAGGTGGGGAAGCAGCAACTGCACGACCAACCATTATGGGAATCACAAAGCGCGCATTGCTCACCGAGAGCTGGTTGTCAGCAGCATCATTCGAACAGACAACTGACGTTTTGGCCACAAGTGCATTGATGGGTAAGCGAGACCGTTTGATTGGACTCAAAGAAAATGTTATCATCGGACGCCTCATTCCTGTAGACCCTGAACGCGCACGGATGATGGTATAAGAGACAAAAAATGCCAACAATCGCACAACTGGTCAAAAAAGGAAGAACAACTACGAAAGCGAAAGCTCGCAGTACAGCAATTAAGCAGTGGTTTAATTCCAAAAAACGACGTTATAGCACGGTCACTTCTCCATTCAAACGAGGAGTGATCTTGTCTGTCCGAACAATGACTCCTCGAAAACCTAATTCAGCTTTGCGAAAAGTTGCTCGCGTCAGACTTTCAAACAAAATGGAAGTAACTGCATATATTCCAGGTGAAGGACATGATCTCGCTGAGCACGGAATTGTGCTTGTCAGAAGCGGACGTGTGAAAGATTTAGCTGGAGTAAAGTATAAGGTTGTACGAGGAAAATATGATACTAAAGGGGTCGTCGGACGAGTAAACGGACGATCTAAGTACGGAACCAAGAAAGGATCAGCACAAGCTGCTTAATTAATATATGCCAAGACCAGGAGCTGTTAGACCACGTAAAGTAAACGGAGACGCCGTATACAACAACGTAATGATCGCGAAACTTATAAATCGCGCAATGTATGATGGAAAGAAAAGCGTGGCTCAGCGCGAAGTATATGACGCCTTAAAGCTTATTGCTGAAAAAACAGGCGAAGATGCAGTTGTTGTATACACACGAGCTTTAAACAACATTCGACCCGTTATGGAAGTTCGTGCTCGACGAATCGGTGGAGCTGCCTATCAAGTTCCCGTTCAAGTTCGAGGACGACGCCAAGATTCATTAGGTGTTCGATGGCTTATTGAAGCAGCACGGTCACGAAGTAACTCCGAATACCACACATTTGCTGAAAAATTAGCAGCTGAAATTTTAGACGCACTTAAAAACGAAGGTCCTGCAGTGAAAAAGAAGCAAGACGTCGAAAAAGTCGCTGAAGCAAACAAAGCATTTGCTCACTTTAAGTGGTAAATACCTAAAAGTTTTATTTTTCTTCTCTCCATTTTTGCTTTTATCAAGTACACTACATCTAGTCTGACGCTTTTTTGGACTTGGAAAGCGTTCATCTGATGACTGGCAAGTCTGATCAGAATGCGGGGACCGCGGTTGGGATAGCTTGTCTATTCAGCTAGTCTAATGACCAACGTCTTGTACACACCGCCCGCATGTTTCTCTGATCCATCGTTGTCCCTCGACCAGTGTTTGGCGGGGGATTTTTTTGCCTATTTTTTCCCAGTACTACCAAATGCCCCGCGGTCTTTGTGTTCAAAGTGGTCTACCTCAGTAAGCTCAACTTGTTCATATTTCATAATAATCATCTGAGCGACACGTGTTCCTTTTTCAATGGTTACTTCATTATCGGTAAAGTTATAAACGGCAAATTTATACTCGTCGTTATCCCCGCAAAAATCCCAATCTCCAACACCAATCCCATTAATTGGCATAATTCCCATTTTGTGCGTCGATCCGCGCGCTGCAACAAGTACCCAACAATCCTCTGGAATCTCAAGACCAATGTTGAGGGGGATGTATGCGATTGTATGCGTTGGAATTACTATTGTTTCTCGCGCATAGCAGTCAAAGCCTGCAGCCCCATTGGTTTGATATGCAGGAATGGGGAGTGACGAGTCGAATCGTTTTATCTTTACTTTCATTAGCACACAGTACCATAAATCAATAATCGGCCAAAATAGCCCATATTTTGATATAATAGGTAAAGTATCAAGAAATGGAGTAGTCCATGTTCAAGAATAGACGTCAGTTGTTGTTCTTTTGCTTTGTTGTGTTACTGCTAGCCATTTCGACTGTCATCGGTGCATTTTGTGGTAACGCCGAAGCGTATGGAGCTTGTCTGTAATGGACAGGTACGGGAATAAGTTCCCGACGAAACAACTTGTGATATTTATCATTTTGTTTCTTGTGATTCTTGTTCCCATCGTTCTATACGCTTTGCCATTCATCCTTCCTCTCGGAGCTTTTCACTAGACCCCGAGAGGTCTTTTTTTGTCGGCTCATTGCTTTAACCTCCAAATATTGATAAAATCATTGCCTATGGCAGCACAAGCCGCAAAAAAGAAAAGCGCGATTGTAAGCACAGTTACGAAAGATCGTTTAGTTGATTACGATCGTATTCGTAATATTGGAATTATTGCTCACATTGATGCCGGTAAAACGACTACTACTGAGCGTATTCTCTATGAAACAGGAAAGACCTATAAATTAGGGTCTGTTGACGATGGAACAACTGCAACCGACTGGATGGAAGAAGAGCGAGAGAGAGGAATTACCATTGTTTCAGCTGCGATTACCACCTTCTGGGATATAAAAGAAACGACTTCAGTTGAGGCAGGACACTATCGAATTAACATTATTGATACTCCAGGCCACATTGACTTTACGGCGGAAGTTGAACGATCACTCCGAGTTTTAGATGGAGCCGTCATGGTGTTTGATGGACGAACAGGAGTTGAATCTCAATCAGAAACGGTTTGGCGACAAGCTGACAAATATAAAGTTCCTCGTATTTGTATTTTGAATAAGTTAAATCTAATCGGAGCTGACTTTGAAGGAAGCTTAAAGTCTATTGATGAACGACTAGGTGCAAATACTGCTCCAATTCAAATTCCAGTTGGATTTGAACATTCACTTCGAGGAATGGTCGATTTGATCAAAATGAAGGCATACACCTATAAAGCTATTGAAGATACTCAGTTAACAGAAGAAGAAATTCCAGCTGATATTAAGGAAATGGCTGAGAAATATAGAGCTCAATTGATTGAGCGCGTTGCTGAATTTGACGATGAGGCATTAAACAAATATTTAGAAGGACAAGAACTTTCAGAGCTTGATATTAAAAGAGCTATTCGAAAAGGTGTTATTAGCGGTAAGTTCTTCCCTATCTTAGGAGGAGACAATCGAACAGCTACCACACAACTGCTTTTGAATGCGGTTGTTGAATATCTTCCATCCCCTGTTGATGTGCCACCAGTTGAAGGAGTAAGCACAAAAACTGGCGAAAAAGAAATTCGAGAACGAAAAAATGAAGCTCCATTCTCAGGTCTTGGTTTCAAAGTTATGACTGATCCTCACGTAGGACGCCTTCTCTACGTTCGTATTTATTCTGGAAAGCTGAAGACCGGACAAGAAGTCTATAACGCAAGTCGACAAGTACGAGAGCGCATCGGTAAACTCGTATTGCTCCACGCTGATCAGCGAGAACTTGTTGAAGAGGCATATGCTGGAGAAATCGTGGCAGTTGTTGGACTTCGAGACACCACAACAGGAAATACCTTGTGTGATGAAGCCCACCCAATTCTTCTGGAATCTATTTCATTCCCAGAACCTGTTATCTCTCTTGCTATTGAACCAGCAACGAAGACTGACCAAGAAAAAATGGGACTCGCTTTGAACAAGCTCGCTGACGAAGATCCAACATTCCGAATCAAAAGTAATCCTGAAACTGGTCAAACAATTATCTCCGGAATGGGAGAGTTGCAGCTTGAAGTCTTGGTCAATCGAATGAAGCGAGAGTTTAATGTTGAAGCGACAACCGGAGCTCCTCAGGTTGCCTACAAAGAAACAATCCGAAAAATTTCAACTGGAGAAGGTAAATACGTTCGCCAAACTGGAGGTCGAGGGCAATACGGCCACTGTTGGCTTCGCATCGAACCTCGTGGTCGTGGAGAAGGATTTGAATTCGTTAGTGAGATTAAAGGAGGAGCAATCCCTCAGGAGTTTATTGGACCTATTGAAAAGGGTGTTAAAGAGAAACTTGAAAACGGAATTATGGCTGGGTATCCACTCGTTGATATTCGGGTTGTTGTATACGATGGAAGTTTCCACGATGTCGACTCATCTGAAATGGCCTTTAAGATCGCAGGTTCTCTCGGACTACAAGAAGCCGCAAAGAACGCTGATATGGCACTTCTTGAGCCTATTATGAAGATTGAAGTCTCAACCCCTGACGAATTTATGGGAGACATTATTGGAGATCTTTCCAGTAAGCGAGCTAATATTTCAGGAACTGAAAAGAAGGGTATGTTTACGGTTATTACGGGAACGGTACCATTGGCTGAATTACACGGATATGCAACGAAACTACGATCTATCTCTCAAGGTCGAGCAAGCTCTTATGTTGAACCTTCTCACTACGAGGAAGTTCCAAGTAACGTAACGGCTCAAATCGTTGCTGCAAAAGGCAAAGAAGCATAATCCACTCCATGAAAAAAGGGGATCCATTATAGATCCCCCCAATTTATTCTTCCTTTCTACTTTACGAAACATTCATTCATTGATTCATCGGTGACCGGCAGGTCGATATTCAACTCAATGACGTTTGTGTCCGCTAAATGGGTGCAAATCCATCCAACGATGGCACCTTTTTGTACCTGGATAAAGGCTCCGTTCCCGTTCTGTCCCAATATCGTAACCGGCCCATCACCAGTCTTTAATGCATCGACCCGCACGCTTTCGCCATCCTTCACTGATGGTGCAGAGCGCATTTTGATTCCTTGCACAGAGAGCAAGCTGGTTGCCTGTGGTATGGTTGTCGACAGCGTCACGACGTTTGGCAACTCCACAGTGCTGTTTGCTACAACAGCAAGCTGTGTCACACCTTTTGCTGATTCACGGATCCATCCAATATTTTGCGATGGAATGCCTTCCCCAAAGGTAAACCGGTAATCAACCCTCCACCAAATGCCGTCTGCGTTACAAACTGGGCCGTCAATGACCCTCACTTGTACGCCACTCGTAATAGTTCGAAGTGGATTCCCGTTGTTCGACGTAGCACCAGTGGTTGGCAGCATCCAAAATGCCACATCGCGCGTCGGTTGAACGAGTGACCCCAGTTGTATTAGGTTCTTGCTGCCGCAGCCACGCGGTAAGTCTGCCAAGTTGGGAGCAGGACGCACATACTGGATTTGAACAGGATATAGGAGTGAGCCAATTGTGAACCGGTATTCATACACTCCGGCACACAGGACTTCATTCGTATAGACTAAGTTCCCGATATTAGATGTTTGGCCAATTGAACGATTTTGAAAATCAGGGTCCATGCATGATCCCTGAAAAGTCCGAGACACAAGGACTTCTGCATTTGCCGGCAAGCTGTATCCAGTAAACGTGACGATATTGTCAGTCAACACGCCGGTTATTTGGCCTTGCCACTGAGCGCTCACAGACAAAGATTGCAGTATCACGACCATTAAGATAAAAAGTGCTCCTCGAAATCGAATCATTTCAGTCCTCCTTATGAACGATTTGAATTCCCATAGTATAGCATTCTTGGCTGAAGAAGACATACCAAATGGAGCCTCCTTTGTTTAGGGTGTTGACAAGCTCGGCTGGCTTTAAGATAATAGCCTCATCCTAGTAACAACTAAGGAGGATTGCTTCGGCAAATTTGCCCCTTGCAATCACGCCTAGACTAGGTAAAATACAATTCGTACTATACACACATGGCAGCAGATACAAAACAAAAATTTGAAAGAACAAAGCCCCACGTCAATATTGGGACCATTGGTCACGTTGACCACGGAAAAACTACATTAACTTCAGCCATTGCTACCGTTTTGGCTAAACAACCAGGAAACGGAACAAAGCCAATGGCTTATGATCAAATCGACAATGCTCCTGAAGAAAAAGCTCGAGGAGTCACTATCAACATTACTCACGTTGAATACGAAACAGAAAAACGCCACTATGCTCACATTGATGCTCCTGGACACGCAGACTACATCAAGAACATGATTACCGGTGCAGCTCAGATGGATGGAGCAATCCTCGTCGTATCAGCAGCAGATGGAATGATGCCTCAAACTCGAGAACACGTTATTTTAGCTCGTCAGGTTAACGTTCCAGCATTGGTCGTTTTCCTTAACAAGTGCGATATGGTTGATGACGCAGAACTTATTGACTTAGTTGAAGAAGAAGTTCGAGATCTTTTGAAGAAATACAACTTCCCAGGAGATGAAATCCCAGTTATCCGAGGTTCAGCTTTGAAAGCTACCGAAGGAGACAAAGAATACGAACAAAAGATTTTGGATCTTATGGCAGCAGTTGATAGCTATATTCCAGATCCAAGTCGAGACACTGATAAGCCATTCTTAATGCCAGTTGAAGATGTATTCTCAATCAAAGGTCGAGGAACTGTTGTAACTGGACGAGTAGAACGTGGACAATTGAAGGTTAACGAAGAAATCGAAATCGTAGGTATTAAAGAGACAAAGACAACCGTTGTAACGGGTCTCGAAATGTTCCGAAAGACTTTAGACTTAACAGAAGCTGGAGACAACGTCGGAGTATTACTTCGAGGAGTTGAAAAAGACGATATTGAAAGAGGACAAGTTTTGGCTAAGCCAAAATCAATCACACCACACTCAGAATTTGACGCTGAAGTATATGTTTTGTCTAAAGAAGAAGGTGGACGACATACACCATTCTTTAGCGGATACAAGCCACAGTTCTTTATTCGAACAGGTGACATTACAGGAGAAGCTACTCTTCCAGAAGGTGTTGAAATGATTATGCCTGGAGATAACGCTAAAATGAGTGTGAAATTGATTGCCCCAGTCGCTCTCGAAGAAGGTATGAGATTCGCAATTCGAGAAGGTGGAAAGACTGTTGGTGCTGGTGTTGTCACCAAGATCACCAAGTAATACCACTCACTCCTGCTCGCACTTTAAGAAACAATTATGCCAACCGGTAGAATTCGAGTTAAGCTCAAGAGCTATGACCACAGAGTCATTGACGAGGCTGCAGCCAAGATTTTGGACGCGGCAATTGCTACTGGTGCTAAAATTGTCGGCCCAATCCCACTTCCTACGAAACGCTCCCTTTATGCAGTAAACGCTGGTCCTTTCATTGATAAAAATGCACGGGATCACTACGAAATGCTTATTCACAAGCGTTTAATAGATATTTTAGATCCTTCTGAGAGAACTATTGATTCCCTTTCTAATTTAGATCTTCCTGCTGGAGTCTCCATTGAAGTAAAGATGTAATGAGATCACCAAGTCGGTGACCCCATTACAATACAATCTGTTACTCATTCCCATCGTTTGCAACTAATTCGGCGCCGTAGTGGTTAAGCAAATCCCGAATGTAAGCAGACGCTTTACGATACAGGCGCAAAAACTCGAATGTCTCTTCTGGGTTATCGTATGTTCCGATAAGCCCTTTCAATAGTTTTTTGTCTTCACTCGACAGTTGTTCGTCTGTACTCTGAACATCATCAATCATGATGAGATCCTCACTGTTACTGCTTGATATGGGCAGTGTATAACTGCAAATTCCCATAGTCAAACATGCGATATAATCACTCAATGGAAACCAAACAATTTGCCTCCCGTGCGGGTGAAAAATTGCAGCATGCATTAGATACCTTTACGATTTCAGTGTCTAATTTAATCTGTGCTGATTTCGGTTGTTCAACTGGCGGATTCACCGATTGTCTTCTTAAAAACGGTGCGCAAAAAGTATATGCAGTAGACACAGCCTATGGAGAACTGGCATGGACCTTACGAAATGACCCAAGGGTCGTTGTTATGGAACGCACGAATGCCCTTCATGTCGAGCTCCCTGAAAAAATGGATCTTATTACAATTGACGTTGCATGGACTCCACAGAAATTAATTCTTCCGAGTGCTGTAAAGAACCTCAAAGAAAAAGGCCGTATTATAGCCCTAATTAAGCCGCACTATGAAGCACCGAAGGAATACTTACAAAAGGGAAGACTTATTGAAGAAAAAATGAATGAGGTTTTAGATAAGACAAAGAAAGATATTACTGATTTGGGAATAACCATTGAAGGTTTCGTGGAATCTCCTATTTTAGGAGAACGTGGAAAGAATAAAGAATTTTTAGCGCTTCTTACGCCATAAAAAAGGCCAATCGGTGTGATTGACCTTCAGGAAAAAGGATTACGATGGACAAAGTTCTGCGGTGAGCATTTCGAACGCTTGACGGGCTTCAGGATGTGTACCATTGAAGGTACACTCTTCCGGTTTCTGTCCCATTTCCAGAACTTTCCCGACCAGTGTTCGAAAATCTGCAAGAGCTGCTCCTTCCAATTTTGTCTCATCTGCAATCTGTTCCGCGAGATACTGTAGGCCCAACATTCATTTTCCTCCTATGGCCTATTTGGATTAGTATTATAAGACATAAATGGTGGTTTTACAATACTATGGCATGAAAAAAGCGACCGTTTATAAAAACGATCGCTATTTGCCAGTGTGGAGGCTACCTCAGGTCAAGCACCTCTTCCATAAAGTCCCGCATAAACTGCGAGAGTGGATCAACGAGTGACATCGACACTTTACGGGCTTCCCATTGGTTGTGGTCTTCCTCGGTGCGAGAGAGCGGGTTGCCGTTAATCCTGACAAATTCGCCTGCGTGCCCGGTCAGCTCATTGATCAGTTCTGGGTCTTCAATCTGGTATTGCAAGATGACACTGGCCAAAATCTCTTGAGCTTCGTGGTGAAACATGAAAACCTCCTGTTTTTAGCTGAGCATGGAATTATAGGACAAAAAAGAGCAGATTTCAACACTTTCTGATGCAGTTTGAGGCTTACCTTGCATGCGGTACGCTGCTTTGATATAATTCGACCTAACTGATGAAGCTGTTTCTTGCTCAGGAGTTTTAGGAAAGTTTGGAGTTGCCTAGGGAGGCGCCTCCGGGCGCTTATTTTTTTGCCATTATGATCAATACATTACTCGGAACCAAAATTAAAATGACACAGACGTTTGAAGGAAACGTCCGTACTCCTGTAACTATTATTAACGCAGGTCCTTGTATCGTGACTATGGTGAAGGATCAAGATACCAACGGTTATACTTCAATCCAATTAGGCTTCGGATCAAAGAAACTCAAAAACACAACAAAAGCAATGCAAGGTCACTTGAAAGGCGCTACAACTGAAAAAGGAGCGCCTCGTTTTTTGCGTGAAGTTGAAATCACTGAAGAAGAAACATTGAAAGCTGGAGACACCGTGAAGGTGAGTGATATTTTCACTGTTGGAGATATGGTGCAAGTAACAGGCATTTCAAAAGGAAAAGGATTTGCAGGAGGCGTTAAGCGATATGGATTCCGCGGAGGGCCAAAAACTCACGGACAAAGCGATCGACATCGTGCACCAGGTTCAATTGGACAAGGAACAACACCAGGTCGCGTGTATAAAGGAAAAAGAATGGCAGGACATATGGGAGTTGAACAAGTAACCGTCAAAAATCTCCCAATTGTTGCGGTCGACGCAGAACGAAATGAATTGTGGGTTCGAGGACCAATCCCTGGAAACAAAGGGAGTTTAATTGTTGTAAAGCGAATTTCTGAAAATAAAGTAACTGGTGCACCAGCTACTGAAGTTACTGCAACACAAGAAGGAGGAACTGAATAATGGCTCACCTATACTCACTAACTGCGACCAAACCATCTGAAGTAACCCTTCCTGAAGGATTTGCAACCGAGACACCAAAAGCATTAGTAGCTCAAGCATTCCACGTATACCGAGAACGTGCTCATACTGGTCTTCCGCAGGTCTTAACACGAGGAGAAGTTTCTTTGACAACAAAGAAAATGTATAAGCAGAAGCACACCGGAAATGCACGACACAGCTCAGCACGAGCTCCGATCTTTGTCGGTGGAGGAGTAACACACGGACCAAAGGGTATTAAGACAACTCATTATCTGTCTAAAAAACTAAAAGTGCATTCACGACGTGGAAGTATTGCTTTAAAGATTGCTGAAAATGCAGTTCACTTTATTGATCTTTCTGGGATTACGAAAACAAAAGAAGCTGCAACTGTTATTAAGATGACTGGAGCGAAGACCGTTCTTCTTGCATTAACTCCAAAGAACTGGGCACTCGCAAAAGCATTTCGAAACATTGATGGTGTCTCTATCCTTTCTTGGGATCAAGTAAACGCATATGCAGTTTTAATGAACCAGGTATTACTCGTTGATTCTGAAGTATTATCCGGTATAAAGGTTGAAAAAACCGCGAAAAAAGAAAAGGTTGTAGCCGTAAAACCAACAAAGAAAGTAACCGCAGTTAAAAAAGCAGCTACTAAAAAGAAAACAGCATGATAAAACCATTATTTACTGAAAAATCATTAGCTCACGCAGCACAAGGACGATTTACGTTCCGTGTTTCTCGTGAACTGTCTAAGTTTCAAATTCGAGCATTAATCGAAGAAATTTTCCCAGTTAAAGTCACTGATGTGGCAACGATGAACTATAAAGCTGAGACAAGACGAACAATGCGAGGTGCACGCGTTTCTGCCCCATCTTGGAAGAAAGCAATCGTTTCTTTGAAGGAAGGTCAAACTATTAGTGTATTTACCCAAGAGAAAAAAGCATCAAAGAAAGAAGTAAAAAAAACAACTAAAAAGTAATATATGAACCATTTATTTGAAATTTTACAAAAACACAGCGGCCGATCTAATGGAAAGATTACTGTTCGACACCAGGGTGGACGACACAAGCGATTTTTCCGAATTATCGATTGGCGACGAGACAAGCGAGATATTTGGGCTCGTGTGGAATCTATTGAGTACGATCCAAACCGAACAGCAGATATTGCTCTTCTGGTTTACGAAGATGGAGAAAAAAGGTATACTTTAGCGCCTCAAGGATTAGTAGTTGGAGCAAAAGTGATTGCGTCTGAAATGGCTCCGATTGAACCAGGGAATGCGCTCCCATTGAGTAAGATTCCAGTTGGAACCTTAATTCACAACCTTGAAGTTCGTGTTGGTCGAGGAGGACAGATTGTACGAAGCGCTGGAAACGCTGCAGTATTACAGGGACGAGAGAACCTCTTTGTACTCATTAAACTTCCATCAGGAGAAATTAAGCGATTTAATCCACTGTGTTGGGCTACTATTGGACAGGTTGGAAATGTAGGACACAGACATCGAGTGCTTGGTAAAGCAGGTCGTATGCGATGGCTCGGAGTAAGACCTCGTGTTCGAGGAGTTGCGATGCACCCTGGAGCTCACCCTCACGGAGGAGGAGAAGGACGATCAAGCGTTGGACTTAAATATCCAAAGACGTATGTTGGAAAGAAAGCAGTTGGAAAGACCCGACGAAGAAAGAAGTATTCCAATACAATGATTGTAAGTAAGAGAAAACCTGGAAAGCATAGTCATTAATTAAAATATGTCACGATCAAGCAAAAAAGGACCATATGTAGACCCACGCCTTGTTAAAAAGGTAGAAGCTGATATGGGTAAAAAAGGCAATGCAATTAAGACTTGGTCACGCGCATGTCAGATTCCACCAAGCTTTGTAGGACGATATTTTAATGTCCATAATGGACGCATTTTCGTTGAAGTCTATGTAACTGAAGATATGGTTGGACATCGATTGGGAGAATTCTCTCCTACCCGAACCTTTAGAGGTCACGGTCAAGTTGTTAAACGAACATCTGATAAGACATAACAATTACTATGAATACGTTTACCGCTACACAAAAGTTCGTCAGAATGACACCACGCAAAATGCGTTTGGTTGCAGATAGTGTGCGAAAAATGAAACCAAGTGATGCAGTTGAGATTTTACCGTATTCAGCAAAATTCGCAGCTGAACCATTACTTAAGGTTATTAAGACAGCTATCGCAAATGCACGACAAGGTGGAGCAGATGAATCAAAGCTCGTCTTTCATGAGATTCAAATCTCACAAGGACCAGCATTAAAGCGAGGTATTCCCGTTTCACGCGGACAATGGCACCCAATCAAGAAACGAATGAGCCATATTCGAGTATCCGTTATTGAAAAAGAAGTTGTTGTTGTTAAAAAAGCACGACGAGATGCAAAGGCAGTTGCTACTGAACCAGTAGTTGCAGTTGAGAAACCAAAAGCAGTGAAAAAAGTAAGTACAAAAACTAAAAAGTAATATATATGGGACAAAAAATTAATCCAATTGGCTTTAGAACCGGATCTTTCCTTCCATGGAAATCTCGTTGGTTCGCAAATAACGTGCAATTTAAGGATTACTTAGTGGAAGACGTCAAAATTCGACGCGCTTTGATGAAAAGACTCGTCGTTGCTGGAATCACATCTGTTGAAATTGAACGGTTAACAAAAAGCATGACAATCACATTAAACGTTTCTCGACCAGGAGTGGTTATCGGACGCGGTGGTTCAGGAATTGAAGACGTCAAGAAGTTTGTCTTAGAGATCATGAAAGAATCTCGTGGAAAGTTACCAAAGAATGGAAAAATTGATTTCCAGGTAAAAGAAGTAAAGAATCCTGATGTTTCAGCACAATTAACATTGATGCGTATCATTCAAGACTTAGAGCGACGTATGCCACACAGACGAGTTGTTACAAAAGCTATGGAGCGCGCAATGAATGCCGGAGCTTTAGGAATTAAAGTTGTATTAAGTGGTCGAATTGGAGGAGCTGATATTGGACGAACTGAAAAGTTCCACCAAGGATCCGTTCCATCTCAAACATTACGAAAAGAAATTGATTACGCACAAACCCCGGCTCTTTTGAAAAAAGGATACGTTGGAGTAAAAGTGTGGATTTACAAGAAAGAAGAAAATTAATCTATGTTACAACCAGCACGAAGAAAATATCGAAAAGATCAAAGAGGTCGACGAGCAGGACTCGCAGACCGAGGTGCAACATTGTCTTTTGGAGAGTTTGGAATTAAGGCGTTGAGTGTTGCATGGCTTTCTGCGGCTCAAATTGAAGCAGGACGTCGTGCCATTACAAATAACTTAAAACGAAAAGGACGACTCTGGATCCGAGTGTTCCCTGATAAACCAGTAACAGCACGAGCAGCCGGACAGCGAATGGGAAGCGGAAAAGGAGACATTGATCGATATGTTGCAGTGGTTAAACCAGGCCGGATTATTTATGAAATTTCTGGAGTTCCTGAAGAAGTTGCAAAAGTAGCGCTTTCTCGAGCAACTGACAAAATGCCATTTAAAACACGGTTTATTACAAAAG
>ERZ761594.108-NODE-108-length-39995-cov-10.111943_pt1 | contig 39995 bp, 39 predicted proteins | sample MGYA00511036_ERZ761594 | MGnify/ENA primary metagenome ERZ761594 (study PRJEB28899, sample SAMN03785561) | bioreactor sludge metagenome | biome: EBPR Sludge; feature: EBPR Bioreactor; material: 0.22µm filtered reactor supernatant | place: Saint Lucia: Queensland... | reverse complement strand
TTTGGATTCAAAAGTCACGATAATACAACCACTGGTTCGAGCAAGGAATAAATCACTTTCAGCGACATCGCCTACAATCGCCTCTCTCACAAACACACCTTCTGGAAGCATTCCGATTAGCGCTTCAAGCGCACCTTTGGTCGCAGCTTTTAGAATAATTTTTACTTTAGAATCTTTCTCGTTTTGAGTTGAAACAGTTGCTTTTGCGGCAGAAGCAATTGGAAGTCCTTCTGCTGGTTTGTAAATATATGCTCCCACTTCAGGAAGTGTTGAAAACCCAAGTAATGCAACAGGCATTCCAGGGTTCGCTTTTTTAACTGACTTACCAAGGTGATCAAATAATCCTCTGACTTTTATTTCTTCACTCCCTGATGAAACTGAGTCGCCAACGGACAATGTTCCATTTCTGACGATAAGAGATGTCACAACCCCTTGTTTCTCTTTATTTGTCTCAATCACAACAGCTTCAAGTTTTCCATCAGGGTCCGCTTCAATGTTTGAAACATCAGAAATAAGCCCTATTAACTCCAAAAGTGAATCAATTCCTTGCCCTGTCTTTGAAGACACTTCAAGAGATGGAACATCCCCACCTCGTCCTTCAAATAGAACTCCTAATTGTTCAAGTTGTCCTTTTACTTTTTCAATGTTGCTTGTCGCAAGGTCTACTTTGGTGAGCGCTACGATATATGGGATCTGAGCCTCAAGAATCATGGTTAATGCTTCCTTTGTTTGCGGCATAACGCCGTCATCTGCTGCAACGACTAAGATTGCAATATCGGCAACTGTTGCACCACGAGAACGCATCTTAGAAAACGCTGCGTGTCCTGGGGTATCAATAAAAGTAACAGTACCAAATTTTGTTTCTACTTGGCGTGCACCAATGCTTTGGGTAATGCCACCCGCTTCACGAGCGACTATTTTTGTTTTGAAGATTGAATCAAGCAGAGAAGTTTTGCCGTGATCAACGTGACCCAGCACAGTAACTATTGGAGGTCGTTTCGTCTGCATAAATATTTATTTGGGAAAAAGTGAGTACCATGTTATGCCTCTGTTGTGGCATTGTTCTCGTCAGATGATGCTTCAGGTGTTTCAGTAGGAGCCTCTGTAGTAACGTCAGATTCGATGGTCTCTTCTGTTTCAATTGGAGCCTCAGTTGGCTCAGTTACGACTGCTTCAGGTGTTTCAACAGAAGCTTCTACCGCTGGTGTGGTTTCTTCAGTAACTACTGCTTCAGTCTTTTCTTCTTCCTTTGGTCCTGTTCCATCTCCTTCAATCTCAATGCGGTATCCAGTCAACTTGCTTGCAAGTCGTACATTTTGGCCTTCTTTTCCAATTGCGAGAGAGAGTTCGCTGTCGGGAACGATAACCGTTGCAACACCTTCTTTTTTATCGATCTTTAGTGAAATTACTTGAACTGGAGCTAATGTTGCTTTCAAAAACTCTTCTTCGTTTTCTGTGTATGGAATAATATCAATTCGCTCACCACCAAGTTCGTTAGTCACAGCTTGGACTCGAACTCCTTTTTGACCGACACAGCTTCCCACTGGATCAACTCCGTTTTGTGAAGAAAATACAGCAATCTTTGTTCTCACTCCAGCCTCTCGTGCGATTTGCTTGATTTCAACTGCATTTGAAGCAATTTCAGGAACTTCTCGTGCAAAGATTTTAACGACGAAATCTGGATCGCTTCGAGAAAGAATGATGTTCTTTCCACGAATACCATCTTCAATCTTTTTTAATAAAAAGGAGAGTCTTTGACCTGAATTTAATCGTTCGCTTGGAACACGTTCTTCAGCTGGCATGACGGCTTCAGTTCTACCAAGGTCAACACGAACATTTGGTCCATCAAATCGAAGCACCATTCCTGAGATAAGTCCACCAACACGGCCTTCAAATTCTCCCATAACAGCTGTTTTTTCAGCTTCGCGAATTTTCTGGTGAATAACTTGCTTCGCAGTTTGTGCTGCAATTCGACCAAATCCTGGAGGAGTTACATCTTTTCGTTCTTCAGGTTTCTCTTCAGGCCATGCATAGATCTTAGCTTCGCCACTGGCTGAGCTAATTTCTGCATCGTATTCAAATCCCTCTGTTTCTTCGCCTCTGTCGCGCGCATCTCTTTTATACGCAGCAACATATGCTTCTTTAAGAAGATCTAAAATTACTTCCACATCAAGACCTCGCTCTTGAGTAAGAGCCTTTAGTGCTTGAGTAAATTCATTTCGAGCTGTTTGTTGCATATTTTTGATTTAAAAAAGGTGGGTCTACAAACCCACCAAATTCTCAATTCCATCCGTATTGTAGGTGACAAAGCGTTTGAAGTCAAACAAAAAAGGGTGAGGACATGCATCCTCACCCGGGGAATCAACCTTACAACATGACTAATTCCCATTTGCCGCCACCTACCATTTTGACGGACTTCCCTGATGTTCTTTTCCTGAGAGCGCTCAGCCGAGGCCCGATTGAACCAACATCTTGTCCCAACTGGTTATCTACCAGTGATTTAATTTCGCCTAAACCAAGTGGGACTTTTGATGACGATATAATCGCCAAAATCGTTGCTTCGATCTCTTCGGCTGTAGCAGCATATCGCGTAGTCATGACCGCTCCTTTAAAAAAACATTAATGGGCTTGGTATTGTAACAAATTTACCGTGCTTTCGCCAAAAAAAGAGGGCGGAGTGTGTCCGCCCGTTTTGAATTGAGATCATTCGCGTAAGGGAATCTTGTATTGCCTGACTTGCGCATCCTCTCGAATTTCCGGGTTTCCTGGAGGGATATAAATAGAAAGTTGTTCCAGCGGCCCAACATTCCATACCCGAATCACTTCACGCCAGCCGTTTCTGCTGAGTAATCGATTAAGGTAGTTCTCAGTAACTCCTTTATACGAGCGAGTGGTCTCTACCGCGAGACTATACTCAACAACATTCCACAGGTTCCCTTCGCGCTTGGCAATAACCCAATCCGGGTTCATGGTCGGAAGTGCTTGTTTCGTGATCAAAATCACTCCCGATGTTTCGGATCGGTACGCTTGTACCCATCCGATTGCTTCCAATCTGTCCAGTGCAGATGAAACCGTAGAGTTTATAAGACGAAAACCCTTTGGCAATGACGGCACGACCCGTCCTACTATTTTGTCATTCTTGACTACCAACCAGCCAACCGTTAATTTCCCTGTCTCGGTCATGGACATACCTCGTTAAACTAATGTACAGTGCAGAATTATACCAAAACCTACTTATGAGAACCGTTTGTTTGGGGCGGTTCATACCAGAAGTACACCGTATGTGGGCCACTTTCCGATCCATATGTTCTGACAGGAAGCCAATGAACTTCTTCCGCACGAGATAACGCTGGAACTTTTCTCATATCAATAGCTATTGGTGGTGGGTTAATTTCAAAACCAAACCCGACAACCTTTTTACCTGCTCCAAACGCGATATATCCATGAGTCACGGCAGTCTCCTTTAAACGATTTTAAAGTCCGGCTTTCTTCATTTCATTAACAAGAGTTCTTTGTTCACGAGTAAGTTTTTCAGGAACACCTACTTCAATTTGGACATAATGATCACCATGTCCATTTCCTCTGACATTTTTAATTCCTTTTCCTCGCAGTCGCATCATCGTATTTGGTTTTGTTCCTGCTCGAACTTTAATTTTGACTGCCCCATCAACTGTAGGCACTTCAACATTCCCTCCCATCACAGCCATTGAAAACGGAATGGTTACTCGACCGTACACATCAGATCCATCGCGTTCAAATTCTTTTGATGCTCTCACTCCAATCGTGAGTGTAAAATCATTGAAATCAATCCGCATTCCATTCTCAACACCTGCTGGGATTTTAATTTTTCTGCGCTTTCCTTCGATCTCAACTTCTTTTTCAATCCCTTTCACTGCTTCCATGAAATCAATATTGATTGCATACCGTGGTTTTCTTGGTGCGCTTCGAAATGCTCCTCCGAAGAATTGTTCAAAGATATCCATTGGATCCCCAAAATCACCAAACGGATTCTGACCTCCGGTCGACGTATATGAATAGCTAAACGGACCACCGGCGAACGGATTTCCGCCAGCTCCACCACCAGGAGTAAAAGCCGCGTGACCATGCTGATCGTACGCAGCTTTTTTCTGAGGATCAGAGAGCACTTGATATGCTTCGTTAATCTCTTTAAATCGTTTTTCGGCTTCCTCTTTGTCTGCACCTTGGTGTCGATCTGGGTGCCATTCAAGCGCCATCTTTCGATACGCTTTTTTTAGCTCCTCAGGAGATGCACCTTTGCTTGTTCCAAGAACTTCATAAAAATCTTTTTTGTTTGCTGACATATGAAGTATTGTACCAGGGAGGAACGCATGTGTTAAGCACTCAGACCTAAAGTCTGCTAATGCAATTGCAAATACAAAACAAGGCCTATAACCTTGACGATTGCGATGAGAAAATGATATTATCCCTCACTGCATGACAAGTAGATCATGCGACTATCTTTCCAGAAAAGGAGTCTTGGATGAACGTTCGTAAGGTTTTGTTCGTGGTGAGTATGGTCGTTTTCCTTTCCATATTCGGTGCAACTGTAATATTGGCCCAAGAGAACTGCGAAAACAGGGTCTGTGCGTGGCTCGATGCTGAAAGTGGCATTGTGTATGTCAAAAACGCAACACCCTACCCCGCTTACGCGGTTTCAGCGTCTGTTGATACACTGATGCCAGGTGAAGTGCTGCGATATGTCGTTGCAGACGACCCGATTGCGTGCGCGGACGGGACAACATACGATGTTGGAATTCTCGTCGGCTGGCAAACGGATCCGAACGATCCGAACGTCGGCATTGCGGAGGATTTGACATTCCATCTGACCTGTAAAGCCGCCGCAAACTCATACCAGGAAAACCTGAACAACAGTGTGAGCGCACCGCAGATACCAGCAATACCGACAGATGTATGCGTTTTAATCGCGCGCGTGAATGTCAATATTCGAGAAGCTGCGACCACTCGTTCAGCAAAAGTCGGTAAGTTTGGCCCTGGCCAGTACCCAACGGTGATTGCGCTCCCAGCGGGAACAGGATGATATCAAGTCTCGTACAATGGGGTAACCGGCTTTGTCAGCACTGCAACAGGTGTTGTCACCGCAGGCCCGTGTGACGTAATTCCGCCACAAACATAACGACTCAAATTCTGGTAAGTTGGTCACGACCCGTGCTTTCAAAGGCGGGTCATTTTTTTTGGAGAAATTAACTCACTACTTCACCTTCTTCAACGTCTTTATCTTTCTTTTCCTCAGTTGGTGAGCCTTCAGCTGGTGTTTCAGTCTGTTCAGGTTGACTTGCAGCGTAGAGTTTTTCACCAATTTTCTGGAGTGTTTCTGATAAGTCCTTGGTTTTTGATTCAATCTCTTCTTTGTTTTCAGACGTCATGACATCTCGAACTGCTTTTACCTTTTCCTCAACTTGTGTCTTTACTTCACTATCCACTTTCTCTCCTGCGTCTTTCAACGCTTTTTCTGCAGTAACGACTAATGAATCAGCGGCATTTCGTGCGCTCACTAAGTCCTTTTTCTTTTCGTCTTCGACTTTGTGCTTTTCAGCTTCTTCTTGCATCTTTTTGACCTCTTCATCAGTTAATCCAACAGCGCCAGAAATTGTGATGTTTTGAGTCTTTTGAGTAGCCTTGTCTTTGGCAGTCACTTTTAAGATACCGTTTGCATCAATATCAAATGTCACTTCAACTTGAGGGACACCGCGCGGTGCCGGTGGAATACCATCTAAGATAAATCGACCAAGATCTTTGTTATCAGCACTCATTGGACGTTCACCCTGCGTAATATGTACTTCAACTTGTGTCTGGTTATCAGCAGCGGTTGAGAATACTTCTGTCTTACTCGCAGGAACCGTTGTGTTTCTTGCAATCATTGGGGTCGCAACTCCTCCCATTGTTTCAATTGCGAGCGTCAATGGAGTTACGTCCAAGAGCAAAATATCTTTTACTTCCCCACCTAATACTCCACCTTGGATAGCAGCTCCAATGGCAACCACCTCATCTGGATTTACTCCTCGGTTAGGTTCTTTTCCAAAGAATTCTTTTACTGCAGAAACAACTTTAGGCATTCGAGTCATTCCTCCAACCATGATTACTTCATTAATATCGCTCTTTGAAAGCTTTGCGTCCTTGAGCGCAGCTTCAACCGGTTTCATTGTTTGATCGATTAAGTCGCCTACCAAGCTCTCAAGTTTGGCGCGAGTAATCTTCATGGTTAAGTGCAACGGTTGTCCGTTTTGTTGAGTGATATAGGGCTGATTGATTTCAGTCTCTTCTGCACTGGAGAGTTCGATCTTGGCTTTTTCTGCAGCATCCCGAACTCGTTGCAATGCTTGTGCATCTTTTTTAAGATCCACAGAATTATCTTTCTTGAATTCTTCAACAATGTAGTCAACAATTCGGCCGTCAAAATCATCTCCTCCTAAATGAGTATCTCCATTTGTAGCCTTTACTTCAAAAACCCCATCTCCAAGCTCTAGGATCGAAATATCAAACGTTCCTCCTCCTAAGTCATACACGGCAATCTTTTCGTTTTTCTTTTTATCGAGTCCATACGCAAGTGCTGCAGCAGTTGGCTCGTTTATAATACGCTCAACTTTAAGCCCTGCAATTTCACCAGCTTGTTTAGTTGCTTGTCTCTGAGAATCGTCAAAGTATGCGGGAACGGTAATAACTGCTTGAGTAACTGTTTCACCCAAATAGCTTTCAGCGTCTTTTTTGAGTTTCATAAGCACCCGTGCAGCAATTTCTTGAGGAGTGTATGTTTTTTCTTCAACCTTAATTGCAGCCAGTCCGTCTTTTGAGGCAATTTCAAATGGCACCATATCTTTTGTGCGAGTCACTTCACTGTCATCAACGCGTCGTCCCATTAAGCGCTTCGCGCTGTACACCGTGTTTTTCGGATTCAACACCATTTGACGCTTTGCAACGTCACCAACTAAATTTTTTACAGGCTCGACAACAGAAGGCGTAATATTTCGCCCTGTGTCAGCTGCTGGGATTACTTTTGGAGAGCCTCCTTCCATAACCGCCACAACTGAGTTTGTTGTTCCTAAATCAATTCCAATAATTTTTGACATATGTGTATTATAACTCTTTACTTTTAGCTTCGAAATACTTTTACTTTTGCGTGCCGAATAATCGGTCCATCGGTAAATCGATATCCTTTCAAAAACACTTCTGCAATTGTTCCGTTTTGTTCTGCTGTTCCCGCTGTTGTGTCAATCGCTTCGTGCCAATCTTCATTAAAGGCGTCACCAGTCTTTGCGTCTACTTCAACAATTCCTTCTTCCGAGAGCGTATCTTGCAACACTTTCAATGAAATGCCAAGTCCCGGATCATTTAAATGTCTCTGCGCATCGGTAAACATATCAAATGTCGGGAGTAGTCGTGAAATAATCACGAGTTTTGATAAATATTTTCCTTCCTCTTTCTCCCGCTCGACGCGTTTTCGCAAATTATCATAATCAGCAAGTGCTCGTGCAAGCTGCATTTTAAGCTCCTGTAATTCGTTACTCTCAGGAGCTATTGGTTCTTTTTCTTCGTGTGCTTTTTCTTTTTTAGGCATTATTCAAAATGTTCTGCATCAAGTTACCATAATATCGAACGCTCGGGATGACGCGGGCATAGTTTAACCGAAAAGGGCCAATGACTCCAAGAGCATATTCGTGGTCTTTCGCCTTAAAACGGCTGGCCACAATACCAACTGGGTCGAAAAAATCCCAGCCGAGTTCTTCCCCGAATAACACTTCAATTTGGGTAACTCCAGTCATTTTTCGAAACATAAGCTCATGCAGAAGTCGTGTTTCCTCAATCATTGCAAATACACTTTGGCACACCTGATAATCCATAAATTCAGGGTTTTCGAAAACGTGTGAGAAACCATGACTCCAGATAGAGCCATCGTCAATCGTTGCAACAGCGAGTGCACCGGTATTGTCAGCTAATAAGTGCGTTGCCTCTCGCATTAGTTGATCAATATTAGTTTGCACCTCTCGAATATTTTCTTTCGCGCGAACCTCATCGGTAATGCTTAATTCTTTTTCGTCCATAAGCTGACTAATGTAGAACTTCATTGCAATAGGGGTTGGGACACGACCGGCTGAGGTGTGCGGCTGCTTTAAGTAGCCCATGTTTGTCAAAAGCGCCATTTCGTTACGAATAGTAGCCGGGGAAACCCCTAAATTATATTTTTTCTCAATAACAATAGAGCCTACAGGTTCAGCACTGGAGAGATATTCATCAATCAGTACTTTAAGGAGTTGAGTCTGGCGTGTAGAAAGACCTTCCATAGTGATCTGGCACTATCGTACTTGGAGTGCTAAGTGTTGTCAAGAGTAATGTTTTTCAAAGATCACATCCACCGTTTTCGACATCAATGCAGCAGCTGATATAATTCGGTATCAGAAGATAGCATTACAAGGAGAGTGCACAGTGGACACTATCGTACGGCCAGATAATCAGATGCTTGATCAATTCTTCCTTCGGATACTAGATGTCAGCCGTTCAGCCGTGATTAATGATCGTATTGTTGTATATCGCACACTTGATACACCCGCGAATGATCACGAGATGGAAGTTCGCTTATTAATTCATGAGCCGAACACAGAAACCCAGTGGCCTGAACAATTTGTCGGGCAACTGGATGACGAAGTTATGAGGTGGATTCGTGGTCTACAAGGAGAAAACTGCAACATTCTGTGGCATGTTTCAGAAATAAATCCTGCCGTCGGAAATCCGACTATGTTGCATTCAGGTATTACAATCGCAACGCAGGAAGGAGGAACGTTCGTTCTACTGCCCTCAGATTTCTTTGGCAGTATGGTTAAGCTGATTTTCAGTTTGGTGCCTCCTATTTCCGAGGCATAGTTAGAAAGAGAAATAAGAAGACCCTTCAATATAGAAGGGTCTTTTACTGCAAACCAGCCGTTAGGCTGGAATTAACTCGGTTGTAAATTCAAACTGTGTAAACAGATTGAATTCACGAATGTTCTTCTCAAGCAGTGTGAAGTAGACAATTCGTATCCCAAACAAAAACGCACCTTGCTGTGATAGCGGGACATACAGTCCCTTTTTCAACTCAAGAACGGTGATTGATTCACCTTCAGGTTTAGCTTCTTCAAGAACGCTGATATCAATTCGCCGCGCAATCCAGTACGTTACCTCACCAATCTTTGCCGCAAGGACTGAGGTCTTCAGATGACCAACCTGTGCCGGTTTTACCAAAACTTCAATTGCCGGCTTAAAATACGTTGAGACTGCCAATTTAAACTCGGATTCTGGCTTGAATATGCAAGTGAAGGTTATCCTCGTAAATATCGGATCCAAACGAACGCGATGGAAACAACTCATGGTACTCTCCTTAACGACTTACTTGGAGGTAAAGTATACCACAGGGTAAAAGATTATGGGATCACTCTGTTTGTGAAGTAGTAATAGGCTCGCTCTCTTTCTCGATCTTTTTAAATGGACGATTCTTCATAAGGTTCCACACCATCGAAAGCTCAGTTGAACGCAGTAACCAGAGAGTCACTACATACACAATCATTCCAATAAGAGATGTCATAATCGCTAAGATTATTAAGTTCATTGTGTACCGAGTATCCAGCACAAAGTGCTCAAAGTTTAAGTTTTTCAGTGCATCAATTGAATTGATAAACGATAGTCGCTTTACCCATGCTGCGCGATCAAATGTTTTAAGAATTGTATACATCACAAACCCTGACGTTAACCCTCCGATAAGGCTTTTTAATATAGGTGTCAGAGAAATAAATGACCCATCGTGCAGTTTGCGGCTGAGGAAGTAATAAAGGAGCGTAATCTGAATAAATCCAGCAAGGCTATTCGCAAGCGCTAGGGACCAAACGGGCAGCTGCAACACAAAGACACACACAATTTGAATCGCAATTGTTAAAAACACATCAATAATGGCAAATTTAACTGGGGTTTTCGTGTCATGTAACGCGTAATACGCGCGAGAAATAAGAGTAAGCGCTGCTTGAATGGGGATTCCGATTGCAAACGCTGAAAGCACTAGTCCCGTTGTAACCGTTGCACTCCAGTCGAAAATATTTGTCCCGTATACCAATCGCACGATTGGAATTCTTAATACTATTAAGATCGTCGTTAACGGAATGATGAAAAACATCATTTGATAGAGTGTGCTTAAGAAAATTTTCTTGAAAGCCGCTGCGTCATCAACTTCACGGGTGAGAGCTGGAAGTGCAGCCTTAGCCAGAGACACGCCAAAGAGAGTAATTGGTACAACTTGCAGTGAATTTGCCAAGCTTAAATAGGTGTATGCCGCAACAGACATGACTGATGCAAACGTAAGTTCTGCTGTTTTCAGGATTTGCAAAATGGAGAGCTCAAGGACTCGAGGTGCGGCAAGCTTTCCTACTAACTTAACACTCGCATTTGGGCGAAATTTTCCAATAAAGCGAAACCCTAATTGGTATGAAAGCGGAAGTTGTACTAATAAGTGCCCAAGTGCACCAATTAAAACACCAACTGCTGGCGCTAATAAGCCAATATATGGAGTCAAAAGCACAGTTCCTAAAATAATTCCAATGTTATACACGAGTGGTGCAAGTGCAGGTACAAAAAACCGACGAGACGATTCCAATACCCCAGTTATGACATAGCTGACAATGAAAATACCCTGTGCGACAAAAAGAATACGTGCAAGGGATGCAATGTTTGTAGTTTGTAAATCGTTAAACCCTGGAGCAATAATTGAATACAAGGGCCTTGCAAAAAGAACAAACAGTAAGGCTACAGGCAAAAAGAGGAGTACCCCAATGTTTACCACACGACCAGCAGTATCCCACGCATCGTGGTCCTCTTTTTTCAGTTGTTTTGTAAACACCGGAATAAAAGCTGAAGAAAAAGCTCCATAAGCAAGGACTTCAAAGACTAAGTCTGGTAAACGAAATGCAGCCAAAAACAGTGCATAGTCGCCAGGAGAAAAAAAGGAGAGCAAGACACGTTGCCTCACAACTCCCAGGAGCTGAGACACGATAACCATGCTCATAATGATGAATGCACCCGAAAGGACGGAGCTTTGCGGTTCTAAAATAATTTTTTTCCCTCGCGCGAGAATTCCTTGCATATGTGATCTGTAATTGTTGATATTCTACCTAAGCTCATATATACTTCACCATGAGGGAAATGGTTTCAAGCCCTATTTCCTCTTGTTTTTTTAAATAATTACTTATGCCAGTTACAAAAACAGCTAAAAGAGCACTACGCGGTTCTCAAAAGAAACAACTCGTGAATCAGGAAATTCGCGCATCTTTAGAGAAGGCAGAGAGAAAAGCTCGAAAGACCCCAAATTTAAAGACAGTTTCTGCTGTTTTTTCTATTGCTGACCGTGCAGTAAAAAAGAATTATATTCACAAAAACAAAGCTGCACACATCAAGTCTGCATTCTCCAAGTTACTCAGTAAATAACTTCCATTCTTTTTAAGTCTGTCCTTCATTCCTTGATTTTTGCTATTATGAACGTAAGTCTTTCGTTACTCTTATGCCCGCCCTTAAAAGAAAACAATCAAGCGTTAATTTGTTACCAACCGATGAAGGTGATTCATCGTTAAAAGCCCGTATTATCCGATGGCTTCTCGGCACGTTCAGGTTCCTCGTCATTACCGTTGAGCTTGTGGTTATCGTAGGGTTCCTGTCTCGATTCTTCCTCGACAGCCAGAATTCCGATCTCACTGACAATATAAATGAGAAGAAAGCACTTATTCAAAGTTATTTACCGTTTGAAAAAGACTTCAAACGAACCCAAAAGCGAATTGAATTGCTCAATAATTATGCCTACACGAGTACCCCATTGGGTGACTTTGTCTCCCAAATAACTCGTAATATTCCAACAGACGTACAAATCACTCGTATTAATAAAACAGGAGAAGAAATCACGATTACAATCGTTGCAAAAGACGAACAAGCAATCGTAGCCTTTGCTTCACGAATCCAAAAGGAATCACTCCTGCAAAATGTCTCAGTATTATCCGTTGAAAGTGTGCAAAATAGCTCTCTTATTCAAGCAAACTTAAAGACAGAATTACCAAAGACACAAACCAATGAGGAACAACCGAGCTGAATCCCAACTATATAAAAAGTATATTGCGCAACTTGCGACTACATATCGCACACGAGCGGATATTCGTATGTTTACAGAATTTTTGCTGACCGCTTTAGCAATTTTTGTTTTCGCCGTTTTTGCGATACGACCAACATTAATAACGATTGGAGCACTTACCTCTGAAATTAGTGAGAAGGAAGATACCGTTCAAAAACTGGAAACTAAAATTAACAATCTTATTTTGGCTCAGGAGAATTTTACTCGAGAGACAGCTCGATTGAATTTACTCTCAACAGCCGTTCCTATAGAGCCAGAAATTGCATCATATGTAAAGCAAATTGAGTCAATAGCGGCGACTCATTCAGTTGAAGTCTATGGATTTACCACTGGTGCAGCGCCAATTGCGATCACTCCGGACCAAAGTGATAGTGAGCTACAAGTACATGTAACGATTACATTTACCGGAACCTATGCTAACTTAGTTGCAACACTAAAAGATCTTGAGAATTTGCGAAGACCAATTCAGCTCAGTTCAGGCGGATTGTCAGTCGATGAATCAACAGGGTCAACTATTATTTATTTAACCGCAACGGGTGAGATTCCATTTTTCCCGATTGTAAACACCATTCCAACCAACTAATTTATGAATCATAAACAAGGATCACCTTTTCTCGTAAAGTTTGCCGTTTTTACTGTGATCACAGCACTCGTGTGGGTCGGGTTTGATGTATATCGCGCATTTACTCAAAAGCCACCGCCATCAGTTTCCGCTGAAATCCTAGCGCCAATTGACCCTACGTTAAACGCGGATCTTTTAGACAAGCTTACAAATAGGGTATATTTTGAAGAAGGACAATAATGCAAAAGAAAACTAAAATCCCAACAATTCTCGGCGTGCTGTTTTTGGTATTCGGCGTAGCTGGAGGTGTTGTGCTTGTAAATAGAGAAGCCATCTTTGGAATCGGTGCTGCTCCTGAAAGTACCCCTAAGGATGTACGAATTACGAACGTCACAGATACATCATTTTCAGTGTCATGGATAACGGACAAGCCAACAACTGGATTTGTTAAATGGGGGGAGACTTCAAACTTAGGTTCAACAGCCCAAGGAGATGTCAGCAAAGGATCAATCACACACTCAGTCACAATTAAGGGTTTACAAAAATCAAAGCCCTATTACTTCACCATTAATTCAGGTGGACAAGATTATAAAAATAATGGCCTCCCATGGAACGCATCAACCAGTGGTCCACTGACATTAGGCGTGACTCGAATCTCCGGTACTATATTGCAGTCAACAGGGACGCCACTTGAGGATGCGCTCGTCTATGTAGATGCACCAGGCATGACACAACAATCAACACTCGTTTCCGCTTCTGGAAATTGGGTCCTCACTCTCCCAATTTCAAATAAAGCTGAAACATTGCTCGATATCTATGTACAAGGAGGAATTAATGGAATCGCCACGGCTCAAATTTACCTTCCTGCTGCGAATCCAATTCCGCCAATATCGTTGGGTAAGACATATGACTTCAGAACACTTACCCCGACCGACCCAGGTGGCGCACCAAGTTCGTCCGTCACACTGCCAAATACCGAGGAAACTGCGAGTACGTCAGCACAATCACGCTTTTCGCTTGACGCAAAAACAACCCCAACTCCATCTGGTGTTGTAACTGTTGAAAGTATTGATCCAAACGAAACAGTCTTTACCACCCGTCCAGAGTTTTTTGGAGAAGGTCCTGCAAACACAAATATAACGGTAAAATTAAATTCAGAACATGAAATTGTTCAGACAATCAGAGTTGGTTCAACTGGAGACTGGAAATGGACCCCTCCTGCAGATCTCGAAAGTGGCAGCCACACATTAACAATCACTTGGAGAGATGCAAAAGGAGTGTTACAAACACTGACTCGATCCTTTGTTGTTGAAGCAGAAGCTGCAGAACCAGCATTTGTGTCAACACCTTCAGCATCAAAAACACCAACGGCAGCACCAACCAAGAGCCCGACCCCAACAGCAACCCCACGTGCAACCGCATCAGCGACACCAATTGCATCAGCTTCTGCGACGCCAACAGTTGCGCCAACAAAAACGCCTAGACCAACAGTTACCCCAGCTTCTGGTTCTGCACTTCCAGCGGCAGGAAGTCCACTCGCAACATTTGGATTGTTAAGCCTTGGGGTAAGCTTCGTGTTTGGCGGCATTTACTTAGGCTTTAAATCAAACGGTTCTTAAGGTATTTTTATGGATCCTACCCCGACAGTTCCTTCAAAACCAAACGTAATAACCCCTCCTAGTTTTCAAAGCTCATCCGTTTTCGTGACTCCTAGTTCGTCCAGTCCTAATCCCAAGAAAAAAATGTACCTCGCTGTGGCCGCAATTGTACTATTACTAGTGGGGACAGTTTCAGGATTTCTCCTTGTCATGAGGCCGGTCTCGTATCGATCACAAGCATGGGACTGCGGAAACTATATCTTTGCGGTTGATCGAAGTGGAATTGTTAGTGCGACAAACGGTTCTACTCAGTCCGAACCTGTTCAACGAGCAGAGGTGTATGTTGATAATGTTCTTTTGAACACATTCGATGTTCCCTCGCTAAATCCTGGTGCAACAGTAACTCTCGGAAATGTAGTTGTTCCAACGGAAACATTCACTTGGCAGGTGAAGGGAACCTCTGATTGTTCGAACGCAGGGCGGTTTGAGAAAATAACCTCGTATCAATGTCGTCAAATAAAGGCTTACGACGAAAACGATGTAGAAATTGCAACTGCAAGTTTATCCACTCTTAAAGCAGGTGATATTGTCCGCCTTGCAGCAACAGGCAGCGGCTCTGCAAGTGATTACACTGCAGCACGTTTTACGATAAACGGAACACTCCTTCCAGAAACGTCATTAAAAATGACCAGTTCAAACGATTATTACGTTGAGTACACAATACCGGCAAATACGTCATCCTTTGATATTTCTGCACAATTAAAAGCAGTTGATGGACAATGGTACTAACATGAACAATACACAATCAAAACAAAAAACACTTATCCCCATGCTTATTGGAGGTATTACCTTGGTCCTCGCTGGTGTTGGAATATTCACAGCGCTTCGTTTGTATCAACTTCGGGATCAAGCAGTAGCGCCAAATGCACCTGAATCAAAACTGTTTGCATGGGATTGTAGTAAATACACATTCGCCATAACTCAAACAGGTGAGGTTTCAGTTGAAAATTCCTCAGACCGATCTGAACCACAACAAGATGTCGATATTTTTGTCGATGGAACAAAGGTAAGTACTTTAAGTGTTGGCGCTTTTGGGCCTCGTTCACCAAAAACAGTTCTTGGGAATGTTACCGTTCCATCGTCTGGGGCATTTGCATGGAAAGCAGTTGGCACACTTGATTGTCAAAATGAAGGAAGTTATCAAGCTGTTTCTAGTAGTTGTAAGGTTGAGTTTGATGAAAAAGATAAGCTTTATTGTGCAGTAAACCAGGGCTCTGTTACTGTCACTGGTAAAGTTGTTTCCGTCCCTCGAAATGCAACACTGCAAACCGCCTGGTACATCGTAAATCCGGTGTCTAAGAAAACACAACAAGTCTATAGTTCTAAGCCAGTGCAAACAGGAGATACATTTTCTATTACCGGTACATGGCCGGGAACTCAAGGTGTGCCGGCAGGTCAGATTGCAGAAATTCATTTTGGGTTAAATGTCCTTGATAGCAACGGCAATCCATTTCCGAACTGTACAGGAAGTCTTGACTATTACTGGAGACAGGAATTGCAAAATCAGTGTGGAAGCACACCAACACCGACACCAACAACAACCCCGACTACTACACCGACGGGGACTCCAACCACGACGCCAAGTGGTACTCCACTTCCAAACTTGTGTGAGATGAAATTTGTTCTTGGTGCAACAAGTACCCCAACAGCCACACCTACGACGACGCCTACCACAACACCAAGTAGTACTCCAACACCAACGCCTACTACGACAGGTACCCCAACAACAGGGACAAGTACACCACGCGCATCTGCTACACCGACTCTGACAGCAACGCCAGCCACACTTCCAGCAGCAGGTAGCAGCATGTACACATTGTTTGGAATTTCAGCAGGACTTCTCTTTATAGTATTCGCAGCAGTACTGCTTCTTTAATCGGTAGATACGAAGCTCTGAATAACTCGCCCGTTTGACTCATGAAGACGTATCCCCTTCCAACAAAGAGTGAAAGAATCTCGACCGAGTAGGAGAAAAACTCACGAATAAAAGCAGCCTTTTATCTCCAACCAGGCAGCCAATAATAAGAAGTGTCAAGCCAAAGTGGAACGGGAATCCCTGCCCAATGAGGATAGAAATAAATAAACAAGATAAGACACGCACCCAAAACTGGGATGATGAGTTTCTTGTTGTGTGCTAAAACGAATGCAGTTATTAAGCACAAGAACGGCACGGCTGGGAAGTAATGGTAAAAGAACATAATTCGAGGACTAAATGCCCACGGCATGAAAAGCCCCAAATATGCCCCGAGTACTAGCAAAAGCCGCTTCTGTTTCCCTTCAATAATATATTTTAGGGAAGCAATTGCCCCGACAAGTCCTGCCCAAAAGACAAGTGGATTTCCCATACCGTATATATTTGAAATCATTCCGTTTACTTCTCCACTGGTATACAACCAAATCGGTCGTAGAAGAAGTGGCCACGTCCACCACTGCGAGGTATAGGGATGGGTTGCAACAAGTCCAGTATGGTACCACCACATTTGTTGTTGCATGCCCCAAAACACACTAAAATCGTGCCCTGATAAGAATTGTGGGAGATAGGCAAGAAGATAGACGAGTGGCGGCAATACTGCATACCATACAAACCGCAAGGTCAGTTTCTTTTTCAAAAGAATCATACTCAAAACAAGCACAGGAATAAACCAAAAGGTCGTCCACTTTGAAGAGAGCGCTAATCCTAATGATAACCCGCCCAAAAAATGCTTGTTCTGCAGAAACAAGTAAAGCGTTAAAAGGAGGAAACATACAACATAGATATCATTCATCCCAATGCGACTCATTACGAGCGCTAATCCATCCAAACTAAACAATGCTGCTGCTAATAATCCAACTTCAGCATTGAAAAGCTTTTTTCCGATTCGATACAAAAGAAATATCGCAATTGTGCCAAACAATGCCTGAGGGAATCTCCATGCGAACGCATTTTCCCCGAGTACATACATTGAAGTGGCCATGGCTAACTTTGCAAAAGGAGGATGAGTCCACTCGTATGCATACCCTTGCGGATTTTCATTCCACCACTCCCACGCTTTTGGGTCATTATGCAAAACAACTTTTGCAGTAAATGCGTGATATACCTCATCAAAGTATTCCTGCGGTGGCGACTGTAATCCAAACAATCTTGTTGCAATACTGAAAATTAAAATCCCTGATATTAGTAATTTCTCACGAGAGTGTGATATCTTTTGTGAAAGTGGCATTGTTTGTGATTGAATAAAAGATGTTCCATACAGGAGTAACTCTTGGACCTTTTTCTTCTTTTTGGTGAATGCAACCACTGCGCCGAATACTCTGTCAGATGTTTCGTAAAGCGATATCAATGCAAAGCTCACCATATTTACAATGATCATCATGACGATTTGTGGTGCATTAAATACTTCTTTAAAGTTTTGCGTTATCCAAACGAATGCATAGTACATATTGGCACTATATGTAAACGACACCAATACGAGTGGTAGAAACACAAACCAATTCAATGGCAATAGCACCGTTGCTGAGACAATTGCTGGGAGCAGATGTCTCTCATGCATTCGGGTAAAGAATAAAAAGTTTGCAAAGAAGAGTACCGAGAGCAACCAGTATTCTTTGTTCTTTGCGGGGAGTTTATAAAAAGCCACGAGTGAAGAGACCGCAAATAACACCAACCCAACATTTTTCTCTGAGAGTATTCCTTCAGATTCAGCTTGCCAGAATCCCCACAGCCCCCAGAAATTAAATGCGTTTACGCTGCCGTATGGATATTGAGAAACAGTGGCATTTATACGATCGATAACAAACAAGACGAAGTTCCCTGACTGATAAAACGGTACAAACCCAAGCATGAAGACGACTAAACCTACCAGGCCATAGAGGACGACGCGATACAAAGGCGTTTTATTTTTAACGATTAAATACAAAATAGGAAGCGCAGCAAGTGCAGCTTGCGGTTTCACAATTGCTCCGATTGCCAGGGCAATTGCAGAATATGCCCACTGTTTTTTAAACAAATAAAGCGACAGTATTGCAAAGAACACAGGAATAATATCTACTTGTCCCCAAAGGGTTGAATTTGAAAGAACTGCTGGATTAAAGAGAATCGCAGATGCACCAAGTATCGGATACCATTTGTTTTCCGTTTTCTGTTTTGCAATTACATAGAGTAAGTATGCAGTTGCTAAGTCAAAGATGATTGCCGGCAGCTTAAAGAGCAGTACAGCAGAAATGGGCAGTATTACTGATAACTTTGATAGAAGTGCCAGAACATATAAATAGCCTGGAAGATAGTCACTCCACCCAAGGTAAAAGCCTTTAAAACCATCATTTGCAATTTGTGCACCCCATGCGATAAAAGTGTTTTGATCTAGGGTTAACGTTCCTCTAAATGCGAGTATAATGCGTAAGATGAAAGCTCCTACAAAAACCAATATAAACGTTGACTTAATGCTGTTTGTTTCTTTTTTTGTAATTAGTTTTTTAATTTTCTTCATAACTAGTGCTGGTGAGAACCCGTATAACTACTTTACCCGTTTAGCGGATGCGTTTCTACACGGCCGATTATACCTGACAAACCAGCCTTCGTGGCTATCAGAATTAGTGCCAATGTCTTCAACCGTTTTTTACGTTGTGCAGCCTCCTCTTCCAGCCCTTTTATCACTCCCATTTGTTGCAGTATTTGGGGCAGGATTTCAACAACAAATTCTTGCGCATCTCATTGGTGCAGGGATTACGGTCGTTACGATGGCTATAGCAAAATCAATTTTTAACACGAGAAATGCGATGGTGTTTGGAGGAATTCTGGGTGGATTCGGAACGATCATGTGGTACGAGGCGGCAACTGGTTCAGTATGGTATTTAGGACAAATAACCTGCGCATTTTTCTTGTTACTCGGGATTTTGGAATCTCTCACGCAAAAGCGTCCACACATAATGGGAGCATTTCTTGGAGCAGCGTACTTGTCGCGTATTCATACGATATTAGCAGCGCCTTTTTTCTTATATATACTCTATCAGTCATTTTCTCGAGAGAAGATTTTCTCTCTGGTAAAAGGCGGGCAATGGGCACCGGTATTGCCCCCGTTCATTCTGTTTGTACTGGGGGCACTTCCGTTTTTATTATTCAATGCTCTGTACAACTATGCCAGATGGGGAAGCCCACTTGATAAAGGGTATTTCTTAATTCCTGGGATTTATGATGAACCATGGTTTTCGAAAGGAATGCTCAATATTGAATATATTCCAGACCATCTCTCACTCCTCTTTCTAAAGCTTCCAAAGATTTTTAGTCATGCTCCCTATATCATGCCTTCGTGGTTCGGACTCGCAATTTGGATCACAACACCTGTTTTTATCGCCACACTGTTTGCTCCCATCAAAAAGAGGCTCGTGCAGGTTAGTTGGTTTGTGTCCTTTCTCATATTTCTTGTTGTTGCATTGCGGGGAGGGACTGGGTGGACGCAATTTGGATATCGCTACGCTGTTGATTTTTACCCATTCTTACTGCTGCTTACATTTCTCGGTATTAAACGAACAGGTTTCAAAAAAATCTATTGGATACTTCTCTTGATTGGTGTGACGGTTAATTTATGGGGCGTCATTTGGATAAATAAATTCGGCTGGGTTGAGTTTTAATGTGATACAATAAATTCCAACATGAACCCCACTGTTCCTGTTGTTGATCCAACCACATACCGCCCGGCAAATCACAAGCCTCGGGTTATGATTGTTGAGGATGATGCAACACTTCTTCATATGTATACAGAAAAATTTACGATAGAAAATTTCGATGTCCTCACTGCACGAGATGGAGAAGCTGCATATCACATGCTTAAGACACAAATGCCAGATTGTGTACTGCTTGACCTTCACATTCCCAAAATGGAAGGGCTTGCTCTTATCGAAAAATTGCGGGCAGAAAACGCAACTCTCCCTCCTATTTTGGCTCTCACTAATATTGCCGAGGTTTCTCAGCGAGAGAAAGCTTTCTCTCTGGGCATTAAAGAGTATTTAGTTAAAGCCATGCTGACTCCTGAAGCCGTGGTTGCAAAAGTACGAGAGCAATTGGCAATAACTCCGTAGTCTCAGCTGATAAGCTTCATGATAAGATGATGCACGCATGACCGATCTTCTTGAAAACTTAAACCCGCAACAAAAGGAGGCTGTTACCTATGACGGTGGCCACTTGCTCGTGCTCGCAGGTGCAGGAAGTGGGAAGACACGTGTTTTAACCTACCGTGCAGTGTGGCATATGAACCAAAAGGGAATAGATGGGACTTCGGTACTGCTTCTCACATTCACCAATAAAGCTGCAGGAGAAATGAAAGAGCGGATCCATACACTGACAAACACAATGCCACAATTCGCCGGAACCTTCCACGGATTTGCGGTGAGACTCCTTCGAATGGATGGAGGTGCAATAGGAGTTGACCCAAACTTCGTAATTTATGACTCAAATGATCAAAAGGATGCGATCAGAGATATCATGGATGAGCTTAAGATTTCAACAGAATCATACAATCCAAATGCGATAGCGGGAATGATTACTGAAGCCAAAAATCAGATGATTAGCCCACTTGAATTTGGTGAGTTTGTGCGAGGAGAAGTACAAGAGAAAGCATTCAAGGTATATACCCACTACGAGAAATATTTGCAAAAGGCACACGCATTAGACTTTGATGATTTACTCGTTAAGTCAGTTAAACTCTTCCGAAATAACCCAGAAGTTCTTACCAAATGGAGGAATCGAATCAAGCATGTGTTTGTCGACGAATGGCAAGATACAAATAAAGTTCAATACCAGTTTACAAAACTCCTCGTCGGAGACACGGGAGTATTAACTGCAGTAGGAGATGCGAGTCAATCTATTTATAGTTGGCGGGGTGCCGATTACAAAAACATTAATTATGTGAAAGACGACTACAAAGATTTGAAAGTAATAGAGCTCACTCAAAACTACCGATCCTCAGATAACATTTTAACAGCTGCAAATGCAGTCATTTCAAAAAACACGTCCCATCCAATCCTTTCACTCTGGACTGAAAACGGAAGCGGAGAACGGATTAAAATCTATAAAGCAGAAACAGGATTACTGGAAGCCTCGTTCGTTGCGCAAAAAATAAAATCACTCACACGGACTGGATACGATTTCAAAGATGTTGCGGTTTTATATCGAACCAATGCACAATCACGGGTACTTGAAGAGTCGTTTCTTCATGAAGGTATTCCATACACCCTAGTAGGGGGAACGCGGTTCTACGATAGAGCTGAAGTAAAAGATGTGTTGTGTTATTTGCGTCTGTATCAAAATCCCCAGGATAGAGTATCGCAACTTCGTGCAGAGAAAATAGGAAAGCGAAGATTGGAAAAATTCGAAGAAGCAAAAAAGGAACTTAACCCAGAAAGCGAAATAACGACACTGCAGATCATGGACGTGGTTTTGCAAAAAACAAATTATTTAGAGAAATATGCACGAGAGAGTGAAGAGAACATGAATAAACTCGATAACATTAAAGAACTTCGTTCAGTAGCGGCAGAATTTCCTAAACTTTCCGATTTTCTGGAGAATGTCGCGCTTGTCGAAGCAGAAGAGTCTTCCCATGGTGATGTTAAAAATAGCGTTACGTTGATGACACTGCATGCTGCAAAAGGCCTTGAATTTCCCGTTGTCTTTTTAATCGGCATGGAAGAAGGTCTCTTCCCTCACTCACGCGCACTGTGGGATACTACACAGCTTGAAGAAGAACGCCGCCTTGCATATGTAGGTATGACTCGGGCAAAAGAAATTCTATATCTCACCTACGCGGATAGACGATTATACTTCGGACAAAGAACGAGTAATCCTCCTTCACGCTTTTTAATTGATATCCCGGAGAAAGTATTAGATTCTTCAGAGAACTTTACTAAAACTCGAGTGGAATACACATTTGAAGACGACTACTAAATCTCTTCAATTTATAATGCCTCCCCAAAAGGGCAGGAAGGCATTCATTGTCTAAATAACAATTTCACGACTCTTTTGATAACTAAATGCAGTCACTTGCGGGTTTGCCTGCGGTGCTGAAAAAGTAATACCAAATCGTTCACCCTCTCTCAGAACAGTCCATCCGACACTGTGTCCAGTATCAAGGATGTGTTCTGTTTGAACAATTTGATCCTGAGTAAGGTTAATACCAACTGTCTTTAGCTTCTCGACAAACGCTGAGATTAACATACAGACGTCCTTTTCAACTCTGGTGTCTCTTTCAATGGTAAAATAGCAAATAACCCTCATGCAATGACAGAAAAAGATTTGAACCTAATCGCAACACATCCGCTTCAAACATGGCAGTGGGGAGAATTTAGGAGGGCCTGGGGGAACCACATTAAACGTTTTAGCTTTGGGCAAATAACAATCCATCGATTGCCGATGACGCCATTTAGTGTTGCTGTTTTTGACAAAGGAATTGCTCCTACAAAGAAGATGCTTGAAGAATTGAAGAGCTATGCGAAACAAAACAACGTGTTGTTTGTAAAACTCGAACCAAATATTCTAAAGAACAAAAAAACAATAGATATTCTCAAACAAGCTGGAGCAGTTCCTGGGAAAACACTTTTCACCCCAACAACATTCTGGATTGATTTAACAAAAACAAAGGAAGCGCTCCTTGAAAGTTTTCATCCAAAAACCCGATATAACATACGCCTGGCTGAGCGCAAAGGCGTAACGGTTCAGATAGATAACTCCACAGAAGCTTTTGAGACGTATTTACGACTCACGAAAGAAACGGCAAAGCGACAAGGGTTTTACGCCCATACGGAAGCTTATCACCGTCTTATGTGGAAGTACCTTCATACCGATTTAACAGAGCAAAAGAAGCAGCCGATCGCAAACCTCATGACGGCGACTTTCAACAATGAAATTATTACGACATGGATACTTTTTCAATGGAAAGACTTTTTGTATTACCCATATGGTGCTTCGACTGATAAGTATAAGAATGTTATGGCAAATAATTTGATGATGTGGAAATCAATTTTGTACGGAAAGGATCAAGGTTTGAAGACATTTGACCTCTGGGGTCGAGAACCAGGAAAAGGATTCACCCCATTCAAAGAAGGATATAACCCTCAGGTTGTTGAGTTTGTTGGAACATGGGATCTCGTGTGCTCACCTCTGTATTGGGCATATGTTGCAGCTGATTGGGTACGGTGGAGAATACTTCGATTACGCGCGCTTCTAAGAAAAGGATAAAACAATGACGGACCTTCGTCAGACACGGCAATATTCTCAATTTCTGTCACGTATCGGATGGTCTATCGAAAAAAGTGATGGGCTTTATTTTTTCATAAAGCGAATTCCGGTACTGGGAAGCGCTATTAAACTACAAAGAACAACACTGATTCCATTCCAGACAATTACTCATCTTTGTAAAAAGTATCGTGCATTTCAAATTATTATTGAACCAAAACAGTTAAATAACAAAACAAGAGATGCGCTTTTCAAGAATGGATATCGTCTTTCTGCTGCTCCCTATTTGCCTACAAAGTCAATTGTTTTACCCTTGGTAGGGAGGGATGAAATACTTTCATCGCTTAAAAAAGATGCTCGATATTCAATACGAAAATCAAAAAACGTTTCTATACGGGAAGAACATTCGATTGAGCGTTTTCATTCCATCTGGAAAAACGCAGTCGGCAACAAACGTCACGTACTATCTGTACATGAATTGAATTCCTTCCGACAGGCGTTTGGAGACGATATGACACTCCTTACCGATGAGAATGGTACTGCAGGTGGAATGTTCTTATGTGCAAACGAACGAGCGTATTATTGGGTTGGGTTCACGACCGAAGAGTCACGAAAAACGCTGGCACAGTATCAAGTCATATGGAACGGAATATTGTGGGCAAAGCAAAAAGGAGCAAAAGAATTTGATTTCGAAGGTATTTACGATTCGCGTTTCCCTAAAAGAGGCTGGGAAGGATTCTCACATTTTAAGCGCAGCTTTGGAGGGAAAGAAGTTTTGTACCCTGGGAGTTTTACGAAATGGAGATTACCTCTGTAAATAAAAAGTGGGCGGCAATAACTGCCACCCACAAGCATATCGTTCAAATGCTGCTCCCTACTAGTAATAAATAAGATGACGGATTTCCGTTTGACGCTACGTAGAAAACTCATACCATGGACAGGGAGTAAACCTGTCCTGCTAGATAGGATCACCCCTCTTTGCTGCTGAACTAATTAAGTCTGCAGAGGGAAATCCGTCACAGTCTTTTTACCTCACTGAAGCGCTCTTTTCAAGTGAGGATTTACAAAACGCGCGATACTCACAGTTTTGGCACAAGAAGTTTCCACTACAGCAGAAATCACTGTCTTCAATGTGCTTTCTCCATTCGAGTATTTCTTCCTTTGCTTCATTTAGCTGTTTTAGCGTCCGATACGTCGATACAACTGATTTTGTTTCAAAGTAATACAGCGATAATTTGATTTTGTCAGGACGCACTCCAAATGGTTTTTGTTTTATTTCGCTTGCAGCCAATGCATATATAGATAGCTGTAGATTCTTATCAGCTTCTTTCTGAGTCAATGGTGTTCCTCCGGTTTTGTAATCAATGATATGGAGTATTTCTCCTTCTTGGTCGATTCGGTCAATAATCCCCCCAACTTTTAAATCCTGGATTTTAAACTGAAAGGGAGTTTCAACAGCAACAGTATGTGATTTGTTATCAAACCACTCATCATAAAAAAAATCTAAGAATGCCTGTGCTTTTTTTAAACTGGCAGCTTCGTGTGTTTTATTTTCATATCCTTCAGAGATCCAAGTGCTGTTAATAAGCACCGAGAGAGACTCTTTTGTTTTCGTTTTCTCTTGTTCGTAAAATAATTTCAAAGCTCGATGCAAACTATTCCCCAAGCTCTGTGCAGGGGAAACGTCTGATGGAACTTTCAATATGTATCGCAGACGGTAATGAAGTGGACATATCTTAAATGTTTCAATCTGTGAGTACGATAAATAAGAAATACTTGTCTTCGTCTTTTTCGTTTCAAGAGGAGTTGTTTGTTTGTTTAAAAATGCTCCATCTTTTTTATCAACCGGACGCGGTAGGATGTCCTCACCAAATGCTTCAAAAATAAACGGTGATACCTTTTTCTCTCGTTTTGCATCTCCATAAAACTTTGCTGCAGTCAGATACAGATAATCTTTCGCCCGCGTCATGCCTACATATGCAAGACGTCGTTCTTCCTGCAAATGAAAGTCGCCTGTGGGGAGCATCTCCTTTATGAGGGCATCGGGGATAGGAATTTGCTCGTGTCTCTCCATGCCAGGGAAGCGCAAAGACACTAAGTTAACGAGAAAAACGACTGGAAACTCCAACCCTTTTGACGAGTGTACCGTTAGAATGTTTACGGCATTATTATCTGACCAATCAACTTCTGCTGCTTGTGGGGACTCTCCTAAATCAGTTTGCAAATCTAGCCAAGAGAGCACATTTTGGACATGCGATTCTTTGTTTACTGACTCAAACGCTTTTATTTTAGTGAAAAACTTAGAGATATTCTCTGCCTTTGCAACACCTTCAAGTGTCTGGCTCGACAATAAGTCAGTCACCAGTCCAGTTTCCTCAAAAAAGGAATATAGCAGTTGTCCAGCAGAATGATCTCTTGTTTGTCCTAAATGCGTGTTAATAATACCCAGGATTTTTGCCACTGCGGTTTTCGTTTCATCAGAAACATCTATTTCCTCTATGTGTTCACATGCATCAAAAAGAGATTTTGTATTTTTGTGGGCCCACGCTCCCAACTTTGCAATATCCCGGGGGACTATCTTAAAGAAGGGAACTGAGAGTAAACGGAAGAACGATTGAGAATCATCAACATTATTCAATACTTTTAAGTACGCGATGAAATCAAGAACTTCATCTTGCTGAAACAATTTTCCGGGACCGAGGAACTGATATGGTATCCCTGCCATTTCCAAACTTCGAACAAATGGATCTGCATGAGAATTGGCACGAACCAAGATCGCGAAATCTTTCCATTCGTATGTACCATTCGTTACAAAATTACTAATTGTTGAAATGACACCGTCTGCTTCATCCTCTACGCGATCGAATAAACAGTACTCTGTGTTTTTAGTCTGAGAATTACCTCTCACACTAACCAGATTTTTTGAGATACCAAGTTGTGATTCTAAGGTGTCAGGATTATTGTGTTGTATTAATCGATATGATGCATCGAGTATTTCTTGGTATGAGCGATAATTTTTTAGCAATACCACAGATGCAGCAGATGGAAAGTCATTCTTGAAACTGATGATGTTAGAGATAGCAGCACCCCGAAAGCGATAAATTGACTGAGAGTCGTCTCCGACTACAGTAATATTTGTATTTTTGTTTCCTGAACAAAGCAGTTTAACGAGCTCATACTGGGATAAATTAGTGTCTTGAAACTCATCTACCAAAACATGAGAAAAGCGATTATGGTACTCCGCTAAGATATTTGGACGTTCCCTGAAAAGTGTGAGTGTCTTGGCAATTAAGTCTCCGAAATCAAGAACGCCTGCTTTGTCTTTCAATTCAATATATTTCTGATAGCTTCGTGCCAACTCATTCCACTTCATTGTGTCCATTTTTTCAGCAGCAGGAGAATCATCTGATAATTCCTTCTTCATCGCCCAAGACAGATATTCTTTTGGTGAAATATCTTCATCTTGCAAACGAGAAAAGTGATTTAGTAATCCAAACAAGAATTTTGTGGGATTACCAAGAGGGAGAAAATATTCTAGTTGTAATTCAAATAAATTTCTTCTCAAAAAGTCGACAGATTCTGCCTGAGTCATTAATTTGATCTGTGATGATAGTCCGATATGAAATCCATTTTCTCTCAATATTCGATCACAAAATCCATGAAACGTTGTTACCCACATTTGTGTGTAACCTAACGGAAGTGCTTCATCAATCCGGGTCTCCATTTCATTTGCGGCTTTGTCTGTGAATGTTAATGCCAGAATCGCAGATGGATCGATACCTTTTTCATTAATGAGGTGTTTAATCCGTTCGGTAATAACGGTTGTTTTCCCTGTTCCAGCGCCAGCAATGATTAACAGAGGACCGTTACCGTGGGTGATTGCTTGCAGTTGTTCTGCATTTAATGCTCGATCGGACATGAGCGCTATTATACCTTCTCTGGCTCCTTTAAGGATTTTGTATTATTCACTTTATCTCCCAACTTCTGGAATGAATTCATAACCGTATGCATCGCAGCGCCTGCATTTGTTAAATGTTTTTGGAGGAGATTCAAGCTGCTACTTACTTTATCGTAATCGGCATGCACAGCTTTTAGAGCATTTAAAATTTCTTTTGCCTGCGCTTCAATTTTCTGTCCTTCAAATGACATGAGAATTGCCTTCATATACGCATAAAATGTCGTAGGTGACACAGGGAGTATTTTTTTCTTCCCTGCATATTCAAATAATTCATGATCATTTACTACTTCATAGTAAACGGCTTCAGACGGCACATACATAAGCGCGTAATCAATAGTTCCTTCTTCTGGCAAAATATACTTCTTGGCAATAGAATCTATGTGCAGCTTTATATCTTTTATAAAACCGCTTTTATACATGACTTTTTCTGCTTTATCATCACTTTTCATATATCGCCTAAAATTAGCCATCGGAAATTTGGCATCAATCGGAATAATGCCGTTACTCGTCTGAATAGCAGCGTCAACTTTCTCGCCGGAGCGATAGCTGTACTGTAGATGAAAACTGCCTTTTGGGAGCATTTGTGACAATAACTCCGATAACACATGTTCCCCAAGGTTACCCCTCAGTTTCGGAGATAGCAGAAATTCTTGCACTTCTTTTATTTGCTTACCCATTTCATTCATTTCCCCTAAGTGTCTTTGTAATTGGGAAAGAGATGTTGCAGTAGCGTCAAGTCGGGTATTAAAGGATAGAGTAGTATTTGAAAGTGTTTTCATTAATAGTTCACGATCCTCTTGAGAGCCCCGTTGCAAAATCTTCACAAGCTCAACGAGATCAGTGTTTGTTTGTTTTCGTGAAAATATAGTCCCTAAAATCAAAAAACCTGCGATAATAACGATGAGTAGTAATGCAAATTCCATCTACTCATACTACCATGCGAAAAAAAATCCAAAGAAAGCACATATCGTCATTTACTTTTCCTGAAATCAGCTACTGGTTCGTTTCTTCATGTATTTTGCTTATCGTGATACTTGCAGTGGTTTTTTTAGTTCCTCCTTCAAATGCGTTTGTGGTTCTTCTCTTTTTTGTACTTCTCATGGCGTTTGTTTTTTCAGTTCTCAGGACATTCAAACGAACTGTTGCAATGAGCCTAATATTGTCATTATCTGTTTGCGTATTTCTCATTTTAAAAATGGTTGATATGAATAGTTTCTTAAACAGTGGTCTTCTTCTCGCGATTACCGTAAGTTTTCTTCTGTTTTACAAATAAGAGCTACTAGTGGTTTAATAATTCGAACTGCCCATGAGAACATCCGATTCACCACTCGATCCTGAATTAAAGGATGAGATAGAACATTTGCTTCCTCAACTGCTTTCAGATATTCAGAAAGAGAAAGACATGGATATATTCTTGCGTGACTTTTTAAGCGAAAAAGAGTTTGAAGTATTTTCAAAACGACTTGCGATTATCTATTGGTTGAAAAAAAAGCGAAGTTACAAAGAAATAAAAAGCCAAATAAAAGTTAGCAGTGCAACAATAGCATCGGTTCAAGATTCAATAACTCAACCAGGAATAGAAATTGCCATAAAGATACTCGAGGCTAACGAGTGGGCAGAACGCATCAGTAATCGAATAATGCGCATTGTAGGCAAGTAGTCTGGTAAAATACAGCTATGCTTACGTCAAAATCGTGGGTTGCACGCCACGAGCGATTTGTCTTGCGTATCCTGGAAATTCTTCCAGGTTTTGTTTCATGGAATATAATCTTATTCCCGTACTGGGGGATCTTCATCATTCCTAACGCAGTCGCATACTTCATCCTTATTTTTAATATTTATTGGTTTTATCAGTCATTCACAATTGCGGTAAGCGCGACCGTATCTCATTTACGGGTCCAAGCATCAATGAAATATGATTGGGTAAAAGATCTCGATTTATTTCCGGATTGGAAACATGTCAACCATATTGTAATTATCCCTACTTATAAGGAGCCTATTAGAACACTTGAGCGAACGATTGAATCCCTGGCACAGCAAACACTTCCCGGGAAAAACATGACAATTGTTCTTGCAATGGAAACGAAGGAAGACAAAAAAGAGAGAGAAGAGAAAGTCGCACTCTTAAAAGCAAAATTTGGAAAAACATTCCGTGATTTTTTGGTGACTGTTCATACACTAACTGAAGGTGAAATTGTAGGGAAGTCTTCGAACGAACGGTATGCAGCAATAGAGCTAAAGGAATTACTCGTCGACAAACAGGGTGAAGATATTAATTACATGACGATCACGAGTTGTGACGCAGACCACGTGTACCACAAAAACCATTTTGCAGCTCTTACGTATAAATTTTTAGATAACCCAAATAGGTATCGCCGATTCTGGCAACCTGCCGTTCTTTTTTACAACAATATTTGGGAGCTTCCTGCATTAACCCGTGTACCGAACACGTTTATGTCTATTTGGAATCTGTCTCAACTGCCTCGTCGTGATCGGTTAATTAACGGACAAAATTATTCGTTATCCTTTAAGTTGCTCGTTGAAGCCGGATATTGGGACCCTGATAAAATCCCAGAAGATTGGGGAATCTTCTTTAAGTCATTCTTTAAAGTAGGGGGTGGTGTTGAAGTTGAACCGATATATCTTCCGGTCTACACCGATGCTGCGCAATCAACAACAACATTTAAAACGTTAAAGGTTCAATATGAACAGTTAAAACGATGGGCTTGGGGAGTGAGTGATCATCCGTGGATTGTACTTGCATACTTAAAGTCACCAGCGCCGTTTTTTGACAAGACGACGCGATTTTTGACATTCATTTGGTCTCACTTTTTGTGGCCAGTCAATTGGTTTATCATAACAATCGGATTAACACTTCCAACGTTGCTAAACCCAGCATTCGGACGAACAACACTCGGATATTTCGTACCACAAGTATCATCATTTTTACTAACAATCGGGTTAGCATTTCTCGTTGTAATGATTATCCTAGACAATATATATAAGCCAAAGAGACCTGCACATTTCCCTCTCTGGCGTGCACTCCTTACCCCACTTGAATTTATACTTATGCCACTTACAGGGTTTGTTTTTGGAGCACTTCCTGGCCTTGATGCTCACACACGGTTAATGCTCGGAAAGTACATCGAGTATAAAGTGACCGAAAAAGTGTGATTTTCTTCATCATTCAATTTTTAAGTACTTGCATTTATACGCAATTTCATTAAACATGACTCACATATGTTTTCTGCTGTCATCCTTTTCTCAGATGCAAAACGTGAGTACTTTTTAACAGAGCAACAATACATTGCAGAAGTAGAAGTAGAAGGCAGGGCTCGCATTATCGAGAAGTATCTTCAGAAATTCGGATTCTCTGTTTTTGTGTTACCAGGTGATAGCGATTTTATTGAAGTAGTAAAACGCATTAAACCTCTCATCGTCTTTAATCTTGCTGATTCACTGCGAGGAGAGGAGTACCTTGCAAGTACGATCGCAGCAGGACTCGAAATCATAAATGTGCCATATACAGGTACTGGTGAACTTGGTCTTGCACTTTCAACTAATAAGTTTTTGACAAATACACTCCTTGAACATGCAGGAATTAAAGTTCCAAAATATCAATTGTTTAGCACCTACAAAGAACCAATTCACCCTGACATCTCATATCCGGTCATATCAAAGTTAAACAGTATTCATGGAAGTATAGAGATAAATGCCTCAGCAATTTCAGAGAACGAAAAAGAGTTAAGAGCGCGACTAAAGTTCTTAATAAACACATACCACGACGAAGTATTAGTCTCGGAATATATTGAGGGGCGTGAGATTGCAGCGGTGCTGTTAGAAGGCGTCAAGAAGAAGGTATATACCGGAGAGAAAATACTCGATGGAGAATGGGCAACGACCAAATATAACATATTGACATTTGACGCGGTCTGGACTGGTGCGGTTACAGGATTCCACTACAAAAAGTTCCAGCCAACGGAGAAGCTCAAAGAGCTTGTTAAGAAAGCATATACCGTTCTTCGTATGGATGATTACGCGAAGTTTGATATTCGAATGACAAGCTCTGGTGAATTCTACTTTATTGATGCAAATCCCAATTGTGCGCTTGGTCCTATTGAATCAGAGTGCGATATAGGAACAATTTTAAGTTTGTATGGTGTAGATTTTGACGAGATATTACGTCGTCTTATTCTGAATAATCTAAATGGTTCTACGCCAGCCTTTTTAAAGTCTGGAAAGACATCCACCCGTCGAGAACAATTAGGCGTGTTATAGTGAAAAGGTGAAGAGGATTTTTCGATTACCTTCAGTTACCTTGCTTCCATATTGGCTCATTGTGGTAATTGTGTTTGTTTTTATTGTACGAATTCCTTCATTTGTCGAACCATTTTACTACGGTGACGAAATGATCTATCTAGATCTTGGCGAGGGTGTGCGGCGAGGAATGACCTTGTACAAAGATGTCCACGACAATAAGCCTCCGCTTCTATATTACCTTGCCGCAATCGCAGGTAATGTATTTACTTTTAGAGTTATCCTCGCGCTCTGGATGATGGCAACAACCATCTTGTTCTGGCATTTTTGTCGTGCTCTTTTTAAGAGCAATCGATCTGCAATAGCAAGCACGGTCTGTTTTGCCGTGCTTACTTCACTGCCATTCTTCGAAGGACACATCGCAAATGCAGAACTCTTTATGATTGCTCCAACCGTTGGAGCTTTTTACTTAATTTGGAAGAACAATTCCCTCGTGAGAGCTTTTGCTGCAGGAGTATTGATAGCTATTGCAGCACTTTTCAAAATCCCTTCAATATTTGACGCAGGCGTAATTGTAGGGCTATGGATCTTTGCACTTCAACCAAATAAAAAGAGCATTCGATTGTTTCTTACAAAGTCCATCTGCTTTGGGCTTGGAATTGCACTCCCTATGACGATCACTTTCGTCTGGTATGCATTAAAAGGATCGTTCTCTGAATACCTCACGGCAGCGTTTCTACAAAATTTTGGGTATGTAAATACATGGAGAGGACAAGCGACAGCACAAGTCCCATTTCTTGTTAAAAACGGTCCAATACTTCTGAGGGGTATTGTCGTATTAGCAATTGGTATTGTGCTCTTCTTCACAAAACGAAGACGTTCTACTGTTTTCGTTTTGGGATGTCTCTGGGTCGCAACCAGCTTATTTGCAGCAACGCTATCTGAACGCCCATACCCTCACTATTTTGTTCAGTTACTCCCGTCGTTCTCATTATTATTAGGATTACTCTTTACAGACGAAACAAAGGAGCAAGCACTCGTAATTTTCCCGCTCACACTCTTGTTTTTTGTGCCGGTTTATTTTGGCTTTTGGAATTATTCGACAAGCCATTATGTTAGAAGATTCCAAACCTATGTAAATAGCGGATTTAGCCTCGAGTATTTAAATGAGTTTGGAGATCACACCAATAGAAACTATGAAGTAGCAAATTATATTAAAACCCGAACAGGCATTAATGACCGCGTTTTTGTGTGGGGGGATAGTTCTGCGATATATGCGCTGAGCAATAGACTCCCACCGATTAAATATGTTGCCGACTACCATATTCGAGATTTCTCTTCAGTGGAGGAGACACTCTCGGCATTACGAAAAGCACCACCCGCCATGGTTGTTATTCTTTCAGAAGCGGCTCTTCCTGAGGAGCTCTTAAGCTTTACGGAAGAGATGTATACAGAGATTCATCGCATGAATGGAGCTGCAGTTTGGTACAATACTAAGCAATGAAGCTCTTTGAAGAAGGTATATTCTCCTGGAAAAAGACAGTATTTCTGACTTTTGCAGTCAATGTCTTGCTTATGGTATTTGTGTGGATTAACCTCGCGAAGCTCCCTCCACAAGTGCCACTCTATTACGGGAATGTCGAAGGGGCAGAGCAGCTCGGCCCTGTTTCAGGGCTCTTTATTCCTCCAGGATTTTGTCTCGTATTTCTTTTAATGAACAGTATTATCACAAAAAGCTACAAGGATGATTTTCTCAGTTCATTGCTTGTCTGGAGTAGTGTGATCCTCACAATTCTCTCAACAATAACAGTTCTCAAAATAATGATGCTTGTAGGTAACTTATAATCGATGCAATTCACTTATTTATTCCTTGCTCCGTTTACAAGCGCTTTTGTTTTGTCACTTATTCTCGCGCCACTGTCTATATACTTTGCACGTCGCTTTCATTTAATTGATGACCCAAAGACAAACAAGCACCCAAAAGTCATCCACACAGTCGCGACTCCACGAGGGGGAGTACTTGGAATCAGTATTACCCTCCTTCTGGTCTCACTCTTCTTTTTACCACTAGATAGCCATATTGCTGCGATATTAGCAGGGGTATTACTACTTACAGTTATGGGACTTATCGATGATCGGTTCAATTTAAGTCCGTATATTCGGCTTTTTTTTCAGTTTATTGCAGCAGCGCTTCCTATTGCATCAGGAATTGGAATTGCATATATTTCAAATCCACTTGGGGGGATAATTGATCTCTCTCAACCACAATTTTCTTTTTTTCTACTTGGTGAAGTACGTACCATATGGATACTCTCTGATATTTTTGCGCTCTTTTGGATTGTTTCACTTATGAATTTTACCAACATGGGTGCAAAGGGAGTTCCAGGCCAGCTGTCCGGGGTCGTAGGCATTGCCGCAGTCGTAGTTGCGCTCTTGTCACTACAGTTTTCGGCTGACATCGCTGAATGGCCGGTCATAATTCTCGCAAGCATAACAGCAGGTGCATATCTTGGGTTTCTCCCATGGCACATTCATCCACAACGAATAATGCCTGGATTTGGGGGATCTACTGTTGCAGGGTATTTACTCGCAATTCTTGCAATCCTTACCACAACGAAAGTAGGCACATTACTCGTAGTTCTTGGTGTACCACTCATCGATACCATGTATCAAATCATCCGTCGGATCTCACAGAAGAAATCTCCAGTATGGGGGGATCGAGGTCACTTGCACCATAAGCTTATTGATCTTGGCTTAAGCCAAGAAAAGACCGCTGTATTCTACTGGCTGGTTACAGCACTTCTGGGAACAATTGCACTCAATATTCATGCTGTCGACAAGCTGTATACTATACTTGGAGTTACAGCACTTTTGGGAGGATTTTTTATATGGGGAAAAACTCGTTTCAAATAATTATTGATTTAATAAAATTAGCCCGTCCGGTTCACTGGGTGAAGAATTTGGCTGTTTTTGCAGCTCTTATTTTTTCTGGGCTTTTATTTGAACGAGGACTTTTTCTCGTTGTCGTTGAAGCGTTTCTTGCGTTTAACCTTGTAACATCAGCTTCGTACGTCTTTAATGATATTTTAGATCGAGATCGCGACAAGCAACATCCAACGAAAAAGAATCGTCCAATTGCCGCAGGGAGAATTGATCCAACGTTGGCCATTACATATAGTGCTGGTTTAGCTATTGTTGGACTCGTCCTTGCTCTCAGCATCGCTGACTTCTTTGCACTACTTCTGATTTTGTACTTAAGCATTCAGTTCGCTTATTCACTGTATTTAAAGCACTTAGCCGTTGTGGATATTATATTAATTGCGAGCGGCTTTGTGATTCGAGTGTATGCCGGAGCATATATTATCGATGCACACTTATCGGTTTGGTTTCTATTATGTGTTGTCGCAACATCGCTATTTCTCGCATCTGGAAAACGGAGATCTGAGTTTGGAGCAACCGGGGGGAGTAGTAGTCAGACGAGAAAAAGCCTTTCTAAATATACGAAAGACACATTGAATTCATATGTGTCCATGTTTGCAAATTCGGCTTGGTTAAGCTGGGCATTATTTACCTTTTTTGAGAGTCCGCGGGCAGCTCAGCCATTGTGGTTGTTTCTTTCAGAAATATCGCGTGCGACCACTGTCAATAAACTGCTCATGGTAACAATTCCTGTCGTAATTTTCGGCATTATGAGATATGAAGCGCTCATCTTTCAGGATAAAACCGAGGCTCCAGAAAAAGTACTCCTTACAGATCCAGGACTGATTGCCTCATCAGTCATCTGGATTGGTATCGTTATGTTTATCTTTTACGGTGGGGTAGCAATATAACCGCTAACAGTCGCATATCGGCTGGAAACCCACCCTGACTGTGAAGCGTTTAGCAATATCTGCAACCAGTCGCTTTTCGCAGAATATCCCTCAAATGGATATTCTCTTCCTGGGGCAATTCGAGCAATTTGAGGTGAATTCTCTTGAGGGCCTTCATGTACGTTCAAAAATCCTGTTGGAGTGGTCAAGATAGTCACAACTTGAGTTCGATTCGGAGCTTTAACATCTTTAGGCTCCATTTTTCCTAAATCAACGTAGGCAGTCACTTCGTATCCCGTAATTGCTTTGAGCGACAAATGGAGCGCTTGATACCCATCATGGACAAGTTGAATCGAGTAAGTCTGTGCAGGCTTACTTATATGGAGTGGGGAATTGCCCGCATATTCATTATTGATAAAAATCGCAGCAGATTCAGGGTTTGTAACAATATTGATAAAAGCTTCATTAAATGGGCTTTTTTTAAGAGCCAATACTTGAGTTGTTGAAAGAGCCGCATTTACATTAAACTTGCGTCGCACAATAGTTTTAGTTTGGGGAGTGAGGGAGAGTGCGGTCTCGTAGGGGAGGTGCCCAATACTCTTATCTTTTGGAACGACTTTTAGTATGGGTTTGAGTATTTCACTTTCGTATGTCACAGGCGTTACTCCTACGTGCTTGCCGTTTATGTATACGTCAGCATCCGGTTCTGATTCGATCCTAACTTCGGCTTTTGTTCTATTTTGTCCTATAATAATAACTAGTATTACCGTAAGAATAACTGCTGCGCTCGCCGAGAGAAGTAGGATACGATTTCTTTTTTTCAACACTGTCTGCATTGTAAATCGTCACTACTTACTACACAAATCACATAAATGCATGTTTTTACTATCATTAGCACTGACTGTGTCCTAATGACAACGTTTTCACAAAAGGATTTCACAAAACTATATCACACTATATCACCTCCTCCGCTTCTCTATTTTAATTTTACTGAAGTAATGACACGGTATTTTTTATACAATTACGTATGCCCACGTATGAAATTCTGCTAATTACGTTGTCAGTTCTTGGTGCTCTAACTACCCCCCTCTACCTCTTTCTTCGTGCACATATGACAAAAAAGGATTTTTCGTACTCACGAAGACATATTTTTAAGGTTGTTCTACTGCATATGGGACTTATGGCAGCGATCACTCTCTTCCATTCTCTTATCATGCTTTCATTTGTTGACATTGCAGGCCCATTAACAGGATCAGCATTCAGATACTTTTTATTCCAAATACTGCTTCTGGGAATTGCTCTCTATGGTGGTGGAATGTATATCACTTGCATTTTGATTGAGCATTTTTCAGCCCCGCAAAGCCGACAGTGGCAATACTTCAAGAAAACGATTCGATTTCTCCATGGCCCACTCAGTCACGCGATTTTTGAAGTATGTTACTTTTTAGCGTTTTGGAATGTAGCCTTAATGCAACAGGCGCTCGGGTTAAGCGGATCACTTGATCAGTCTCCCCTCTTATTTGTCACCGGTTTGCTCGCGGGATCTGCGTTTATCTTTGCAACCATTGGAAATGGCACGTACTTGATATATATTTTCGCAGTCCTCTGCTCACTCCCCTTCTTTTTAACATTTATGTATTGGAATTCATCCGTAGGCGTTTTTAATTGGGGTTTTGTGACTGCAACTGTTGCAATTGGTGTATTATTTCTCCTTGTTCGCCTGCTTCTGGGTAAACCAATACGAGCATATCAACCAATAAATTTTTTCATGCGATAGAGTAGATACTCTTGGTGGTTCCCTCAAATTTGATACAATACACCAGTTTTGAAAACGTCATTGGCCAGATGGCGAAGTGGAAACGCCGCGGTCTGCAAAACCGCTATGCGCGGGTTCGATTCCCGCTCTGGCCTCCAAATCACGTTTCAATATGATAGAATGAGCACATGGAAGAGAATACAAAAGTAACATTCACTTGTCCAAATGATGGTGAGGTTTCTCAAGATGATGTCGTCTTTTTATGCAATGTCTGTTCTCATGACGAAATTAAAGAAATAGATGGTGTATACCTTTGTAAACGATGTGAGACTGATGCCAATCCCCTTGAATGTAGAATTTGTGGAAGTAAGGAAGTAAAAATGCATGCGCCACACTTAGATCTTCCTCATAAAGAACCTTCTTCTAACTAACCCACTCTCAGAACTTCTTCAGGACTTAGGACCATTTCTGCAATACGATCCTTGATAAGTCTATTGGTTCCTCTTGAAGTAATAGATGAGACTGGTCCCGGGATTGCAAACAATGGTCGGTTCAGTGCATCAGCATATTGAGCAGTTATTAAGCTACCACTTTGCTCTTGAGCTTCAACAATTACAGTTCCCAATCCCGCCAGTGCTGCAACAATTCTATTCCTCTTCGGAAATGTCCAGGCTTCAGGTTTAAATTCATTTGGGTACTCTGAAATAAGACAGCCTTTCGATTGAATAATATCGGTATACAGTTTCTTGTTTTCTGTCGGGTACAGATGGTTTAATCCATGAGCAAGAACTGCAATAGTAGTTCCACCTACAGCCAGAGTTGTCGTGTGAACACGCGTATCTACTCCATACATGAACCCTGAAATAGTAGATATCCCATGAGGAACAAGTCTTTTGACGAGCCAGTCGGTAACTCGAGCCCCGTATGGTGTCATATCCCGACTACCTACTATCGCGAGCGTGTTTTCAAAAATATTTATATTGAAATGACCACGAACGTGAAGCATTTCAGGCGGATCTTCAAGGTCAAGGAGCTGCTTTGGATACTTTTTAGACCCTATCGATATCTCAGTGGTTGGTAGATCTTGAATGGATATCATCATTCATACGTTACCATAATTTGTTGAAATCCTTCAGTAAGTGGCAGACTAATCCGACCATCATCTGAAACAGACGGAGTAACGATCTTGTTGTTCACTACAACCCGAAGGCCCGGGAAGTACAATGTCTTGAGAGTCACGGTTTCAGGAGCTGTCACAGAAAAGCGATAGTCAGCGAAACGGACTGTCTTTCTTACAAAGATATCTCGGACTCCGTCCCCTTCCACTTCAGAGAGTGGTTTTCCTAAAACCGTAGCATTTGCACTTTTAGGTAAGTATTCATGAAAGCTATTGGTTGTTGTCTCGCTTTCAACAATCTCATGCACATCTCTTTCAAAGTACTGGTTAACGCGCATGTAATTTCTGGTGTTTAATACTGCAAGAATAAGAAGAGCGATTCCTACCAGATTTGAAGCCCTCACATTTTTCAAGACAAAAGGAATAAGAAGCGATGACAGAACTAATGCCGGCATGAGAAACATAGTTGGATAATCAAAAGTTGTTAGTGTGTGTAAGCTATCCCACAATGGCTTTGAAAGATCAGTGGTTAAGAAGAGAGAGAATATGAGTGCTGAAAAGAGCATCGATGCAAAACGACCTTCAGGTGAATTTCGATACTTTCGTTGTAAAGCGAGAAAAAAAGTAAGGGCAACAACAACCCACTGAGCAAACCCAAACTGGTATGAGAATGCACCTTCTGTGGCCGAGTTGTTTACTATTCCGTATCCCCACTTGGAATACAGCAACTGCTTAACGCTAATAAACTGATTTTGATAAAGCATGTTGAATGGCTCTGATGACACCTGTATTTGCTTACTCAGGGAGACAATTGGAAGTACATACCATGCAGTCAGGAGTGCAGTCAGAATCATAGACCAAAAGATCATTCTCCGTTTCGGCTTAAAGTACACAATAGCGGGCAAGATGATAAGCAGCGCAGTCATCGCTGAAATTAAGTGAGAAAGAATAATTGCAGACATTATTAGCGCAAAAAAGAAGACACCTCCCCACTGGTATTTCTTTTGAGATATGTAATAAATGCTGACAACTATAAATGGGAGCAGTAACAGTATGAACGAACGACCCATCGCGGCTGACACGAGAATCGTGACAAATCTCCACGGTCCAAGCAAATATAAAACAGCAGAAATAAAGGCAATATATCTGTCTTTAGAAATGAGTACGCTCGCCCAATACATTCCAAGTCCTGATACAACGTATGAAAAAACAAACAACGCATTAATGGTTGCTGGGATACTTAATCCGAGTTTTAAAAATACAAGCCCTACAATCCACGGAGTGTGATAACTAAATACAAACAGTGGATATCCTAATCCATTTGCGAGAGAAGCCACCCAATTAGGAGGAAAGACACCGCTTGAAACTGATTCGTTGTACCAATACAAGCGTGCAACTTGGTGCCAAATGTCGTGTGCAGTGAAGAGCTCATTGGTGAGTAGTGCCCTCATTCCGAAAAATCCAATTAGCAGAAGGCTGATCAGCGGTACTCGGTGCCTAAATATTC
>ERZ761594.106-NODE-106-length-40129-cov-10.007212_pt1 | contig 40129 bp, 41 predicted proteins | sample MGYA00511036_ERZ761594 | MGnify/ENA primary metagenome ERZ761594 (study PRJEB28899, sample SAMN03785561) | bioreactor sludge metagenome | biome: EBPR Sludge; feature: EBPR Bioreactor; material: 0.22µm filtered reactor supernatant | place: Saint Lucia: Queensland... | reverse complement strand
TGGCAAAAGGCAAAGAGTATCCTTCCTGCGGGACTGCTTACTTTGCGGCACAGCGTCACGCCGATAAGATCGTGGAAGATCTGCTCGGGAACGAGCTGATGCAAGCTGTCGTCAAGGCGGCTGCCGACAAGGTTTCCGATGCGGCGTTCGATGCGGTTAGCTCTGCGATCTGGGACGGCGCCCTTGAGCGCAATATGCAGACTATGGCATATCAGATGGTGGACAGCGTCGTTGCTGCGATCCTGTCTGGAAACGAGATGTATGCACGTCAGTATGCGCTTGATAAATATGATCAGCAGGGCGTGCGCAAGGCTGTCGCCGAGATGATTGGCGACGAGGTGGCAAAGATGCGGATCGCAGAACTGGAAGCGGAAGTCGAACGGCTGCAGAAAGATAACCAATGGTTGAGAGAGGTTCGGTATGACTGACACTAAAATCGAGTTCGTTCCGATTTCGGAACTTCGACCCTACGAGAAGAACCCACGAACGCATTCTTCCGAGCAGGTTCGGAAGCTGGTGGCCAGTATGCAGGAGTTTGGGTGGACTTCGCCCGTTCTGGTAGACGCGGAAGGCGAGGTCATTGCCGGCCATGGCCGGTTGATGGCCGCGGAGATGCTAGCGCTTGAGCGGGTGCCTATCATCCGCCTAGGGCACCTTACTCCAGCGCAAGCCCGTGCCTACCGCATTGCCGACAACCGTCTAGCGCTTGATGCAGGCTGGGACGAAGCCCTGCTTGCAGAAGAGCTGAACAGCTTGCTTGAAGACGAATACAACCTCGGGCATACTGGTTTTGACGATAACGAAATCGAAAAGTTGCTTCAGGAAGTTTCAGCGGATTTGGCTGAAGCTCCTGAAGAATTCAAGGAATACGATGAAGATGTTGAAACCGAGTACACCTGCCCTAAATGCGGGTATGCCTGGTCGGGAAAGGCCAGCTCCGACTAAAAATGGCAATTTGGCTTAAGCGTATTGGATCTGCGCAGTGGGGCAAAGACAAGATCGACATTGCGCAGTTTCCATGCCCAACTGTAATGGCCCTGGGCATTGCTGGGCGGCGTCGTGATCAGTATTGTCTTGAGTTTGATGGGGAGGATATTGACGGTTTGTCTGCCTATTTAAGAATGACAGGCAACCCCCGTTTTGGCGGCGGTCGCAACATCGATCTGGACGAAAGTCCGTGTCCAGCTATATCTGCGAATGGCATTTCTGCGACTGCACGCCAATACTACGTTGAAATTACTCGTGATAAGAGAGTAGCCCTGATGCCGACAAGCAAACCCCCTTTTCACATCCCAACTATGCAAGAAATCGTAGATTTAAAGCCAAATAGTTTTAACGTTGTATCTTTGTTTGCTGGCTGTGGGGGGTCGTCTACTGGTTACCGGATGGCGGGTTTCAAGGTATTGCTTGCCAGCGAGTTTATCCCCGAGGCTCGTGAAAGCTATGCAGCAAATAAAGCCCCACATACGATTATTGATCCCAGGGATATTCGGAATGTTTCTGGAAAAGATCTCCTTAGACAGATCGGGTTGGCTGCTGGCGAATTAGACGTACTAGATGGTTCGCCCCCTTGTGCCAGCTTTTCTACAGCAGGAAAACGTGAAAAAGGCTGGGGAAAAGTTAAAGAATACAGCGGAACGACGCAAAGAACTGATGATCTTTTCTTCGAATATGCCCGCATTGTTGATGAGATGCGACCAAAAGTTTTTGTGGCTGAGAATGTTTCAGGCTTAGTGAAAGGAACGGCTAAGGGCTACTTTATCGAGATTATGCGAAAGCTTAAGGGTCTAGGCTATGCTGTAAATGCGCAGCTGCTGGATGCTCAATGGCTTGGAGTTCCGCAGGCAAGGCAACGGATTATTTTTATGGGTGTCCGGAATGATTTAGGTCTGAAACCAACCTTCCCTAAACCCTTTCCCTACCGGTATAGTGTAAAAGAAGCTATTCCTTGGCTAGACAAAGCAAGAATTACAGGGAGAACAGGGCCGCAATTCTGCAGGGTGGAGAGCGAAACGCATCACCCTATGAATACCATTATGGCGCAAGACAACGACTATGTCATAGAAGAAACCGACATCTCCAGATTTGCTATCGGAAAAGAATGGGACAACGTCAAACAAGCCAGTTTAGCGTCAGTTGTTCACCCGATAGAAAAGCGAAAGTTTACTATCGAGGAACTGAAACGCATTTGCTCTTTCCCCGATGATTTTATCCTGAAGGGGACTTATGCGCAGCAATGGGAGCGTCTTGGGCGTGCTGTCCCACCGCTCATGATGAAAGCTATTGCAGAAACAGTTGCAAGCGAAATCCTAAGTCGGATACAAGACTAGTGTGCGGGATCGCCGGCAGCTTTGGAAGTATCGCTACTTTCTCTGTTTCTGATGCTTTAGGCCGCATTGCTCATCGTGGACCTGACGGGCACGGCATTAGAAGTGACGGGCCGATGACGCATGGACATGTACGTCTTGCTATCTTAGACACAACCGAGAGTGCCGCTCAACCTTTCTGCCATGGCAATAGTGTCCTTGCGTTTAATGGGGAGATTTGGAATTATAAGGCCATAAGGTCCGAATTGGAAGCCTTGGGCTGTATCTTTAAAAGCTCTGGTGATACAGAAGTCCTAGCGCAGGCTCTTACTGTCTGGGGTTGGCAGAAAACCTTACCGAAGTTAGAGGGTATGTTTGCCTTTTCTTGGTCGGATGGTAAGGATTTCATCCTTGCTCGTGACAGATTTGGGAAAATCCCTTTCTATGTCTGCAAACTTCGTAACAATCGATTTGTTTGGTCTAGTGAACGAAAAGGGCTGGGGAAGCTCTTCCCAGCGACGCCGCTCCCGCCCGGAACTGTTCTAGACCTAACGACAAGCAAAATGTATTTGTGGTATTCTTTGCCACCTGTAGTTAACGGGGTTGCTGAAATCCCAGTCCAAACACTTATCACACAACTACGAGACGGAGTTCGTGCACGCCTTATCTCAGATGCGCCGCTGTGCTGTCTTATTTCGGGTGGACTAGATAGTTCGTTAATCTTAACTTTGGCGAAGCAAGAAAATCCCAATATAGTAGCCTATACTGCAGTACATTCTACGAATTCAAAGGATTATTTAGCAGCAAAACGCCTGTGCCGAGAACTAAATGTCCCATTGCAAGAAGTTAGGGTTCATTTGAAAAGCGAAGACTTTATTGCCGCAGCAAAAGCTATTGAAATCCCAAGTAAAGCACAAATCGAAATTGCCGCGCTCTGTATCCCGCTAGCGCGCGCGATTGCAGCAGATGGCTTTAAAGTCTGCCTTTCCGGCGAAGCTGCCGATGAATTATTTGGTGGCTATGGGAGCCTCTGTATCAAGGGCTCCCAAACCGATGATAACGGGTGGCGACAGCTACGAATTGCCCAACTAGCAAAGATGGCAAGGGGAAACTTTGTCCGTTGCAATAAAGCTTTTATGGCGGCTGGCGTCGAGTGTCGGCTGCCTTTCATGGAACGTCAATTGGTTGAATTTGTCTTAGGTCTGGGGAAACTGGCCTGCCCGCCTGGCAAAAAAGCCTTGAAAAAGGCGTCAATTGGGGTTATCCCTGACTGGGTTATAAAACGGCAGAAGGAAACATTCCAAGGGGCTGCTGGCGCAGATGAAAGTGCAGCCAGTTTGTTTGCTAACCCGCGTGCTTTCTACCGCGCGGAGATTATTAAAACTCATGGGCTGGCCGCCGTTTAAGGAGAATTCTTCCGTGATGAAAGACTGGACTTTCGAAGGAAAAGACGTTGCTGGTACGTTTGATGCCCATGTGCGCGAACAGCTGCCGTGGTATGAATTGGCAACTGGCGCGGTTGCCCACATTATCCGGCATTACTTACCAAAAAACGGGACAATCTACGATATTGGCGCGTCAACGGGGAATATAGGGCGCGCTATTGCCCCTATTATTGAGAAGAGAAATGCAAAGATAATTCCAGTCGAGGTTAGCCGGGAAATGGCTGAGGTCTATGCCGGTCCTGGGAAGGAAAACCTTGTCGTCGGGGACATTTCCGATATTCAACTTGAAGATTTTGACGTAGCTGTTCTTTTTCTGACGCTTATGTTCATTGCACCGGCCGCTCGGGAAAGCGTTTTGCAAAAGCTGCGTGGGCGGCGACGGACCGGCGGCGCGATTATTGTCATGGACAAAGTCGTCGCACAGGACGGGTATTTGGGAACAATAATGGCCCGGCTCACTCTAGCTGGGAAAGTAGCTAGCGGAGTACCTGCTAATGATATCATCGCGAAAGAACTAAGTCTTATGGGCGTTCAGCGTCCGTTACGCGATGAGATGCGCCAAGGTCGGGAATGGTTCCGCTTTGGCGAGTTTGTTGGGTGGGTTGAAGAATAGGGAAAAAGATGGTAAACAAAGACGAAAGTGCTGAAGATATCTTTAAAGATGCTGACTTGCGTGGGGTTTCGCATTCGGATCTCTTGGCGCTGGCTTCGCGCGCAGCGCTTACCGACGCTGCTGCTGCCTTGTGGGGCACGCAAGCACTATCCGAAGCACTAACAACCCTTATGACAACAGGCAATCCGGATGCTTTGAGGACAGTTACAGAAGCGCTTGAGTCCGCGGAAAGGGCTTCTCGGGCTATCTCGCGAATCACGCGCCGTGCGTGGGAGCATCAGGTTAGGCTTGTTTCCGGGCTGAAGGTGCGGCAGCAATTTTCCGATATCGTTCAGGAGGAGACTGAAAAGGAAGACCAGGGCATAGACGAAACGCTATTGCAGGAAACCCCTTCGGGTTCCTGGGGAAAGCCAGTGAAAGGAACAGAGAAATGACGGCAGCTGAGAAGTTGATTGCGCTTTTAAAGCAGTGGCCCGTTGGTGCGGCAGAGAGTGCAATGGCCGACCGCAAAGCGCTTGCGGAATGGGTGCAGTCTGTTGAGGAACGCCTCGCGGAAATAAAAGACGATTTTTATATGTGATGGCGGAGATTAACCGACGTGCAGCTCAACGGCGGGGGAAACCCCGCCAAGGGCTGACGGAAACCGAATACGCCAGGCATCTTGGCATAAGCCAGTCCGCCGTTAACCAGGCGAAGAGCAAAGGCCGCATTGTCCTCCATGAAGATGGCAGCATCGATCAGGAAGCGAGCGATGTGATCTACTTCCGGGAGACGGATTTGGAGCAAAGCGAGCGGGGGCGGGCGCAGGCTGGCCCTCCATCGAACCGTTCCAATCATCAATACATGCTGACCCGTGCCAAGACGATGCAGGTCATTGGCGCAACACAGCTTGTGCGCGAAAAGGTGGCCCGGCTGCGGGGCGAGGTGGTGGATCGGGGAATTGCCGCGAACATTGTCTTCGGCCTTGCCCGCCGCGAGCGCGACGCATGGCTGCAGTGGCCGGCGCGGGTAGCTGCTGCGATAGCCGCGGAGCTTGGTACCGAGGGGCAAGCCCTTAACATCCATACGGTTCAGGTATGCTTGGAGAAGCACGTCCAGGCGCATTTGGCGGGGCTCCCCACCCCGGACCCTGACCCCTTTCCCGAGGTTGCCGTTGTCCGGAGCGAGGACGACGGGGACGACGAAATATAGTGACGCATTTACGCTCACTTGACTTGTTCTCCTGTCTCGGAAGCCATGCGATAGGCTTGGGCCGATCTGGGATCGAAACAGTAGCCTTCTGCGAAAGTAATCCGTGGCGCCGAGCGCAACTCTCAAAACGATTTCCGGAAAAACCCGTATATGACGACGTCAGGACTTTCAAAGGGGTACCAGCCGACATCATTATTGGCGGACCCCCATGCCAACAAACAAGCGTCGCTGCCGCTATCACAGGAAAGCGCACCGGAGACACGCTCTGGCCCGAAATGCTCCGCATCGGGATCAACGTGGCAGCAAAATGGTTTATCGTGGAACAGCCCCCGGGAAATGCGCCGTGGGAAGCCCAAGTCGGTAACGATCTTTCCCGCGTTGGCTTCCATGTCGCCAGATTTGAGTTCGGCGCTTGCGATATTGGTGCACCTTATCTTCGACGGCGAGTGTTCTTGGTTGCCTGCACCAGTCTGCCGCGACTGGAGATCGCCTGGGCGGCGATCCCATCAGCGATTGACAGCGTCAAGAGGGCAGCCCATGCCCGAGGTGATTGGGACCCGGATAAGCTGCGAGCTTTACGAGTGGATGCTGGCCCTTCCGGTGGGAGGGAACGACGTGAACAAATAGAAGCGCTGGGTGACAGCAACCCTCCGCATATGGCTGAAACCATTGGAATGGCAATCATACACGCAGAATCGTCCATAGTCACAAAGACGGGACGCAAAGGCTGAGCGGAAGAAATTCAAAAGCCTTTACGGTGCCTTTACCATTCCAAGTTAGGACAACATTCTTGCCTCTTGCAACAACTGCCCGCTCGTTCGTACCCATTAGCGTACGTTTTGCGATGGCAATATCCGCTGTTTCAGCAAGAATCTTGCCGCCGACGGTGATAACCTTGTAATTCAGCTCGGTTGCCATGTCACTTCCTCCGTTTCGATAGGTATACAATACCAATTACCGTTCAAAAAGTCAACGCCCCACGCGGCGCATCCGCTTTTTATTTTTCTGGAGTTGCTGACAAAGCAACTCAATAGTCTTCGGGATCGGCCGCCGCCCTATCTCTGCGGAACTGACCCAAGACTTCGAGCAGCCTAAAGCTTCGGCGGCTTGTTTTTGGGTCAACCCCAACCCGAGGCGCCACGTCTTTAGTTCCCACTGATTCATGTTTCTGTCTATTCGCCGTGCAGGCAGCTCCCGTTCTGGGGTGGTGGGGCGGCCTGCGCCGCCCCTGTTGCCGTTACTTGCTGATCTTGGTGATGATGCCTGCCATGTCGGTGACGACAGGTGTTGGCAGAGCGTCCCAGTACGCCCGCATGAACAGCCAGAACTCTGCCGTATCGGCGATGTAGCCTGCCGCTTCCGCTGCGGGGAATGCGCTCACGAACGGCTTACCGACGCGCTCGGCCTTCGCCGCCGCTTCGCCAGCTTCCAGCGCCTGGCGCCACCTTGGCGCATCGAAGAAGGTCATCTGCGTTGCTCCTCTTTGGGGTTTCGTTTCGCTCTTGATGTTGTACATTGTACCACCTTCCCCGCGTTTGTCCAGCTAAGAGCGAAGCTTCCTTATCCTTTTTCAGCCTTTAAACCGCTTCGATAGCCCAGCCACGGCCATCAAAACCGCCGGCATCGACGATCATCTGGTGAATAGCGATCATCGCTTTCTCAGGATCTGTCTCTGCGGTCTTCCACTCGGCGCCACCGCGAAGAATGATCGGTTCCCCATCGAGAAAGATCTGAACGCCTTCCGAGCTAAACCGAGGCTCGAAATTGTTCGTGGACATCATCGAGGCGGCAGCCAACTCCATCACAGCCTTCGTGATATCGGTGGTTTCGAACCGGACGAAGTGCCCCATGCCTGGGGCCGGGTTGTAAATCCTGTAGATGGTCATCTCGGTAACTCCTCTTTCCATGTTGTACATTGTACCACCTCCCGCGCATTTGTCCACCAAAAAATAAGCCCCCAAAGCTTTTTCGTTGCTGTGGCCGATCTCGCCGTAGGCTATATCAGTGCTCATGGCACAGATCCCCGAAATTCCGCGCAAAGCTGAAAAACCCGCCGAGTTCAATTTCCTGCGCCAAGCGTGGGCACAGGGACGTTTACCTGACCCGCAGCTGACCGTAAGTGAATGGGCCGACGCCAACCGCATTCTATCGTCGCGCGGCAGTAACGAGGCCGGCCCTTGGCGCACGTCGCGGACCCCATACCTCCAAGCCATCATGGATGCGCTTAGCCCGAGTCATTCGGCGCGAAGGGTGGTCCTAATGAAGGGGAGCCAGGTCGGGGCACCTCTCGACGTAAACACACCGATACCGACGCCCGCTGGGTTCACCCCTCTTGGAAAACTTCGTCCGGGTGATCAGGTGTTTGACGAGACAGGAAAACCCTGCACCGTTTTAGGCTTGTCCCCAGTCTTTACTGACCGGGATTGCTTTCGTTTGACTTTTTCTGGCGGCGCGGAACTAGTTGCCGACGCTGAGCACTTGTGGACTGTCGAAGACAGGCTAAAACCAACAGAGAAGACGGTAAGCACTCTCGAAATATTTAAAACCTTTAGGATAAAGGGTCAAAACCGTTATTCTATTCCATGTAAACTTCCTGGAAGTTCTATAGTCCGGGAGATTGTTTGGGTTGAGCGTGTCCCTAGTGTTCCGGTGCAGTGCATCGCCGTGGACTCGACATCACATTTGTTTTTGGCCGGCCGGGAGATGATTGCCACGCATAACACTGAGGCGGGTGTGAACTGGATTGGCTTCGTCATCCACCATGCGCCCGGCCCCATGATGATTGTTTGGCCTAACCTAGAGATGGCCAGACGAAATAGCAAGCAACGAATCGAGACGATGATTAATGAGTGTCCCGCACTCATTGAGCGAGTCGCAGCTCAACGATCAAACAGCGGCGCAAACACTATCCTCGTAAAAGAATTCAACGGTGGCATCCTCGTTATTGTTGGGAGCAACAGTGCGAGCGGGCTGCGATCGATGCCTGTCCGCTACCTCTTTCTTGATGAAGTGGACGTTTACCCTCCCTTCGTCGGCAAAGGAATGGACCCCGTCGAGGAAGTCATCAAGAGGACCAGCACGTTCGAGCACCGCAGCAAAGTGTTCATGAGTAGCACGCCGACGCTCAAGCACATCTCGCGAATTGAGGAACAATTTGAAACAACGAATAAACAATATTATTATGTGCCTTGCCCACGATGCGGGCACAAGCAACAGCTAGTTTGGGAGAATGTTCGCTGGGAGAAAGGGCGGTTCGATACCGTTCACTATGTTTGCGAAGATTGCGGCGGTAAATTTTACGAACATGAGAAGCCCGTTTTCCTTGCGCAGGGGGAATGGCGTGCAACTTCGACAAGTGTTGACGCCTTCACAGTCGGCTTTCATCTCAGTTCGCTTTACAGCCCCTATGGTTGGCTGAGCTGGCAGACGTGCGCGAAAGAATGGGAAGCCGCGGCAGGGTCGCCTGAGAAACAACGGAGCTTCCGCACTGAAGTTCTGGGGCTAACCTGGGAAGAAACGCAGAACACTCCGAATTGGCGCAGGCTCTACGACCGAAGGGAGGACTGGCAGATCGGGACGGTGCCCGAAGGGGTGCTGGTCCTGAGCGGAGGCGCCGACATCCAGCGGGACCGGATCGAAGTAAGCGTGTGGGGCTGGGCGCCGGACTTCGAGTGCTGGTTAGTTGACCACATAGTATTGCCGGGCAATCCGTCCGTAACGGGGCCGGGCAGCGTCTGGGATGACTTGACTGCTCTTCTGGGGCGGGTCTGGGTCAATGAGCACGGTGAAGTATTTCAGCTGCACAACCTGGGAGTGGATACGGGCGACGGCAACGTGACGCTGGAAGCTTTTGCCTGGGCCAGGTCGGTGCGGCCCCTGCCCGTGATGTGCCTCAAGGGCTACGACCGCTGGGACCGCGAGGCGCCGGTCAGCGGCCCCAAGCGCATCGACGTGGGGCGCAACGGCAAGAAAATGCTTAGGGGTGTTGAGTCGTGGACCGTGTCTGTGTCAATCTTCAAGGCACAACTCTATGCTAGGCTGGCTATGGAACGGCCGACCGAAGAAGAACTCGCAGCCGGCGGCAGGTTTCCACCAGGCTATGTTCATCTTCCGAAAGGTTGTTCTGCCGATTTGGTTCAGCAGTTAGTTAGCGAAGAATGTGTTTCGGTTAAAATGAAAACCGGCCGTATTCGAAAGGAATGGCGAAAAACACAAGAAAGGAATGAGTTTTTGGATTGCTTTATCTATGCTCGCGCCGCAATGCATGAAGCTGATGTTTATGGGGAAGTGTTCTGGGATAGGGTTCGCGGAACTAAGTCGGCAGCAAAAGAAACACCAAAGGTTCCGGTTGAAACTGCCCCAGCGCCGAAATCTTGGGTTCCCCGCGTAAGTTCGCGCTGGGTCTAGTCGTTAAAGGAAAAGCCGATGCCAGTTCTCACGCAAGAACAGATCAACAAACTTTTGGAACTGTACGGGAGTGGCGTTTCCGAGATCCAGACTGGTGACAAGCGAATTAAGTATAACGATCCGGATGCGCTCGCCCGGCTGCTCGCTGACGCGGCAACAGAAGCGCCCGCCGCGGGCTCTTTCCGTACCTACGCGACATTTTACCGGAACAAGTAATGGCCTCCTGGTTTGATCGCGTTATTGAGACTTTTTCGCCGAGCCTTGCTCTGGAGCGGGAAACGAAGCGCGCACGCCTGAGCGAGATGAGGGGGATCACGAACGCCTACCGGGCTGCGAGCTACGACAGGAGCTTTGCCGACTGGGATGCCGGCGGAGGCGACGCAAATGCGGAGATCGGCTATCAGCTAGCGCGCATCCGCAACCGCAGCCGCGACCTGGACCGAAACAATCCTTACATCTCGCGTGGCTACAATATTCTTGCAGCAAAGATCATCGGGAAAGGCGTCCGACCTCGCCTTCCGCAAAACATCACGACGCAGGTCCGGAAAAGGACTTGGGCTGCCTGGAATGAGTGGGTGCTGCAGTGCGACGCTGACAAACTGCAGGACCTATATGGGTTGCAGTGGCTTGCTGTTCGCACAATGATCGTTAGCGGCGAAGCCCTTGTCCAATTTATCCCCGCGCCGGAGCTTCGCATCCCCTGGCGCATCCGTATCCTTGAACCGGACATGATCGATCTGAGCCGGCATGGGATGCTGGCTGATGGTGGATCGCGGATTGTCCACGGTGTTGAGTTCAACGCCGCCGGAGACCGCGTCGCTTATCACATGTTTAACGAGCACCCTGGTTCGGACGTAGGCCATCCAGAGCTTCACAGCACTGTTCGAGTGCCGGCCGAATACATTGCACCCTTGTTTCGCCAGGATCGTCCAGACCAAGTCCACGGTGTTCCATGGATTGCGAGCGCTGCGCCTATGGCCCGGCACCTTGAAGACTTGATGGATACCTTCCTGAAGAAAGAAAAGATCCAGGCTTGTTTTGCCGCCTTTGTTCGGACGCCAAACCGGACGACCGCGCGTGGCGAAGCTGGAATCGAAAGTGGCTATCCGGGGATCACTCGCACCGAGCAAATTTCGCCTGCAATGATCGATTATCTCAATGATAATGAGGAGATCACCTTCGCAAACCCGCCCGCGGCAACGCAGAGCGGCGATTACCATAAGCAAGTTTTGCATTCGATTGCCAGTGCCCTCGGCGTTACTTACGCGCAGATGACCGGCGACCTCAGTAACGCAAACTACAGTAATGCGCGGACGGGCGGCCTCGATCAGTGGGCTTTGCTTGACCAGTGGCAACACTTGCTGGTCAAACCGATGCTTTGCAATCCGATCTGGCACAAATTCGAAATGATTAATTCCGTGCGGCAAGGTCGGCGCGAGCACTTGCAAGCTGAGTGGGATTTTCCGGCACGTGAGATGCTTGATCCGGGCAAGGACGGGAAGGCAAAGGACGACGCGCTCGCGAGCGGTCGGTCTACCTTCCACCAGATGATCCAGGAAAGTGGTCGCGACCCACAGATGCACATAGAAGAGCTGATCAGAGAGCGCACAACTTTCGAAGATGCGGGGCTTACCTTTTCTTGGATGGGCACTCCGCCTGCGCCCGAGCCACCGCCGGCACCTGAGCCCGACGAAGAAGACGAAGAAGACGAGGATGCGGACGTGGAAGACACTGACACCGACGCGCCCGTTCCGCCCCGCAACCTCTCTGGCCTATACGGAAAGATTCTGAACATGGCTACATCCCCGAAAAACGCGCCGAAGCCCAAGAACGGAAAATGGTTTAGCGTTACTGCCCGCGCCGGCCGGACTGGCGAGGCGGATATCGACCTTTACAATGATATCGGCGCCTTCGGCATTACTAGTCGCGATTTCGTTGACGAGTTCCGAGCACTCGGTAAGCTTTCGAAGGTTAACCTGCACGTCAATAGCATGGGTGGCGATGTCTTTGACGGTCTCGCTATCTATAACTTGTTGGACGGAGAAAAGCGCGCAGGCGCAAAGATTACCGTCTACGTGGACGGGATTGCCGCAAGTATTGCGAGTGTAATCGCTATGGTCGGCGATGAAATCCTTATGCCCGAAAGCTCGTTCATGATGATTCATGATCCGAGTGGCATGGTCTGGGGAACGGCAGAGGAAATGGAGCGTATGGCAGAAACCATGCGCGGCATCAAGGCAAGTCTTGTTCGCATTTACGCGAAGAAGACTGGGCGCGAGCCGGAAGAGATTGCCGAGCTTATGGCTGCCGAGACTTGGATGGACGGGCCGCAAGCCCTGGCTGGCGGGTTCGCCAGCCATGTCACCGATGCAAAAAGTAAGTTGGCGGCTTGCGCCTCAGCCAACATTGTGAGCAAATTCACTTCTATTCCTGACCGCGTCAGGGACGCCCTGACCATTACTTCCAGCGAGGATTTTGTACCCATGTCTGATGACACCACCACCGCCGACGTGGGTGCTGAGCGCCCGGCGACCGAGCAGCCTAAGGCCAAGGTCGATCTGGACGCGATCATCGAGCGCATCGCGCCGACGCAGAAGCCCCCGCAGATCCATAGTCAGGGTGAGCGGCCGGGCACGTGGCAGACTCAGTATGAGGACCTGCCGCAGGTGCCGGCTCAGGACGCGGCGGCTCAGCTTGATATCGCGCAGAAGCGAGCGGTAGCGGCAGTTAACAAGGCGCTAGACCTCGGCAAGTCGATGAACATGGTCGAGGAAGCCCGCCAGCTTATGAGCGATGGGGTGCCGCCCGAAGAAGTAGGCGAAGCTCTCATTAAGATTTATGCACGGACGCAGGCTATCCGGTCGGTGAATCACAAAGCTATTCCGACCGACCAGGGCGCTCGCATTATCTTCGACTACGAGGACCCGAACATCGTTCGCGAGCAGATGTCGGATGCCATCGCTTACCATGCGCTGAAGTCCGTTAATCCCTCGCACCAGCTTCCGAATAACGGTGCTGCGAAATTCCTCAACTATCGCGCCACCGACTTTATGCGCGAGTGTGTCCGTCGGATGAATGTTCGTGAAGATCCGCGCAACATGACGCTGTCGCGCGTTACTGACGAAGCGCTCGGCAATACTACCTCGGACTTCCCGAATATTCTTGGCGTTTCCGCGAACAAGGTCTTCCTCGGCGCTTACATGGCGGCGAATCCGACCTATCGGGCCATTGCTAGTCAGCAGAACCTGCCAAACTTCCAGCCCCATAATATGATCCGGGCTGGCGACTTCCCGGCGATTCTGCAGCTCAATGAGCATGGTGAAATCACCCGCGGTTCGATGAGCGAAAGTGCTGAAATTGCTCAGCTGAAGTCGCATGGCCGCACGTTCGGCGTCACCCGCCACGTCCTGATCAATGACAACCTGGGCGCCTTCACCAACATGGCGGCGCAGGCGGGTCGCGCAGTCGCGGTTTACGAGAACACTGTTGTCTGGACCGTCGTCAACACTAATCCGACGCTTTCCACCACTTCAGCCGCGATGTTCTCCACTACTCACAATAACTTGACTGCTTCGGGCACTGCGATTTCTGCGACCAGTCTCGGTGTCGGTCGTGCGGCGATGCGCGTCCAGAAGAGCCTCGACGGTAACGTCCTGAACGTTGCCCCCGCAGTCCTCGCGGTTCCGGCGAGCAAGGAAACACTGGCTGAGCAGGTTGTTTCCCCGCTGGTTATTCCCGAAAGCTCGGCGAATCTCACGCCTCCGGGCCTGCGGGCGCCGACCATTAATCTGGTCGTTGAGCCGCTGCTTGATGCCAACAGCACCGTCTCTTGGTATCTCTTTGGCAACCCGGCCCTCGGTAGCAACCTCGTCTATGGTTATCTGAGCGGCGCGGAAGCTCCGCGGGTTCGCACCAACAGCCCGTTCAACGTCGATGGCATTGAATTCCAAGTTCTCATGGACTTCTATGCCGCGGCGATTGACTTCCGCTTCGGCTATAAGAACGCTGGCGCGTAAAGCTGAGCTAAGCCCTAGGTAAAGGAAAGACAGACTATGAAGAACTTGGTTCAGCAGGAAGGCAACCTGATTACAATTGTTGCCCCTTCGGGCGGCGTCGTATCGGGAACTGGTGTTCTGATTGGCGATGCGCTTTTCGGCATCTCGACTGTTACAGCAGATGCTGGTGCTAGCGTAGAAATCGCAACTGAAGGTGTTTTTACTCTCGCTAAGACGAGCACTGCCGTCATTGCTATTGGCGATGTCCTTTACTGGGACGACACTAATAAAGTCGTCAACGTGACTTCGACTTCGCAGGTCCCGGTGGGTATCGCACTTTCTGCCGCTGGAAATCCGAGCGGCACAGTCAAAGCCAAGCTGGGTCGATTCATCGCTGCTGCCTAAGCTGGGGTCAGGGGTTGAGGGTTGAAACCCCCTCAGCCCTTTCCCTCTAGGCAAGTAAAAGGACTCAACTTGGATGTCTTTTAAAGTTTTCGGTATCGCTGCAGACGGGCAAAAAACAGCAATTAACTTTACTGGTGGCTCTATCCAGATTCTTGCCGATCGAGTCACTATTGGCGAAGAAATTTATCTTCGCAATGCGGATGTGTTCGGTAAGCCGGATGGCTATCCCCCTCGTTTTCTTTCACTCGTCGCGGAAGTCGAAGAGGAGAAGAGGCCTGCCCCGGCCGTCACCCCGGCGAAGCCCCAGCCCGCGGCGGTTAAAAAGTAGCGGATGGACCCCTTCGCGGCTGCGGTTGATCGGATCTTTCTGAGCACCGACGTAGCGAAAACTGCGACGTATCATCCGCAAGCTTCCCCGCCGCCGGCCGCCGGAACCGCCATGCAGATCATCCTCCGACAGCCTGATATGGTCGGTGAGTACGGTGGCACGCAAGTATTGGCACCGACAACTCTTCTAGAGGTCCGCGTTTCCGACTTAGCCAATGGCCCGCAGCCAGGTGATTTGTTTGTCTTTACGGACCAGACTCTGCGAATTCTTGGCGGGGCGAAACGTGATAGTGCCCGCCTCGTTTGGGTCTGCGAAGCGATTGAGCAATGAAGATTCGGGCTTTTGTCGAAGGAAATCTGGAAGAAGCGCTGCGCGAAGAGGGTAAACGCGCAGACGTTGCGGTGTCCGCGGCTATTACTGACGCGACGAACGGGCTGAAGAACGCATATCGAACGCAAATCAAATCAGCAAGACTCGGAACACGGCTTGCCAACACTTGGCGCGGGGATGTTTACCAACCAGGGCAAATAAAAGCCGCGGGTTTTATCTATTCCAAGGCAGCAACAATCGTTAGCGCTTACGCACGGGGCGCGCAGATCGTAGCCAAGCGCACCCGTTGGCTCGCGATCCCCACAAAGGAAGCGGGACGCGCCGGCCGTCGCCGGATCACTCCCGAGCGCTGGATGCGCATCCATAAACAGAAGCTCTTCTTCGTTCAGATCTCGGGCGAAGTCGCTCGCTTCGTCGCGCCAGGTAAAGAGAAAGGTCAACCCGACCGCACTATTTTTATCCTTGTCAAGCAGGTAAAGATTGCCCAGCGCTTCGATGTTGATCGCCCGGCGCAAGAATGGCATAATCGGCTCCCCCAGCTTATCCTTAACAACTGGCCGGAGGCTGCCTGATGAGTACTTATCAAGCCTTGGATGCGGCGTTTCAGCTATTGCAGAAACTGGGCAGCTCGACGGTGCATGTCTTGCGTGACACGGCTTTCCCGCAGCCTGTCCCTTCCGGCGGCCTGATCATCCTTCAGTCCGGGGAACCGGGCGAACCGACCGACAGCACCTTGAACCCGCGCACTGATTACTATGAGCACCGGGCGCAGATCGAGATCTTTGCTCCAACCGATACTATCTGCCATGAGTTGGCTGAAGCTATCGAAGATCTAGTGCTTTGGAATCCCGACATAGGCGGCGCTGTCGGTTACTGCTACATTGATGGCGAAGAAATGGACCGCCTCGACATTGAAGGCGCCGGCCCTATCATCACATCAGTCCTTGATTTCATCTTAGAGTATAGTGTTCGCGACCCGCTGGCAGCGTAAGCTCAAGCATCAGGAGAAGTAAAAGATGGCTAAAGTTCGAGCTTATGGTGCAGACTGCACGTTGCTTGCTGCGCGCGAAACGACGTATGGGACGGCGCCGACCTCGGGGTACCAGCAGCTTGACTTTCGTTCGACGGACCTGAGCGCCGAGATTCCGCTGGACGAGGACCCGTTGCTTGGCCGTGGCCGGAACACCCTCGACCCCTACCGCGGGGGCGTCACCGACGAGGGCGAAATCAGCATCCCCTTTGACACGCAGGGGCTGGGATTTTGGCTGACAGGTTTGTTCGGGGATAGCGCTTCCCCGACGACAATGAATGCAACGGGGTCGATCACTTTTAGTGCACAACCCGGGGCGAATAGTACAATTACTTTAGCCGGAACTTCGTGGACTTTCGTTTCAGGCTCCCCGACAGGTAATCAAACGCAAATCGGGGGGAGCTTGGCCGCAACCCTTACTGCTTTGGCTTCTGACCTCAATGCAAGCGCGGTCGTAGGGCTTGCCGCTGCTACGTACGTAGCTACAGCTACAGCCTTGAATATTACTTTTGATGCTGCCGGCACAGCAGGCAACGCCTATACCTTGGCCGCCAGCGCAGCTAGTAACGGGCGTGTGTCTTACGATACTTTGACGGGCGGTGGGTTTAAGCATGTTTGGGAAAGCGGGGGAGATGAAATTCCCTCCCGCACTTATGAGATCGGCCACTCGAAGCTTGTGACACCGACATTCTTTCGGCATCTAGGGACGGTGCTCGAAAGTATTTCCTGGGAAATGAGCCCGACCGGGCCGGCAAACGCCAGCATCCAGGCCGTCGCGCAGGGCGAAGAAAGCTTCTCAACCACTATTGATCCTTCACCGGATACTTTTGAGAGTCTTCGTTTCTCGCAGGGCTACGGCAGCATCAAGCGCAACGGGACCCTGCTCGCAGGTTTGACCGCTGGGAATTTCACCTTCTCCAACAATCTAGATCGAGTGCGGACTATTCGCCCCGACCAGAAAATCGAGGGGGTTGATCCGACGCGGGCAACGGCACGCGGGGGAATGACGCTCCGCTTCGATGGTGCCACGCTACTCGCGGAAGCCCGTGACGGCACGCCTATCGACCTTCAGTATGGCTTTTCGATGCCTCTGGGCTGGTACGTCACTTTCGACCTGTTCCGGGTTTTCCTGCCGAAGCCTAAATACACAATCCCCGGCGTTGGTGGGATCGAGGCAGGCTTCGAATGGATCGCGGCTTTCGACAGCGCTGAAGACACTCTGCTTCGCGTAACGCTCCTCAATGATGTTGCCACCCACGTGGGCTCCTAAGATGTTGGATCTTGCAGTTAAACGGGAAGACTTTTTTCTTGAACCCGCGCCGGGGGTCAGGATTAAGGTTCGGCCTTGCACGTCGGCCTTGATCCTGGCTGCGCGCTCAGTGCTTTCTCCGACCAGCGACAACGGGGAACTCGTCCGCGCGCTTGCTCGGCTAGCCATCATTGAATGGGAAGGGATCACGTTCGACGGCGAGCCCGCACCAGTTACGCCAGAGAACATTGAAGCTATCCTTGCGCTTTGGCCTATTTATCGGGCTTTCGAGAACGATTACTTCGGAGCCGCGCTCCTGTTAGAGGATGAAAAAAAAGGCTAGCCGAGTTAGCGAAATGGCACTTTAGGGGCGGCCCCGCTTACTGCGCGGGGTGTAAGGCTCTCGGCAAAGACTGCTCCGGAAAGTGCCCTAGCGAAGTAAACGAGCCCCAGTCATTGCAAGGTTGGCAAGCGTGGGACCTTGTAATGCGATTCTCCTCACAAGTAAATGTTGCTCCGATGAGCGGCCACGTCTTGGGATATGACATGGCAGCGCTCCTCTCTATTGCAACCCACCTTCAGTATGATATCTTCGCCTTGACAGAGTTGCTGCCTGCCCTGGAGTGGGGCATGGTCGAAGGGCTGCGCGTAGGACGGGACGGGGAAGATGGCTGACAGTAAAAACCTCGCAGTCCGCCTGAGCGTTATTGATGGTGGCAAGACTAAGGCCGAGCTTGCAGCGGTCGGCCAAGAGGGGCAGAAAGCTCTATCCCAGATCGAACGCGGGGCGAAGCCGGCCAGTGATGGGTTGGATCGGGTTGCGCGTAGCGCCGAGAACGTAGGAAAATCTACACCAGCCATCAGTAGCCTTTCACATGCTGTAAGCGGCTTCGTCGGTGGCCTTGCTGCCGGCGCTGTGACAGAAGGCATCAACCTTCTTTCGCGTATTCCGCAAGCCTTCGGGGAGATTCTGCGTGCAACGCAGGAAGCGGAAGACAGCCAGCGGCGGTTGAACGCTGTTCTGCAGGGAACAGGTTTTACCGCGGGTCTAACCACTAACCAGCTTATCGCCTTTGCTGACGAACAGGAGCGCGCGACTCTTAACACGGCGGAGCAGGTTCAAGACGCGGCTGCAGTTCTTGCGACATTTCGAAGTGTAGCTGGTGACACGTTTACACGCACAATCAAATTGGCTGCCGACATGGCGGCAGTCTTCGGTGGGGACCTCTCCCAAAACGTCACCCGGCTAGGCAAAGCCCTAGAAGATCCTGTTGCTGGGATCGGCGCGCTTAGCCGCGTCGGCGTTTCCTTTAATGCTGTGCAAAAGGATATGATCGCTTCTCTTGTTGAGAGCGGGCAGCAACTTGAAGCGCAGAGGACAATTCTTGCCGCGATTGAAGGGCAGCTTTGGCCGGCGGCAGCCGCGCAGAATTCGGGGACAACTGGCGCAGCCAATGCCCTTGCGGATGCCTGGGGTGAATTGATCGAGGCGCTCGGTCAAACTAGTACCATTGCTGGTGGAGTTCAAACAGCCTTCGGCGCAATAACGGCAGGGCTTAAAGGACTTACTGCAGAGGTTAGCGGAGAAGCGAGTTCCATCGAAGAACGTTTTCGCCGTGCGCAAGAAACACTTAATGGCATTCGAGAGTATAAAGAGAAGAATCCGATCTTAGGCTTCTTCTCGGCTCCGGGGGCTGAAAGCATTGTTGAGGCGCAGGTTGAAGCTTTACGCGGACCATTACAAGAGCAGCTTCGTATCCGGCTTCTGACGCAAGAAGCCGAGGAAAGATCTGCAGAGGCCGCTTTTGAAAAGCAGCAGGAAGAGCAAAAACTAAACACAGTTCTCCTCCAGCGCAAAAATTTAGAAGAGGAGTTGGTAAAGCTTCGCAATTCTCCGGATGAACAACGTGCGAAGATTACGGCTGAACTCGAAGCTACTCGAAAAAAATTAGAAGGCTCTAGGACTGACGCGAACAGCGAAGAAGTTAACATTGCTGTTGCGCAGGCCGAGGAGATTGCGCGCCGGCGGGGCGCCATCATTGATGCGCAGATAGCCAGAGAGCGCGCCGCGGAGGAAAGCAAGGCGGAGGCTGCCGTTAAGGCCGCAGAACGTGCGAGCGAGGCGCAGGCGCGGGCGGCTGAGCGGGTACGTGAGGCTCGGGAGCGCGAGGAGCTTCGAACCCTTGAGGCTGTGACCCGGCTAGAGGACGCCTATACGCAGCTGACCGGAACTCAGATTGCCAACATTGACCTGGCCCTGCAGCGGCAACTGGAGGCAAATGCGCGCGAAATCGAAAGCGCCGAGATGCGCACGAGAGCCGATGTGGCTGCAACTGCTAAAGCAGAGGTGGAGAAAGCAAGGTTACGTGATGAGACGCTGCGCGGGGCACAAGCGGAAGTAACGAATGCGCGGATCGCAGCCAATGAGTTGCTGGCGAAATCCCCTAAGTTAAGTGAGAGCGAGCGGACCCAAGCCGCGCGCGAAGGAATGGAACTGCGCATCGCTTTGGAACGGGAAGAAACTACGCGGCGCCTTGAATCGCTTGCCCTCGTTGGCCTTAGCGAAGCTGATTATGCAAGAGCCCGCGAAGATTACTTAATGGCAAGCGCGGAGCGCATCCGCGTTATCGAAGAAAAAGCTAAACAGGACCAAGAGAAAAACCTGCTAGACGCAAGCAAACTCGCAAATCAGTTTTCTTCGACACTGAGCGGGGGTATTGCCGAACTTGTTCTGCAAGGAAAGGAAGGCTTTGATTCGTTGAATGATGCTTTCCAGACCTTTCTAGATGGGATTCAGCGTCAATTGATCCAGCAGGGGACGCAAGCGCTTATCGGGTCTTCAGACGGGAAAGGCGGGGGAACAGGGCTCATCGGGTTGATCATGGGGTTAGGCCCTCTAGTCGCCACGGGGGCTGCAGCGGGCGTCGGGGCAGGCGTTGGCGGGGGTACCAGCACCGGCAGTGGAGGTTCGGGTGGTGGGGGTGGAGGTGGTGGAGGTGGTGGCAGCGGAGGCGGCAGTATAAATTGGGATGCCTTCCACACCGGCGGCGTCGTGGGGAAAACAAAGCCATATGCCTCCGGAAGTGGCCCTTCAGAGTGGTGGAAAAATGCGCCCCGTTATCATCAGGGCCGCGGCCCGCTAATGCCGGCACTTGCTCCCTGGGAAGAGGCTGCAATCCTACGGAAGGATGAAACAGTTTCGACGCCCGCGCAAGTAGCCGCAATGGGAAAACCAGCGGTAAATATTATCATAAACAATAACAGCAGCGAACCCGTAAATTCTCGCCAAGTGGGCGGGGATACGCATATTGATATTGGTCACATCGTCGCGAATGCTTTGAGCAAGCCCGGCTCCCCCGCGAATCAAATGGTCCGTAGTCTGGTACAATCTGAGATGCGGAGCGGTGGATGACGGCCTCGCTTGATTGGCCCATTAATCTTCCGCAGCGGATGCTGGAGCAAGGATTCCGTTCTCAATCTGCTGAGCGTCTAGTTGATATTCACCCATCAATCCCTCCGATCTATTTCGTCCGCAGCCGGGCTTTGTTTCGCAAGGTCTCTGGATCATTACGTTTGTCCTTCCCGCAACGCGATTTCTTTCTGCAACAAGAGCCGACCCTGCGCGGCCGCCGCTTTAATGCAGACTTTGAGGGGCTAGGGAGCACGCGTGAGACGATTATTGATGATTGGAGCCTGAGTGCCATTCCGAATGGCGCCGGCTTCATCCTGAGCCTAAGCGTTTCTGTTTTCGACACGCGGATCGCCCTCGTTGTTCTGGCTCCCACATCAGGTGAAATCCGTTACGTTGGTGGTATCCCCACGCTAACCCAAACGCAAGAGTGAGTAAAAAGTATGGCTGCCGGGATTATCTCAGCTTATGCGGGCGTTCTAGCACTAGCAAAGTTCACAGACTTGGCAACCGCAGCCGTAAAGATCGCACTTCTCAAAGATACTTACACGCCAGATGTTTCGGCGACCGGGCAATCAGCCTGGGGAACTATTTTCAGTCATGAGATTGCGGCAGGGAACGGATACACTGCAGGAGGTTTGGCGCTTACGGGCGGGGCTGTGAATGCAGCACCAGCGAATGATGGTTGGATGTTTACCACTAACACGGCGCTTTGGACTTCGAGTGGGGGTGGTATCCCCGCCTGGCGGTATGCTGTAATCTATGTGGATGCTGTTTTGTGGGGTGTGACTAAGCCCCTACTTGGGTACTTTTTAGGCGATGCCACGGGTATTGACGTGCCGCTTACAGCCGGAGGTGGGCAGATCGAGATCCAATGCCCTCCGGATGGCTGGATTCGGCAGGCCACGGGCTAGCATAAATTAATTTATCCGCCTAGGAAGGCCGCTGAGTGGGGTCTATGGGATGTCGGCTAGCCAAGTACTCTCCAACCTCTACTCGCGACTGGCGGCCCTCGCTGGGGCCGGAGTGCTGGTAGCCCGTAACCCGACTGTCGCCCTGGCCGTCCCAGCGGCCGGAGCTGTTGTTTTGCTCGATGGCACCACGACTGCCGAGCGATCCTTGGGCGGGCAGCCCCTTTCGGACCGGATTGCTCGCCTTGAGCTTTTTTCCGTCCACGGGGGCCAAACCTTGGCAGCCCTTGAAGCCGTTCTCACGGCAGCCCTTCAAGGGGACCCGACATTATCAGGAACCGTCGAGCACTTATTCCTTTCAGCCCCCGCAATCTCTATTGTTGACAGCGAAGGTCTGCCCATAACGGTTGCGACTTATTCACTTTCGCTTACGTTTAGTTAAAAGATAAATGTCTCAATTCTCACGCGCAGTTTCTCGAAGTTCTGTCGATCCGCTTCCAATCCTGCTCGAAATCTCACACCCGCAGCTTTTGACAAATATTCGCCTCACGAATTATGGCGAGGATCTTTTCCACAATGGGCTTCGGTTTGAGGATGTTTTCTTTGAGGTGACTTTGCCGGACCTCGCCCGAAACGAGCAGGGGCAGACACATATCACGATTGCCGCTTTCGCTATTCAGATCCGAGGCATTTTGCCGTCGCTCACGGGACCTCGTCCGATCCTTAAACTGCGACGGGTCCGCGGGGACGACCCCGACTATCTTGAGCAAGAGTGGCCCGACCTAAAACTGATGGGAATGAACGCGCGCGGAAACCAAGTAACGATCACAGCCGTGAGCACTGTCTTGCATGACAGCACGTTCCCCGATGATGTTTTTGATAATCGTTGGCCAGGGGTGCAAGGTTCCTGATGCCGACTTATCCTGAATGGACTCGAAAGTATATTGGTTTGCCGGCTCAACAATATGGGCGCGGCCCGTCTCATTTTGACTGCTATGGCCTAATAAAACATGCCTACGAAATCGATAAGGGGATCGATCTTCCGTCATTTGGCGCGGCTGCTGATGAGTTTGTGGCCGCCGCCGAAGCGCAAATTGAGCGGGAGCGCTCAGAATGGCTGGAGATTCCTCCTGGTGAAGAACAAGAATTCGATCTGATTCTCACGTATAAAGTATTTAAACATGGTAAGAACTACATTCTCCGGCCGCTGCACCTCGGGCTGGTTGCGCAACCGGGAACTATGCTACATGCCGAGGGGCGGATTGGGACGTGCCTTGAAAACTATCGAGAGAATCCAATCTGGGCAAAGCGAGTCGCCGGGTTCTTCCGACACAAAAGTCTTGCCGAAAGCGAGCACCCTTACAAAGCTGCCGACCCTTTCACCCGCCACACCATCGTCGCCAGCGCCGGAACAACCGTCAACCAAATTCTAGACGAGCTTTCGCTAAATGGAAGCATCGAGCTAGAGTTCGTTCACGTTACGAAAGAGAATGGGGAGGTTGTTCGAGGGGAATATTGGGACACGCCACTTTCTGCCGGGACGCGCCTGACCATTAGCCTCGTGCCGCAAGGCGCCGGCGGAATGCGGATCGGAATGCAGGTCGGCCTTATCGGTCTGGCTGTCGCAGCTACGGCTTTAACAGGCAACCCGGCCGCGGGCATGGCCGTGATGACGCTTGGCACTCTTGCCATGGGCGCCTTCTTTCCGGTTGCAGTAAACAAACCATCGAAAGTAAATGCCCCATCCCCTGCGTATTCGATCAGCGGAACACGGAACGCCCTTCGGCCAGGTTCTCCGGTTCCAGTGCTCTTCGGCAAATTTCGCTGCCTTCCTCCAATGGCTGGCTGGTACACAGCAAGCATTAGCAATCAACGTTACTTTTATGGCATTTATGAGATCAGCGCTGGGCTAATCACTGATCCTGTTCTGCGGATCGGCGACACGCATATTGATAAATATTCGGGCGTGGAAGTTATCCTTGATAGAGGCTGGCACCCGACACAATTGATTTCACGGGGCGGATGGAACCCGCGCAATGGATGGCCCCTTTCTCCGCAGTTTGGTTGGACCTGGACAGCAAGCTCTGCCGGCAGCGTCCCAAACACCAAAACTTCCTTTAACTTTGGAGATACGATTACTTTTAATGATCTTTATCCTCGGACAGACGCACGCGCTTGGGACGTTAACCAAAACAAACCCCGTGCTAATTGGCCCGACTCTATCCAGGAAGAAAACGTCGGCGCCACTCTCCCCTATGGAACAGAAGGCGTCACACGAACAAGTAAGCTTAATGCTGATGAACTTTGGATAAATATTGGCATTGATCAGCTGGGCCGTATTACAGGACAAGGAAAGTTTGACGATCACTTCATCAACTTCGATATTCTCGAAGCTCCTGTCGAGAAGCCCGACCTGAAGCGTAGTGCCGGGACAATGCGGGTCACAGGTAAGACGCAGGACGCAGTCTTCACAGGGCACCGTTGGAAAGTGGCGGGAAACTCCCCGACTGGGCAGTACGATGTCACGGTGCGCCGGCTGACCCCTTCGAGTTCTGGCGGTGACAGTCAAATTCTCGGGACCGCAACCTGGCTGAATATCAAGACAATTACGCATAACGACCCCGTTTCCATGAAGGGTTACGCTCGTCTGTTCGTTTCGATCCGCTCTTCCGGACAGCTCACTGGCATCCTCGATAAACTAAGTGTTGAAGCACAAAGGATTGGACCGACCTGGGAAAATAACACTTGGAAGTGGAAGCCAAGCTCTTCGCCCGCGACCGCTTACCGCTTGCTTCTGCAAACCCACACTTGGTCAGATCGCCTTCCGGACGCCTCTATATCTTTAACCGCCTTACAGAATTGGGTTCCGTTCTGCACAAAATATAAGTGTGAATTCAACGCCTATATTGACTTCTCGACAACGCGGGACAAGTTGCTTAGCGATATTTGCCGAGCAGGCTTCGCTGTTTGGACAAAGGAAGTCGGCACAGGGAAGATGAGCCTGGCGGTTGATCCTGTTGATCAGCAAAACCCGGTCCCTGTCCGCTACTTCAGCAACGCAAATAGCTGGAATAGTAGCTGGTCGTTTATTACAGACCCAGTTCCGGACGCAATCCGGATCACATTTGCGGACGCTGCGCAAGGGCATGCTGTCCAGACTTTCGAAGTCTATAACGATGGGAAAAACGATAAGAACTCGCAAGTCTTCCGAGACCAGCAATATCTTGGGGTCACAAGTCGCGAGCAGATAACGCTCCACGCGCGGATGGAACTTGGCGACGCAGCCCTCCGACGCATGACGCATGTGCGGACCGTGGGGCCTGAATACTTGGCATGTCAAATCGGGGACGTTGTAGGCCTGGCTGACGATACGCTGTCGGTGGGGTTAGGGCGCTCGGGCCGTATCCAGGATCTCATTTTTGCGCCCAGTGCGGGCGTCGCCAGCGACGAAGTTATCGGATGCTTGCTCGATCAAAAGATCGAAATGGTTGCTGGGCAAAACTATGCCTTGGCCATTAGCGGGGAAAACGCCAACGTCGTTCCAATCTTAACAGATACACGCGAAGGCGGAACTAATAGCGTAAAGTTTGCAGAATCTCTTCCTGAATTTGCTATTGCTGCAGATGATACTTGGACCCTAGGGCTTGCCGACCGCGTCGTCGTCCCGGTGATGGTTCGCGATATCCGCCCCGACAGCCGGGACGGAAGCGCAGAGATCACCTTTATTGCGCTGCCGCCTTATATAGAAACAATCAAGAAAGACATTCCGGAGTATAAGTCTTTTGCGACCCTTCCGCGTGCGCTTCCTGTACCTATTGTTGACGGGGTGCTCAGTGATGCGACCGTGATGCAACTGACGATGAAAGGGGATCTGGTTGCTCGTGTCGTGTTCCGACTGCGCCCCATCGATTACACGGGTTACACTGTGACGGTCATGTATCGCTTAAGCGGAACCGACCACGAATGGGCAGTCGCGCAAACAAGCGCACTCTCAACGGGGCAGGTCGCAGTCACAGGGGTAAGTGAAGGGAGCACTTATGATTTTATTCTATTCTATGAAAGCAGCGAGTACTTAACTTCACCAGCCGCTCGTTTCCGCGGTCATAAGGTTGTCGGGCGGACCGGAGCACCACAGCCACTAAACAACCTGATGCTCAGTGTTTTGTCTGGAAACCAAGTGCAAGCGCGCTGGGACGAGATTACTGAAATGGATGTGCGTGCCGGCGGCGGTATCCTCGTGCGGCATTCGACCGCGACCGAGGGCGCGTCCTGGGCAGCAAGCATCTCGCTTCTAGCGCAGCCCTTGGCGGGAACGACGACGCAAACGACGCTCCCTTATCTTCCCGGAACATATCTCTTCCGTGTGCAAGATAGCAGCGGTCTTTGGGGAGACATCCGAAGCGCAACCCTGCTCGATCACTCAGTCAACCCGTATACCACAATACTACAGGTGCGGGAAAACCCAAATTTCACTGGAACAAAACAAAACCTGACAGTGACTGGTGGGCAGTTGCGAATCACCCGGACTGGTTTTAACGCGATCCCAAATGTAAACGCGATCCCTGTCTTTAACGACGGGGGTTCTACTGTGCAGGGGCTTGGGCTTTACTCTTTCGCCAACGTGATTGACTTGGGAGCGGTGAAGAACATCCGCCTGCGCCGGCGCATGATTGGCTTTAATGACTTGCTCAACGATAGTTTTATTGCTCGGACTGGCAAGCTCAGCACTTGGGAGAGCTGGTCTGGCGTTACTGGGTCACCTGGTGATTGTTGGGTCGAGGTGCGGTATAGTGCCCTTGACCCGGCTGTCAACCCCTGGAGCGCTTGGACCCGGATCGAGGTAACAGAACTCACCACGCGCTACCTTGATGGCCGGGCGCGTGTTTTCACCCGTGATGGTGCCTATACCTTTGCAATCACGGAATTGGGCTTCGATATTGATGAACTGGTGACGGCATAAGAACAATGGCTAAATCAGACGGACTTCGGACTCTTGCTCTGGTTAACGGTGAAAATCGCTTGATCGGATATGCAAAGGTTTTGAAAGAGGATCACTGGACTGGGCCGCGAACAGTCCAGGACAAAAGTGGCGCCACCTTCCAAGTGGCACTGCGGATGAACAACCCAGACCTGCCAACGGACGGAAGCATCCATTTTGATCCTGTATCAGGTTCGTTTATGACAGATCTTCGGATGCGCGAGATCACTCAAATGCGCGCGCTTGTCGGCGCTCCCGGCGGAAAACGCTAAGAGATGACACTTCCGCTTTTCATCGGTAATATACCAGACGGGACAGCCTTGCAAGTATTGGGTTGGATTAATAATGGATTTGCTTCCGCGTTCTCGCAGAGTGCCAGCCCGACCCCGCCAACTGATCCAATCCAATGCCAGCCGTGGGTAAATAGTGCCACGGGCATCGCTTATGTGCGGGACCCACAAAATACGGCATGGGTCCCAATTGGGCGCTTTGATTCACAAAGCTGGATACCGATCATGGCGTCGGGCGCTGGCGACGGCGGATCTACCGGCGGCGGTGGGCAGCAGGACGACCCAGGCGATACAGTAACGCTTGGGCCTTATGCTACGCTTGCGGCTGGGGAAGGGTTTGCCGCGGGAAGCAACGGATCTGTCTCTGTACGTCAGATCCGAGTCTCAGACCTTCCCGTTCTGTCGGGAACTTCTGCAGGTATCGTTCCGGCGCCAAGTGGGGCAAACGCAGGGGATGTCTTGCGTCCTAACGGGTGGTCCCCTCTGCTGCAGAACCTGGGGCGCAAGCAGATAACCGGATCGACCGCTGTTTTTTCCAGTATCCCCCCGTTTCAAACGCTTAAGGGGTTCGGATATGCCGTAGTGCCAACTAATCAAACACTCTTGATTCAAATCGGTTCTACAGGCGCCCCGCAAACAAGCGGTTATGATGGATCGGTGAACGCTTTGCCATCTGACTCGCGTGAAACAAATAGCAATGGTTTTCGTTTGCTGATAGATAAAGTTGGCGACAACACAATTCCTATCCATTTTACTTTCGAAGTGCTGGAATCAGATAATAATAATGAATATTATTGTCAGAGTTTTGCGCGGCAAGTTGGAGATAGATACACTTTTCATGGCTTGGGGACAGTTAACCTTTCCGGCAGGCTCAATTACTTGCGACTGGCTTCGAGCGGGGGCGGTTCGATTTCCGGCGGAATGAAGCTCATTGGTGGCTAGGTAAAATGTCACAAGTAACACAATCTTATATTGATGAACAGCAGGGAGAAGGGAGCGGAAATGATGTCCGCTTGATCATCAATGCCTTGATTGACGCGGCGCTGACAAAAAACAGCGGACCGACGCCGCCGCCAGATCCGCGCCCTCTCATGGAATGGCACAATACCAGCTCAAATGTCTTATATGAACGTGATGCTGACAACAGCGGCTGGTTCGTTAAGAAGAGCTTTGAGCAAACAGTATTACCAACGCTTGCTGAAAACGAACTGAATGGGTACATTGCTGGAAGTGAATGGTATACAACAGATGCTCGGATTTTTAAACACTCTGGAAACGGAATTTGGATCGAGATCGGCGAAGCGCAGGCTGCCGCTTTGTTCGCGCCAACTATCGGTGTCCTGGGTGGGCGCCGGTTTGCTGACAGTTCCGATGCCACAATCAACGCTGTAGTCCTTGGGGGTCCGCGGTTTGCGCTCGGAGCGAGCGCGCCGACTCCGGTTCCGAGTAGCTTTGTTTATGGCTTGATCCCTAGTGTTCGTTTTCCCATTGATATTATTTATTCCGCTGGGGGTGCCACCGACCCGCAATTCATCGCACAGGACGCCTTCTCCTGCATTCAAGTTCAAGCCGCTACTGTTGGTTTTGGTGTTTTTGACTTCCCCATTATGACAGCGCCGACTTTCCTTGTTCTGAAGCTTTCTTATTGGCTAGCAAGCGGAAGCGCTGGGACCATCCCGTGGCAAGCGAGCACTGCCAAAGTCACAGCAGCAGGGTCTTTGACCTACGGGACTGCCTCTGAAGATACCGCTTCTGTAACAACAGTGGGGGCAAAACAAGTCACGTCCCTTTTGCTGCATAGCGTTGGCGCCGTTATTGGTGATACGCTATCGGTTCGCTTCCGCCGGAACGCCGGGACAGCTGGCCCCATTAATATCCATTCAGTTTGGATTGAGCAAAACCCATGACAGAACTAGTTCCCCCGAGCGGTTATCAGAATTATCACATCTTGATTGTGCCGAGTCTGCCCGCGTCGCTGCTTGCGACCTACACGCCAGGCTTTGCTGAGCTGATTCTTGACGAAGACACTAAAGAATTAATCGTCGGAGATGGGGCGACGCCTGGCGGTGCCTATCGCGTGGGGTCCGGCGGCGCTGGAGGCGGTACAAGCTGGTACACGCTACACATCGATGGAGCCAGCCCAACCACAGACCTAACGCCGACCGCTGGGAGCACGCAGCTAACGCTCGGCGGTCTTTACGGGTTTTCTTTTCTGACAGATACGGTCAGCAAGAAATTAATCGGAGCTATGCCGGTTCCCGGGCCGGTCGGGGAAGGACTTCAGAGCACGGGGTCTGCGTGGATCTCGGCGCCTATCGGAGGGACTTGGGGCGGTCGAGCATTGCCGACGTTCCCGCAAGTCGGTGACTATACAACGCTGCTTGTCACCCAGGTTGAAGGCTATAACTACTTAAACAAACCCGTCACGACGGCGCCTACCGATGGGCAGGCGCTCGTTTATTCTTCTGCAGCAAACGGATACGTCGGCGGCTCTGCCGGCTCCGGAGGTAGCAGTGCTCCCAGTCAGATAGATTTGCTCGCAAATCCGACATTTGATCCGACAAATCCCCCATCATACGCTTTCTATAGTAATGTTCGCGTCCTTTCGTTTGGCGCCGCGACAAGCCAGACTATCTATGGCTCTTGTATCTGGCCCGGTGGCAGTAGTTTTACTGTAAAAATCCACGTCTCGATGTTGTCAACAACTTCTGGCACTATCGGATTCGGGTTCACTATGATGAAAACAACGCCGGGAGCCGCTGTATCGAACAAAACTGACAGCTATGGGGCAGAGAACTTAGGGAGCGCCACTGTTAACAGTACGGCGCAGGGTATTGTGCAAGTCTCTATTGCACTTTCTAACATAGATGGTGCCGTGGCGGGGGATGCCGTTCGGTGGAAACTCCGGCGCAACACTAGTGTTGGCGGCAACGCCTCCGGAAATGCGGAAGTCTGGGCAGCCGGGCTGTTTCCAAGCGCTTAAGGCTTAGGGCTATGGCCATTAAATTTATTAAAACAGCATCTAACTATTACACGTGTGATGCGGGCATCACCTTTCCAAATAGTGACTGGTGTTTCTTGATCGCATATAAAATAAACAACAGCTCAGGAACGAATCGGCAGGCGCTTTTCGCTTGCTCAACTGTCTTAGACGAAGCGACCCCAAAATTTACAGTGCGCTATAATGAGTTAAGTTTCAGCTCTGATCCTGGCAAGGGTACTGTTGAACTAACTGATGGAATTAATCCTAGAACGCAGCTTCGCACAAACAACCAGTTGATCACAGGAGTCTGGCTTCTGGGACTTCTCCAGCGGTCAGGGCCAAACAAAGAACTCTGGATTGCACAGTTCGGGAATATTCCAACACTACAGGCAACAAGCTCTGCAGCTTTGGGTGCGATAACGCTTGCAGCACCCTCGTACGTTGCTTGGCAGAACGGCAGAACTTATCCGCTAGACGCTGAGATTGCTTACATTGCACAGGGAAACTTTGCGCTCAACGGAGCGCAGCGGACTGCTCTGGCTCGTGGGGTTTCTCCTTACCGTGTCCGACAAGATTGGACTCGATGCTTGCCTATGGCATCTCCGGCGGCGACGCTGCGCCCCCTTGTCGGAACTGAGTCCTACACGCAGACGGGATCTCCGACGATGGTGCCTAGCCCATTCGAGTTGTTTTAATGAAACAGCTTTTCCTGTTCTTTCTGGTTGCGCTTAGTCTGTTCGCAGGCCGCGCTGAAGCACGTGTTCCAGTCGAGACAAAAGCAATCATGACGATGTCTTTCCCGGCGAGCACTGAATTCGGGGACGGCTACCGCGCGGGAATGAATTCTTGGTCAGAGGCCGAAGCTGAAGCCGATGCAGCAAAGCATATCGCCGATGGGGCTAAAGCAGGCGTCAGTGTGTTCTTGCTCGACTACGCTACTACAAATAGCGATGCGCACCTTTGGAGAACAGTGCGTTGGAACAAGGCCGCACGAGAATACAATAAGGCAAACCCAACGAAGAAAATCTGTATTGCCCCAATGTATGAAAGTGCAACTGGCGCTGCGGCTATGTTCGATGCTGCCGACGCGGGCGGTGCCGAAAGCCCTCTTTGCACGATGAATGCTAGCGGACAGAAGCCTCTGATTGCCACATGGGGGAATAATGCTTGTATCAACCCCATGCCCGGACTAAGCGGACGCGGCCCTTTTGTAATGATCGGAACTGTTTTCAATAATGGAACGAATATAGCTGACAAAGCTTGCGTTGATACTTGGAAAAATGCTGGTGCAAGCGATGTTTATTCATACTATTGGATGAGCGGAAATGCAAACGCCATAACTGGATTGCCATCTAAAGTAACAGATATAATTGCAACTGGGGCAAAGCCCGTTGTCGGCATTGGGACAGCGCACACGCGCGGGTGTGGGGACGGAGGTTTCGCCAGAAAAACTGACAATTATGAGTTACACGACTTTAATTATTGGGCGGTATGGCTCCGAACGTGGATTTATGCGCTAGGGAACAACATCCCACATGTCATGTATACCATGGGATATCCTGGCGATACGGGTGAAGGTAGCTACCGTGGCGGGTCGGTTGTCTGTGAAGCTCGGGATGGCGCAACGCACAACGCAACGATTGGAGGGATCAATCACGGGTTTACTTGCCCAGCCGTACCCGATGATTTGAAGGCTGCAATCCCTAGCGGTTTTGTGCGATCAACATCGTTACCCCTTTGGACGCACAAAGGTTTTCAGCTTGGAGAAGAAAATATCTTTTCCAAATGGTTTAAAACGGGAACAGAACCTGGAATTGATAAGCCAGTTATCCTTTTTGCTTATCGTCAATACGACGCGATGACTAAGCTAAGCGGGATGCAGATATGCCCCAATGCTGAGGTCCGACTGTCAAATTCTTCGCTCGGCGCAAAGTATTGGGGCCACAAGATTGCAGTCACCAGCTGGGGGCCGGCGACACGCCTTCGCGTCCGCATTGGCTCTGAGACGCTATTCGACGGGACGTTGCCCGAAAAGCAGATGAAGCGTACAGCCGGGGATGAGCGACAGACTGTTATCGATATTGGCACCCGGCAAGGACGCCCGACCTTTGAAGTCCTGGATTCGTCTGGAAAAGTTATCGCGAGCAAAGAAGGCTTGCTAAAGATGACAAACGCCCCAAAGCATTGGGGAGGGCTGACCGGAATGAACCAGGGGCTTTATGCTGATGGCTTTTCGTACTCGCAAACGTCCGCCACGCAATATACCATTGAGGCGTTAGACGGCGTGGTTCAACGGGGGACAGCGGGGACGAAGCAACGAATCAAGATAAAACGGCTTGGAGACACAGCAAAAGAAGGAACGGTTCGCTTTAATTCTTTTGGCACCGGAACCGTTCCGGCAGAGGGATCAGATTTTAACCCATCTGGATTACCTTCGGGACAAGTCACGTTCGGTGGGGACGAGCCACCTCCGACAGGGCAGTGTGCCGTCTCTGCGCCGCCCCCAGCAGCGGCTATAGGACTAACAAAACTCGCTTTTTGCGATGATTTCTCCACGGATACTGTAGCACGAGGCGGACCCAATAACAATAATGAGGCACCAGAACGGAACATTACTGGTGGAAAGAAGTGGACAACAGAACGGGCTACCGTTTTTTGGACCACTCCTGACCCAGCCTCCGCTTTTAAATTTAATTCGGACGGCACACTGACGGTGCAGCCGACCTACGGCACCTATAACTGGTTCATGTCCTCAACAGTTAAACGAAATAATACTGTCAGAGGCTATTGGCTTAATAAGAAACGCAAATGGTATGTAGAGATTCGGTGGAAGTTCCAGCGAGGCTCAGCTGCAGGAGATAGACAAGGTGTAGACCGGCAACCAGGATTCTGGAGTATGGACAACTGTCACCTTTATGGTCTTCCGCGCTGTGTTGGAACAAATCGACTCTATGTTGAGCCCGATCATTGGGAATATCATATCCAGAACTCGATGGCAGTGCATCTGCACGCCGAGACACCGGGAGGCCAGCCGCATTCGCCAACGAACGAGCAACACCAGCTAAGCTGCTCCGCCGGGGGCCATGCTGGCCCTAGAGTAACCGACAACACCTGGAACGTCATGGGTGCACGGTTTAATGGCGATGCTAAAGATCATCGTTATTTCTTAAACCAGGAGCAGTATTGGATGCACGAGCCGTCAAAGGATTGTGCCCTTGCTGGCTCCAAAAAATGGACTGGGTCCCGCAAGTTTAGTTATGTTGCCGATTTAATGGTGGAGGGTGAGTATCCAATCCTTGTCGGGGCTAAAAAAGGCGAAATTATTACGATTGATTACGTCCGCGTGTGGGAGGCCCCTTAATGAAAAAGACTTTGGTCGGTCTGGCTGTTTGGCTGGCAGCTGCGCCCGCTTTCGCGCAAGCACCTACGATCACCATCGAGCCTATTGACGGAACTGTGACCCGCGGCACCGCGGGAACAACGCAGCGCGTTCGCATTAAGCGCACGGGCGACACGTCGAAGTCGAGTTCTGTGACCTTTACGACAAAAGCATCCGGCAATAATCCAGCAGTCGCAACAGACTTCGCACCCTCTGGATTTCCAACAGGGGAGGTTTTCTTTCAGGGCGACGTTGCGGCTACTTGGAAAGTCTCCGGATTAGAATCTCCTCCGGCTATGACGCAAAATCCGCTTATTGTAGAGAACGTCTGCCCTGAAGATGACAGATGGCCAACCTTCGAAGAAGCTGCGGGGCGCGACGTTAAAGTCGTATTGCCAAAAGATCGGGACTGTCTCCCCAAAAGGAGTGATTTTAGTTGTGCGAACAGAGGAGGAGGCCGCCTCCAGTCATTTATCGGAGGCACATCATCGAATCCGGCACGAAACATTTGGATCGTAGGCGGAAAGATCCGCAGCCAGTACACGCAAGACCCTGTAGTTTGCCCTGATGGCACCACTCGCCGGGATGCCGGGAATGGTGCCCTTACAGCCTATAACTGGACCGGAACACTTTTTATTGAAGGCATTCACGTAGACAATAACTGCAACTGCGAGGATGTTTTTCGATTAGGAAACTATAGAACAACCTCTCGAATTGTCGTTCAGAATTCCCGTGCCGAAGGGTTTGCACAGTGCAGCCCCGGCACCCATGGCGACTTCATTCACCCACAGAACAGTAATTATGGCAATCTCGGAACCATCAAACTAGAGAATGTCGCGATTCTTCGTGACAATCAAGCAATCTGGGCTCCGCCTAGACCAACAACAGGGCACGGTGTTATCAATGAACTGCATCTAGACCATGTAATTATCAATAAAAGGGACTGTCCTGAAGCTCCAGGTGATGGCTGGGTGTTTGGTTGGCAAGAGCCCAACAGTTCGTTGCCAGTAACAAAAGATGTCCGGTTTCGGAATACTTGGGTTCAAAATATCAACACAAGTTATGGAACAACACCGCGATGGACACCCCCCCTTGATAGCCAACAATGCGCAAATTATCCAGCGAGTGCTAATGTCAAAGAGGGTAAATGGTGTGTATCAAATAAAGATCCAAACCTTTATGCCCCACTAAGTCTAATCGGTCGAAACTATGTCCGTTCCAACTTCACTAATCCCAAGTAAAGGTCCAGTAAGGATGTGTAGGGCACTTGTCTTCTTCTTGGGGTTTTTTCTCTTGACTTGCCAGGGACTTGTCGCTGGCGAAACAGAAAAGATCATTGAATTTAATATCACTGGGACACAAACAAACCACGCGCCAAAGACATATGAGGTGCAGCTAAGTGACCCTGTGAACGGTGTCATTAGTGGTGGGGGTGCTACGCTAACGATTCAAAGTGGATCTAACGCGCAGACCCCGACACTAACGATCCGGATGCTTGATTCTGTTGTGGACCGCAATGGGACAAGCGGGACGACGCAGCGGTTCGCCGTAGACCGCGGCGGAGATACTAGCAGCGCGGTCAGTGTCACGTATCAGGTAAGTGGCACCGGAGACACACCAGCAGCGGCGTCCGACTTCGTAGGCAATATTTTACCTTCAGCGGCCGTTGGTTTTGCTGCGGGTGAAACATCAAAGACAGTCACGCTTTCAATTGCAGGAAAGGCCGCACCCTCCTCGACAGTTTCCTATCAGGTTGCGCTTAGCAACCCGTCCGGTGCAAACCTTGGGACACCGAGCGCTGTAACCGCGCAGATCCAGAATTCCGGAACTAGTATCGCAACAATCTGGTCTATCTCAAGCCCTACCACTACAGTTGATCGCGGAGAAAACGGGACGACGCAAAGCGTTGACATCACCCGCAACAATGGAACGGGAAGCGCGAGCATTACGTATGCGGCAGCTGCTGGGGGACAGGTTCCCGCGGAAGCCGGGGATTTCGTCCCCGCGGGCTTCCCTACGGCAACCGCCAGCTTCAGCAATTTGGAGACCATCAAAAGGCTGACCTGGAACATCGCGGGCAAGACAGGTACGGGGCCAACCGTTACTTATGACGTGGCATTGAGCGCGCCCAGCGTGGGGGAAATCGGGACAGGAAGCGTGCGGCTCACCGTTACGGATAGCGGCCCCTCCGCGACGGTGCAGCTACCCCTCCGCATTCACAGCGGCAGCACGACACTATTCGCCGATGGACAAAACAACCAATGGGGGGCCGACGCGCACTTCGTCGGCGGTACCGCTATAGCGACTGCGTCGGCCATCGCAGGCACAACGGATGATGGCCTCTACGCCAAGCAACGAGCTGGCGGCCCCGTCAAATATCTGTTTGCAGGCGTCCCAACAGGACAGGTTTATGATCTTACGTTACTTTTTGCTGAGATCGATAGTGCGTTGTCAGGGACGTGCTCCGTTGGGGTGGACGGGCCACGCAAGATGGACGTGTACTCTAATAGTGTTGAGCTTGTTGCGGATATTGACCCATGCAAAGAAGTGGGCCACCTCGCAGCTCACTCTGAAACAATAGCTAATGTGTCTGCGGATGCTAATGGCGAAATCCGACTGGAGGTGCGCGCTAATACAGCAGCAACGCATCTTCCAGCAGTTGCCGGTATCTACCTACGGGCACGCGAGGAGCCGCCAACGCCTGAACGCTTCCTGACTTTTGGACAGCCGGGCAAAACCTACATTGATCAGGTCGGCAAAGAATGGACAAATGGAGATCAGTTTGTTCTCGGATGCAACTCAGTCAATGACGGGGAAGTGGCAATAGTCGGGACAGACAACCCAGAACTCTTCTGGGGTCGCTGCGAAGGTCCAGTCCTGAATATTAATATCCCCATCGACATTACTGGCGGAGACACGCGAACGCTGCTTCTAGGCTTCAGCGACCACACATCAACAGCCAGCGGGCAGCGGGCCATGACAGTCGTCGCCGAGGGCGTGACAGTGGCTCCGGGCTTTGATATTGTTGCGGCGTCGGGTGCTCCTGACCACGCGCACAAGCTTCGGCAAGACGTGACCGCCGCGGACGGTGTCATAAACATTACGATCACAGGAACAACAGGCTTGGCACAGCTCAATAATATTGCAGTCATGAACCCGACCGAAGTTCCAGTTCTTCCTTATGTTGCGATCACTGGTTGGAAAAGCGAATTTCTTATGCCAGTGAATGCCATTGTTCAAGCTTTTGCCCCGCCCCGAGGGATTGCTGCCAGCGGAAACCCTCTTGTTGTTCGTGCGCTGGATGATACAGCAAGCACAATGTTCGTCAATTATGCGCCGTGTCCGGCTTCTCCGACGCATGGTCTAAAAGAAGACACAGCAGAGACAAAGCAAAACTTCTTCCTATGTGTTCAAACTTGGGACCCCGCGGACCATGACGAATCTTTGTTTGACCTGGAACTAAATGAGAGCGTGATTGATACCTTCGAAGTCGAAGTCTGCGAACTAAATCGAATGACGGGTGAGACGACTAATTGCCAGCCTTTTTCGGTTGGCGTTCGCGTTAGCCGCGCTGGCGAGTAAAGGAAAACTAAAATGCGTGACGTTCTTGGTGGCGTAACTCGGACGACTTCGGATCGGGTCACAGCCAGCATCACTACGGACAACGGCGCCGTGGATGGGACTTGGTCGGCGGAGTATCTTTGCATGGCGGATCTTGGGGTCCCGAGCTATGTGCCGATGATCATTAAGCCTGCGGGCGGCGCAGTCGTTACTGTGCAAGTCAAGGCTCCCGACGCCGAGGCGTGGGAGGACGTGGGCGATACTGCTGGGGCGGTGAACGGGACCACAGTTAATCCGGTCTCGACGGCTATGCTCTTCGGCGGCTGGCGGCTACGGGCCGGTGTCAAGACCGGATCGCTTAACGGCGGTAGCGCCACTGTCCGCTTGGGTGTAGCATAGCTGCACTTTATTTGAAGGCATAGGCCACAACCCATGGTGGCAAGCCAAGAGAAACTGCTGGCAGAAATTCACGCTATACTTGAGCGTGAAGGGCTTTGGCGTCATGACCCGCCAGACCCGCCAACAATGCGCGGCATTACCCTTCGGGTCTGGAATGAATACTGCTCTGCAAAGGAAAAGCCTGAACGATCTGGGGAAGCAAACCTTAAAAATATTACCGAACCAGACGCAATCGCTTTCTATCTCTGGTATTTCCCAGCGAAGGGTTTGGATCGACTTATTGAAGAATTCAAAATCCCGACTTGGCTTGTTCCCCATGTTATGGACTTACGTGTGCAACACAGCCTGAACGGGTGCAGAAAGATCCTACGCTTTGCAAAAGATAAGTCTTCACACTTTGGAGACCTGGACGCACAAAACGAAACGCATGCGATGATTGCGCTATCGCGAAATCGTTATTTGCATTGGCTCGCGGAATACAAACAGGCGCATCTACGAAGAGAATTCCGAGGGCTTAGCCTTCGCACACTAAAAGCTATCGGATGGTGGCCTATTCCGGAAACAGGCTGGGCGGCACTTGACGAAGGAAAGGACTAATAGTTATGAATCTTCCTGGCGGTACTTATTATGTTGTCAACTGGAAAACTTTTGTCACAGGGTCCCTGACTCTGCTCGCTTACGTGACGCTGAACGTCCTAGGTCCATGGTGGAATGGCCAGCCTATTGACCTGACACCGCTAACCAATACAGATGTGATCCTGCTTGTCTCGGCGCTGGGGCAGTTCCTTATGGGCCTCTCCGGCCGCGATGCTGACAAATCCAGTCAGGATAGCGGCGTCCGCCCTCCGGTGAAAGCCGAAGCTGTCGCAGACAGCACTGCCGACGCGGCAATTGACCAGGCGACGCGATAGTGCTCACACTTTTAGCCCGAGTCCTTATTGGGATTGGCGAAGCTGGGTTAAAGATCCTTGCCAAACGAGATTGGGCAAAACGGACGCGCTTTGAGAAGGACGAAATGAATGTCAAGGAATTGGATGCGCTGGAGCGCGTTGAGCTTTTGCACCGTAGCACTGGCCGCTTGCTCAACCAGTCAGGTTATTACGGAAGCAAACCCGCTGAACGGAAATCCCCGGCTCGTATCGAGCCGAGCAAGCGTTGACACCTGTCCATACAAAGCAGCTGTCTCTCGTGAGGGCTGCGTCGCTGAGCGAACAGATATCACAGGCTGGGTTGTTCTCCCCAAAAATCAACTCGACAAGATCGTGACGGAACGTGAACGCGCTCTTGCTGCCGTCGAGGAGGCTATTACCGCCATCAATCGGCGAACCCAGGATGAAGCCGTTCGTCGCGAATTGGCTAAGCAGTGCGCAAATGATCCGGTCTGTCGCGCAAAGGCAAAGCCGGCAGTGGACCAGATTCTTTCTAGCAAAGCCAAGTAAAGACAAGGGGTGGATCTTTTGATTTGGGCGAGGATAACGACGGATTTAACGACAATAGTCGCGGGCATCGTCTCAACAGTGTGGAAGAATTCCGCGCTAATCAATGGGACATAAACGTAGCAACAGCACTTGGAAAATTAGACAAATCGGTAGAAGCCCTTTCTGAAGCAGTAAAAGAGGGCAACCGTGCGCTTGAGAGGCATGTGGGAGAGCAAAAACTTGAGGGTGAAGTGCTCAAATCCCAAATGCAAAATGAGTTAAAGGATATCCGAGACAGGGTTTCCAAGCTCGAAGACATACAGAAACGAGAGGTCGCAGAACGCGAACAGTTAGGAAGGTGGGCAAGAGTGCTCCACATTCTATTTGGCGGCGTCGTCACCACGTTGCTTTATTGGCTTTTTTCTTGGTTTGAGTCAATTGCAACCATTGTGAAAGCCTCACGCCCACAAGCCCTAGCATTCTTTCTGCTGGGTGCGTGGGCATTATCTATGGGCGGGTGCCTATGACACGATGGACCAGCGGCTTACTGGCGATGCTTGCATCGTCTACGGCAATGGCGGCTCCATGGACTTCTGATCTGGAGGCGCCTCCAGTAATGCGCCCTGGTGCGCTCATCGTTGATAACGTCTGCCCCGAGGACGCTCGCTGGCCTACTGCCGCCCAGGCGGCCGGGCGCGATGTCAAGGTGACGCTGCCACGAGACAGGATCTGCCAGCCCCCGAAAGTCCGCGGCGGCCAGATTATCAGCATGCTCGGCGGAACGCCCGAGAACCCTGCAAAAAATGTCCATGTCGTCGGCGGTGAGATTGTCAACATCCATCCGCAGGGGCCGCTGACAGGTGTTCGTGGTCAGGCACTTTTACGGATTCACAATATTGCAGAAGGCTCAACTGTTCTGATTGAAGGCGTCAAATTTGACGCGCGCGCGACTTGCCAGGATATCATCAATTCTTTGGCGCTAAAGCCAAACGTTAAAATCGTTCTTCAGAATATTTATGCTGAGGGCGCGGGGACTTGCGGTTCCGGCGGCACGCATGGCGATGTTTTTCATGCACAGGGTTCCGGCGCGCAGCACGAACTAAAAATCCAGAACTTAACAGCAAAAGTCCTTGGTCAGGGTATCTTCGTGCCACCGAGGCCGCCGGGAAATCCGGCTGGGCATGGCGTCCATACGCTGACGCTCGACCACGTCCACCTGATCGCAGACGACCCGAAACGACAGCCGTCACCGCGACATGGCATCGGCTGGGGCCTGTTCTGGAACGAGGGGCTGGCCGGCAGCAAGCCGGCGCGGGCGACCTTCAAGGAAGTCTATCTCGACGGGCATTTCCCCTACGCATCGAAACCCTCCGCCAACGGGTTTCACAACGACTGCGCGATCTTGCCGGCCGGCGCGGCGACCGGAACATGGTGTAAGGGCAAGCCACGCAACGGCTCGCCCGTACGCCCCGATATGGTCGGGCGCAGCTACAACCGTGCTG
>ERZ761594.105-NODE-105-length-40250-cov-9.990123_pt1 | contig 40250 bp, 35 predicted proteins | sample MGYA00511036_ERZ761594 | MGnify/ENA primary metagenome ERZ761594 (study PRJEB28899, sample SAMN03785561) | bioreactor sludge metagenome | biome: EBPR Sludge; feature: EBPR Bioreactor; material: 0.22µm filtered reactor supernatant | place: Saint Lucia: Queensland... | reverse complement strand
AAAGACGCATTGCAAAATCTAACACTGCCTGACAGACGACAGAAACTTTCTTATATGAATGGATATCGTGTAATTGATGATTCATACAACATAAGTTTTACTACAGCCTTAGCAGCGGTTTCTGAACTAAAAAAGCTCGGAGACAAAGAGAAAAAGAAGACAATTGTTGTGACAGGTGGAATACCCGAACTCGGTCCAGACAATCTAGATGCCAACAAAAAATACGCAGATTACTTGGAGAAGCATGTTGATGAAGTTGTCCTTTTAAACACAATACTCTCTAAAGACATGATTCGGAGCCGGTTTCATAGAGCACAGACATTGAGTGAAGCGTGGAACATTATTTCTGACAAATACAGTCCTAAAAAATATATCCTTCTTATACAGCCAGAACTTAATGATCTGTACTATTAACGAAGTTTTTAATAATATCGGAGTCGTATTTTAAATTTTTCTCCTTGGCATTTTCAAATGTTCGAATAGCTTCAGTAATCGCTTCGGTTATTTGGTCTGTAAAACTCATTCCACTTGCTTCCCACAAATAAAAGGCCATTGAACCCGGGATCGGATTTATTTCGATTGGATAGAGTCGTTTTCCAACAAGCATAAAGTCGCATCGTAACATTCCCTCTGCCCTCACAGCTTCATACATCGTTTTTGCGAGCTCTTGGATTTCATCTTTCAAGCGTGGAGAGATTTTTGCTGGTAACTCTCGTGAGAGAGAAGCCATACCTCCGGTTTTCTTACCACCACCACGCTCATACTTATCAGCAAACGATAAAATCAGATCCTTTTTAATAGGTCGCTCTACTTCACTTACAAGGAGCTCCCCGTTGACGCGTTTTACTGCACAATTGTATTCAATAAAATCTTCCATGAGCTTTTCGATAACGATCTCAGAGTCGATCTGAGACGCAGCAAGAAGTGCTTTTGTTAACGCTCCTGAGGTCTTCGCAATGGTGACTCCAATACTTGAACCAAGATGTGATGGCTTCACAATTACGGGCAACTTTAATTCCTCCAGTACATGTGAAACGACATCTTTCGTTTGTAATCGCGCAGCATCGCTATCAACAGATACTCCAGGAATTGAAGGGATTTCATATGCGGTGAGCATTTCCTTTGTCGCTGCTTTGTTCATACTTAGTGCCGCCCCGAGTACCGTTGCTCCTGTGTGTGGGATCCCAAGCGACTCAAACATACCTTGCAGTTGGCCAGATTCACCAGTGCCTCCGTGGAATGCAAAATACGCACAATCAAGATACGTTTTCTTTCCGAAGAGCCCCACCGTTTCAAAATATCCACCTTTGTCATCTCGTCCGAATCGAATCTGGGTTCGTGCGGTTTTTAAGAAATCAGAACGGTCAGTAAGATTCCTTAACAAGGAAAATTCACCCGATGGGGCAACATAAAGGGCGTAGGGGATAAATTCACTTGTCTCAATATTCTCGATCACTTGCAGTCCAGTAATGACTGATACTTCATGTTCAGGTGAAATTCCTCCAAAGCAAATTGCGACGTGTTTCATGAGTGGTTATTGTACTACTGTTTTGGCGGAATGCCTAAATATCTCATAAGATCAGCTGCTGTTTGGAACCACAATGGAGCTGCGGTTTCTGATGCCCAGGGGGAAGTCTTTGGTTGCTTGAGCGTAATAAGCATTGCAAACCGAGGATCGTTCGCTGGGGCAAACCCAATAAAGCTTGCGTTCGTTTTTTCCTCATCGTACTTACCTTCAACTGCAATCTGGGCGGTTCCTGTTTTCCCTGCAAACGTATGCTCGTATCCTTTTGGTACTGCCCATTTGGCTTCACCTTGAGAAACCGCGTTTACCATAATAGACGTTATTTGATTACTTGCTTCCTCGCTAATGACACGTTTACCTTGCGGATATCGCTTCTCCTTTTTCCACGAACCCAGTTCCACTGCTTTTACCACATGTGGGGTTGTGGAAATGCCTTTGTTAGCAATAACTGAGATTGCTGAAAGCATTTGTATCGGGGTCACGGCAATTCCTTGACCGAAAGACGCAGTATGTCGTTCGACCTCTCCCCACTCCTCCTTTTTTCTCATTGGCGCATCGAACTCACCTTGCAAATCAATTCCTGTGTATGTCCCAAAACCAAACTTTGAAAGATACTCATAGAGACGTGGTGTCCCCAGTTTATTGCCAATGAACACCATCCCAACGTTATCTGAATGTTTTATTACATCAGCCATCGTTGTGTTTGCATAATATTGATTATTCCAAGTGCGAATCACATACGGACCTGTGTGGTATGGTCCGGAACAGATATCACACTCGGTAGCTGGGTTAATAAGCCCAGCATCAAAAGCAGATGCCATAACAATCGGTTTCATAATCGAACCGGGCTCAAAAGAGTCGGAGATAATTGGATTTCTAAATAAACTGTCATCACTCTCGAAATATTTCCCTGGATCATAGGATGGGAATGCCGCCATAGCTAATATCTCACCGGTTTTAGGATCCATTACGGTAATAGTCCCCGCGTCAGCCTCATATTTCGCGAGCCCGTCTCTCAGGTGTTTTTCCACGCTGAGTTGAATCCGCTTCTCAATACTCGTACGCAAGTCTACTCCTGAAAATGAACTGAGCTTCACATCATCCTCCGTCACAATTGGGGCACCTAATGCGTTTGCCTCCGTCTCGTATACTCCGCTTTTTCCAGAGAGCAATAGATCATAATTTCCTTCTAACCCAAAGTACCCGATGTCCTCACCATTATCTGCCTTCCCTACAAACCCCAAAATGTGTGCGCTCATGGAAGCTTCTGGATACATACGCGCTTCTGTTTGATCAAATCCAATGCCTTTTATTTTCAATGACTCAATGGCAGACTTTTGTTCGCGACTCATGTGATTTTTAAGAGGAAGCCATTGTGCTGAAGCGTTAGAAAGGATGGACTGTAATCGAGCGCTTTCACTGGAGATTGCAAGCATATCAGTACTATTTGGCACAAGGAGCGGTGTGACCCGGGTTATAATTTCTGGCTCTTTTGTTTCGCTCTCTGGTCTATATAAAAACATGTTCCAAGTCGGTGCTGAGGCTGTTAACACAGAACCATCAGACGCGAGAATACGACCTCGTTTTGCATTTAAGGTTTGTCTGTTTGTTTGTTGTGCAGCAGCAACATCCGAGAGTCGTGCGCCTTCGATAATTTGCCAATAGAAGAGTCGTATAATAAGTGCGACGACACCGATCATGAATGAACCTGCGAGAATTCTACTTCGATCTTGCATATTACTTTGAGGCCAATGCTCCTGCAGTGTCCTTTACGTACTTCACAGTACTCTTGCTAAATCCAAGAGCTGCGATTTTCTCAGACAAGTTCGTTAATGAAGTTTTGGTATGAAGTTCTTCTTGGACTTGTTCCGTATCAGTCGAAAGGGTTGAGATGTCTGACTTCACTGATTGAAGCACAGCCCCTGTTGCGGTTGTAAACACTGAGGTGATTACAATTCCAGTGATCAGGAGAACTGGAAGGATGACGAACTTTTTAGTAACTTTTGAATGATTATTCATATTAAATTTTTTCAATACTTCTTAATAATGCTGATCTGCTTTTTGCATTCAGCTCTATTTCTTTCTCGCTTGGGATAATAGGGCTTTTTTGCAATTGTCGTACTATTCCATCTCGTTCTAGTTTCTTGAACAAACGACTAACGATTTTATCTTCTAATGAATGAAAGGAAATGATTGCGAGTCTTCCTTTGCTCTTCAAAATGTTCACCGCTCCTACTATTCCTTTTTCTAATACAACGAATTCGGTATTAACGGCGATCCGTAGTGCCAGGAATGTCTCAGGACTCAGGCTTCCCGCGATATTTGATAGATCACCTACTGTTTGAAATGGCTTTGTTAATCGCCGTTCAACAACTCGTCTTACAATTGTCCGAGCCTTTTGATTCCCAATGATGGGTTCAAATAACTCTCTTAACTGCTCTTCAGACAATATGTTTAATAGAGTGCTCCCGGTAACTCCTTGCTCAGTCGAAAGCCGTAAATCAAGGGGTTGGTTTGGTCTTTTAAAGCTGAATCCCCGCTCAAGCGTGTCGTAATGATAGTTAGAAATTCCTAAATCAAGAACGACACCATCAACTGGAATTAATTGCTGGGCAGTTGCAATTAATTCCATTGACCCAAAATTCCCTCGGACAAGCGTAGGACAGTAAACGGATAGACGCTCCTCCGCGATTTTGAGCATAGTTTCGTCAGCTTCGATTCCCAAAACTAATCCTCCTTTTTTCAAAATGGCTTCAGAATGACCGCCAGCACCCAATGTGCCGTCGATGTATCGTCCACCTTCAATAACATTTAGTTCGTGAATCGTCTCTTCAAGTAAAACTGGAATGTGCGTGTAATTATTTTCCATCTGCCATCTGTTCTAATAGGGCAGCGGCATTCTCACCAATAAAGCTTTCCTTTGTTTCCCATTCTTTCTTATCCCAAACCTCAACTCGTGAACCCAATCCTAAAAAGACCACTTCCCCAGTAATCCCTGCATAATTTAATAAACTATCAGGAAGTACCACTCTTCCTTGAGCATCAGGTGAAACCTCATATGCTGATCCCATTACGAATCGCATCGTGTCTCGAACTGCTGCTGTTGGAACAGAATCAGTAACTGTTAACCGTTGTAAAAGTTCAGACCAATTGTCGGGTGAGAGAACTACCAGACATTTGTCGTACCATTTGGCCACAATACATGAGTCTCCCAGTTGAGACCGAAATTTCTTGGGAATTGCTAATCGCTTCCCCTGACTTAAGTTCGTTGAATAGTTTCCTAAGAGCATATTTCACCATTTGTCACCAATCTTCACCATTTTGACGTGTTTTCACGGACACGTCAAGGGGAAATCTTACGTATTTCTTACAGGCTTTGAGGTTATGAAAACTGCGCGCGCCTCAGGTATAACCCTGTATCGATAATGTAAGGAGGATACACTGTGGAGACACAACCACTGAGACTCATTCATCGTCCAATGGTATATTTGGTACATGTTTTGAATTAGCCTGGGCATATGAAGCTAGAACTCCGGTAATTCTATTAATGGAGCCGAACAATGTTCACAATCATTTGTTTGTTCGAGAAGCCGCTCCGTTTAAGCTGTGGAAGTCTACAGATATTGAAGAGGCGGTAAATCTCGCCGCACACATATTATTGCCATAGAGTAAATCGTGGCAAAAGCCGGGCTTATACCCCGGTCTTTTTATTGGAGAGATACGAAAATACCTAGATCTGGAGATACGCCGTTTTTAACTTCATTCCATTTTGATTCTCCCCATCGCATAATTGAGGATCCTTCAAGCGTTACTTTTCCAGGCAACTTGGTGGTTTCTGAAGAGAATACTCCATAAGGACCTTTGTTAATGGTTCCTTTCACCCCTTCTTGAACACCAAAAGTCATCATTGTAACGAAGTAGCCTTTTTTGATTGCCTTATCGAGTTTGTAAGTAAACATGCCATCACCTGAGGTTAATTCAGTATCAGGACCTTGGAAATGAAAATCGGTTGCAAGCTTTCCTAAGAGCTTCCCTTTATCATCTCTAAACTTAAGAGTGATCATTCCCTTACTCACGCCCTCATCGTATCGAAACTTTCCTGAAGATTCAGATCCTAACAACAAATCTCGGTCAATGGTTGTGATACCACTTAACTTAACAGTTCCTGGGACTCCTTGGTTTAAGCCTGCTTCAGTTGTGTATTCAAGAACATAATCAACGCTCGCTGCACCAGTTACTTTGTTAACCCCCATTACCGTTAACTTGAGCCAATGACCGTCTGTGCGTGGAGTTAAGCTAACAAATGGTCTTTGATCAAAAGGGATTTCTGGTGCTACTTCGTCTGCAATAGGAGTAGGTTCAGTAACTGATGAGCCTCCGCTATTGGTATAGGCAAACACACCAACCACCAAAACGACACCTAAGGCGAGGAGTATAAATGGAGTATACTTTTTCATTAGTCTATTCTTTCATTCGCTTGTTCCACTTGTCAAATTAAGCGGACTTCTCAACTCTATCGTTAATATACTGAGAAAGTTCTGAGATCGCGACCCGTTCCTGCTCTCCCGTATCGCGGTCCCGAACAGTAACCGTGTTATCAGTAAGCGTTTGGAAATCTACAACGACGCAAAACGGTGTTCCAATCTCATCTTGTGCAGCATATCGCTTTCCGATGTTGCCTCTCGCATCCCACACCAAGTGATATTTGGATTTCATAGAATTAAAGAGTTCCTTCGCCTTTGTGACAAGCTCTTCTTTGTTGGCTAAAAGTGGCGAGATACATGCCGTGTATGGAGCAAGCTTTGGGTCAAGCTTTAATACGACTCGCCCAGTTTCGGGATCCTCAGTATATGCATCAGCTAATACCATTAAGAATAATCTATTGACACCTACGGCAGGTTCAATAACATGCGGCACAAACTTTTTGTTTGTTTTTGGATCTAAATACTCTAAATTTGTTTTACTATGCTCAATGTGCTGTTTTAAATCGTAATCCGTTCTATATGCAACTCCCCACAGTTCTTTCCATCCGAACGGGAATTGGTAATCAAGATCATACGTATCTTTACTGTAGTGGCTTCGTTCTTTATCAGTATGCTGTCTCCATCGAACGTGTTCTTCGTTAATACCCAACACTTTGGTGACAAAGTTCCACATTCCATCTTTCCAGTTACTAAGGATGTCTTCCCAATTCGATTCATTAGGATTAAAGAAGTATTCAATTTCAGCCTGCTCAAATTCTAGGGTTCTAAAAATAAACTGCCCTGTGGTGATTTCGTTTCTAAAGCTTTTTCCAATTTGACCGATACCAAACGGCAATTGCACTCGAGTTGAATCAAGAACCTGTTTAAAATTTGTAAATATCCCTTGAGCTGTTTCCCCTCTTAAATATACTTTTGATTTACCATTGGCGACTGAACCAATTTCAGTTTCAAACAGAAGGTTAAATGCTTTTGGAGGTGTTAAATCATTTCCTTCCGGACTTTTCACTTTATTCTCTTGAATAAACTGCCCCATTTCTTCAATCGACATATCTTCAACAATAACTCCTGAGTCATCAGGCAAAAACGCCTCAATAATATGATCAGCACGATATCGTTTGTGGGTTTTCACATCCTCAACTAGGGGATCAGAAAACGAACCTACGTGCCCACTTGCTACCCATGTTTGCGGATGCAAGATAATTGAAGAATCGAGTCCAACCATGTCCTCTCGTTTGTGAATAAACTCACTCCACCAGAGGTTTCGAATATTTCTTAATAATTCTGATCCCATAGGACCGTAATCATAGGAGTTTGAAAGCCCTCCATAGATTTCTGAGGTTTGAAATACAAAACCGCGTCGCTTCGCAAGAGCAACTATTTTTTCCATCTTATCCATATTCGCTATTGTACTATGAATACTTTTGAAAAACGACCGTATACACCTTATAATGTTATGTCCGCAATTTAGGAGATCTGACATGGCTGAAGTTATTCAAGTTTTTGTTACAAGGCAACCAGCAAGTGGTCAGGACTTTGTTGATTCATGGTTCACTGGAGTCCTGAACAAACATACTGGAAGCGAATTAACAAATATGCTGGGACCCGAGTCGGGTGACAAGCATTCTTGGGGTCTTGATGAGATGGCAGCGCTTATTGAGAATGGATGGATCCCTGGCCCAGTAATACATGATCAGTATTCCCAAATCGGCACGGGGGAGCAATCCCTCTTATTCTACAGGTGCATCTTTTACAGGATGATGTAAGGTCGCACCAAGGGGGAGGATAACTACTGTTGTCCTTCCCCTAATTCTAATTCAATGCCTTTGATTTGCGGCATACTACCCCCAACTAACCCTTGCATACTTCCATACACGTTAACAGTTGCAAGCATAAGACGTTTTTGTTGCGCCTCTCGCGCTTTCCAAATGCGCTCAAACGCTGCTCGCTCTTTATCAACTTGATCATGCATCTCTTTATACACTTCAATCAAGGATTCGATTTGTTGCCTAAATTCATGCCCCATCACATAGTCGTAGAGCAAACTCGCCTTATCTGACTTTTGTGCTGAAACTGCTTTTTGCCGTGCAACGTCTAAAATATTTTTTCGAATGAGTTGAGCCAGAATTAACGCCAAGTCATACTTCACAACCCACACACCGTCATATAAACCCATCGAAGGATTCATGTCTTTCGGAAAAGCCATTGTCACAATAATAGGAACATCAGCTTTCTCGGCTCGTAAATCTTCTTTGAGTTTCGTAGCCCATTCATCGCTCCACGCTTTGGTCCGTTTACTCTCCCACAGAATTGTTCCACAAATGTTTCCTAACGGCGTTTTTACAACTTGCCTAATGTCAGCACCTCGAACCCCTTTTCCAACTGGTTCGATAAGATCCCCTGGAAAGCTTGCACGCAAGTTCTCTTCAAGGTCCAGCTCTAACACCTCACCTTGAAGTTGCTGGCTGCCCTGGCTTGCTTTGCGCCGTGCGTCGTCCAGTGCATCTCGCAGTTGTGAGATCACTTTTTCCTTTTCCATTTCTTTGAAGCGATATTCCTCGTCAGCCTGCTTTCGAATTTCTTGTGAAAGGTTTTTCTTTTGCTCGTCGATACGTCGAGCCATTTCAAGTTCCATACTTTTTTCGCGCTCCTCAAGGTTTCGCTTTTGTTCGCGCAGGTCCATTTCTGCTTTACGCATTTCATCCATTTTCTTGTCTTTCTCAGAAATGGTTTTTTTTAAGTCTTCTAACTCAATTGAAGCTTGCTCTGTTATTTCCTTTCGAACTCGTGCCTCTGTCTCAGCACGAACTGTTTCTTCAAGCTGGTGTTTAACTGCTTCAGAGAGTTCAACGTCTTTACCACAATGAGGACACAAGAAAGTATTCATCGGGCTATTGTATCATCCGTCCGATGCGTACGCTGCCCAAATCGCGCTCTAATACATCCTGTAAATGTTTCATTGGGTCCACCATTTCCTCGGAAGAAAACCCCGTATAGTCGAGTATCTTTCTAATGAATGTATTTTTAACCATGCGAAGTTTGGACTCCTTTTCAAGCGTCATCATTGCAGAAACGAGCAGTGCATATATTTCAGGTTGTGGAACGTGTTCTGGGGTAATTTTACGAGTCACTTCGCAAAAGAAGAATGCGAGGGAAAGCTTTTTTAAATCAAGCTGAATATTTTGGAACGAACGAATTAATTTCGCTTCAGTCACAAGACCTAAACCACCAGTATCAATATATTCAAACGACACCTGATTAAAAACTTGCAGCGCACCTCTTTTTTTACTTGCTATTTTTCGAGCACCTTTCCCAATGGCAGACAACCGTCCTTTTTCTTTCGTATAAAAGGTTATTAGATTGTCAGCTTCTCCTTGAGGGGTACTTCCAATTACAATTCCGTGAAGTAGTGAAGAACGTGATCTTCCACGCATTACAAGCGAATAGTCATTGCCTTGTCTTGCAAGAGCATAAACTCTTCAACCTGTCTATTTCCGGTTACGGTGTAGAGAGACTCAACACCAGGTTGCTTTTGAATTAACGTTTGCAATGTACCACCATAGGTTCCAGGAATTTTGTATGTTACTGTAATTTTCTTTGAACCTTCAGGTCTCAATTTAAAGCCTCCAGCAAAAACGGTCTTCCCAAGTTCTTCAAATGTTTCTCCAGGTGTCTCAAATCCATCAGCTTTAATTAAAGTACTTCCTTTTGGAACATAAATGCGAGTATATGTTGGGAGCACTGAATTTAACCATCCATCGTACTTCTGAGGGTTTTTATAGGTAATCTCAACGGTTTTCTCAACAGACCCATCACTATTTCTCTTAAATGTCTGTGCAACTTCATTCGTTGCATAAAGGTTAGACTTTCGTCCTCCGAGGTTCGCGTTATTAATATGGAGATAGTCACCCGTTGTTTCCTGAATGCGACCAGCTAAATTAAACGACTCCAGTGCAGCTTGAGCATCTGGATCAAACATGTACATTTGAACATCTTTTCCAATCACAGAATCCCATGCCGCTTGGAATAAGGCTGGAAGTTTCTCCTTTGGTTGTCCTAAGGTATTGGAGAGTACTGAATTCATAAGTACACCCAAAATATCTTTTCGATTCTTACCATAGTTAGCAGGTGCAAAGATAATTTTTCCAGGTTCATCCTGACTCCATACAACCGGTCCTTCCACGCTTGTATAGTCTTGGAGCACATAAATATACTCTGGACAGTTACAGCGTTTATCAGTTTGTGTTCCAAAATTACCAAATCCAGGAACTCCGACTCGTCCAATCACTTCGAGCAAATTTCCAAGGACCTTTGTATCAACCATGATAACTCCATCAAACCCAGTTAGGCCTGCCTTTTGCGCTTCAGGAAGGAACATTTCCATGCTGGTTCTAAAGTCTGGGGACCAATTCATGTCGCGCAAACGGAACTTGTTGTTGGCGACATAAATACCTGCTAAATATTCAGGGAATATGTCAGGTGCTTGAATAGAAGGCTTATATTTATCATCTAACATATAGATGTCATTCGAAGATACTGACCTAAACTTTCCTTTAGAAATTTCAATAATTGAATATGCACTTAAAAACCCACCGGTTGGACGCAACTCGCTGTCGTTTTGGAAGATAAGTAAATACTTACGTGGTTCATCAACTCCTAATAAATATGGAGCTTGTTCAACAAGAGGCTTACTTTGAGCAAGTACTGTTGTTCCTTGTTTGGCAAGATCAAGATACTGAGTAAGTTGTTCGCGTACTTTAATCCCTCTAAAGTTTTCTGGATATCGTGAAGGGTCAATTGTTTCAAGTTCCTTTTCTGCTAGAGCTGCTTTTTCAGAAATCTCACCAATCTTTGGAGTAACGCCTTTAATAGTATTAATTAAAAATTCGAGCCGATTATTGGCATTTTCAGCACCGCTTGTGGCTACTTTGCTCGCTGCACCTTTAAATCCAATGATATCAGCATATGGCTCTACTGTTTCAAGGAGTAACTTGGCTGCTTGGATACCGTAAAGACCCGCTTGAATACCATGCTCACCGTCCTGGTAATAGGCTCCCAAAATAGGCAGTGGTTTCATAAGAGCCATTCCTTTAAATTTTCCTTGGAAAGAGCCCAATGCACCTTCAAATGTTTGAAGCTCTGCCTTTACAACACTAATGTCATTTGTTGCGATGGATGCTTTCAGTGCTTGCCCCTTCTGAGCTAATATTTGAGACTCTTTGTATACAGCAAACGCAGGGATACCAAGCAACACCCCAAAAATCCCCGTTACAACGAGTAGTACAACTAAGACAATACCCGCAATACGAATTGCCTTTTTGTTTCGCTTCGTTCTGGGTTTAGCTGTTGAATGAGTTGCTTGTTTCATGGGTACATGCATGTCTTCAGGCGTAATCTTCGGTATGTCGTGCTCAAGGTTTGGTTCAAGCACTGATGCAGGTTTTATTTGTGGAATGTCATGGGCATTTTTTTCCATACGTATCTATTCTATATGACGAACCACTAGTTTACGAAATCCGGATCATCTTTTTCAAGCATACCAAATAATTCCTTCACGCGTGCAGTTTTTTCAAGTGAACTTACCAGTAAGCCAGTTGGAGTATCTATTACTGCAATATTTGATAATCCAATAACGGCAACCATTTTGCCTTTACTCCCGACAACGAGATTTCCAGAAGCATCAATAAATCGAGCTTTTCCTTCTCCTTCAACGAGATTTGCCTCTGCATCAGAGGCGAGTGATTCAAACATAAGCTGCCAAGTACCGACATCTTGCCAACCAGTATCTACGGCCATCGTAAGCCGTTCATTTGCAGGGATTTTTTCAAAGAGTCCATAATCAATTGAATTCTTTTCAATTTTTCCATATTCACTTTTCAATGTTGATTCAAACTGATCGGTACCCCAGGTCTGTGCAATTTTTTCAACGTGGGCGTAGCTTTCGCCTGCATATTCTTTGAAATAGCCAACCAGGCGATCAATTCGCCACGCACCATAACCGGTATGGATTAAGTATCCTTTTGATTTAAAGAGCCGCTTCGCAGTTTGCAGATTCGGTTTCTCTATAAACTTTTCAATTTCATACAGATTCACACCGTTATAGGTATTAATCTTATTTCCGAAGTGCAGCCATCCATCGTAGATATTTGGAAATGTTGGATATTCGTTCACTGAAACAGGGGTGCCTGTTTCATGTGCATAATCGCCTGCAACTTTCACATACTGTAAAAATTCCTTTTCTTTTTTGATCAAGTGATCAGACCAACTAAAGAAAATCACTTCTCCTGGGAAACGTTTCTCGCAGAGCGCGGTAACTAATGCAATTGCAGCAAGGTTATCGCGTCTCTCGGGCTCAATAATCACATTCTCTACAGGGATTTCTGGTGCCAGTTTATAAATAAAGTCAGCGTAAGTAGCTTCCGTTGAAATTAAAATATCTTCTGGCTTATATGCTTTTTCAAATCGATGAAGTGTGTGCTCAAAGAAGGATTTTCCGCCTATAATCGGAAAGAATTGCTTTGGATAACTTTTTCGGCTTGCTGGCCACATTCGAGTCCCGTAGCCACCACAGAAAATAACAATCTTCATAACGATGAAAGCATTGTAGCAAATTCATCTAGGAAACGCTTCTTTTCAAATTGTTTGGCGTGATTTTTCAATACTTTTGGGTTGAAATCTCTTTCATTGAAGCTCTGTATTGCCCTGGTTAAGCTGGTAATTGTTTGTTTATTAAACAAAAGTCCAGTTTTTTTATCTTTCACCGTATCTTGACTACCTCCTTTTTTGTAGGCAATTACGGGCGTCCCCGCGGCTTGTGCTTCGAGGGATACTAAACCAAAGTCCTCATGCTGAGGAAAGATGAGAGCTTTTGCACCTGCATACAATTTCGCAAGTTCTTGATCACTTACCGTGCCACGAAATTCAATATTACGGTTTGCAATGGATTTCAAATGACGCTCCTGTCTACCAGTTCCTACAATAATTAACTTTTCGCCGATTTGATTAAACGTCTTAACCGCAAGAGACACCTTTTTATATCCAACTAATCGTGAAACGAGCAGGAAGTACTCACCTTTTCTCTTTTTCGTATTTATAAACAGTTCAGTCTCGACAGGTGGGAATATCAAAGCGCTTTCCCGCCCGTAATATCTCTGTATTCGTTTTTTTACTTCTGTGGAAATTCCTATCATTTTGTCTGGCCGTCCACTGGCTGTCCGGTCCCAGTTACGCAAGTACGTGAGGGCTGGCTTTGTTATTGCCCGTTTTAAAGCAGAATCAAAATATGTTTTTCGTCCACTCCACAAATATCGGGTAGGAGTTAAGCAATAACACAAGTGCAGTGTGTCTGGTCCAGTGATCACCCCTTTTGCCGCTTCGCTCGTTACTGAAATAACTACGTCATACGTGGAAAAATTAAACGATTCAAAAGCCATTGGCATAAGAAGTGCAAAGTATTCATGGTTTCTTTTTGCCAATGGGATGTACTGCACAAAGGACGTTTTCACATTCTTAAATGAAGACGCCCAGGGCGCTCCTTTTTTGTCATATACGGAGGTAAACAAATCAGCATTTGGGAACAATTCGTGAAGGGATAACAAAACACGTTCTGCACCACCCCATTTATTAACCCGGTCATATACGATCGCTACCTTTTTTGCCTTTGTATGCATCTGTGCCTATAATAACACCGACCGATCGAAAAAGGAGCACAATATCGACGGAAGCCTGTTACACTTGTGACAGGCTTTTATATTGCTTTACTGTTTCTTTTGCCATTGCAGTCCATGAATAGCGCTTTGCAAATGAGGACGCTTTCCGGAGCGCACCAAATCGCTTCTCGTTTTTTTCATTGAGAACTCGTAAAAGTACTAAGCTCATACTTTCAACATCATGGGGATTAAAGTACAGCGCGTTATCTTCATATACTTCATGGAAAACCGGGATGTCAGATACGACAAGCCTGGTATTACTTTGCATTGCTTCAAGTCCAGGCAATCCAAAGCCCTCAGAGAAACTTGGATACACAAACGCTTTTGCATGTGCGTATAGCGATTGTAATTCATCGTCATCAACACCGCTTTTGAGGATGACCAGATGTTTAGTCTTCGTTTTTTCAATTTCCTTTTTCAATCGTTCAGTAAACACATCACGAGGGGTAACCAAAACCAGCTTCACTGATTGTTCTCTTTTAACATTTAAATATGAAATAGCTGACAACAACGTCTTTAGATTTTTATGCGGATATGCATTCCCGACATACAGGAAATACTCGTCAGAGATTCTGACGCTTGTCTTCGCATGGTTCTCTTGTAAGCTCACTCCCTCATAAATAACCGATATCCTATCGAGTACCTGTGGATACGTTTTCTCAAGCTCCGACTTCACAAATTTCGAGGGAACAATTATTTTTTGTGCACTCTTCACCGCGTGATCAAATACAGCTCTATAGCCTAAGCGCTTAATGAGAAATTTCCATAGCGGAAGTGTTGTTGCCTCTTTACCAATACCTGAGTGCATAAGTAAATCATGAATGGTTACAACATATGGACGGTTATACCAAAGAGGGACATTTAAATGTAGAAAATGTGTGAGGTCCGGATTAATTTTTTTTAAAACCATAGGAACCTCTCTCTGTTCAGCAACACTGTAGTGGCGTGCACGCACAAGTACCTTTGTAAAGTTAGGAGAGAGAGAAAGCGACTTGCACCACTTTTCGTTCAATAACAGTGTGTACTCATTTTTAGTGTCGATTTTTTGCAGTTCTGCAATAAGATTCATGGTATATCGACCAAGCCCTGCATTCTCAAGGCCGTAAAAGCGAGCGTCAATTGCAATTTTCATGATAAATAAAACTTCGCCGTCCTAATAAGCAACAAGACTTTAATGCCTGCTATTACCATGTAATTAACGAGGAGTGGATATTTCGTCCACATTCTCTTTCGATAGAAGATTTCCATAGCCTGTACCCCACCAGTAACTGACCGTCGGGATTTATTCTTCTTTTTCGACCCTTTTTTAATGTGGGTAATTGCAATTTGTGGATAATAGATTATTTTTAAATCCTGCTCTCTAATTTTCCAACATAAATCGATATCCTCCCCATCCAGAAAGTAGTCTTCATCAAACCATGAGACCTTATTTAATACTTTTTTTCGTGTTAAAAAGTAGGCTCCTTGCAAGCAATCAATTTCTGAAATTTCATCTTCATCTTTGTACCCATACCAATACCGTCCAACGATTGGAGACTTTGGGAATAGTCGATCAAGACCACTAAAATGAGTAATTGCAACCAATGGTGTGGGAAATGACCTTCTTGTATCAGGATCAAGTGAACCGTCAGGAAGAACAACTTTACACGTCAGAGCTCCGACATCCGGCCTGTTTTGCATATATGAGAGCGTTTCTGAAAGTACATGCCGTTGAAGGAGCGTATCTGGGTTAAGAAATAAAACATACTCGCCCTTTGCATACTTTCTCCCGACATTATTACCCTTAGAAAATCCAAGGTTCTCCTGGTTTTCAATGAGCGTGATCGGAAGATCTTTGTATTTCCGCAGGACCTCCAAAGTTCCATCTGTTGATCCGTTATCAGAAATAATAATCTCTAAAGAAACGTCTTTATATTCTTTAATTGAAGCGAGGCAGTTCAACAATAACTCCTTCGTGTTATAGCTCACAATAATAATAGAGACCAACGGCTTAATCATGAACAAGTTCTTTATAGATTTTATTGTGAATTCCCACTATTACAGACCAGTCAAAATACTTCTCCACAAACTTCTTCCCTGCTTCACCAACCTTTTTTGCTCTACTAGAGTTCTTAAGGAGGGCCTCAACTTCACGAGCCATCCCTTCACTGGATTGGCTTACAATTGCATGAGTTCCTTCATCGATTCCAAGTCCCGCAACTCCTGTTGATGTAGAAACAACTGGGAGACCTGACGCCATTGCCTCAAGAACTTTCAGTCTTGTTCCACCAGGCCCCTCAACAGGGACCACCATAATTGAAGCTGATTTTAACGCATCACGTACATCAGGAATCGATTCTGTGAATTCGACACGATCGAGTGTTTTTGCTTTTGTGTAAATCGACTCAGGAATATTTCGACCTACAATCCACAAATATGCATCCTTCACTTTGGTTACAATTTCTGGCCAAACTTCCTCAAGCAAAATATTTACAGCCTCTACATTTTGCAGCCAGTTAAAGTTAGCTGCTCCATAGAGAACTCGTGGAGGAGACTTTCGCTTCACCGGATACTTTTCAAAATATGCTGCGTCTACCCCATTTGGAATAACATCGACCTGAATATCTGGGATCAGCTTTCTCATTACTTCACGATCTTCATCGGATACAGCAACGAGCCTATTTGCCTTCTTCCAAAAATAGAGTTCCCAATATCGAAGCTTCAAAATATCGAGTAAATAAATTGGCTTTAAAAACCAAGGGACTTCATGATCGACATAATGCTTATAGACCATGTATTCAATCGTTTGTTCAACTAAAACCGATGGGACCTGCGGGATATTACTGGGAACGTGAGGCATAACGTAAAACGTCTCGGCATGAATGAGATCGTACTTTTCTTTCTTGAGCTCAGCTACAACTGCGCGACGTTCTTTGAGAGAGAAATTACGAATAACTAAGAGTGGGTAATAACTAAACGCTGTAAGCAAAATGTTTCTGACCGTCCACGGTGACTTGGGGCGGTTAAATACTCTGACTTTTTTGCAGTATTTTTGAAGCTCTGGAATAAATTTTTTCTCGCTTTCGTCTTTGATTAATGAAAAAAGCGTAATTTCGTGCTCTTTAGATAGTCCTTTAATAATGTTATACCAGCGGGTTTGGCCGCCAGACATTGAAGTATTAGGCAAAAACGGAACGAGCATTAAAATCTTCATAGTCGTTCATGTAAGTCAAGAATTATATATTGGTTGGTTTTCTCTACAGTCTTAAAGAGCTTCATAAAATTATTCGTGTCGGCATCATAATTTACAGAAACGAAATAGTCAGCGCCCAGAGTAATCATTTCATCGATGCTTCGATCGACGACAGGCCATCCAAACCGTTTTGTTTGATATAAAAAGGCAGTATCACCATTGTATGGTGCAATAACCCGAGAATCTTCGCTGGTTAACTTCTGAACTGCCTCGCCTGCTGCAATAATTTCACCGTGATTAACTTGGTAATTATCTCGAATCTGGTACCATCCAACAAGAATCATCATACACATTGAAAATGCGACAAAAACGGTAGTCGCAAATTTATGAAACGGCGCATGAGAAATAAACCAATCAACCCCAGCTGCAACACAGAGCGCAATTGCGGGCACAATCATCGTTTGATAATAATCATGCCGTACATTTGCCGTTGCTACTAAGCTGAGATAACAAAGCATCCCTAGCGCTGAGAAGAAAATAACTGGATATTTCTTAATTGAATAGAGAAAACCAACGCTCAATGGGACAACTCCCCACATACCAAGAATCATCTTTGCAATCCGTTCAGCAAAAATCCAATTCCAAAATGACGGTCTAAAGCGAATTCCATCTCCATTAAATGCCCAAGCGAAGAATGGGATCCCAATGAATCGTGTTTCATAATTCATCCAGCCTCGCCAGACGAAAAACGGAATCAGTACCCCGCTAAATGAGAGCAAGAGCACTTTTTGCTTCAGAATTCCGATGATGCCATACTCCCTCCAAGCCATATATACCAACGGGAACGCAAAGAACGCAAAAAAGGGCTTCATGAGAAGCGCGCATGCAAAGAATATAACTGTTGGGATCAAGTACTTCTTCTTAAATGTGTCAAAATACACAACACCAAAATAGAGGCCGAGCACTGCAAACATCACACCCATCGGTTCAGGGAGAATGACTCGTGTAAAAAAGATATTATAAGGAAGGAATGCGTACACAAATGCAGCGACCAATCCACCAAATCTCCCAATAACCCGCCATCCAAGTAGAAATAACACAAATGTAGTTACCACGGACGAAGCAATTGAAATTAGCCTCCCCCATTCATCAAAGCTATAACCTGCACCCACGTATTTATATCCTATTGCATGGGCAATATTGAAGAAAGGGAATTCTACAAACCTCCACCCTTCTAAATTGATGTAAGATGTCTGAATACTCGATACGTCAAAATAGCGTGGATATAAAATATCGATTCCGTCGCGAACATAGAGATAACTTACGGAAGCAGTGTCAGCCTGTCGCCATGAATGCCAATCCGCAACGGGGCTCGAAATCTTGTAGAGCCTCACGCCAATTGCTCCCAACAAAATAACTCCTATAAATATATAAAACAATGACTGTGGAAATCGATTTTTCATGATGTACGTGCGTGTGCCAATGTTATCCCTAAAAAGAGCCAAAACATAATGGCAAATTTAGATGCCTCCAAAATATCAATAAATACCATATTTAAAAAGACGCCTGGCAAAAGTGCCAGCGCCGAAGCAACGAGTAATTTCTGGGTATTAAATGTTTTGTTTCTCCAAAATCGCTTCACCAATTCCGTGATAATCAACACGAAACACAGTAAAAATGAGAGTGATCCAATAATGCCCACTTCTCCTAGACTGCGCAAATACTCGTTATCTGTTGCTAATGTGATTGATGAATATCCTGTTCCGAGTAAAGAGTTTTTTGTTAACGCTCTGATTGCACGCGGCCATTCAACTGCAAGACGAATATTTGTCGAGCGATCTTCAACCGGAGGGATCGGAGTCGGCTCCGGAGTAGGGGTCATAATGGTTGAGACATCTGCTGCACTTACTTTGTCGATCAGTACGTCAAAGATATTCATATATCTGCCAATTAAGCTGCTTGAGCTAGCGGCAACAAGAAATACCACAATGGCAAATACAGGGATTAGATACATGCGCCTCACCAAAAGCAGTGCAAGGGAGGCTACCCCGACATATGAAACAATTGAAATACGTGAGGCCGCGTTCGCAACAAGCCACATACCAAGCAGGATAATTACAGACAATAATCCACTAATAAGCAGTCCTCGTCTGCCTTTTTCAAAGATGGACGGATGTGTCGCAAACACTAATAACAATGGTGTTATTAAAATTAGAACTGATGCCATGTCATAATGCCCAGCAAACGTCGATACCAAATGTCCTCCTGGCATATAAAAGAGTGCAATTCCCTTGGAGTACTCTTCGTTTTGTGTAGTAATAATAGGCCAGTTAAAGTATTTTTGACCTACTCCATAACCAAAAGCGTAGACAACAACCGCGGCGAAACAAGCTACAAAGAAAAGGAGTTCTTTCTTGGTTACTTTCAAATCAAGACAGAGAAGAAAAATCACCATATACTCAATTCTTCGGGCCCAACTTAATAATGCGATCAGTGGGTCAACGGTTTGAGTCAAAAAGATTGCTGAAATCGTTGAAAGGAGTCCAATTGCCCAAAAAAGGAGAAATGCACGCCAAATATTATTTGTTTTAAGAATCGTTGGAATTTTTCTGATATGTGCGAGAAACCAAACGAGGCAAATCACAAAAATAACAAAATCTTCAAGTCTAATAGATACATAAATCCCTGGGATATCAAAAAAAGGGAACTTTGGATAGAGAGGAATCGCTAAAATAAGCGTCCCAATCAAATACTTACCTGTCTTATTCCAAACGGTTTCAAATAGATTTAAAAGCTTTTGCATAAATTGCTCTTTGAGCTGATTTCCCTAGTATACCGAATACCAATACTCGAAGTCCTGCTCCAAACTTCAACATAACTCGACAGTATTGCGTGAACGATGACAAATGCTTCCGATAAAACAGCATAATATTTTTGTATTCTGAAAGAATTGCAAACTCGTTTGTGCTGCTTGCACGCCCTAAGTGAGTAATCGCACTGTTGTGTAGGTACTGAACTCGATAGCCCTTCTCTCGTGCGCGGTAACAAAAATCCATCTCCTCTACGTACATGAAGTAGTCTTCATCCAAATAACCAACAGTTTTCAATAATTTGTGTGGAAACATAAAAAATGCACCGGTTACCCAATCGAGAGGCATGTCCCGAGTATAGTAACTCGCCGGCGGGTGAAACGGTTTGCAGATACTATTAATAAGTGGGACATCATCAAGAAAGGTCATCCATAAAAAGAGCCGCGCTGGGTTTGGGAAGTACCCTCCAGTTGGTTGCATTGAACCATCGGCGTTTTTCAGAGAACAACTTACAATCCCTGCTTCCTCGTTTTTTTTGAGATACGAGATGCACGCAGACACTGAATCTTCGGTTAAAACCGTATCTGAGTTTAAAAGCAATAAATAGGCCCCGCGAGCTTTTTTTAAACCCAAATTATTTCCTTTCGCAAAACCGGTGTTCTCCTTTGATTCAATTAATCGTACTGCGCTGTTTTTTAAGGACTTAACAAACGCAACACTTCCATCAGTTGATGCATTGTCTACAACAATGATTTCAAAAGATACGCGAATCTGCTGCGTAATTGATTCAATACAATTTTTCAGTAAATCCTTCGTGTTGTAGTTAACTATGACAATAGAGACTGTAGGGCTTTTTTCCATTCCAAATAGAGGAGGTAAATGGCCAGCAATATAAGACCTGAAATTGCAAGTCTCACAAATACATTGCTTGGCACGTACTTAATAGTGATTTTTTGGTGAAACGGTTTTCCATCAATGACGATGTTATCCTGTGCTTTTTGTGCAATAAACCCATTAATGAAGAGTGAACCTCGCAGTGGGTGAGCTAATTCTTCAAGATACCAGCTGCGGGTCTGATCACGAATAATGGTCCCCGCCTCCTCTGGTGGATAGTTCAAACGAATGACCGGAAGATAATCGAGCTGTCCGCGATAATGCGCAATTACTTGCTCTCGCGTGTACTGTGTGAAGTATCCGCGTCTAAGCGGAGTTTCTGTGTCTGCTGGCTCATATGATTGCAGCGCATCAGGTGGCGGCCCTGGGAATGGATAATTGGGAATTGTAAAATAGCGAAAATACAGTGCTAAAAATGGAATACCGAAGGCAAGCTTTAGGATTGTGGATTTTCTCATTGAAATAATCGTGCGCGTCCCAATCGATATGACAGCTTTTTCAATTTGCGCTCACCAATCACTTTGGCAGGAACGCCTCCGACCATAGTAAATGCCGGAACATCCTTTGTAACCACAGCACCTGCAGCAACGACTGCACCTTTAGAGATAGTAACTCCTGGCAAGATAATCGCTCGCGGTCCGATAAAGACATAATCTTCGATGGTGACCGCACCATTTACAGCATGAAAGTCTTGGGCGCTTAAATCGTGCTCAGAGTTATAAATCATAACTTCTGAAGCAATATCAACATGGCTTCCAATGGTTAGTTTTTCACGACCGTCCAAAAAGATTCGATCGCCGAGCATAGAATCTTCACCAACGGTAACACCCTTAGGATCGAAGAACTTTGCACCCATGTGAATTACGCTTCCTGAACCAATTGTAACGCCAGCACTTTGTAAGACTGCTTTACGTATTGTCCAAATAGGAACATGAAGGGTAACTAGGTGAATGACAAATAAGGAGAAGTCTAAATAGTAGTTATAAAACCGGTTTAAAATTTTCGATGCTGCATTTCCAAGTGTTAATTTCTTGCCGTGTTTATCCTGAAAAGAAATTCCACTCCCAGTAATTTCTAAGTTCTGTAAAACCAACATGAGCTTATTGTACCAAAATCGTGGAGCTTACACAGGATCATTTCCTTACAATAAAGAGAGTAGTACTTTTATTGTTTCTCGCGCAGTGTTGTCCCAGTTAAAGCGCTTTGCTTCATGGAGGCCCATTTTGACCCTCTCCTTATATTCACCGCTTGATGCAGTAAGTATCTTCTCAATTCCTTGTGCGATCGAGCGATCATCATCAGGATTAACGACAATGCCGGCCTTCCCTGCAACTTCAGGGAGACTTCCTCGATCCGAAATAACAACCGGCACACCACATGCCATAGCAGAGACAACATCTAACCCGAATCCTTCCCAGAACGATGGCAGAACGAACGCAGTAGCTCCTGCAATAAGCGGGGGTTTTTCGTTTTCACGAACAAAATCGGTGAAGACTACACGCTCCTCCAGTGAAAGCTTTTCCGTGAGAGAAAAGATTTGTTCAAAGAGCCAACCTTTCTTTCCTGCAATGACAAGGGTCACCTTAGGATAATCCTTTTCAATACGTGCCCATGCTCGAAGTAGCCCTTCTACATTCTTACTCGGCTTTAAGGTACTCATGAACAAAAGATATTGTTGACCTATAGAGTAAGTGCGTTTTACCGTTTCAATTGCGGTTGGGTTTATGTGTGTGTTATAGATGGTATGATCATAGCCAAGAAGGGTGGTTGTCAGTTTTTCACGACTTCCGGGGTAATGTTTTATAATGTCTTTTCTCGTTGCCTCAGAGATCGACAAAACCTTTCGGGCATTTTTTATAGACCAAGCACTCCAGAGCTTTAACTGCCAGAAATCATATTTTTTAAATTGGCTCGAAAACTCCAAGTAACCAAGGTCCATTATTGAACATACTCGACTCATCGGCGCAACCGGAGGGATGTAGTGACTCGGAGACCAAAAAACGCGCGGACGAGTAGAGCTCATGAAAAGATGAGGGGTCAATGTCCGGAGGATCCATTGGCCACCTCCGTGTAAGACCTTGTATGAAAAGTGCTGAGTCTCTGGAGGCATATGGTTCAGCGGTTTTGAGCGCAAGTAAACAACCACCCGAGCGCGTGTGCTCCAGTCATCCTCTAGTTTCGCGATACTATTGAGCACTTCGTATGCGTAGGTATTCACCCCAACACGGTTTTCAACATTGGCTTCATTACCATCTATTCCGATAATTGGTTTCACGGTGTTTTTCATACGGTTTTCTTATAGATCGAGTGATTCATAAAGCGCTAACGTTTTTTCTGCAGCAGTCCGCCAACTAAACATCCTTACACGCTTTTCACCTTTTTTAATAAGCGTTGTTCTTGTCTTAATTGCACGCTTCACGCCAGATACCAGAGATGCTTCGTCGTAAGGGTTTACGAGAACTGCTGCATCCCCTGCAATTTCTTGCATGCTGCCAAGATTACTCGTCACGACAGGACAAGCTAACGCAAATGCTTCTAGAATGGGCAGCCCAAAACCTTCATATAGCGACGGATACAAGAAAACCACTGCATGACGATAGAGATTTGCAAGTTCGGTGTTGGAGACAAATCCGGTATATGTCACCTCACTACTGACATGCATGTTGTTTTGTGATTCTCCAACAACTACTAAGTGTATGCCCAACTTCCGGCACGCCCCTATCGAACGTTCAAGATTTTTCCGCTCATTTGTACCCACACACAAGGCATACTGTTTAGGCAGTGAAAATCGTTTAAAAACATCAAGCTGTGGAGCGTTGATAAGTGCTGGATGTGGGGCTTCGTAAATAGTGTGAATGTGCGTTGAAAGGAATCCCTGTTTTAAGAGCTCGTTTTCAATTGTTAAGCTTGGCACTATTACATGGTTTTGTGATTCTTTAAGTAAATGGAGTTTTCTTAAAAACACCCGTTTGACTCGAGGATGTGCAGTCTCAGGGTACAAAAGAGGAGAGAGATCATGCACGGTAGATATTTTTGGACACCGAGCCCGTGGTTCGGTCCAGTCTGAGGTATGAAAGAGTGACACATTCCCCACAAAGAACTCGATAGGGATTACTTGAATGTAATTCCACAGAACATCTGCAACACGAGGTGGTATGGGTGCTGTGACCAGAGTGAAATTCCCACTCAGGGTTTTTACATATGCATCCAGATCCCGTGACCTACGGAGCACTCCTGCAAATAAGGTGAAATGATGTTCGCTTTTTAAAAGAAGCAGTTCTCGAACGAGCTCTTTTGTATAAACGGAAACGCCAGTCCCATAGACTACCTGTGAAATGTCTATACCTATATTCATCGGGGAATCATAATTTCAGTTTGACCAACAATTTCGTCTACTTTGTAATATCGCTCAATATAGCGACTGATTTCAGGCATATAAGTAACTAGATTATACCCATCTGTGGTTGCATTCATATCCCTCAGTACAACTTTCGGCTTATCCATCATGAGCCCAGCTAATATTCGTTTTTCAGAAACTTTCATAAACCAAGGGAAATGAAAGACAAAGACGTTTCCTGCAGGGTGTGTTTCTGTCATGGCGTATACATGTGGGTATGTGGCAAACGCAAAAACGGCGTCACCTTTAGATACTCGCTCAGACACTTCATTAAAGACTACATAATCCTGTTGATCGAAAAACTTGACTGAAGGTCCCCAATATCGAGTAAAGAACCGTGCCCCAAAAATAACACTCCCAACCACATATGCCATTAATAATCCAAGCATAAACCGTTTACTCTTAATTTCTATAGTTGCCGTTAAAACAAGAGCAAATGGGACTAATGGTTGGAGGTGAATAAAATCAAAGCGCGCATACGCGAAGGCAAATGAACCGAGGAAAAATGTGCCTATTAATAACCGCGATAATGCGACATTTTTTGATTTTAGCTGGACGAGAAGACTTCCCAATGCAACGGAACAAAACGCAAGAAGCGTTAGAGCCTCTCGGGGAGTTGCAAACTTACGACCCATTTCACGGAATACGCTTACGTTAAATATAACGGTCCAATACCAAAAATCTAAAATAATTCCCCGTGCCAAAACAAAAACACCGAGAACAACTAATGGAATACCGATGCCTACACCGATCCACTGCAAGAGACTCCATCTAACTTTCTTGATCCATAAGATGAGTCCTAATAACAAAATGAGCGGTAAGACCACCTGTTTCATCACGAGCGCTATCCCCAACAAGATACCGCTTCCGACCAGCTGTCTTCGAGATGTTGATTCGATGCCTTTAATAAGGAAGTAACATCCAAATAAGAGTATGGGGGTAATAAACGTTTCAATCCACACGGTATATCCTTCAAAATATGATTGCCATATCACATATAAGAGCGATACCGTAAGTATCTTTAACTTATTTTTTGTGAGCATTCGAGTCAGAAGCAGAATTCCAACGTGACTGAGGAGCACACATCCTATTTGTAATAACCGGAAGGATGCTGGCGTTGTGAATCCGAGTGTTGCAAGGTTTAGTGGGAAGAACATAAGTCCTGGGAAGTGTTGGTCTAAAATCTCTTTATACGGAACCAGTCCAATTTTTGTGAGATATGGATAGACAAACAGTTCAGGGTATGGGAAGAAATGTATGCTCAGAAGCAAAAACACATGCAGAGCAATGATGCTCGATAATATAATGCCAAAATGGCGATTCGTAATTATGGTCTTTCCCATATAGTTATAATACCTACTCCTTGAAAATCTCCAACCTCCTTTTTTACCAGGTATCCATTTTCAACTAAGACACTCCGAACGATGTTATCAGGGTCTGTTAAATCTTGTAAGTAACTAAAGTAATAAATGGTTTTATGCTTTTCGATTTTTGACAAAAGCACGCCTTTTTCAGATTCGCCTTGGGATTTTATTTCAGAAAGACCTCCAACGCCGGGTACAATACCGTTCGTATACCAGCGGTAAGGAGCAAAACTGTCCGGAAACTCAAAAAGAGAGATCGCCCCCGATGGCGCCGTAGATTCGACAAACGATACTGCTTCACGCCACTGTTCTCGCTGTTGGTGCGGTTGCGTTGCATACACATACAGCCCTACAGTCGAGCAGACGAGTACAGAGATTGTTATCGCAAATGATGTTGCCTGATTTTTTATCTGTGAAATGCCATGTGCAATGAGAATGAAGAATGCAGGTACCACAAACGAAAGTCTAAAATATATGAATGCGGGAAAGAGAAATGATACGAGGAAACACACTGATGGTGGAACGAGGAGCCACAGCCATACGAAGGTTATAAATGATGACCGTTTTGAGATAAAACTCCGTATGAGTGCGTATATTACAGGAATGGAAAAGAGCAAGATCAATGCGAAATACACAGATTGTGGACGAATTGAAATTCTGCCTAAGAGGAATTTATTCCATACAAGAATCAGTTGCTTTAGTGTTGCACCACCTGCTAAACCTTTCCACTCAGGAAGAAATGATAGCACTGTTGCTCCACCAGATATTTGAACTTGTAGTATAGGGAGCCATGCTATTCCGAGGACAACTAATGGTACAAATGACAATCCAAACGATCTCCACCAAACGGTACGAGCTCTCTTCAGAAGCGCATACAGTGGAAAAACAGGCAGTAAGAATACTGGAACATAATCAGTAAACAGCAATGCACATACACTTAGACTGAATAGATACCATGAATATCGGTTGCGTTTGTCTTCAAATGTATCCAAAAAGAAAAACACTGCACTAAGCGTTAGAAACACCGTTGGCATATACATACGAACTTCTTGAGAGTAATAGATCAGAAATGGTGAGGCAGCGGTGAAGAGCGCAGCCAAAACGGCAGCTCCTGGTACATATTTTTTTGTAAGCTTATATACCATCACAACTGAAAGTGAGCCGAGGATCACAGTCGGAAGTCTAAGGGCGATATCAGAAAATCCAAAGACACTCGCCCATGCTTTTAACAGTAAATAATAGAGCGGTGGATGATTGTCATTCCGGAGAAAGACCGTGACTATGTCTATAAATGAATATTGCTTCGCAGCAATTGCGCCAATAGCCTCATCGAGCCAAAGCCCTTGGTTGATTGCAACCAACCGCAAGACAAACGCCAACACAAAAAAGTACAGCATTTTATTTGAGTCCTTTCTCCCACACTTTAGCCCAGGTAACGAATCTGTAAAAAGCCATGAGGAGCGATAATACTAGTCCATGATATCCATCAAGGAATCCTTTCTTTATAATGAACCGTCCAATAAACGAACGAGCGGAATAAAAGAACATAGGGATCAGCCCTCCTTTGTTGCCTGCTTTATATAACCGGCTTGCTTCTTCATCAGTATATTGGTTTAGCATTTCGATAAACTCTCTTACCGATTTGTGTGAATAGTGCAGTTTTCCATGCATGAGGATTCCAACACTCCCTGTTGTCACATACTCTTCATGGATCGTACCAACCCACTTCCCTTTTTCTTTGTTATACAGCCAGACATGTGCATCCGGACTCCATCTCGTGTGTTTGATCTCTTTCCCAAAGATGATATTTCTTCGTGGAATTAAAAAGGCGTCTTCGATCGGTTCTTTTAATCGGGTAACGATTTCATTTTGCAGATCTTTTGGGATTTCTTCATCAGCATCCATAGAAAGCACCCACTGGTATTTTGTGTGTTTGGTAGCTCGATTACGTTGTGAAGCAAAGTCATCAAGTGCATGGCTGATAATGCGACAGCCAGACTGTCTGGCAATGGCGAGCGTTTTGTCTATACTTCCCGAATCGACGATCACGATGTCATCGCTTATTTTTTTTACGGAATCAATCGCGCGTTGTATGTTTTTTTCTTCGTTATAGGTGAGGATAATGATTGATACCATCGCATTATTTTATAAGTGACTGAAATAGTGTACTGTATTGAGCTGATACCCGTTCCCATCGATATTTCTCTGCCTGAATTCTTGGCGTTCGACCCCAATCTTTCGATAGTGCCTTTTTCAGTGCGCGTGCATATTCACCAGAGTTATTTGGATCAACATAGATTCCAGCATCCCCTATTATCTCGCGCTTAATCGGATCATCCGTTGTAACGATCGGAAGGTTACACGCCATTGCTTCCAAGTACACAATTCCAAAAGCCTCACGAGACCACGTTGATAATGTAAAGACATCTGCAGCATGAAAGTATTTTGCAATTTCTACATGCGGGACTTTCTTTAACAAAAACCGTTCGCCCAGTAGCTCATGTCCAAGTTCAGACAGTGAAGTTACTAGTGGGCCATCGCCAAGCATTAATAGTGAAGTATTCTGCATTTGTGCAACTGCCTCAATGGTCAGAGCTGGCCGTTTCCCGGCTTGCAGAGAACCGACTGAAAGAACGATTGGCTTCTTCAATTCTAGAGAGACTTTTTGCCCTCCTTTCGTAAATTTTTCAAGCCATATACCGTTTGGGATCATCTCAATTCGTATGAGTGGATTAATTCTTCGCGCCCACTGTTTTGCAAATGTGCTTAAAGCGACGAAACAATCGGGGCACCACAATACATTCCAGGCATCGTCATAACCGATGCCAGCATGCCCAACTATGATCATTTTCTTTCGAAAGAAAAACGTATATATGCGAATTAAGGCAACCTGCCACCCGCCATTAGTCGGAATAATAATGTCGAAGTTGTCTTTCCTGAGTGTACTTAAAATTTGCCAGGTAAAGCCAAAGATTGCACGGCTCCAATGGTCGAGAAATAATTTTCGAATAACCCCAGCGCTTTCTGGAATACTACGGTCTATTTCCCGCTTCTCATGGAAAATAGTGACCTCGCATTCATCTTGTAAGGCTTCTTTTAAAGAAAGTGCCCATACTTCAACTCCACGTTCAACGTGTGTCGAGTAGTAGGATAAAATTGCAACTTTCATTGACGCAGTATATCAAGATCAATCATTGAAGCGGTATTTAACCAATGTCCACAATGCACTGAATCCGTCTTTCCAACTAATTTTTTTGCCATCATCATACCCTCGAGGTGAAACCGTGATTGGTATTTCCACTATAGAAATCTTTTTCTTCAATAGTTTTGCAGTAATTTCTGGTTCAAACTCAAAGCGATTTGAGGCAATCGTTACGCCGTGAAGTGCCTGTCTCGTAAAGACTTTGTAACATGTTTCCATATCAGACAAATTGCTGTGATACAAAATGTTTGTCATGAACGTGAGAAATTTATTTCCCAAATAGTGAGTAAAAAGTGGCGTTCTATGCTTTCCCACTAAATGAAGGGGGTATGTTTTTAATCGCGTGCCATATACAACGTGAGCCTTTCGTTTCAATATGGGTTCAAGAAGTGCAAGGTATTGCACGGGATCGTATTCTAAATCAGCATCTTGGATCATGAGTACATTGCCAGTAGCCGCTGACAACCCGGTTCGTATCGCAGCTCCTTTTCCTCTATTTTTAGGCTGTCTTAACACAACCATATCGAGCTTTGCGTGTTTCTTTTGAAATGAAGTTGCTATTTTCCAGGATTTGTCTCTTGATCCATCATCTACAACAACAATCTCTAGCTTCACATTTTTAGGGAGTGGTGCTGCAACAACTTTCTTTAGAAGTTGCAGAATAGTTCGCTCTTCATTATAGACGGGGATAATAACTGATAATTTCATTTGGATGCTACAACAATAACTGACAATCCAAATGGCGGGCGTATAAATTTCTCAAAGAACAATGGAATGCGTCCAATCATGGTAAAGATTCTGAGTTGATTGCTTGGCATAATTTTACGACGAAAAATCCGAGAATTGACAAACCACCCAATACCGCCGAATGCATTAAAGTAATACGTATGCTGAACAGTTAATCCAGCTTTAGTGAACTGATCGCCTAGTTTTTTTACTGTGTATCGTCTTTCATGTCCCAATCCTTGATCAAGTGAGCCAAAAAATAATTGGTGTGCAGGGGTGAGCAGAAAAACACTTCCACCTTTTTTTAATAAGTTGGAAATGTTTTTTAAAGTTGTATCTTCATTCTTTATGTGTTCTAAGACGTTTAAGCAAATGATTGAGTCGAATTTCTTTTTGGAATAAAAAAAATACTTTCCCGCCTCTATATCTCCAAACCCAACATGTGCGCTTTTACCAAGTGCCTTTTTTGTTTTAGAAATATAATATTTTTCAATATCAATTGCCCATACATCACCTCGTTTCGTGAGTTTTTTTGTGAATGACCCGATACCACACCCGATTTCTAAAATATCACCATGCATAAACGGTTTCGCTCGTCGAAAAATCTCGTCGTTATAAAAGCGAGCGGTATCCATACGCTTTAATGTTTCTGCCCCAATATGGTCCATAGAGTATTTTACTAATTTTCAAATCCAGCAGCTATCATCTAACTACAGAGTATATCGACTTTGCAGCTTTTCGAACGGCGCTTTTCAATAAATATCCTTTGCCTCTTACATAAAACGGGTAGGAAACAAATGAAGGCCGTTCTTTGAACAATGCTTCAGGGTAGTAGTAATCAAGTGGAAAGGCATGTCCCACTTCGCTTTTCATTTTCTTAGAACCGACATCGCTTCGTGATAAATGGGTCATATGAAGAAAGGCTGTATTTACTAAATGCATTCTTCTTTCCGAGGACAGATCCTGAATAAGCGTTTGCTCGGAGAAAAACCCTTCACGTCCGTATTCTCGATCCACATGCAATCCTGGCAAGTGTTTACTAAATGCACGTATGGTAAGAGCACCTTTTTTGCCATCAATAATATAGTTCTGTTTCTTCTCGTCTTGGAAATGAAATAAGTCCCCAATGCAATTTGTGAAATAAGACACGATCGAATCAAGGCTATTGCCATTGTCGTGTATTTGTTTTGTCAGTTCGGCAATGGAACTCTCCCACCACACTTCATCTCCGTCTAGTATGAAGATCCAATCACCTGACGATTTTTCTAGCATTTCCTGTCGAACAGCAGGGTACTCTTCCTTCGTTAATTTAGGTAAATGTTTTACAATAATTTTGTCAGGAAATTTTGTGACTAACTCTGAAATAACTCGCCTTGTGTAATCAACAGATCCCGCGTTATAAATGAGCACTTCATCTACATACGCGATAACACTGGTGACTGCAAACCACAAAAAGTTTTCTTCATTCTCAACTAAGACATTTGCACTAATTTTCATATTACTTTTTTATAAAAATAGCAGGTACCACAATTCCGGTCTTTGCAATCATATATTTAGCGAGAGTAAGGAGTGTCATGAGTCCATATTTTACTGAGCGCATAAAGCTGATCGAAGATGCGTCAGGGAAATACCTCACGGGTACGGGGATTTCTCCAATACGCAAACCTGAATAGACTGCGGATACTAACAATTCCTGATCAAAAACAAAATCATCAGAAAATCGGTGGAACGGTAATACCTTTAATGTTTCTTTTGTGTATGCGCGAAGACCTGTGTGGTATTCAGACAAGTTCCGACCGAGTACTGTGTTTTCAAATATAGTGAGAAAGCGGTTTCCAGCATATTTCCACCAGGGCATTCCTCCACTTAATACCTCTTCACGAGTTCTGATCCGGGAGCCGAGCATAATATCTTCGCGCCCTTGTAATAACGGTCTAATTAATTCTTCTGTTAATGTTGCATCGTACTGATAGTCTGGATGGATCATTACTACAATATCTGCCTTTTCAGACACCGCAACGGTGTAGCAGGTTTTTTGATTACCGCCGTATCCTCTGTTTTGCGGATGGCTAATGGTTTTAATTCCTAATCGTTTTGCTTTGCGGACTGTCGAGTCATGACTCCCGTCATCAACAAGCAATATTGATTTCTTATACTTTTTGGGGATGTCAGAATAGGTCTTTTGTAGCGTCTTTGCGGCGTTATATGCCGGCATTACAATAATTACTTTCTTTTGCATAAAACAACTAATGTGATAAGTATGATACCAATACCGCTAGCGATCGACCCAATAGCAACTGAGGTCTGTGGCTCATATTGTAGAGTATACCTCCCATCAGCAGGTATATAAAATGCATTTAGAAATGTGAAAAGGGGATAGCTTTGCGAATTTTCGTCGTTTTGAATTTTCCAGTGGGGACTATATGTATTAGAAAAACCGATAAAAGCACCACCAGATGTACCACTCACCTCTATTTCTTTACTTGTTGGCGTAGAGGCAAGGATGGACAACGTAGTCGGTGTTCCAGTTTGAAACAGCGCGCGCTTATCGACATCAGACATCTCATCCCAAAAACGCACGGACAAATGAGACCTTTTTTGAGTTATTTCGTTTTGAACAGTATCAGGAATAACTGCAATTGAAGTAACCGCATTTAATTCTCCCTTTGTTTGGAGTGAGAGGGTTCCTTTTGTTGTTTTTCCAAGATAATACCAGTGGAAAACACCTTCTTCATATTCAGTAACACTTGGAGCGCCGCCGCCACTAAACGAAACTGTACGTACTGATTTGTTTTCGGGAATAGTTGAGACTGTTCCGATAGCGTTTCCGTTATTTACGGCACTGACCATGCCTCCTAACGTTGTTGTAAGCACTCTAATGTAGAGATGACCATCAATTGTCGGCTCTTTTACTTCATGGGTAAGATTTCCCTCAGAGAATGCCCATCCATGACCATAATCAAAATCTCTCATATCAATCGCGTATTTTTCTTGCAGGAATACTCGCGCCTCCCTGAATTGGTTTGTTCCCCTTTTCCACCAACCAGACTGATCAGGGTCATTTTTCAGACTATCCGCAATGCTATGCATGAAATGTGATGGTATGAGGGAGGCCACAATATCAGTTTCAGTCTTTCGGAATGCGAGTACTGGAAAATTCTGTGACCACACTTCTTCCATTAGACCAGGGAACTGCTCTATCAATACTGTTCCTGCTAATCGGGCACTACTTGAAGCCATTTCATCATAGAAAGAATCAGGACCGAGAACAAAGTTCATACTTGATAACGGATATATCTCTGCCTGTGCATTTTCAACTAAGAGGGTATTCTCGACTTCCCCTTGCTCTGCCCACGGGCGCCTTGCAATTTGATCAAAGAATATATCATGATATGGCAGATCTTCGTCTGAAAGCTTCACTCTGCGTTTATCAACTCCAGGATAAACAATTCGAGAAATGCCACTCATAGAAAGTAACTCACCGACAAAAGATCCCTCCCTTAAGAAATTATTAATTTCATACGACCCCACAGATTGACTTACAAATGGTCGAATTTGATTGAGTATTGTCATATCAAGTGATGGATTAAGCGGTGAAGAAAACCCAAGTTGACCGCGATCAGGAATCCAGAGGGTACGTCCAGGTCCTTTCTTCGTAATAACTTCTTTAAACGTGTTGTATTCAGAAACCTGATCAGGATAGTTGAGAATTCCGGTCATCTTCCCACTAATAATTGGAGATACCACACCGATTAGATACAAAGAAAAAAGCGTGTAGACTCCGCGGGTTAAGTAGACGCGTTTTTGCTCAATTAAATAGTTGAGAGTATATGCAGAGAGTCCTGCAAATCCTAACCCAAGGAGAAAGTAAAATTTCGTTGGGTCTCTAAATAACGACATTCCTGGAATGTTCTGAAATATAAATAAATTCACTGACTCAAGCGGTGGATTTAACCCTTTGCTCAGTAGCAATCCAACTGCCAAAACAAGTAAATAAAATGCGACAGATTTGTTTCGACGCACAAAGACTGGCGCAGCAAATGAGATAAATGGAACAACGAAAAAGAGTGGATTTATCAAAGCAATGGTACCGAATATATTTTCATACCAATGCGGTGCTAAAAACTGAAACCCATGCCAGAATGTAGCAAAACTTAAAAAACCTAATTCTGCCGGTTGTGAATAGCTATAAGGAAGTGACACTGATCGATACACGAGCACTGGATACATCCAGTAGATATTCGCAATTAATAAAACAAGAGATCCTACAATCGTTGTTGTTGCTGCAGATTTTAATTGCTTTACATGCACGAGTGTCCATAGCGCAAGTACAATTAACGCGACGTACACAAATCGGAAATCGCAAAAACCCAAAAGGGTGAGTGTTATTCCGAAATACATTTTTGGTATCAAAGTCTTCTTTTCAAGGCTTACAAGGAATGCTTGTAAGACGATTGGTAACATGCCATATGCCAGAGCGACCTGCACTTGTCCCCCATCGATAAGTAGTAAAAAGTACGTGCTTGTCACATACAAAAGTCCTCCCAACACACGAGCATTTTTGTGCAAATTCGCTTTTTTAAGAATCGTGTAAATGCCGAAGTATCCCAGAAGTACTGACGGCAGAATTCCAAATACCTTTATAAAACTGCTATAAGAGAATCCAATTTTAGATAACGCTCCGCCGAGAAAATCGTATGGCCACAACCAAAGCGTCGAAACGTTGTCACTTCCAAAGCTGTTTCCATATCTGGTGATCCAGGCCTGTGGTGTCGCAAAGGCTTCTTGTAATTGGGCGGAATAAATAAACGGTAGATCGTGTGCTCCAATTTGAGGTGATACTGCCGTGCGAAAATACAACGAGACTCCAATTAGGATTGGAATTATAAAAATGGAGTACTTCGTTAGTTTCATCATTTTTTATGCAGTAACTCAGCCAAGTAGACTACTACGCCAAATGCGATAACCACTCCAACAAATAAAGGTAACCTATTTAATAACCCGTACCTTCCGATTACTGTGGTAAATGCTAAAAGAGGCGTAATCAAGAGAATGCTAACAAATAAGTATTTACTCATTTCGTAATAGTAAGACTATTAAGAGGATCACTGCAACGATCATTGCTCCATATGATAGGTAGAAGGTAGGGGTATACATTTTCTGTGGGACATACGATAGTGACAAGGTGGCTTGAATAACATCGTCTCCCTCACGGGTTACATCACTTTGTGGGAGCTGTGACAGCAAGGTATCTGTAAGTTTCCAGCTATTTGCATATCCGTTGTAAACGACAGTAGCTGCAGATGTAATTGGAATCCCTGACACTGATTCAAGTATCCAATCCCCGCTGAGCGGCTCAAGGAATGCAAGTACATCATCTACTTTCGCATTAGTGATGTGCACTACATAATGGTAGTCGCCAGTCTTTTCGTAAGTAACATTTGCCCCAGGGTTATCAGCAATAAATACCTTTTGTGGAATGTAGTCATCCTTCACTGAGTACAACGAATATCTGCTGCCAAAGTCCGCAATCTTAGAACCAAGTATTTCGTCAAAGAATTCACTGTCTTGGTCCTCAATTAAATTATCAGAATAAATATAGCTTCTTTGAATATCAGGTGAAACACTATTGTTTTTGATAATATACCCTACATTCATTTCTTTAAAAAACCCGCGCAGTTTTTCATATTCTCGTTCTCGTAGATACGTACGCACTTCTTCCCCTAAGGCACCAAAACTTAATATCCCCGAATAATCATTTTGACCAGTCAGTAGGAAAAGAGGAGAGACACCAACGTAATAATTATTTCTATTGAAGCGATCCTCAATTGGGAAAATATTTCCACTGGCAAGTGGTGCAAGCAGATATCGTGCATCCGTTGGATGCGACTTCATGTACTGAAGCAGTAATTCAAAATCGCTATTAAACGCTTTAATCGTTCCGTATGATGCCTCAGTTGTCCAAAGTGGAATTCGACTAAAGTCATTAAAGAGAACTGGTTTTAAGTTGAGAACCATTACAAAAAAGAACAGTGCTACAACTACTCTCTTAGCAACGTCGGATATCTTAGATTGCATGACAATATAAAAACTCGATGCAAGAAGTAGTGAATATGCTAAAGAAAATCCAAGTGCGAATTTGTCGTACATATTTCGAAACATTACAAACCCTGGAATGCGTTCTGTAAGAAGTATAAATAAGTCGACACCTATTGAACCGAAATTTACAATAAATAAATACAATCCTACTAAGAACGATACGAGCGTTACCAGATACACGACTCTCTCTCTTCGTTTTTTATAAGCAATAACTAACCCAGAGACAAAGATTCCAACAAAAAATCCATTTACCAAAAGAATATTCGAATACCAATCACGATACACAGAAAGATATGGCCAATTAAATGCGGTCTGCAGTCCTTTTGGGAAAATGTTTAACACCGCATATAACGGATTGTTGTGAGCCGCCGTTGAACGAATACCTACCTCATTCATTTCTCTGAACGTCGTTGAAGATAAACTACTTTGAACACCAACCGTGTTTTGAACAACTGGTGAATGTGTTACAAATGCCAACCAGTTTGCATTAAAGAGAGCGAGCAATATGCACAGAATGGTGAAATAAAAGACGCTTCGCTTCACATTAAAGAAAGAAATATAAATCGCGATTGGCAGTAATACGAGTACAGACCCGGCAAACCACGGTAGTCCAACAGCAAATACGCTAAAAAGCGTTAATAGAAGCGCGATAATAATCAAAAAGGAAAGTTTTCGCTCTCTGATTGAACGAGAAAATAAATACAGTGAGCAAGGTAAGACACTCACGACAAACATCCCGAGTGTCTGTGATGAGTAAAGCGTATAGATATTAAATTGCGAAAATACATAGAGGAGCGAACAAATGGCAAAGACAACATTCTGATATTCGCTCTTCTTCGGAAAGAGTTGAAGTAACAGTTGAAAGAAGAAGAAAAATCCAAACGTGATATTTCCAACGAAATACACGGCCTGCAAATTAAGAAACGGAAGTATTGTCTTGACGCCTGAAAGCATTAATACAAACGGGCTAATTGATGGAGGTGGTAAGAAGCCAATAAGTCCGCTGAATGCATTGTTACTTGCAACATGAGAAGAAAAATTCGTAAAATATTCAAAGGGATATTCGAAATAAACTCGAGTGTCATCTCCTCCCATGAATTTAGTGGTGGTAAATCCATAGAGCAGTGCAATGATGCCACAAGCAATAAATAAAGCACGCGTTTTGGAGAGTATTATATCAAGCTTTTTCAATACAAATAGTGAGTACGTGTTAAACGACTGCATTAGTTCACTGCGCATTTCGTAAAGCAGTGAACTAATGAGAGAGGCACTGAACGACAACCAAAAAAGTGGTGCTATCTTTTCAGCAAGCAAGAAATTATTAAAAAGCGTCGCTACGATAATGGCGGATAGAAGCGCGAGCGGAACGTAAAAGATTTTCATTTCACTGCTTTGTTGCTCGCACCATTAAATTTCTCGACAATGTAGGGATCATTGCCGCAATTTTTCCTGTCAAGCTAAAAATCCCGAGATTTACTTTGTCACCCCTTATTTCTTCAACTGTAAGGTGATGGTGTTCAAGCTGTTTTCGTAAATCGGCTGCTGTGTAGTATCGAACGTGCCCAACGTTATATTCCCGAGAAGGCAACTCAACCGAATATTCCAAGTACGGATTTATTCCCAATAACAAAAGTATTCTCCGTGGGAACGACGCAACGTTCGGTGTTGTCAGTAAAAGTGAGCCACCTGGCTTTAATAAACGATTTATGTGCATGAGAAATGCATCAGAATCAAAAATATGCTCAATAATGTCCCCAGCAATAATTACGTCAAACGATTCGTTGTATGACTCGCTTAGTTCCGAAATATCCATACAAAACGCTTTAATCCCCTTCTTTTTTGTCGCTGCGATCGCCCTTTTGTTAATATCAACTCCAATCACTTCCCCATACTTCAAATACGAATGGGTAAGGACCCCGTCATTACAAGCAATATCTAGTATTCGGGATCTTACATTCTTCTTCAATCTTCGAATATTGGTATCTAAATACTCTTTTATGAAGCGTGCTTTTTCAGGATAATACCCGCGGTGTGATACTTCAGCAATCTCGTTCGTGTTATAAAATTCTGTGTTTTGAGTAGTCATATGCAATGTATGATAGTAGCAGTAGCACGGTTATTATACTCACTGAATACGCAAAAAGACTATATTGCTGAGGTCTGAACACGAGTTGCACCGTAACGTCTTCCGTATTGCTATTTTCAATGAGTGGAAGGGTATTCCAAGCGTTTGCATACCCAAATGCGACAGATTGATCAAGGAATACTTCATTATCATTATGAATTACTTCCCAATCACGGTAATAGGGATCTAGAAAAACAAGATTGTTATAGATGTCACTCCGAGAAAAAGTAATTGAATACCGATCACTGGAAAGCTTTTCATACCGGACTAAACTCTTCGCATTACTATCAAGCGAACGTGCGGTGTCGCTGGCTACGTACACTCTATCGCTGTCATATTTCTCGGCTATTTTATAGACGGAATACCGTTGACCGAAGTCTGTTAGTTTCTCCCCTAGGATATGTTCATAAAATTCTTCGCTTTGAGCCGTTAGCAGCGGATAGCCTTCCCCACCATACATAAAATCTGCGATATTAGCGGGTAGCCTCTGCTTATCAATTACAATATATCTTGCGTTTAACTTTTGTAGCGCTTCCCCTACCTCCTGATAGTTTCCTGCCCTTAACGAATTAAATATTTTGTCTCCATAAAATATGTCTTCTGGAATAATAAAACTGAAGCGACCAGTGTAATCAGGTTTCCCTGACAAAATATGCAGTGGCGACAAACCTGAATAATATGAACCGGTATTCGTGTCGTCTTCAATGTTTGCATATGTGGGTCCGTTTAAAGGCAGCCATAGAATACGCGATTGATCTGTTTGTCCTTCGAAATAAGTCACTAAATTCATGTAATCAGAGTTAAATCGACCGCTGAACCGATTCTCTTGTGTATCTTTTAATTCGAATAATGATTTGCCAAAAAACATGACTACTGTAAAGGAAATCCCCAGGACAATGACACTACCATGCTTTTTCAAAACACCTTGCAGGGCATGAATAGAAAAGCCAAAACAAAGCGCATAATAAAAGGCTAAAGGAAGTGAGAACTTATCAAACATATTTCTGAACATGGTAAAAAATGGTATGTTTCTGCTCAAAAACACAAATGTCTTCGGACCCCATGAGCCCATATTTGGAGAAAATAAAAACCAACTGAACAGTAAACACAGGCCTGATATAAGAAGTGCTTTTCGATGTTCTTTGTGCGCTGTTGCAAGTGCCAACATGACCATCACAAGAATTGTGCATGACAATACGTCGATCGTTTGAAATGTGGCATATCCGTTTGGTAAGACATTATGAAAAATTTGACTGAGCGGGCTAAACATTCGAGATACTGTTTCTATTATGCGTAAGTTATCAAAAACGAAGCTGTTTGAAGAATATGTTTCCGTAGTAGTTGATAATCCAGAACCGTAAATCTGCGAGTGTATAAAAAAGAAGATCCAGTAAAAGTTTAACAATACAGAGCTGGTCGTAAAAACGATGAAGTGTTTTATTGCATGTTTCTTTTCAATAAGGAGAAACAATATTGCAGGTAACGAAGCGAGTAAAAAACCAGCGATCCAAGGAAGTGCGTTTAGTGTGGTACTAAACAGTGAGAATACGATGCTTGCAAACAGGGTATACGAGAATCTATGTTCCTTAACCCCTTTCAAAAACAGAAATGTCGTCAGGGGAAAAGTCGCGACTAAATACATTGACAGTAGCTGATGGTTATAAAGCGTCTCAGTAAGAAAAGGTGAGAAAACAAACAGGAGCGCACTTAAAACGTAACCTGTAAATGAAGCTACACTTTTCTGAGGGCGGAGAAGGATGAGCAGTTTGTATGTGAAGAGAAACCCAACAGCGAGGTTTATTCCAAAGCTTAAAAACTGCGTGTTTAAAGGGATTACTTTGAGCAGCCAAAAGACAATAAATAGTGGCGCGAAATATGACACCGGATAGTAGCCAGAATTTGCTCCTGCTAAAGTATTGTCTGAGATAAGATTGAATGCGTAATTTGATAAAAACTTATCTGGAAAAACATAATAGAGCTTTGTGTCATCACCACCTACAAGATATCCACTTTGGTTTTTTACGACCGGAATGACAATTAAAGCCAGGCAGACAAAAGAGAGAATAATTGTTTTTACTTTTTCCGACATATGATAGTTATACATTCCTCATCAGCGCGCTTCATAAATGGGTACATGAGTATCATTGGTATTGAGAGTAAAGTGCTCTTGAGAGACCAAAAAGTGTCCAGTGGAAATTCCCAATAATTAGAAATAATTCTTTCACACACCAGTCCGTTATTTTCTGCAATTAACTTCAGTGATCTTTTGTTAAAGAGTGTTATGTGTCGAGGTGCGTCAAGATGGAACCAATCTGTTTTGCCAAAGTGCATTCCCAAACAATGGGCGTTTGGTGTTGAGCAAAGGAAGGTTCCCTCAGGTTTTAGTAACTCGCTAACTTTCTTCATAAAAGCGTTTGGATTCACAATATGTTCAATCACATGCCACGAGACAATTACATCAAACTTTTTCGAGATCTGCATGTTTGTAAAATCGCCCACAAAAATCTCTGCACCTGATGCTTGCGCTACAGAAGCAGCTTTCCGATCAATTTCAACGCCATGCTTCTTATATCTGTTGGGTAAAGATTTCAAAAACAACCCGTTTCCACAACCAACATCCAGAATGCTTAACTGCCTGTCCTTTGAACTACTTTCAACTAACTTTCTTTTTTTATAATTTGAAAATTGAGTTAATACTTTTGATAATCCAGAAGGCTCATCATCATAGTATTGCTCAGGATAATAG
>ERZ761594.103-NODE-103-length-40372-cov-82.770841_pt1 | contig 40372 bp, 49 predicted proteins | sample MGYA00511036_ERZ761594 | MGnify/ENA primary metagenome ERZ761594 (study PRJEB28899, sample SAMN03785561) | bioreactor sludge metagenome | biome: EBPR Sludge; feature: EBPR Bioreactor; material: 0.22µm filtered reactor supernatant | place: Saint Lucia: Queensland... | reverse complement strand
CTAGATCGCTCGTCGGCAGCGTCAGATGTGTATAAGAGACAGGCGCATAACCGCGTAATTTATAGGGGGGGTTAGTAGTTTTCGGATTGATTTATTATGGCAAGGACACATAAACCAACCTCCCTGAAAATCGTTGAGGGAAATCGCGGTAAGCGTTCCACCAACAAACAGGAACCAGATCCGGAATACTTAAACGACCTGGCGGCTCCGTCATTTTTGACTGTGGAAGCTGCGCAAGTCTGGGATGAGATTGTTCCTGATTTGAGAAAGGCAAAACTTCTAACCAAGATTGATATTCCTATGCTGTCCTTAGGATGTGAAGCTCTTGCAAGATATAGAAAATTGACAGCTGAAATTGATGTCGACTGTAAATCAATTGGTTCAGATGACGAAAAAAAAGATAAATGGATGGCTACAACAATCCAATCCATGAGTTTCAAGCAAGCAATGGCGGTGATGCAGCAGTTTGGAATGTCACCTGCAGCCAGAACAAGAATTGCGATTCAACCACAGGGCGACTTATTCGGTGAAACTGGTTCCAATTACTTCACGTGATCCGGTCACCAAATACGCCAAGGATGTACTGAAAGGAAAAATAATAGCAGGGCCGCATGTTCGAGCGGCATGCCAGAGACACCTGGATGATTTGATCAAAGCTCCTAAACGGGGCTTTTTTTTCGACCTGGAATTGGTCAAACGAGTAATTGGTTTCTTTGAAGATGTATTGCGGCTTAATGGCGGGGAGTACGAGGGAGAGCCATTCATACTAAACGACTGGCAAGCATTCATCGTTGGCAGCTTATTCGGATGGGTGGATGAGGAAGGGTATCGAAGGTTTCGTGTTGCATATGTAGAAACAGCAAAGGGCTCTGGTAAATCGCCACTAGCTGCCGGGATCGGTTTATATGGTTTGGTTGCGGATGGAGAACAGCGCGCGGAAGTTTACGCGGCCGCGACAAAAAAAGACCAGGCTATGGTGCTATTTCGTGACGCGGTAGCAATGGTTGACCAGTCGACAGCACTCGCCAGACGGTTAATCAAAAGCGGAGTAGGGCAGTCAGTATGGAATCTTGCATATCATAAGACGGGGAGTTTCTTCCGGCCGATATCGTCCGATGATGGTCAATCAGGACCGCGTCCGCATATCGGATTGATTGACGAACTGCACGAACATAAAACTAACGTTGCCGAAGAAATGATGCGCGCTGGTACCAAAAGCCGCAAGCAGGCAATGATATTCAAAATCACGAATAGCGGTTCAAGCAGGTATGGACCTTGCCGTTCGAATCATGATTACGGAATAAAAGTTGCATCAGGTCAATTAACCGATGATTCATTCTTTGCATACATCTGTGCGCTGGATGATGGTGACGATCCTTTCAAGCATGAAAGATGCTGGCCAAAAGCTAACCCAAGCTTAAAGTACGGAATACCCGGAAAGCGCTATATCAGAGAACAGGTGCGCGAAGCAAAGGGCATGCCCAGCAAAGAAGCAATCGTCAGGCGGTTGTCCTTCTGCCAATGGACGGAAGCAGAATCACCCTGGATATCTCGCGATGTCTGGATGGGCGCGCAGCGTGAATATGGGTGGGATGAACTAAAAGACCGCAATGCATATGGCGCACTTGATCTTTCATCAACAACTGATCTGACAGGATTGGTGTTGTGGATTGAGCCGGTTAACCCTGGCGAACCCTGGAAGCTAATAGCAATATCATGGCTTCCGGATGATGACCTGCTAAGAAAAGAAGAAACAGACAGAGTGCCATATCTACGCTGGAAAGCGGATGGATATCTTGAGACAACACCGGGCAGGGCAATCAGTAAACTAGCCATACTGCGCAGGCTTGCGGAATTGCAGAATCATTTCTGTATTAAGAAACTTGGGTTTGACCGGTGGCGGATAGAAGATTTGATTCAGCTCGCGGAAGATGAAGGCATTCCATTACCGGAAATGATTCCATTCGGACAAGGTTTTAAAGACATGAGCCCGGCTCTGGATATGTTCGAGGCCGCGCTATTAAACTGTGAAGTAGTCCATGACGGCCATCCAATACTTACCTGGTGCGCTGCTAATGCAGTCACCGTCAGCGACTCAGCGGAGAACAGGAAATTGGCAAAAGACAAATCGACCGGCCGTATTGATCTGATGGTTGCTGCTGTGATGGGTGCCGGTGTTGCGTTAGGTAATGAATCCACAGAATCTGCCGAACCCGGAATATTTGTTCTATAAGGTGCTCATGAGTTTTTCAATATCATCACTGATTCCGTGGGGCAAGAAAAGTGAATCCATAATCAACGCCAGGGATTTGTACAAAGAGATTTTTGGCACAACAAATTCCAAGAGCGGTGTATCGGTAACCTGGCGCAATGCATTACGTGTTAGCACTGTATTTGCATGCGCGCGAGTCATTGCCGAAGGATTGGCGCAGGTTCCCTTCAAGTTATACAAAAAACGATCTAGCGGCCGCGGATCGGATATTGCTGATGATCACTCTTTATATGAATTACTTTATCTAAGGCCAAATGAATGGCAAACATCATTTGAACTCAGAGAGCAAATCGGTCTTCACCTAGCGATCCATTTCAATGCCTATGTATATAAAGTGCGTGGACTGCGCGGCGAAATAGTAGAGCTATTGCCATTTACTCCTGAAAGCGTGCGGATTGTCAGGGATGGTTGGGATAGACGCTTTGAAGTATATGACGGCAAAGGCGGATTAATTAAGGTTTCCTCCGAGAACATGTGGCATATCCGTGGGCCATCCTGGGATGGGGTAATCGGTATGGAAGCGGTAAAACTGGCGCGCGAAGCTATCGGTTTATCACTGGCAGCAGAAGAACATGGCGCAAGGATGTTTAGCAATGGCGCTCGTACCGGCGGCATACTCTCAACCGACTCAACCCTAAAGAAGGAAACGGTTGATGATTTAAGAGAAGCCTGGCAGTCAATGCAGGGAGGAAATGAAAACGCTTATAGAACCGCAATATTGCATGGTGGCTTGAAGTGGCAATCATTAGCGATGACCGGTGTAGATGGCCAGCATTTGGAGCAAAGGCGATTTCAGGTTGAAGAAATCTGCAGAAGCGCACGTGTGATGCCAATCATGATCGGCCACTCGGACAAAGCGGCGACCTATGCTTCTGCCGAAGCAATGTTTGGCGCGCATGTAAAATACACGCTTCTATCCTGGTATGCACGGGTTAGCCAGTCAGCATCAGTAAACTTACTTACTGGGGCGGAAAGAAAAGAAGGTTATTACCCAAAATTTGTGGTTAATGCTCTTATGCAGGGCGCCACCAAAGACCGCGCGGATTACTATACCAAAATGTGCAGCATAGGCGCGATGAATCCGAACGAAGTCAGAGATTTGGAAGAAATGAACCCGTATGAAGGCGGCGACGAATACCGTGTGGCCATGAATACAGAACAGCCCGGCAGTGGTTCATTAACAGAAGATCCCGACAATTCAGACAAGCAAGGAAATGACAATGGCGATACAGCATCTTAATTGCAACCTGATGGAATTGAAATTCTCTGATGGTACCGGAGAGGATCAAGTCGATAGCAAAGAGATGAAGTTTTCCGGATACGGCGCTGTGTTCGGCAATGTTGATAGCTATGGTGACGCGATACAGAAGGGCGCTTTCCGGGAGACATTAAAAGAAATTAAGAAAACAGGCATATGGCCATCGTTGTTGCTCCAACATGGTGGTTGGTCTGGCACTGCGGAAGATATGACGCCGATCGGAATCATCAGCGACATGGGCGAAGATGATACCGGTCTGAAGTTGGATGCGATACTGGCAGATATCGAACGCGGTCGTGATGCCTACACGTTGATGAAGATGTCACCCCGACCCGCAATCAGCGGATTATCGATTGGTTATATTCCTGTTGAATGGAAGCGCAATGACAATCCGTCTCAAGGTGAAGCTTATCGAACATTAACAAAGATTAAATTGATGGAAGTGTCTTTGGTGACGTTTCCAGCAAACACGGAAGCTCGCGTGTTATCGGTTAAAAGCGGGCTGAATATCAAAGTAGCCGAGCGCGCCCTGCGTGATGCCGGGTTCTCTCGCAGTGAGTCAAAAGCAATTCTGGCTCACGGATTCAAATCCTTAGATCAGTGCGACGCTGAGGTAATGGATGAACTGGCGGCACATTTAAAACGAAATATCGCAATTTTTTCCAATTAATAACCTCAAGGAAAATTAATGAAATCTCTATTCAAATCCAGATTATCGACAATTGTATTTGTCGTGAGTGTTATGTTTATTCTGACAGCCTGTGGCGTCGTTACCGCTGCGGATATTCTTTCACCTGAAGCACTAGGTGCTGCAACATTACTTCCATTCCTGATGGGTGATACGGCGAATATGGGCGAGATCACCGATCTGCTAAAGAAACAGGGCGATGCGTGGGAACAGTACAAAGCAGCCAATGATGCAAGGCTGAAGGCCATTGAAGAAAAAGGATATGCGCCTGCGGACACTGTAGAAAAGGTTGCAAAGATTGATTCCGATTTAACGCAACTCAGCAGAGATATTCAGGAAGTGGCCAAGAAGGCCAATCGTCCGCAAACTATTGACACAAAAGGTTTGACGCCGGAGCAATTGGAATATAAAGCGGCGCTGCAAAAGTTCTTGCGTAAAGGTGGCGACGCGAATCATCTATCCGAATTGGAGAAAAAAGCATTCCAACGCGGATCCGATGTTGATGGCGGGTTACTGATCCATTCTGAAATGGAAGCCAGTATTGATCGGGTAGCAGGCACTGTTGCTGCATTACGTAATATTGCCGATGTGCGCACCATTGGGGCGATGGGGTTGAAATCTCGTGTCAAAACTAGCGGAACTTCAGCGCGCTGGGTTGGAGAGGGTGAAGCGGGCGGCGAAACAACCAATGCAAAATATGCTGCAATTGAAATTCTAGCCGAAGAAATGGAAATCGAGCCTTGGGCTTACAACGAATCCCTGGAAGATGCTGACTTTGATATTGAGTCTGACATCGTAGAAGAAGCAGGCATAGGGTTCGGAGAAGCAGAAGCCGATGCATTCATCAATGGCACAGGGGTAAAAAAACCGCGCGGTATTTTAAAATACCCCATGGTTGCAAATGCATCCTACGCCTGGGGTAAAGTTGGTTATGTGCTATCTGGCGGAGCTGGCGTATTTGCAGCATCCAATCCCGGCGATAAGATAATTGATTTTATTCATTCATTGAAATCGATCTATCGCACAGACGCGCAATTACTGATGGCTGATACCAGTCTGGCAAAAGTGCGTCAGATCAAAGATGGAACTGGACATTTTTATCTGTTTCAGCTTGATCCTACAGGACAATTCGCCGGCCTAGTATTAGGCGCGCCTGTAGTGATCGATGACAACATGCCAGTTATTGAAGCTAATTCCTACTCTATTGCATACGCAAACTTCAAACGCGCTTACCGGATTGTGGACCGCAAAGGCATCACTCTGATCCGTGACAACCTTACGACCAAGGGAACCACGAAATTCAATTTCCGCAAGCGCGTAGGTGGCGGCATCAAAAACTTTGAAGCGATAAAATTAATGAAATTCGCAGAAAGCTAAACCTACGACTTATAGATTGTAGATATCCATAAAACCCGCTTCGGCGGGTTTCTTATTTAGGAGACACATAATGCGTGATGGACATAACAATATTGATGTAAAGCGCGTGATCAGCCCGGTATCCGTGGCTGATACAACTGCGCAAGTAGGCCAAATAATCGACCGCCAGGGATTCGATACCCTGGAATATGTAATTGCCACCGGTTCATTGGGTGATGCTGATGCGACTTTTACCGTGTTGCTGGAAGAAAGTGACGACTCTGGAATGTCCGGAGCTAATGCGGTAGATGATAAATATTTGCTAGGTACAGAAGTCTTGGCCGCGTTCCAGTTCGATGATGACAATGAATGCCGCAAGCTTGGCTACATCGGAAACAAACGCTATACGCGGTTGACCATTACCCCTGTGGGCAATGCCAGTGCAGCGTTGTTGTCTGCTGTTGCTATCCTTGGAAACCCTGCAAACATGCCAACCGCAAATCCGCCCGTTTGATTTTAAATGGCCGTTCATGGTGGTGATTCCATCATGAACGGAACATAAAATTATTCTTATTTTACTTTAGGTGATGAAATGAAAATAACGGTGAATGGCAGTAAACACGAGCTTGGCAAATCGCTTGATCGGACATCATGCAAATTAGGACGGGAAAAGATTGCTGAAATGGCGGGTATTGATCCGACTAAAGTTGAATCAATAACGTTCAAGCATAAAAATGGTGAAAGTGGAGAATTGGTTTCTGGGCAGAAAATCATTGCTTTCGAAAATTCTTCGTTTACCGCCATTGGCCCAAAACCTGCTGATGCTGCACCGCAAAACCAAGATGACAAGTAAAAAAGAGAAAACAGGCACTATGCAACGCGCCCGTGTTTTGGGTGGATTTACTCTTGACGGTGTGCTTTTTGAATCGGATAACATTATCGAGGCTGATCCAAATGTGATTAGAAATTTAGGATCATCCGTTGATGCAAGTCAATCTGCTGTGGATTACTGCCTTTCGTTGAAAAATCCTGTGATTAAAAAGCATCTCAAAAAATAATCTTTCATGCCAGAAAAACTGATCACCGCGCCGGCATTGGAGCCTATAACACTTGCCCAGGCTAAAGCTCATCTGCGGTGGACTAGCAATGCCGAGGATGAGCTTATTCAATCTTTAATTAAAGCGGCGAGAAATCTATGTGAAGAGGAAACAGGGCGGGCGCTGTTGCCGCAGACCTGGGAATTATCCTTGGATTGTTTTATGAATGAAATGCGCTTGCAGCGTGTTCCGGTCGCAAGTATCACTAGCGTTAAATATTCCGATGCAAATGGAGCTGAGCAAACGGTGGCGAGCACTGAGTATGTGTTGGATAACGCCAGCAACTCAATCGCACGTGTAGTGATCGCGCCAAACAAATCATGGCCGCAATTATACAACGGCATCAACAATGTTCGTGTCCGCTATGTAGCTGGATATGCCAATGCAGATGCGGTACCGGAAGCGCTTAAGCAATGGATGAAATTGCAAATCAGTCACTGGTTCCGGAATCGAGAGTCTGTCAGCGTAAATGGTCAAAGTAGCAAACTTGAGTTTGTCGATAATCTATTAAACGCATACCGAATTTATAACTTATAAACATGCCGGTACCGGGCGCAGGCCAACTGAATAAACAAATCACCATCCAGCAACTTAGCCAGGCTAAGGATGCTGAGGGCGGAATGGTCGACGCATGGTCTGATTATGCGGCGAATATCTGGGCGAAGGTCAACAACCTGTCAGGCAACGAGCGTTCAACCACCCAGCAAGGTGGCCGGACATTGGAATCGCGCACTGAATTTACTCTCTACTTCCTGGATGGGGTGACCAATCAAATGAGAATCGTATTTAACGGCAAGCATTACAACATCCGGCATGTGAATAATTTCATGGAAGCCAATGAGTATTTGATTATTACCTGTGATACAGGGGGGAATCATGGCCGGTAATGCCGAGATTTTAGGCATTGGTGAATTGACAAAGCAATTCCAGAAACTGAATGTTGAGATGAGGCTTAAGACATCGCGCAGGATGGTTGCCGCAGCGGGCGGGGTGTTGCGCAAAGAAGCGCGGTCAATTGCCCAAGGTTATGGACTTAAAAAATCAGGGGCGCTCCTCCGGAACATTGCTATTAAGCGGGAGCGGAATGCGCCGTCAGGCACGGAGCAATATAACCTAGGCGTTCGTCACGGGCGCGACCTTGGCAATGGAAAGAAGATTATTAAATACCTGGAAGTTGGCAAGAGTGGAAGAGTGGTTACGCGCCGGGAGAATGATCCGTTTTATTGGAAATTTCTTGAGTTTGATACCAAGCGCAGAAGTGCAACGCCATTCATCCAGAAAGCACTGACGAATAAAAGTGCGGAAGCAATCGCCGCAATGGAAGATCGGCTAGTCAAAGACCTGGTTAAATACAACAACCCATGACTATAGGAACTACAGTCACCACAGCACTGGCTGCTGTGCTGGCTAACTCCTGGGCGGTCGAACTGCCGCCGGAGCCAACCTTTCCGGCCATCGTGTTTGAAATTGACAGCACACCGGAATCAGATTGGGTGCTAGGTGGTGGATACACGCAGCATGTAATAACGGTAGTCACCTTCGCCTATACCAAAGCTGAGCTCTCAACTTATAAAGCGGCAATTCAAGTAGCAATGGAAGCCATCACCGGTTTCATCACTGAGGAAGAAAGTGGCGATGCATCTTTCGAAGAGCTTCCGGGCGTGTATGCCTATTTCCAAAATTTTAGAATCCGAACGACTACTTAAGGAGCAAACATGGCAAAGCTAATGCGCAATGTGGTTTTAGCGGTGAAAGAAGAAACCACAAACGGCGTTGATATCGTACCAACATCAGCAGCCAATTCCATACTCGCCAAAGTATCTGACGTGCAGCCGGTGGTTGCAGAGTTTGCGGAGCGGGATAACGTAAAACCATACCTGGGCTCGTCAGGCAGCGTGCAGGTTTCTGCTCATTCTGAGCTGACCGTTGAATTTGAATTAGCCGGAGCATCAGCAGCAGGGGTCGTACCAGGCTGGGCTGCGTTGCTGAAAGCCTGTGGGTTTGGTGAAACCATCGTTGCAGGTACCAGTGTTACTTATGAGCCGATATCTACCGCTTTCAAATCAGTATCCATTTATTACTTCCTGGATGGTCTGCTGCATAAAATGATTGGCTGCATGGGGACGGCGACATTTACGCTTAACTCGCGGGGCATACCGATGGTGAGTGTCAAGCTCACCGGCCTATATTCAAACACACAGGATACCGCGCTACCGACTGATTCCGATTACTCCGCATTCCTGGCTCCGCAAGCTGTGAACAAAGTAAATACAACCGCTTTCACTTTGCATGGCGCCACTAACCCATTCGATCAATTCTCTTTGGATTTAGGCAATACCGTGGTGTATCGCAACATGCCAACCCTGGAAGAAGTTCTGATCACCGATCGGCGTGTTACCGGCAGCATATCAATACCTATGACGTCTGTCGCAACTAAGGCATGGCATAACATCGCACGAGACGGCACCCTTGCGGCCATATCAATGACGCATGGAAGTGGTGCGGGCAAGACCTTCACTATCACCGCACCCAAGGTGCAACTGACAAATCCGCAATACCAGGATAAGGATGGCGTGGTAATGCTGAATCTGACTCTGCAATTACTTCCCGATACCGGCAATGATGAATTGTCGATCGCATTGACATAATCAATAAGGTAAATCATGGCATTCAAAATAACCAAGAAACCAACGTTCACCGCTCAAGTGGATGTGTACACACCCAATGAAAAGTGCGGGCATGACCATTCGACATTCAGAGCATCTTTCCTGCGCACGGATGTTGACGAACTGGATGAGCTGAGGAAATTGCCGCAGCAGGATTTGATGCGCAAGAAGTTGTCAGGATGGGAAGACTTCCTTGCGGATGATAATCAACCGGTTGAATTTAACGATGACAACCTTGAGGCGTTGATTCGTATCCCGGAAGCTTTGCATGGATTATCAATAGCATTTTGGAATTCAGTCGTTAAGGCGCGCGAAAAAAACTAGAAGCGGTTGCCCGTTATTGGGCGGGTGACCGTCAAGATAATCCAAGCATCGATCAGAATGTTATCGATGGCCTGGTTGCTGCCAATGCGCCGCAAGCAGTTATTGAAGCAGCCCGGCGCAATTACAGCGGCCAGGATTCAGACGGCTGCGAAGTTTGGGAGGAAAACTGGGAGTCCGTCCTGCTGTTTTTGGCAATGGGTACGCAGTGGAACATCAGCCCGGCCGGTCACCCTCACGGTATCAATTATGGTTCGCTTGAATCCACTATGAAAATGTCAGCCGTTAAAAAGAAAAAACGCGCATCGCTGTTTATGGATGTGCGCATGATGGAATCAGCGGCGCTGGATGTTTTCCGGGAGAAACAATAATGTCTGCATTGGGTAGCCTGGTTGTAAAACTTGCGCTTGAATATGCGGAGTACACCCAAGGTCTCGATAAATCCAGCCAGGAAGCGCTCAAGTTCGCCAAGAATACGCAGACTTCATTCGACAAGGCAGGCAATAGCGCAAAAGAATTCCTGGGTAATGTTGCCGGGAATGTGGCGGGCGCGATAGTTTCGGTGGTTGGGTTGAATTCTGCATTCTCGCGCATTACCGAATCCATCAATATTCTCAACAGCCTGGATGATGCTGCGCAGAAAACCGGATCAAGCATTGAAGATTTATCCAGAATCGAACAAGTCGCACGGAATTTCGGTGATGCATTTAACCCGATAGAGCAAGGCATCACCAGGCTCGCAAAAGGCCTGGCTGAGATCGACGATCCCACATCCAATGCAATTCGCGCACTGGATGCCATCGGCGTATCAGCCCGTGACAGTAATGGCGAGTTGAGAACAGCGGCTGATGTGTACATCGATGTAGCACGATCGCTACAGCAATATGAAGATGGCACCAGGAAGACGGCCGTAGCACAAGCCCTGTTCGGCAAAAGCGGCGCTGAATTATTGCCGATGCTTAACAATCTGGCGCAAGGTGTTGATCATGTCACAGCAGTAACGCAAGCAAACGCTGCCCAGGCTGCGTTATTCAATGATCAGCTAGCTTTGGGTAAAGCCAGAGTGACCGGATTCTTTACCTCACTGGCCGTTGACCTTCTGCCAACTCTGAATAACATTGCCTCCGCAGTCAATAATTCCACCGGACAGATCAACTCATTCTCCGTTGTTAGTTCTGCTGCAAGTGCGGTACTCAAAGGATTAGCTATTGCGGGTTTCACCGTTGTTGACACTTTCCGGGGAATGGGGAGGGAGATTGGTGCGCGTGCGGCTCAATTGACTGCATTGGCAAATATGGATTTTTCCGGAGCAAAGTTTATCGGCCACGCTCTCGCAGAAGACAACATTAAATCCCGAGCAGAATATGACAAGTTTGTGGAAACCGTCTTGAACGGCGAACAAAAAATTGTGCAAGCTATGGATACCGGGGGCACCAAGAAAGCCATAGATTTCCAAGTTAAAATTCCTGCTGCTGTTAACGCAACCACCCAGTCAATCGAAAAACAAACAAAAGCATTTGATCTGGAAGTGGTTAAACTGAAACAGTACGAATCTGAAGCCAGACGCGCCAGAGACATCACTGCCAGCGTAGCCACCAAGCAGGAAATCTACAATCAAACCCTGGAAGAACTCGAACGGCTCAAACCCTACCTAAGCGTAGAAGCCTACACTCGAGCACTTGATAGAGCGCAGCGGGAATTGCAGGACGTTGGCGCGGTCAACCGGCAAGTCACCACCGAGATGGATCAGTTATGGATCCAGGCAGGGCGCAATATTCAATCGACATTTGCCAATAGCATTTTTGATTTCTTCAATGGTGGCCTGGATGATATGTGGCGCAACACCAAAACCGCTATTGGTAGAATCCTGTCTGAATTTGCAGCATTGCGTTTGGCGCAGGGAATTGGCCTGAGTGCAATGTTTGCGGTACCAGGTGCGGCGAGTGCAAGCGGAATCGGCGGCACTGGGATGAATGCATTGAACATTGCAAGTTTAGGCAGTAACGCAATGTCATTCATGCGCGGCGGTTTCGGCATCCCTGCTGCGTTGAGTAGCGTTGGTGGAATGTTGCCAGGAACCGCTGGTACTTTTTTTGGTGCTATGGGTGGAACTGGTGCAGCTGCTGCTGAAGGTGCGTCAGCATTATGGGGAGCTAGTGGCTTGACCGGTGCCAATGCTATGGGTGCTGCCGCAGGGTCTGCAATGGCAGCTGCGGCCGGACCGTTGCTTGCTGCGTTTGCGGCTACTCAACTATTTAAATCATTTGCCGGAGATAAAAGGCTTGGTGGTGGATTTGGCAAAGCACTTAATTTCGTGGGCGATATTCCTATTCTGGGAGATTTCATCCCGGTTGTTCCGCTGGTAAATGCACTATTCGGACGTGGCCCGCTCAAGCAAAAAAACACAGAATTAAACGCAACGATCGGGTCCGAAGGATTCCAAAGCGGTGCTTTACAAACAAACTTTGTCGCGAAGGGTGGTTTATTCCGCAGCGACAAGAATGACTTTGCCCGTGTCGATGCGGTTACCGGCGCAATTGAAACGGACAACCGCAAGCTCAATGAGTTTGCCACCGGACTGGCTAGAGTGTCAAAAGATATCCTCGGGTTGATTAGCGAGACAACAACACAAACCTCCGATGGTTTGCGCAAGATTGGAGCTGATCTGGGCTTGAGTGTCGAGGGCATTAATAACTTCAGCCATACTATCGAGTTGGTATCAGAGAAAGGCAAGATGCTTTCCGATGAGCAAATCTCGGAAGAGATCGCGCGCATTACCGATGGCCTTGCCCGTGGCCTGTTGCCGGAAGTGGATAACTTCGCCAAGCGTGGAGAGACGGCAATCCAAACGGTTAACCGTCTGGGAGCTGAATTCTCCGCGCTGACTGAATCTGCTAAGAATCTGGGTGCATCCTCGCAATTTGCGCGTGAACTTATCAAGAACATGTCGATAGAAGCTCGGACGGCATTTATTGACCTGGCTGGCGGGCCGGAACGATTGGCCAGTCTGACATCATCTTTCTCAAAAAACTTTCTCACCGATTCAGAGCGGTTGACGATTATTCGTGATGATCTTAAAACTCAATTAACCGATCTAGGCTTCGCGGCCGGTCTGACCAATGAGCAATACAAAGCGCTGGTGCAAACGGTCAATCTATCCGACGAAACCAGAATCAAGCTTCTGAATTTGGGTGACGCGTTATTTACAGTTAATAGCGCAGCTGATGCAGCAGCAGAATCAATGGCAAGTGCCATCAAGCAGAATGCAGGTGTCGCGCTTAATGGCGCGTTTTCCGATCTGCAAAACTCTGTCAATGCCGAACGCGAAAAAGTTGCCGCTCAATATAATAAGTCACTGGAAGAAGTTAATAACAGAATCCAGAATGTTACTGACTCGATCGGCAAGCTTAAAACTTTATCGGACGCTTTAGAAGCAACCATCCGAACGTTGCGGCCGATTGATCGGGATGAAGCAAAATTACAAGTATTGAGCGCGATCAACCAGGCGAGAAAAGGAATCTTTCCGGAAGCCGCAGAGCTGCAAGAAGCGCTTGGCGTTTTGAGTCAACGCAATACCGCAGGATTTTCCAGCGGCTTTGAATTTGCCAGAGAGCAAGCAAAGACTGCAAATCTTGTGGGGCAGCTTGGCGATCTTACCGACTCTCAATTGACGATTGAAGAGCGCAGCCTCAAGCAATTGCAGGATCAGCAAAGAACGCTGCAGGATGGATTCCAGAATGAAATGGATCGATTGGATTCATTGATTGAGCGAGCTCAGTTTGAGATCAATGCGATCAATGGATTGAATTCATCTATTTTAGACCTGACAAAAGCAATCGCAAATTTCAATCTGGCATCGAGCCAGGGTGGGGGCGGCGTAATTGGTGGTGGCGAAATTTCCGGCAATCCAAACATTTCAAATCAGGCCATCATCGATTATTTCAAAGTCCCGCGCACGCCTGAGGAAATCGCAAGGGATGCCGCTGCAAATGGCGTGACATCTCAACAGATCATTAACACAGGCAGATTCACCCAGGCCGAAGTTGATAAGTTTTTTCGTGACAACCCGAGAATTCCACGATTCGCCGATGGTGGATTCCACCGCGGCGGGTTGCGCATTGTCGGCGAGCGTGGACCGGAACTGGAAAGAACAGGGCCGAGCCATATAACCAGCAATAACGACTTAAAGAAAACGATTGGTAATGATGAGGTTGTCGCTTCCGTTAAAAAATTGGTTAAGAAGCTTGATCAGGTAATTCAAGGTGGTGATTTCATTCGGGTTAAGACGGTAGTATGAGAGCCTTTCTGCCATATCCAATAACTGACTCAAAGCTGATCAGCAGCACGATTGCAGAACCCGATGCATCCGAGCCCGCATACAGCGCTGAAGTTACTTATGCGGAATTTGATCAGGTCAGTGTTATTGATACTGACCTGCACCTGGTTTATGAATCGCTCGTTGCCGGAAATATCGGCAATCCGGTGACCGATGAAACCAAGTGGATATTGAAAGGCAATACGAATCGTTGGCGCATGTTCGATTACAACCAGGGCAATCCAAGCGTGAGCACTTCGCCTATGACTGTGGTATTGCGGCCGGGTAAAAGAATCGATGCCATCATGTTCGATGGGTTAAAAGCTTCCTTGCTGGATCTGACTGTAAAGAATGGAATAGATGGGGCCACAATATTCACACTGGATGGATATCTGAGATCGCGCAATGTCAATTCGTTCTATGAGTATTTCTTCGCGCCATTCACATATACGAAAGCCGTTGCAAACTTTCATATCCCACCGGTTGCTGATCCGGTCATCTATTTAACGCTCTCCGATCCATCGGGATTTGTGGAATTAGGCAGGCTGGCCATAGGCTCATCAATCGATATCGGATCGATACAATGGAATCCTATTGTGGACTCGGATAATTATTCAAAGATTGAATGGGATGATTTTGGTAAGGCAACGCTTACACCGGTACCCAGCATACCGACCAATGATTTAAAGATTCTGGTTAAGAAAAACCGATTGAATGCTGTTCGGCAATTCAGAGACTTAGCCAATGCAAAAGCTATTGCATGGTCCGGCATGGACGATATCGAGCATCCATATCAGGAAGCATTGATTCTATTTGGTGTGTACAGAAATTTCCAGATTGACATCAGCAACCAGGCAGAAGCGGAAATTAATTTATCTTTGAAAGGCATCTAAAGATGGGCACAGTAATACCATTATTTTCAACACCCTTGCCAAATACCTTAAGTCAAACCGCAGAAGAGTTCGAGCAAAGTGCCAATACGTTGGTGAGCGAGCTTAATCCTATTTTCTCCGCGGTTAATTCTGCCGTGTCAGAAATGAATCAACTGGCACTTAATGCGGAATCTGCAGCTGGAGAACTGGCTAATGCAGCCTGGGTATCCGGTACCACATATACCGCAGGCCAAGTCAGATACAGCCCGATTGATTTTTTCAGTTATCGTAGAAAAAACAATGGCGCCGGCACAACCGACCCGAGTCTTGATCCTACGAACTGGGCATTGCAAACTCGGACAACATACGGCGGATCAGACACCACCAGCAGCGCAGTAGATATCACCCTGACATCATCCAGCGGCCGGTTGCAAGTGGTAAGCATGACCGCATCGGGTAAGAAGGTAACTTTACCAGCCGCAAACTCTCTGCAGAAAGGCGCCAATCTTTATGTGATCAAGAATGCAGGTGCTTACCGGTTTGGAGTGCGTAAGAACGGCGGCATATTTATTTGCTATGTGAATCCGGGTCAGGTGGTGGCATTCAGCTGCGCTGATATTTCAACGGCCGCAGGGGTATGGGTGGCTGGTGGAAATAATATTGAAACCATACACAGCGGCAACACGCCTGAAGTATTAAATTCGGTTGATTCGCGATTAATTTCAGCTGCGATGCTATCAGCGACCAAAGCAATCTGCGCGTACAAGAGTTTGTCGACCGGATTTATGGAAGCGGTGGTTTTAAACTTCGGGTCGGCATCCGGAACGCCGCTGGCGATCTCCGCTGAGGCCGTTAAAAATATCAGCATCGCAGCACTCTCCGCCACGAAAGCCGTTGTGGTATACCAAGCCAATGCCGGGAGCACGAACATCAAAGGTTATGTGCTGGATGTTTCTGGCAACACGATTACCCCGGGCGCTGTTAAAACAATCGTAACCGCCGCCGGTACCACGGGCGCGAATGGTACTTTCTTAGCAGCGCTTTCATCAACCAAACTGTTGCTCGTCTACATGTACTCGGGGGCTGCCACAATCAAAGAGCGCGTGCTCGATGTCTCAGGCACCACGATCACCGAGAATTCGGAAGTGACGGCGGATGCATCATCTTTTTCAACAGCCCTCACATCATACCTGATGGCAGGCACCATCAATGCGACAAAAGCGCTAGTTGCATTTATCGGCTCATCATCGCAAATGACATTGCGATTGCAGTCCATTACAGGATCAACTCCGGCACCGAGCGGTGCTGTCTTGTCCATCTCCGGAGTAAGCGCAGTGCAGCTTGCTGTTACGTTCGGATTGGTGATCATGAACTCAAATAGAGCGCTGGTAATTCGCGGCTATGACCGAACCTACGGTGATATTACTGCGTTTCTGGTTGACATATCCGGCACAACGCCGGTGCTGATCACAGCAAAAAACATACCGGCCGACTTGAATGCCGCTGGCGTGAATATTTATGCAACCAGACTTGACGCCAATCGCGCTTATGTCACATGGACGGGCGGTTATGCAAGGGGGTCTGATTCGTGCACTTTGACTATTACGGGCGACGATCGGATTCTTGTGGGTGAGGTATCGGAATTGATCGACCCCGGAATAACCGATTCGGCATGGTACATCTCATGCGCCGCATTGGATTCATCGCACGTCATGCAAGTGTCGCGCAATGCATCCACATTTCTGAGCGCAAAAACAATCGAGATTTCTTAATTTTAAAGGTGACGACATGCTGGATAAAGATAATCCTGGCTGCCCGTATCTGACTTCGAAAGATATAGAAAGAGTTGCGGAAAGGGCAGCGGAAAAGGCGGTCAAGAAGATTACCGAGCAAGTTTATTTAGAAGTGGGGAGAAGCGTGGTCAATAAATTTCTTTGGGCGGTGGGCGCGATAACAGTCGGATTCGTTCTTTGGCTGCACTCGAAAGGATTCATCTAGTTAATCACCCGTAACATCAAACCCGATGAAGCCAGCACATGCTGGCTTTTTTATTTTGTAGGCAAAAATTAAATTTGAGTGAGGAATAGCAATGGCGACATTGGTTGAGAACATTCTGCGTAAAGCGGTTGAGGAGGGTTTTGTCCGTTATGAAGACGGCAATTTTTACGACAGAAATGATGACATCATTTTGGTTAATCAAGATCCCGTTTCACCTGGTTCCGGAAGCAATCTGATCCCGTTCATTGCTTACGCATCCTCGCCTGATGGTGCCGGTTTCACTTTGACCAGTAGCGATACCCTGGAATACATCGCATTTAAGATAGCAGCATCCGATGCAGTTCTGGTTGCCGCGGATTTTGCAGGTCTTTGGTTTCACCGTAAGGGCTTACCCGGTTCAGGTGGTACCGGGGTGGATGGTATCGATGGCAGGCAGGCGGGTTTCCCGGTTGTGTTTTTGTCCGATACTGGCGCAACAAAACCGGCCCTGCAGGGCGGCGTTAAATTCAATCATGCCAGCCTGGCCAGCGCCACGGTCATGTACATCGATGAACTATCACCGGCGGGGGATGACAGGTCTGCGCTGATCAATACGCTTACACCCGGCACGCTGTTCACATTAAATATCGATTCTCCCACGGGCACGACTACGGCAACGTTTGAATTCTCGGGTGCGGTTACTGACAATACGGACTGGTTCTCGATACCGGTCATCAATCGTCTAGTATCCGCGTCGACATTCTCCGACGGGGATGCTTGCACATTCCAGATATCCGGAACGAACAACTCATTTTTCAACGCGGCAACGGGTGAGATTGAATCGCCAAAAGGAACTCCGGTTTCCGGCACATACACGGCAGCAACTTTGGATGCGCTGAAAGCCGCCAAGCCTGCGGCAACGAATGCCGATTACAATGCAGTGGTTCAAGATGCTGGCGGATTGACAAACCCTCTTCTTGATCCCCGCGCGATCGCAATGAACAGCGATGGAGCAAACTGGAATCCGCTCAACGGCACCGGGCTGCTTGGCATCATGACGGCATCGATAATCGTCACAGCTCCGGCATCGACTTTCACCGGGCCATATACACTGACATCAGCTGGTGGTGGAGCTAGAACCAAGGTTGCCGGTGGAGGCGCGCATGGCTTGACCTCTGCATTGGCGGTTACCGGGCAAAGAAAAATCTACGTATCAGCGGGCAATGGCACAGTGGGCTTGTGGACTGTGAAAGTCATTGCGGTTGACACTTCCGGAACTGATTTTGAAATTGATCTGCCATACAACGCAGCGAATACGATTACGTCAATCGCCCTGGCTAACGATACCGATGTGATCAGGATGCTTGACATTGAATATCCTGATTTACGTTCAAACAGCACCATAATTTGCACGGTTGATATGCAATGTACTAACAGCGCGAATATCAAACGCCAATATGTTGATCTTCGCGCCGCGGGCGATGAGCCGAACGGCACCATGTTTTGCAACGCATCTATGGTTTCAGCGCTCGGATTGAGAAGAGAAACTGTCATCACAAATAAGCACGCCACAAACATTCAGCACAGCAAGGCCAGCTCCACATCGCCTACGACCGGCGGCAATTACGCCGCCATGGTCACTGGGAGCATTCAAACCAATGCCGGATGCGTTGTGGGCGTGGGCGCCAAATTTGCAGCGGCGAATGAATATGTCGAGCTGATTCAAGTATATCCGCAGGTGATTCTATAATGTCCATTTCTCTTTATTCCAAAGCCAAAACCAACAATCGGGTTGATCTGCTGAAACGCGGTGCGGGTCACGTCTCCATAGCCGATGCGCCATTCAGCTCTGCGTTAACCAGGTTTGAGCCGGATGCGCCCGGATTCAGGGAGGGCGTTACTAGCCCGCAGCCGATTGTGAACGGGATATCGTTGGCGATCGATCCAATCCTTGCGAAGCGCAACCCGTGGTCGAAGTACGGCTACATCGATCCAACCTGTTGGCCTTTTTTCGCTGATCCATCCGGGGTTAAAGACTCGACTAAACAACTTCTGGCAGCGCTCGAGTACGCCAGAACTTATTTTTTTGTGGTCATGGCGCCACGCGATTCCAAATTCAAAATTAGCGACACACTGGATTGCAGGCAGGGCGCTTACAGAAGACAGGGCGGAAGCATCATAGCTACAGCGGACGAGCGGGCTGGCGTTATTTTTGTCGGGCAGGAAGGTGGGGCGAAACCCAGGATATTTCTTGCCGACAATACGCCGGGGTTCACTAACGCGGCGCTGACGAAAGTCATGATGCGGTTTTGGGGTAGCGGATCGAGCGGGTCTACCGCGGCATATCCGACCGCGCGGGATATGTCGGGGACTTATAATCTGGGGCTGACGAATCTGGAAATCGTTACCGGAGCAAACGCAGGTGCGGTTTGCGCAGAAACATCCGGCGCGCAAGGCTGCTTTATGACGGACATGACATTCAACGCCACCGGCGGCTATGCCGGGCTGCAAGGAATGTGCGGGCCGGGTGCACCGTATGTTAACAATAAGTTTATCGGCGGCCGCTATGGAATACGTGGCGATCGCGGAACCTTCGGGGACACGCTGTCATGGTTCGGCAATGAGTTTATTGACCAGACTGTATCGGCCATATTGATGCGCAATGATTCGCTGGAAACGATGAGTTTCTTCGGCGTCAAAATCCAGATGGCGGCGGGGGCGACGGGGCCGGCGATCGACAACAATTCTTCGCAGTCCAATCGCGGGTACATCATCCTTGCCGATTGCCGCATCGATTTTCCAACGGTATCCGCCGCGAATGTTGCGATTCTGACGAATCGAAGCATCAAGTTGATGAACGTTTTTACGCGCGGATGCGGCACGATTGTGAATCAAGAAGCCGGAACCGCGAACGATCTTGCGCCACATAACGGCATTAATTTATGGTCGTGGATCAAGGAAGCCAGCATCTTCATCAGGCCACCAACGAAAAGCATCAGCGGAGTCCCGGTTCAGTTCGAAAGCAACCGGTACCATAATTACAATGGTGTCGTCGGCGCGAACAGTGGTGGCGTTTATGGTGGCGTGTATGTCAACAGTCTGACGCAGGGAGCGGTAGGCAATCCGCCGCAGAATGACATCGTTTCCAGGCATCATTGGGGAGATGGCGGCATGATCACCGCGAACAGCCCTGGCGTGAAGAATGCGAAGATCATCGCGCAAGAACTGGGATTGACGTTGTATGGAGATGGCAGGGAGGAGGGCGCTACGATCCAGGCTGTGGCAAATGCGTGGGATAAAATATTTTGGCCGAGAGGATACTACGCAACCAAGTTCACCATAACCACACGCAGCGATTCCCAGTGGTGCGGAGTCAGCCGGGATTTCACCGTATTCATTCCAATAAATACGGCAGGCGGCGACTTCACTGTAGTGACTTCGCCAAAATATTGCATAGAGACCACCAGCGGCATTGACGATAAGATTGTCTTCTCTCAATTTGGCGTTTACTCACCACAAGCGCAAGGCGGTAGCGGCCCGATAAAGTGGATGTGCGGGGATCGTTCGATGTGGTTCAACGTCCGGCCAGGCCAATTCAACATCAGCGGGTTTGTCGGCGACACGGTACAGAAACGTGCGCCCGCGCTGCTGATTAGCGGGCCGAATGCGGGGGGGAGGTTCTGGGGTGTGACTGAAATTCTTTCGCTGTCACAATTCGCGCCGACCTACGCGATCATTAAAGTTGAGAATACCACCCGCCCGATCAGGTTGATGTCATGCAATCCTGAGCATGCTGACAGAGGCAAGGCTAACGTTTGGTTCACTAATTGCAGCAACGTCCACATTATCGCAACTAAATGGGAGTCAGATCACGACAACTCCGGTGATAATTCGGCTGTCCTCGCAGAAAATTGCAGCAACTTCTCAGTGCTGGGTACCGGAGGCATATATGAAAATGCCGTGGATGACGGGACAGATAACCCGCCTGCGAATTTTACGATCAGAAACTGCAACAATTACATCATCAGCTCTATCATGGATCGTTCCAATCCAACGCTGGATAACGCTCTCACGATATCTGTCACCGAGGAAGTAACGCCTGGTGTTTATGTCCACACCGAGAAACTGCACAGGCCGTTTGAATACTCTCGCGGGACATTTGACTGGGTAGCGCTGGCGATTCCTCGAGTGTCATAAATGAACTGGCTTGGCAGGCAGTTTGAAGAATATCATCTTTTCAGGCGCCTGGTGATTGTGTTCTTCTTATTCATGTACATGGAAGTCACGCGGGAATCCTTCAGCTATGCCTACTTTGCAGCTGAACGCGGCATGTCAGCTGGTGATACGGTACTAGTTCTGGGTTCGCTTCAAACGCTCATGACATTGCTCATGGGCTACGCATTCAAAATTTATTCAACTTCAAGAAATAAGGAGTAGGCATCATGCTACCGAATCCATGGATGATCCTGGCCGCAGCGGTATTCCTTCTCGTTTCTCACGCATGGGCTTTCAAAGAAGGCGAAAAATATAAATCCAACGAGATCAAAGCCGGGCAACTGGAAGCAACACGCAAAGCAGTTGAGTTGGCAGATAAACAAATAGTTGCTGATAACAAACTGGCCGTGCAAGAAATTCAGGTTCAAGAAAAAATCAAGATTGAATACCGTTACATAAGGGAAAAAGCAAATGAAAACATCGATAAAAATTCCGGTTATGCTGATTGCAGTCTGGATGATGACGGCCTGCGCCTCTTCAATTCCAATCCAGGCACCAAAGCGAATGGCACCGGAAAGCCTCCTGACTGAGTGTTCGGATCAAGTTGTTGCGCCGAACGGCAAATTATCAACAATTCTCAGAACCAGCATCGAGCGCTCTGAGCAATATCATGAATGCAAGTCCAGGCATAAAGCATTGATTGACTGGGCCCGCAATGATGGAATGGAACAATCGAAATGAAAATAAGCAAAGTAAATTTTAGAACCGGCAATTATAAATACCAGCTGACGGAGCGCGTGTTTGTACAAACTTCAATCAGATTGGATGAGGACATTGTTACCGAGTATGTGTCCCTGCTCAAAAATGGATTGATGATTCTGGAAAAAGGATATGCCTGGAACGGTCCAAACTTTCCGGCCGTGCATACCGAGCGGAGCATTATTGCTTCACTTCCGCATGATGGCGGTTATCAGCTCATCGAGCTCGGATTATTAAATATGATGTTCCGGATCAATCTGGATTGGTTGCTGGGTGAACTGATATCGCAACCGGCTGAAGGTAAGTCAATAAAAATATTATTGCTCAATAATTGGCGCAAGATTCGCGGCGGTTATTATTTTACTGTTGTAGATTTGTTTGGAGCTAGGTATGCGCATCAAGGAAATAGCTTGCCGGTCATTGGGGAAAAGGCATGCCGGATTTAAGTGGACAGGAAGGCGAACTTAAATTTAAATTGAAGATAACAAGAGCTGCCACCGGAAGGGTGGAATCTTACGACATGGTTGGCAAGCTTGGTGAAAATTTAGGAGAACAGCATGGCAGTGACACACAGCACAGCGGCACGCAACGCAGCGACGGATGCAGTGACAGCTCTGATAGGAGCGTCCGGTAATTTAAAATTGAGATTGGCCGGTAATATCGGCGCGCCCGGTTCGGTGGTAGCTACATGTCCACTATCCGCTGATGCGTTTGGCGATTCATCTAATGGAACTGCTACGGCGAATGCTATCAGTTCAGATACGAATGCAGCGGGCAATGCATCACCGGTAGCCAATGCAACGCTTGAAACTGCGGTCGGTACCGTAGTTATTCATTGCGCAGTCGGCGCATCCGGATCGGATATCAATATGACGGGTGGCTTAACGATTGCAGCAGGGGACACGGTTGAAGTATCCAGCCTTACCTATACCGCTTTGACCGCATAAAGGTTCTGGCGTGGCAATAACTGAACTCACAGCGCAGCGCAATACCGTTGGCGCTGGTCAGTTAACAACTGTCACATTCAACTATCCGAATACTCCGACACCAGGCAATTTACTCGTTGCCGGATTTGCATGGAGAGGAGATGTAACAGTAACCGGCGTGCCGTCGGGCTGGAATCTCGCTGCAAGTACAGGCAATGGTACCAATATTGATGGTGCCATCTATTACAAGATAGCCGGATCGTCAGAGCCTACCACAGCGCAATTCACCCTATCTGGAAGTCAGAAAGCAAGCGGTACGGCCAGCGAATGGTCCGGTATTCATGCCACACCGTTGGATAAATTTAACGGCAACAATGGTGTTGCTAGCATAGTATTAAATGCCGGCGCTACCGGCACACTATCGCAAGCGGCCGAGCTTGTTATTAATCTTTTCAGCGCGCGCGATACTGTAAATTTTACAGCGTTCGGGCAAAGCCAAACAATCGTTGGTACCGCACAATCAACCGGCGGTACCACAGCATCCAGAAATACCACCGTTCTCGCTTCTCAGATTGTTAACGCAAACACATCGGTTGATTACACAGCACAAATCGATAGTGCACAAACCTGGGTTGCGGCCGTTGCGACATTTAAGCAAGCCGCCGTTACCCATACTGCCAGTGGATCACTATCCGGACAAGGTTCAAACTTATCAAGCAGCGCGATCCACAATGTCACGCATGAAGTATCAGGAGCATTTTCAGGTCAAGGGTCTGACATCGATGGCTCCGCACGCAGATTCAGGCATTTTGATGCATCCGGTAATTTGGTTGCCGGCGGAAGTAATATCAGCGGCAATGCTGCAAGGTATCGATCGCATGACTCGAATGCGGAACTGATCGGGCAAAGTTCGGAGTTAACCGGATCAGTAATTAGATACCGCTCTCACCGTGCGGATGGGGAACTGGCCGGGCAGGGTGCACAGTTAAGCGGCGATGCTGATCGATCTGACTCGGTTGCGGTTCACACTGCGGCCGGCGATCTCCTGGGCCAAGGGTCACTCATTACAGGCCACACCCGTAACGGTGAAATAGTAGCATCCGGAATTATCAACGCAACCTATCAAACGCCTTCCATGAATGCAGCGCTAGAACATTATGAAATATCTGCTTCATATGAAACGCATACAATTCAGGCCACACTATGACGATCAAAATATTTAAACAAACGGACGTCGATATAACGATCAATGTCACCGGCATCGATGTCGGTGACATAACGGACATGTCAATTGTTTTGAGAAATCAAAACGGTGATTCGTATAGTTTTACAATGGATGGTGGCGATATCACCGCTGGTGAATCAGGGATCAATTTAAGAATTGAAGACGATAAGATCACAACGCCAGGCAGTTATGAAATCATGATTACAGCAACTGAAAACGGAAATGTGCGGGGGCTGAATGCTAGTCCGGATTATGTTTTGGTGGTGTAGTTGACGCACCTACAATTTTATTATCGCTACGATTTCGCTACGTTAAAATATAAAATGTAAAATTTATGTTTTAACTTATTGATCAAATGGTGCTGTTGAGAGGAGTCGAACCTCCGACCTACTGATTACGAAAGAGATTGGATGCTATAGTTTTATAATAAATACAGAAAGTTAGATCAGGTATAAAATAATTTATGTAATATTTCATAACATTAAAATCAATAACTTATTTTATTAGTAGCTACGATTTCGCTACGTTTTTCTTAGCATGTCATGAGCGAACTCGGCTAGGTGGTCGCTTGATAAATGTGCATACCGTTTTACCATTTCTGGTGATTCCCATCCTCCCAACTCTTGCAAAATATGCTGAGGTGTTCCTCGTTGGATATGCCAACTTGCCCAAGTGTGTCGCAAATCATGCCATTTAAAATCTTCTATACCAGCTCTTTTGATTGCGTTATACCATGCCTTGGTGCTTACCTGAATTATTTTATTTCCTTCATAAGTAAATATAAATTCAGGGTGCTTGCCTATTTGTTCCTTGATAATAGTTATTGCGCGTGGTGAGAGAGGAACAGCGATAGCTTTACGTGCCTTTGCTTGGTCAGGATGGATCCATGCGCACTGACGATCAATGTCTACTTGGTTCCAACTTAGTCCTGTAACATTCGCCTGTCTTAAGCCGGTTTCCAGCGTAAATATTGCCATTGATTTCAGGTGGGGGGGGAGCTCGGATAGTAGTTTGTCAGCTTCTTCGTGAGTAAGCCAGCGCACACGTCGCTTTGGTTCCGGAAGTAATTTTATTCTTGGGTGACGATCGATCCATTCCCAGTCGATTACTGCTTTTCTGAGTATTGCGCGGATTACTGAAAGGGTTCTATTTGTGGTGGCATTGGACGCTCCTCCGGCCAATCTTTTAATTACAATTACATCAATATCATCACGAGTGATGGAGTCAATAGTGCGATTTCTAAGGAAAGTATCTGTCCACCTGAGATGGCAGACGTCGTCGTGTTGAGTGACTTTGTGCTTTGTCTCTTGAAGCCAGCGTACAACGGCATCTTCCCATTTGTATTTAGGTTTCGAGCCAAGTTTATCTTGTTGCCAGATCTCGGATTTTAATCTGTCATGGTATTCTTGGGCTTGCTTGCGGTCGATAGTCCCAGTGCTGCGAGATAGGATTCTTCCGTTGAGTTCGATTTTAATCCACCAATAAGGTGAATCTTTGCGTTTATAGAGGGGCATGTTCCAATATCGGCATTCATTTTCTTGACTTTATATTGTGCCCTTACATATTCAATCAAATCAATGTTAACGAATGTCCATTTTCTTCCGCTTCTACCAGCTGGAATTTCTCCTGACCTTGCCTTAATTTTCAGAGTCATTGGGTGTATACCCAAAAATTCAGCGGCTTGAACTGTATTTAAGAGTTTTATTTCCATATGTTCTGATTGCTCATCGCTTCCTGTGCAATAAAACCATTCGCTCACTTATCCCCGTTGTCCTGCAGTTTTTTACTTTCGTGTAATTCGCACATGCATTTATAGTCCTTGTTGCAAGCTTTAAATTCACTATACAATTCTACCGATTCCGATGATTTATCCACAACCAATGTGGTAGAAGCAACCAGCATTACTCCTGTAATTACACCTAGAACAAAGGCAAGCATTATCCGGCTCATGTCAGCAATCCTCATTATCAAAAATAATCACTATCGCAGCTATAAAAATAATTGCCAGTAGAATGGTCAAAATTGCTTCTATCATTTATTGATCTAACTTTTATCAAAATGGGATATCATCATCCATATCATCGAAGCTGCTGTTAACCCCGCTGCCTGCGCTAGCTTTCTGTTGGGTGGGTTTGGTTTGTGATCCGGATTCCGCAGCGTCCTCGGCCGCTCTGGTACCCAACATTTGCATTTCATCCGCAATAATCTGTGTGGTGTAGCGTTCAACGTTTTGCTTATCAGTCCACTTCCTGGTTTCAAGTCGGCCTTCGATGTAAACTGATCGGCCTTTCTTCAAATATTCCCCGGCGATTTCAGCGAGCTTGCGGTACATAACCACGCGATGCCATTCCGTCTTGCTCTGCTTCTCGCCGTTCTTATCTTTCCAAGTGTCGGTGGTGGCCAGAGAGAGTGTGGTTACGGCGTCTCCGTTGGACATGTATCTTGTGGATGGATCTTGACCTAAATTGCCTATTAAAATAACTTTGTTAACTGATGGCATTTGAGATATCCCTATTTGATAAACTTCCTGCGCCATGAATGCCTTTCTGTCCAGGTCGAAGATTAAGCAAAGATTCATTGCTTATTCTTTTTTTTCGGCTCATGTCTATAGTGTTTGCCTGTTGAGAGCCAATCATCAAATGATTTGGATTAACGCATGATGGATTATCACATGCGTGTAAGACATTGAGGCCGTGAGGTATTTTTCCATAGTGTATTTCCCATGAAATTCTATGTGCTTTTGCAGGACTCATGCCTGCTTTGGTGCTTATTCTTCCATATCCCCTAATATCTTTACTTCCTGTCCATTCCCAGCATTTATTTTTCATAACTTTTACATAGTTCCAAAAGCGGCTATGTGAACTTGTTACTGGCTTTTTTAGCTTATTGGCGCAATCAATTGAGCAAAACTCTCTTGCTGTCCATTGTTTAAATGAATCTCTTTTATTTTTAATAAAATCTTGTCCGCATCGTTTACATGATTTGGTGTTCTGATTCTGTTCGTTCATAATCAAACTTCCTCCATTGCAGGTTGTTTTCTTCTGGCAGAAAATTTGATCACTTCGCTTTTCTCGGGCTTTTTCCTTTCAGGTTTCTTGAGGATGAGGCGAATGGTTTCATGAACTAATGCAACGTCATTTCCTTCCAATGGTTCTAGGAAATCAGTGAACTCATCAGCCCAGTCTCTTAATGCATATGCTTCCCTGCGCTTGGGGTCGATGTGTGAAACGTTGGCGGGTGTTGCGATGGGTGAGACTGATTTGGATTTGCGGCGTGTGGATGCAACTTTGGATTTTGATGACATGATATTTGCTCCAGTTCGTTTAATGAACTGCCGTCCCTCTGTCAAAAGGGTGGGCAGAACCGAACGGGTTGACAGACCGGTGGAGCACCGGCGAGCCTTGCGGCTCCCCGCCCAGTCTACCCATAAACTACGAGCAAACATAGGCAATAAAAAAGCCGCTCTGCTTGATGCTTGCGGCTCCTCGCCGCTCCAACACAGGCTGTCAAACCCGATCACTGATTTTGCAGTGACGGCAAAAGAATAATCCCGAACACGCGGAAATGTCAATAGTTTATTTAAAGCGGGTGGGCAAAACCGCGCACGAACCAACGAGGTATGGTTTCGTATAAATTCGGTTGCGCGATTTCGCCCATAAGAAAGATATCCAGTGCGCTGAGAAGGGTTTTCACGGGAGTGCGCACTGGATTTTGGCAACTTTCCAGCCCTCCGACTAAGTGTGAGCAGGCACTCGGGCTGGTGCGGTAATTCAAACTCATCAAAGAATGAATATGAATTAATTATTATTTTTTTATCCATGCTTCTCTGTGCGATTGCTAACATAGTTAGAATAAAAATATTTTCGAGATTAATAAATTGTTTATCTGGTTGCGGCATACTTCTTGCGATCGCCGGATTTATGTGCGTAACTATTTCCAACAGCAGGTGATTGATCCAGTAATTGTTTCAACTCTTCTTTAACTGTGATTTTCTTGCGATTAATAGCCGGGTGTGTTTCATTCGGGGCTGTTTCTATTTTCTCAATAACAGAGTGGTTATCAATGGCGGCGATTTTATTTTTTAGTACATCGATGACCAGTTTTTTCCCCGCTGCTATGGCTTCAGGTTTGATTGTGGATTCGCTGGAATCTTTTTGATTGATGTCAAAGGTTCTGAGCGCTCTACAGATTGTGTCTTCTTTGTAGCTCCGGGTATTTGCCTTGCCGTCATTGACTTGCTTAACCAGTGACATCGATGCAGGTGACATCGATTTGAAATCCAGGATGCACAGCGCCCGGTATTGTTGCATTACATAGTCCGCATCGCCGCCGTTAAGAATAGTTATGCATGCTGCCAGTTTGACTGGGGCTGATGAGTAAAACACCCTGGCTGTGCCGCAGTGGCTTATGAGTGCTTTGGCTGTGTTGTACAGGCCGGAATTCATGATTGGCCGCATCAGATCAATAGTTGCTGGTCTGGATGTATCGTAATATATCCGGGCAGCAATGTTGAGGACATCGGTTAAACGTTTATTTTCATTCAACAGGTCGGCCATGTTGCGGACAATGCCGGTATCGGTAACTTCGTAGGCATTCAGCGGCAGGCCCATGACTACAACGCTTCTGATTGTTATGCCGGATTTAACCACGGCCATCAATCGATGATGTGCGTCCCTGAGATTTCCGTTTTTATCGATACCAATGCCTTGGCTAGTGACTCGCCATTCGCCCCTGGCCATCGCGCCGGCTAAAACATCGACGTGCCAGTAGCGTATTTTCCTGTTGCCTGGGCTGGTGCTCAATAAATGCCGGGCGATATCCGGTGTGATATCGATGATGGCGGATTCTTCTTGTTGCCTGGTAAAATTCATTATGATTTATCCTTTGTTAAGTAATACGCTGCGCCCCAAATATTTGATAAGGTCAAGCAGAAGTAAATAAAATTGGATTCGAGTCCAATCATGACTCCGATGATTGCGAGCGTCAGAAATATGGCTGACCACTTTATAGGCATCATTTGCATTGTGAAACCGCAGCCTGCTGCACACGATTAAGATGTGATTCTCGATCCATCTTGTCCATCCAGCTCAATAGCGCTATAAGTGCGATAGTGACTAGAATGTGCGGTAGATATTTGCGTACCTGTCCTGGTGTGTTGGCGGTATAGTTTTTTGTGTCGTATGGGATCATGATTCCTCCGTTATCGTTGGATGCAGAATCAAATTAATTTTTTCTGCCAACTGGTCGATGTCGCCATCGTTTAAAATCAGCCGGTCACGATCCGTATCAATTTTCAGCAGCTTGTCGCTGGCGTGAGTTGGGTTGATTTCATTTGGATTGATCGGCCGGCGAATATGCCAGATCGTGCCGCCGTGGTTGCGGATGTAGTCGTATTCGTTCTGGAATCTAACATCCGTTGCCACGATGCCTTCTATGTAGGCGTTACCGGCTGCTGCGAGTTTTCTTAAATATTCTATTTTTCTGTCCGCAATTTTTACCCATACGTCGCAGTCGACATAATTCCTTCCCCATTCGGTACCGAGCGTTTGCATCAGTTGCCGTGGGGATTTGCCGCATAATTCCGGTGTCGGGTTTTCTTTAAGATTGCGGTCAGTAAAGTAATGTTTAGGTACTCTGAATCCTGCCACGAGCATATCGATCAGCGGTTCGGCAAAAGAAACGCTTCGGAATTCCTGGGTAGAGCAGAGGATTTCTGCCACCGTATCCTTGCCGCAACCTGCGGGACCGTGTAGGCCGATTAGTTTTATTGATGATTGGGTCATAATTTTTCTCATTAATACTGATCAGTCTGCTGTATTGTGCAAGCTGATCATGGCATGAATTTAATTCGCGGTTCCGAAAAAGAGCGGAACGCCGGTTGCAATTTTGATCTTGTTGATCATGTTCTTTGTGGCGTCTTCCAGAACTTTGTCGTTGCGTATTAGCTCGTACCAGAAGATCAAGCTTCCTTCTTTAACGCGGTACCGCAGCCGTGCTGTGATTTGATATGCATCGCCGTTCCAGAATACGGGTATGCCGATAGCAATTTTTTCAAACAGCTTCATTTGCGAAAGGGTTTGATTATCATCGTCCTGCACAAAGCTCATGTTGACACCGCCGTTTTGTAAGCGGATGGCGGATTTAAAGCGCATGTCTTGATTAGCCTGGAATGATGTCGCCATTTCAAGCAACTGCTGGCCGGTAGGGTATCCCTCTGCTGCGGCGATATCTTGGAGGTTTTCTTCAATGAACATGGCCATTTGCAACTGACTCAATGGCTGCTTGTTTTTTTCAATCCACCGATTCCATTCTTCTGAGAATGTGGGTTTGTACATAGCCCTATGGTCTTGCCACTGCTGTCCGTCCGGTTGTGATCCGTGATCATTGATGATGCAGGTAAATGCGACCTCGGATTTTAAGTAATCCGCTTTACAGTAGATGGTTGTCAGATCAGGAATGCTGTGCCGGTTGATGTATTCAATAAAACTATCCTGATCGTTTAATGTTGCATTTCCTTTTTTGCGATACGGCGCTGGAAGTAGATGTTCATCGTCATATGTTTCACTTTCCCATCCTGGAGGAAGAGCATAATGTTTAATATGCCCAGGGCGAGATTCAGAAACTAGATCGCATGGCTTTATAGAAGACGCAAGTTCAACAATAGCCTGTGTTTCGCTGTTTTTAATTTCCAGGTTATCCATGATTATTTGTTCACCTCGATTGTTTTTAATGGTTTTGCGGATTCTTCAACGACTGTTAGATTGAGTTTTTGTTGATGCGGATTATCCGGTGTTAAAGTGCCGTCTTCGGTTGCGAACAGCAGAGCTTCCATCGGTTCATCCGCTGGCATGTTGGCTTTGAATTTGCCGGTGATTTGCATAGCGCCGTTCTTAACTATTTTCTTGACGCTTATTTTTAGATCGATGCTGCCTGGCTTGCCGGAATCATTCACTTTTTGCACGAGTTCTGCCAGTTTGTCGCTGGCTGAGCTGATAAAGAATCCGTTGCCGATATGGTGTAACGTGTCTGTTATGGGTTTGCTCATGATTTCTCCTGTCGTATTCGGGATATTGGATCGGGATCAGGTTGCGATTTCAAAAGGTTCTACGAACCGCTTCTTTTTCTGCTGCGGTTGTGCGCCTGGTTGGGGTGGTGTGAATACCAGCATGTTTTCTTTGATGCAGCCGATCTCAATCAGGGACTTGATGATCGATGGCACTGCATAATCGGCGCCATCCTTGGTTTTATCGATACCCAGGTGCATGAAGACATCATCCAACGTGAAGATTTCTCCTCTCTGGTGCTGGATGAACTCTTCCAGGGGTTCGCGGTATGGGTCGGCTTCTAATTCGCGGTGCTGTAGAATTTGGAACACGTGCCGGGTCATATCCTCGAAAGCCTGATTGACGTGGATGAAGCGGATGCTTGAGTCCTGACTGTGGAATGCCAGTGGACCGTCATCCAGGTTGAGTATTGCGAGCGTGTTGTCCGGTAGCTGTTTGCTCAGGTCATGCTCGAATACAACCTTGTCCAGCTGATAGAACGTTTGCAGGGAAGCTATTTCTTCAACTGATAGCTTATCTTCCTGGTGATAAACGATGATTCCGGGTTTGTTCATGATTCCTCCTGCTGCTGCAAATGTAAAATCTGATCCAATCCGCCCATTGCTGGGCGGTCAAGGTTGGGTTAGTTAGCGGGTGGTTGCTCTGTCAGTATCACTGTCAGAACCGGGATAATTTCTTTGACTTCGTGGCATTCGCCGGTGAAGTCGGTTACTGCTGCAGGGATTTGCCCTTTTGCGAGTGGGTATGTTCGGCTTTGGATTGCGGCAATCGCTTCATTGCATTTGCCGGCCGTGGCATACCCTGTGATGTTCACTTCTACATTTGAGACAGCGCTGGAGTTGGTTTGTTTAATCCGTTCAACACCTGATAGGGTGTAGGTGCTGACCTTGGTGAACATGTCGTTTGATGCGTTGGCCGGATTGATTAAGAGCGAAGAAGCAAAGATCATCACGAACAGGGTGAGTAATTTCATTTTTCAGAGGTCTCCAAACAAAGTTAAAAATTTTATTGAGTGGCGGGCTGGGCTTGATACCAGCTCTGAGGATGCGACTGATACTTCACGGTGATCTCAGACCTACTGTGCGTGTCCTTCCACGCCGCCGCCTTTATCAACTTTAAATCTCGGGTCTAGTGAAATTTTGTTGATGTTTGAACATTAGCAAACGCTAATTATTATGTCAATAGCAAATGCTAATTATTTATGATAAAATTTTTTATGGATGGGGATTTGTGGAGCTGGAATGATTTGATATTGATAATTACTAGGAGGGTTTATGCTGACAAATGAAGAAATACAGAAAATTGAGCCTATCAATAAAGAAGCGGTAGAGTTTTTTTTAAAGCTTGCTGAGGATCGTTTGGCGGATTCGCTTGGCAACAGAAAGGATCTGGAGAATAAAGCTTTTATATTGTTCGCTGGTTACACTGCCTCAATATCGGCGCTGCTGGCCTTGTCAGAGCGTCTTGGCTCTCCCTTAATGGGGTTGTCGATAGGTTTATTTATTGCCGGTTTAATATGTTTGGGGTTTTGTATTAAAACTAGGCAATATGGGGTAATGGGGAGAGAGCCAAGAATATGGTTGAATGATGATGTTTATATAAAACGGCAGGATAAAAATTATACTGCCCTATTTAAAGCCTATGTTCTACACGATTATGATGATCATATTGAAATCAGCGTAAATCAAAACAGCGTAAAAGCAAAGCTCATCAATATCGCTTTATCTTTGGGTGGATTGGCAATTATTCCTTTAGCGCTTATGTTGATAATCTGATGGTTTAATGCTCTTTTCGTTGTAGCCAGTCTTTTGGGGCGCGGGTGGAGTGGATGCGGGTTGTGGCTGTTTGTCAGAGGTGGTGTTATTTAAGGTAGGATTTTTCTTGTCGTCACTCATATGCGTTCCTTTTTTATAGGTAAATTATGAATTATAGATGGGATGGTGAGAAATTAAGTTTTTTGGATATTTATTTGAGAGCTAGGATTTGCTGTCTGGACGATGCTTGGCTAGCCATTGCCAAATACTGCTTACTAGATTTCCTGAGACAACTGCGTTCACTTCTGTTAGGAGAAAAGCTAACTGCGCGCTTCCATACCGATCAAAAGTCTTTTTTAATTGTTCATGTTCTGACTCTGTCTCAAAGCCGATGGCACAAACTTGTTCGCCCGCTGACAATACGCGCCATCTTCCATTGGATATGGTTTCAACGTCATCGCGGATGTTGCGAATTGTGGCATTATTATCCTTCAGGTTCGCGTAGAATAAAGTGAGTTGATATAGTTTTTTCATGAGAATATTTGGGGTTTCTTGATTTGGAGATTGGGCATATATGTATGAAGAAACTGAAGAAGCAGTAAAAGCATGTATTAAAGCTGTTGATGACCTGGTGGCTTTTAATGAAGAAGCAAGAAGATTTCTTATGAGCAATACTAATGAAAATATTTCTCAGGGGGTTGATCTTCAATCGCCCGCAGAACCCTCTCAAACTCTGCCAACTGCTCGTTAGTCAAGCATATAAATACCAAATATTATCATTGCTCTTGATTCGTTAATACTTTATCTTTTCATGTTTTTATGATGAATTAATGTAAATGAGAATATATCGATCAATCTTAGAGCCGATTTATGAAGATCCTGTCTATGAAACTCGTATCGATGGTAACGATAAAGGGTTGATTAATTCATGGCATATTGGAAGGAAATTGGCTCAACAGGATGCTGAACTTGTGGCTGAGGTGTTGAGAGGAGAATTGCCCGCGCTTGGAGTTAAAGGCGGTATCGATAAAAAGAAAAAGCCGAAATTTAAATTTAAATATGGGTGTCTGTGGTATCTTGCTGAACTGCAAGGACTAAAAGGTATTGATTTGGATATTGATACAGACTGCGAGGTTGCTCTTGTGTGCTCCAGGACAAATATTAAAGTTATATTTACTTCAGATATGAGTAAATATTGCCCTCCAGAAGAGGATGAAAGCTAATATCGATTGTTTTAATTTCGGCAACGATATATTCTTTGATTGCTTCAGCCCACTGTTTTTCTGAGATTATGTTTGGTCTTGATAATGCGTCTCTTAATTCCATCGCCTTTTCTATTTTTCTGCCGTATGAGGTAAATGCCCATTCTTCAGACAAAATGGAGCCAATGACCAGATAATCAAGCCTCCTGGACACATTATTAACAGTTAGGCCGCCTACTTTTTCTATGATTCTTGTACATGCCGCTCTTGTGCCCAGTAAAAACTCTCCGGTAAAGCAGAACTTTTTTTCTTTGAAAAAAATTTGCTTATCAATACAGTAATCAATTGAGGTTATTTCGTTTTTGGCTGATCCTGTGTCGGAAAAATAATTTCCCAATAGCCTAGATAGCGTTTCAAGGAGATCTTCTCGTTCATCTTGCGTAATTATCCCATCACTGAGTATGTGACTTATTCGCTCGGCAATTATTGATCCGGGCCATTTTGATACTGTTTCGGGATAGTCTTTTAGCCATGCACTTAAAAAGATTATCTCCTGATCGTTTAGTTGATTGTCTGCGGTGATTCCAGTGCAAATTCCCATTAAGGTTTGGATTGCTTTTGTAAGTTGTCTGTTTTCTATGCTTTTGAGAGCTTTAATATCGATGCCTTCGTAGGCCATGGTTATCCCTTTTTACATTTGCATAGCTTGATTCTGCATCTATCTCTGATGCTAGCTACTTTGTTCTTCTGTTCGTTCAGGTTGATTATTGTTTTCGGTTGAGTGCTCTGACTTTTTTTGTTCAACAAAAGCATAAATATTCTCAATTTTAGAGGCGGAATCTTCACCTCCTTCTATTAACATTTCTATCATTCGCATGATGTTTATTTTTACAGAACCTTTGGGCTGTGATTGGAGTTTCTTTATTATTTGTTTGATATATTCATCGTCTTCAATAAAAACTTCGGACTCTGGTTTCATATCTTCACTATCAAAATATCCATCTGGCAAACCGGTTCTTGCTTCCATGTTGCGAGCGGCTGTTTCGCCAAATTTTCTGTGTCCATTTAATATTTGAGAGATGTGACTGGGATCTACGGGTTTATCAGCATCTGGACTAACTTTTTGCCTGCAGAAATTGGCTGCTCCTCCGAAGTGATCAACGACCATTCGAAGCTTTTTCATTCTTAATTTATTCATTTTGTTGTCCACAAATATATTGTGGTAAAGCAATAGCAAAATGTAAATTAGCATTAGCTATTGACATATAAATTAGCATTTGCTAATGTTTGATTTATGAATCTTAATGAATATCTAACAACTATTGAGTCAAATGCAAGTTTGGCAAAGAAACTAAGTATCTCGCCATCTCTAGTTAGCCAATGGCGAAGCGGAGTAAGACCAATTCCTTTTGAGCGTTGTCCTGAAATTGAGAAGGCGACAGCTGGTATGGTTACTCGCATCGATCTTTGTCCTAATAATTGGAAGGTTCTTTGGCCAGAACTAGCAAATAGTGACAAATGCGCATGCCAACCATGACCAAAACAATTAATCCCAAAACAACCGTATCGGCTCCGATTGATAAAAGCTTGAGCTTAAATTAATGACCACCATAAATACACGCCCGAATTAAGGACAACAGGACATGGACACAATAGATGTAATACATGAGGTTGCACACGGTTATCCGGGCGGGGTGGAAGCACTGGCGGATCGAATGCGCAAATGTGGTGACACATTACGTAAAAAGGTATTGCCGACAAATAACACTCACGAGCTGACAGTCAAGGAATTACGTTTGATTGTTGACTACTGCAATACCGACAAGATTGCCGAAGCCTTTGCCAATGATTGCGGCCTGATGTGCATTAAGAAACCCGATTTCGAGAATGTTTCGGATAAGGCATTCATGGACCTGTTTCTGGATATCCAAAAGAAGCAGGGTGAATGGGCTAGGGAAATCAGCGAATCAATGGAAAGCGGAGACATCGACTACGATGAATTCCTACGTATAAAAGATCAAGCCTATAAGTACATTGCAGCGATTCTTGAAGCCACAGGCCGATTGGGAAGCTCAATGGCGCTCAGTGAAGTAAATAAGTTTGAACGTTCAAGGCGCAAGATCGCGCAGTTAAAAAATTTTAGGGGAAAGTGATGGGCGTGAGTGCTGATGATATTCGATGGATCGCTATTCGTAAATCTAATGATGGTGTAATAGCTGCTGGTGAATCGTATCTTGAATGCTCCGATGCGGCCACCGCTGCGTCAGGTTGGAATAGGGCGCCGGGAACTGTTGCGCCTTATTTTATAACTACAGATTTATGGTTCAGTAGTCCATTGCATACGAATTTACAAGATTGATATGCATTCATATGACCTCCATGTTTATGAACGCACCGCACCACCCTGTGCATTGTTGGCTGTGCATAGTCGGAAGGGTGGATTAATACTGTGAGTAAAAAACAACCTCCCATTGACTTCAAACAAATTGCCGATGCTGCCTTGGGCAGTGCGCGTCGTTTACTGAAAGAATGGATCCCCGGTGGCGATTGGAGCGGTGATGAGTACAAACCGCGCAATCCCACGCGCGATGATAAACATCCCGGTTCTTTCGTCATCAATGCCCGCACTGGAAAGTGGATCGACAATGCCACGGCGGATTCCGGCGGGGATTTGATCAGCCTGTATGCTTACATCAAGTTCCTGGATCAAAAGCAGGCGGCGATTGATGTTGCGGCGATGGTGGGTGTTGATATTTCCAATTCCTCCGATTTTCAGTCAAACAAATCCACAAATCATTCTGCAAAACTTCAAATAGTCAGTAGCTCACCCCCAGCATTAAGAAAATCTCCCTGGCAGCCCATTATGCCGGTGCCTGATGATGCGCCGGTACCGCCGGTCGCACATTATGCGCGCGGCCGTCCTGATGTTATTTACACCTACCGCAATGAGCTTGGTTTCGTAAATGGTTACGTGTATCGCTTTACCACATCCGATGGCGGCAAGGAAACGCTTCCGGTGTGCTTTTGCGAAAACCGTGATGATGGAAAACGGGATTGGCGGTGGATGGGGTTTGATGAGCCCAGGCCGCTATATGGACTGGATTTGCTCGAGGCCAATCCGGATTTGCCAGTGTTGCTGGTCGAGGGCGAGAAATGCGCGGACGTCGGTAATGAACTGTTTCTTAAACAGCTTAAAGAGTTTGTGGTCGTCACTTGGCCAGGCGGTACCAAGGCTGTTGGCAAGATTCGATTTCTGCCGTTGGTCCATAGAAAAATCTACGCCTGGGCAGATTGTGATGCGCAGCGCAGGAAATTTACCAAAGCGGAGCGTGATGCCGGGGTCGATCCCGATAGCGTGCCGATTATGCCGGAATCCGATCAGCCTGGCATGCGCGCAATGCGTGAGATTCACAAAATATTGCAGAGCATTAATCCCGATGTAGATTTCCAGTTTGTAGATATCCCGAGACCAGGCGACAAAAAATCAGGTTGGGATTTGGCGGATGCTGTTGCAGAGGGTATGAGTGCCACTGAGCTGGTCAAGTTTGTCAGTAATGTTCGAAAGCCTTCAGTCAAGCCCAAGCCTGGGGCTGTTAACCGATCCGAGACTGGCTTGCTACTTGATCGGGATTACAAAATACGGGTATGCCTTGCCAACATCCATGACATTCTCCAGAACGATTCTCGATGGGAGGGTGTATTAGGATTCAATGAATTTTCATCGGTTACCAACAAATTAAAACTTCCGCCTTACCGCCAGGCAACGTTGGGTGAATGGTCCATGAATGACGATGTTCAGACGGCAATGTGGCTGACTCGCGAATATGGATTTGCTCCTCAACCTCCGCAGGTGGCCGAGGCCGTCGAAGCGCTGGCGCGGGCGAGTGGGTGCCATCCTGTGCGCGCTTATCTTAAATCTCTTAAGTGGGATGGTGTCGGTCGGCTTGATCACTGGATAGCCGATTTCCTCGGGGTTCCCCGATCTGCCTACACTATGCGCGTGGCACGTTGGTTTCTGATGGGCATGGTGGCGAGGGTGATGGAGCCTGGCTGCAAATTCGACTATTGCCTGGTGCTTGAGGGTGCTCAGGGTCGCAAAAAGTCTGCGATGTTTAAGGTTCTGGCCGGGGAGTGGTTTGGTGATACCGATCTGGATTTAAATAACAAGGACTCGATGATCGCCATCCAGGGCGTTTGGCTCCATGAATTCGCTGAGCTGGATTCACTCGCTCGAGCGGAGGCGACGCGTCAGAAATCATTCTTGTCGCGGTCGGTAGATCAATACCGCCCCCCTTATGGGCATAGAAATGTCACTAACCCGCGTCAGCTTGTCTTCGGGGGGACCACCAACAGTTGGGCTTGGAACAAGGATGAGACGGGAGGGCGAAGGTTCTGGCCGATTGAATGTGCTTATGAGATCAATTGCGAGGGTTTGGCAGAGGTGCGCGATCAATTATTTGCCGAAGCATTTTTCCGCTACAACCAAGGTGATCGATACTGGCCCACCTCTGAGGAGCAGCGACAGATATTCGATATCGAGCAAATTAAGCGGCACCAAACGGATGGTTATGTGGACATTCTGGATGGCTTTGTCAGGGGTAAGGTTGAGTTATTCCCGATGACGGATGCAGCGGAGTATTTGAAGATCGATCCGGCGAGGCTATCCAGGGACATTCAAACGCGGATCGGCAAGGCTTTGACTTTCCTTGGCTGTGTCCGCAAAGAGAAACGAACGAACAGTATCAGTCGATTTTGGTATCAGCCGCCGGTTACTCCAGGCGGAACTGGGGACAATTCGACTTATGTTGATGGGGGTGCCGATGGCATTCCTTTCTGAAATGTTCCATACCTCGGCTGAGGTATGGAACAAGTATGGAACCCGGAAAGGCGCATGGAGACTTGATCTTCCATACCTTCCATACCTTCCATACCTGATTGCTATACACACGTGGGCGCGTGTGTGCGTACGCGCGCGTATGCGTATGTGTATTTATTAATTTCAGTATGGAAGGTATGGAAGTATGGAAGAGTGGCTTAAATACTGGGGTACAGCTTTCCATACCTGTTCCATACCTCAACCTAGGTATGGAAGGTGGATTTTATGGATAAGGATGAGGTGCGGCGTTTATTCCCGAACTGTGTTGAGTTTTCTGGCCAGGTGCGCGATGTATTCGGGCCTGGGGTTAAGATGACTTATGCGGAGGAAGGCGGGCGATCTATCGGTAAGAAGTCTGAGTGTGATCCGGATGTGACTGTGAGCTTGAGTGAGATCGTGCTGGATTCAAGGCCGATGGGTGAAATTATCGCTGATCGTGATCTGGCCAAGGGTAAGCGCCATGCGAAGTAATGCGGTACCACATTATTTTTATGGTGATCCGGCGGATGTGGTGGAGCGATTAGAGCTGGATGACCTTGGATGCCGGGCGTGTTTGTCGCATCGCGTGGTGTTTGATCGGGTGGTGTGTGGTGATGTTAGGAATGATCGTCAGGTTGGCGTGCCGAGAGCAGGGCATCGGTGCAAGTGGTTTCGTGATCAATAGTGGAGATAATGATGGATAGGGCAAATATCTTTGAGCTTGATAAATCAACAGTAACATCCAGGCTGGCTCGTTGGGGTTCATGGAAGTTGAATAGTGGTGTTGCTCTGGGATATCCGGCGATGTCGGCATTTATGAATCTGAGTGGGCGATCATCTTCGTTGGAATATATTGCTGATGAGATTGATTCGGAATGCAGGCAAACTAACGATGCATTCGAAAGATTATACTTCTTCCCAAGGTCAGCGATTTACGTAGAGTATGCTATTGGAGTGGGCAAGAATAGGGAGGATAAAGCGCGTTTGTGTGGATGCCAGAGAACCTCTTATTACAAATATTTAGAGAGCGGTCATGTAGAAATTGCCAGAATACTAAATTTAATGTTGCATAGCGCGGACAGAAATGATATAAATCTGCTAAATGTTTCAAAAGTCCGTCTAGCCTAACCGCACAAACATAGATTTACTAGAAGCCAGCCCTTGAAAGCTGGCTTTTTTTATGCCTAAACCACGTAAATATGATGATAGAAAATCTTCGGCTCAGCGGGGTTATGGATATAAGTGGCAGAAAGCCAGGGAAGGATTTTTAAAGAATCATCCATTGTGCGTTGACCATGAATCCCGCGGCCAAGTTGTTGCCGCAACGATTGTTGATCATATTGTTCCGCATCGAGGTGACATGAAATTGTTTTGGGATAGGAATAACTGGCAATCACTCTGCAAGATATGCCATGACTCATGGAAACAAAGATTGGAGAAGTCTGGAATAGATTCCGGGTGCGACTTGACCGGGAAACCAACAGACATTAATCATCATTGGAATAGATAGCAACTGACCGGGGGCGGGTCAAATCTCTACAACTTTTTGC
>ERZ761594.102-NODE-102-length-40401-cov-10.425445_pt1 | contig 40401 bp, 55 predicted proteins | sample MGYA00511036_ERZ761594 | MGnify/ENA primary metagenome ERZ761594 (study PRJEB28899, sample SAMN03785561) | bioreactor sludge metagenome | biome: EBPR Sludge; feature: EBPR Bioreactor; material: 0.22µm filtered reactor supernatant | place: Saint Lucia: Queensland... | reverse complement strand
ACTTTCGAGTCACCCCCCCCTCCCTCTCGATGCCCTCCGGCGGCCCCTGCGATGCGGCCAGGAGCGCGGCCTCTCTCGCCGGCGTACCGGCGAGGCCGAGCTTCCTCCTCGCCTTCCAGCGCCTCCGCTGGCGCGCCTTGGCGGCCCGGCCTTTCGGTCCTGATAGGTAGGACGCGCGGGTACAGACGTCGTCGCAAAAGAGGCGCGGCCGGCCGAGCCCGCATCCGAGGACAGGCTCTCCGCAACGGCGACAGGCGGTCATGTTTCATCCTCCTCGGACATTGGCTCGAGCTCCGACGGTTGAGGTCTAGGCTCGAGGTCGATGCGATACGGCTCGCATCGAGGACAGGCGCGGGCCGATGCGCGGCCGTGGCGGTACTGGCAAGCGGGACAGACGCTCAACGCCGGCGCTCGGCCGTGCGGAGACGCCAATCGCGGCGAGAGCGGACGGCGTCGTACGCTCGAGTCCATGCGCCGAGGCGCGTCTCTCCGACGACCTCGAGTCCCTTGACGTCCGAGACCAGCCAACGGCCGTCGTCGAGCTCGACCTCGGCGAGGTCCGGCTCGATGGCTTGCGCGAGCGTCCGGTATGAGAGCGCCAAGTCGTCGGCTCCGTCGATCATGGCTTGCCTCCGTTGAAGGGATGGCGCGGGTCGACCGGCCATCCGTCGTCGCCAATGTCCCGCGAGAATCCGCGCGACTCCTCGGATTGTTTCGGCCCGTTGTGACAGGGCGCGCATAGGCTTTGGAAAGGGCCGCGCCAGAACTTGACCGGGTCGCCGTTGTGGCGCTCGACGTGGTCGACGACGGTCGCCGGTACCAAGCCGCGCCCTTCCGCCTTGCACATACGACAGGACGGCTCCTCGGCTAGCTGGCGCATTCGGATGCGATGCCATCGAGGGAGCTTGTACCAAGCGCGCCACGGCCGGTCGTTCCGGCGTTGGCGGTCGTACTGTTGACGGTTGAACCGCCGAGTCGGGTCCATTGGCGAAAGTCCGAGGCCGCGGCCCATCTTGCCGCCGTGGGTGTGCTTGCTCATGAGCCGGAGCTCCTGACCTTGTCGAGCCGTTGCCTGGCGTTCTCGACGATGTAGCTCGGCGGGATTTCCGACCATGGCTCATAGGCAGGGCTCCGCCGGCGGAACCGCTCGACGAACGCCACGGCCAGGGCAAACGCCGCCGTTTCGCCCCATGACCAGCGGAGAAAATCCTCGGCGAAAAATCGTAGCTTCGAGTCGCCGACGATTATTTCTCGATGGTCCTCGAGCGCGAGTTTCGTCCCGGCGTCGACCAGGCGGAGGCAACGGCCGCAAATCCATTTCGAGTCGACGGAGAGCGCGCGGCCGCATTGCGCGACCGGACATTTCCCGAAAATCGTCCTCGGCGCGCTCATTTCCGCCGGTCCGCGATTTTCTGCGCTTGGCTCGCCATGTAGGGGCGCGGGTTGTTCGGGCCGAACTCGAACGTCGCCAGCGCCAAGGCGGCGAGCTCGTCGCTATCGAGCGAAAATCGGCGCGAGATTTCTCCGACGGATTTTCCGGCGTCTTTTTCGCTCATCTGGCCGAGGACGCGGAGGACGCCTTTCGCCATCGCCCAGGCCTCGCCGGAGCGTCCCTCGGCGTCTTTCCGAACCTCGCCGGCTTTTTCGGCCTCGAACATGGTCCGGAGCGTGTCGCCCCGATATTCGACCGAATCCCACGTCGCCTTTTCCGACCCGTTCGGAGGATTTTCCGAGGGCGCTTTTTTCGGTCCAGACGGAGCCTTTTCGGGACCGGATTCGAGGGTCGAATCCTCCCTTAGAATCTCTTTCTCTATCTCTTTCTCTATCTCTAGGTTAACCCAATCCTGATTTTCGCTTTCGGTTTCGGGATTTACACCAGAAAAGCTCTCGGACTTTTTTGAAACATTTTGATTTCTATTTTGAAACTCGGCGCTCCGACGGTCGCCTCCTGCGCCGGATTTTCGAGGGTGATTATCAGGCCCTCGGCCGAGGCTCGGATTTCCGCCTTTCGAGCCATTTTCGCGGGCCGTTTTTCGCCGCTTAAAATCCCGGACCATGCGGCGCGAATAAATCGTGCTCGGCATTCCGGTAAATGCCTGGCGGGAGAAAACGCCGTTTTCCTCGAGCTCCGCGAGCCATGCCAGGACCTCGAGCTCCGTCGTCCTCGTCAGGCGCGCCAGGATGGCCGGAGAGGGCGGTTTCCCGCCGACCAGGACATAGCCCTCGGATTTCCATGCGAGCGCGAGGAGGCTCATCCAGAACCCGCGCGCGGCCATGCTACAGGCGGCGAGCTCGGCGTCCGTCTCCCATGCCTCGAAATCCCATTGCGCCCATGACAGGCGGCCGCGCTCGTCGGTTTTCCGTGTCATGCGCCGACCTCGACGCTCGAGAACATTCCGCCGTCTCCCTCGAGCCGACGCCGCATGATTTCGGCATATTCGGGATTGAGCTCGACGAGGGTTGCGTTCCTGCCGAGGCGGTCGGCGACCATGCCCGTTGTCCCGGCGCCGCCGAACGGGTCGAGGACCTCGCCGCCGGCGGGAGAGCCGGCCAGGATGCAGGGCTCGACCAGGGCCGGAGGGAAGGGCGCGAAATGGGCGCCGCCGAACGGTTCCGACGTGATAGGCCAAACGGAGCGGCGGTTACGCATCCCGTTCCCCTTGCGCCGCGCGAGACCGCCGTTCCCGTTCGTTGAGACCTGGTCGCCGTGTAGAGCGCCGCCTCGGACGCGACCGCACGTCTCCGGCTCCTGAATCGCCTCGAAATCGAAATAGTATCGCGGGCGCTTAGACAGGAGGAAAAGGTACTCATGGGCGCGGACGCATCGGTCCTTAGCGGGCTCCGGCATAGGGTTGTTTTTCGCCCATATGACGTCCTGACGGAGGAACCAGCCGTCGGCCTGTAGAGCGAACGCCACGCGCCAGGGAATGCCGAGGAGTTGCTTGTCGGCCAGGCCGTGCGAGGGAGCCCCGCGCGTCGATTGAGCGTCGCCGTAGCCCCATCGAGGCTCATTCTTGCCGCCTGGTCCGGAGCCGCCTTTCGCCGGCGAGCGAGCATAGGAATCGCCGATATTGAGCCAAACGGTCCCGTCGTCGCGAAGGACGCGGCGAACGTGACGGAAAACGTCGACCATGGCCTCGACGAAATCCTCCGGCGTGGCCTCGAGTCCTATCTGGTCGTCGTGACCATAATCGCGGAGACCGAAGTACGGCGGCGACGTGACGACCGTATGAAAGCGGCCTTCCTCGAGCGTCGGGAGGACTTGGCGACAGTCGCCGATTAGGATTCTGGTCGTCATCGGAAATCGTCCTCGGAATAGGCCGGCGGGACGTCAGGCGGCCCGGCTGGCGTTGTGTCGCCGGCGGGCGGCGGGAGGTCCTGGCGCGGCGGCGAGGCGGTAGGCATGGCCGCATCCGGGTCGAGGAAGTCGAACCGCGGGCCGCCGCCATAGAGATTGTCCGGCTGGACTCCTCGGATGGCGTTGCGCGGCATATCGGCCCAAAGGTCGATTTTCCCGGCCTCGCCCTCGCGGATTTTCAGGAGGAGCGCCTCGACGGTTTTCGAGGATTTCCGCTCCTCCCATAGATAACGGAGGTCGGCCTTTTTCGGCTCGGTTTCCCGTTGTGCATAGTAGGCGTCGCGATACACGCCGATGACGCCGTCGGCGTTCTCCTCCCATGCGCCGGAGTCGCGAAGGTCCGAGAGTTGCGGCCGCTTGTCGTCGCGGCTCTCGACCTGGCGATTCAGTTGGAGGAGGACGACCAGCGGGACGCCGAGCTCGTCGGCCAGGTCCTTAACCCCGATGGCGACCTCGGTTTGCGCCTCCGTACGGCCGCGGCGCGCGTCCTCGACCCGGATAAGGCCGCCATGGTCGATTGAGACGCCGCCGAGGGCGATGCCCTGGCGCTCCCATGCCGCCGCCTGACGCCGGATGAGGCTCCGGAGCGTGAGGAGCGTCATGCCGGTTCGCTTCACCATCCGGAGCGTCTCGAGGCCGCGAATCTCGGCGGCGGCCGCATACAGGACGTTCCGCTCGGCGACCGTCAGGCTCCGCTTCCGGATTTTGGAATAGGACGGCGCCTCTCGAGGCGAGAGCTCGAACGCGAGGTCCGAGATATGCCGGCGCATCATCTGCGGGACGGTCATTTCGCCGTTGAGCTCAATCCAGCCGAGCGGCCGGCCGTCCGGGTGGCGGCCGTGGCGAGAGACGTGAAGCGCCATCGTCGAGGCGAGCGCCGATTTCCCCATCGAGGGACGTCCGGCCAGAATCCAGACCTCGCCAGGCTGGAAACCGCCGGTCTCCTGGTCGATAGGGCCGAGGCCGGTTTGAACGCCATGCGAGACGGCCGGGTTCTCGAGCTCCTCGAGGACGCGCCGGACCGCCTCGTCGGCCGTGACGAGCGCCGTCGTCCGGGTCGTCATCTGGATTCCGAGGAGGCTCCGCTCGGCGACGTCGACGAGGTCCATAGCCGAGACGCTCGAGTCGTGTCTGGCGCGGCGGAGTAGCTCGCCGGCGGCCTCGATGATCTGGCGGCGTTGCGAGGTCTCGCGGACCGTCGCGGCATAGTCGACGACATAGGCCGTCGGCGGAGCCCGGTCGACCAGGTCGGCCAGATAGCGGACCCCGCCGAGGCTCCCGAACGCCGGGTCCTCGCGGAAACGGTCCATGAGGAGGTTCGGCTCGGCCAGGACGCCGGCGCCGATCTTCTCGAGGATGGCCGAGAACAGGCGGCCATGAAACGGCTCGGCGAAGTCGAGCGCCGTCACCATGCCGTCGATATCGGCGGCGACGGCGTTGTCGAACATGAGCGCGCCGAGGACGGCTTGCTCGGCCTCGAGGTTGGCCGGGACATGGTCGTCTCTCTCTCGAGGGTCGCCGCCGGCCGGGAGGTTGTCGTCGTCGCCGGAGAACGTCATGCGGCGTCCTCGAACTTGTCGACCTGGTTCCCCCATGCGTCGAACCCGTCGGCGCGGGAGCGCGCGAACATTTCGAGCCGCGGGCCGTCGGCGTACGCGATAATCCGCTCCCGCGTGACGTCAGGCTTTCGGGAGTGCTCTCGGACCGGCCCGAGGATGGCTTGCCGGACGGCGCGGGAGAGGCGCTTAGGCGAGCCCCGGCGGCCGAGGAGGCAAATCTCGACGTTCGAGCGGGTCGTATAGCCGCCGCCGAAATGGAGGTCGTTGACGTGGTCGTAGAACAGGCCGCCGGCTCCGCGTCGGAGTTTCATCCATGCAAAGGCGATGGTCGAATAGCGGAAGCCCCATGCGGCCAGGACGTCAAACGAGAGCTCGAGGAACGGCCCCGTCGTCCACAGGAAAAGGTGACAGTCGCGCGCCAGGACGTCGCGGACCGGGAGCGCCTTAATCGCGGCGAGGTCCATAGTCGGATAATGCGCGCCGGCGGACCGGGCGCCGTCAGTGGCGACGGCCGTCCGCGCCTTGAAGCGCCAGGGCGGGTCGGCCAAAACGACCTGATAGCGGCCCGCGTTTTCCATCGAGCGAAGGTCGGGAACGTCAGACACAGGCGAGCGCCTCCGAAAATGGGAACTTGTCGACCGTCAGGAACTTGCGGCGGTATTCGCCTCGAGAGGTCCAGCCCGGCGGCATGAGTTGGACACAGGTCGGGACGGCCGCGAGCGGGAGGTACGCGACGACGCGAATATCGAGCGCGACCAGCGCGACAAGGTCACAATGCGAGGCGTCGAGGCGGGCTTGACCGTTCCTGCCGCGACGACGAGGCGACCAGACGTAACCATTTCTCGGCGCCCGGTCCGATGCGGACAGGTTGCGCGGGAAAGCCGTCGCCTTGACCTGAATCCGAACGAGGCGACCGGCGACGTCGACGACGACGTCATAAGGGAGGCCCTGGTCGGAGAGAAAGGCGCGGTGGCCCTCGAGAATGAGGTCGGCGCAAACCAGGTGCTCGGCCGCCTTCCCGAGGTCGAGAGCCGAATGCGGGTCGGCGGCCAGCTTGGCGAGAACCGTCAACGGGTCGCCCTCCGGAGCGAGCGCGCGAGCTCGTTCGCCGTCGATTTCGGGAGCGCGGCCAGGTTCGGCCCGCAATGGGCGCAATAGTTTCGGAGGATGGATTTCTCGTCTCCTCCGACGGCGCGGCCGCCGCAAAACTGTTGGTCGGCGCAATCGTCCGGCGTGATGCCGACCGGCGCCTTGCATTGGCCGGCCTCGAGGTCCGCCATGATCGGCCCCGAACGGGTCGCCTGGTGACGAGCGAAGGCCGTCGGCGTGTACGTCGGCGGGACCGGGACCGGCGATGGCGGGAGCGATTGCAGCGGAGGGACGATGGCCGCCGGTTTCGGCCGAGGCTGGACGCGCGGCGGTTTCGGCTTCGCCTCCCTCGAGCGGCCGTCGGACTTGACGACGCCGGGCTTAGACCAGCCGCGGCGCGCGGCATGGCCGATGACCGCGTTTCGCGTCAGGTCGAGCCCCGGATGCTTACGGTTGAACGCCCTGGCGACCATCGAGCATGACAGGCCGTCGGTAATAAAGAGCTCTTTCATGTCCGCGATTTGCTCGTCGGTGAACTTAGACAAGGCGGTCTCCTCCCCCATGGACTCGACGGTCCCAGGTGGCTTGATATTCGGGCGCGTGGTACCGGATGCCGAGAAGCCAGACGCCGAACGCGTCCGCCTCGTCCTGTCCCTCGTCGCCTGGCGATAGGTCGATGCCGGCCCGGCGAGCGGCGAGGACCATGTCGCCCTTTTCCGCGCGGCCGTGGCCGGTGAGCTCTTTCTTGACCGTCTGCAAATGCGCCTCGCGACAGACGACGCCGCGGCCAGCCTCGACCATGTCGTGACAGACGAGCTCGACGACGCCGGCGAGGCTTTGGAGCTTGCGGGTCGTCATGAGGTTGGTCGACTCGGCCCATTTCCGCTTTACCGGGTCCCATCGCGGCTTAGGCAGGATGGGCGCCTCGAATATGACGACCAGGTCCCGGCCTTCCGCGGCCGCGATGGACTCGAGTCGAACGACGAGCGGCGAGAGCCAATCCCGGAACGCGGCCAGGAAGGCGCCGACGTCGTCGCCGGTCGAGGGAAGGCGGAGGGCGCCGACGACGGGGAGTGTCTCCCCGCCGCCATGCGCGAACCCCGTCGACGTTGCGAGGTCCAGGCCGAGAATCATCCCCTCGGCTCCGGCGCTTGCAGCAACCAGGACTCGATTTCCTCGGCCCGGTCGAGAAGCGCCGCCATCCGGAGGCCGCCGTCGTTATGAGCGGCGGCCGGGAGAGGCGCGACCATCGTCGAGTTGACCGCTTGCGCGAACGACTCGAGACGGATGCGCTCTCCGCGCGTCAGTTGGTCGGCGAGGTTCAATGGAAGTCCTCCGCCTTGTCGGATTCGATGGGCTTTTCGCCGGGAATCTCGCTCCCGTCATCCTCGTCCTCGACGACCTCCTCCTCGGCCGACGGCCGGCCCTGCTGACGAGCGAGCTCCTCCGGAGAGGCCTCGAAATCGTCACCCTCGGCGGCGGCCGTGACCTCCTCCGGCTTGGCGTCCTCGACGTCGGAGAGGAGCGCGTCAGGCTCGCCGGTGTCGACGTACGCCGGCTCGTCACCCTGCGCCGGCTCTTTCAGGACGCGCCGCTTGTCGCCAAAAACGGCGACGACCGTGTCGGCCGCGTCGAACCGTTCGCGCGATTCGTCGGAGACGATGGTCTTACGGTTGGCGTCCTCGAGCTCGATGCCCTCCTCAAAGTTGGCCTCGCGGAGGATGAGCGTCGTGCCGTTGGCCGGGACCTCGGCCGGCTTCGACTCCGGCGCCGGCGTGTCGGCCAGGGCGGGAGCGGGAGCGGTCGAGCCCGGCGCCGCCGGCTTGAACGCCGCCGACGTCAGGGTCCCGGCGCGCATAAGCGCCTCCTGGCCGGCGTCCCATCCCTCGAGGTAGGATTGCACCATGTTCGGAGGACAGCCCTCCGGAGCCGCGCGAACCTTGGCGAGGCGGCCGTCGACGTTCCCCATGGATTTCCAGCGGGCGCGCTCGCGCTCGATAGACGGGAGGCGGTCGTCGAGCTCGAGCTCGCCTTGCGCTCCGACCGGGAGGCCGAGCCATTGGCGATAGAGCCGGCGGCGCTCCTCTTTCGCGATCAGGTCGACGCGTTCGGTTTGCGCGTCCTCGAGCGCCTCGTCGAGCTCTTTCAGGACCAGGCCGTCGGCCTTCGCCAGTTGGCGAATATCCTTGAGCTTCCCCTTTTCGTCCTTAAGGCGTTGCTTCGCCTCGGCGAGCGGCCCCTCCGTATGGGCGCGGATGGCTTGAAGGTGGCGGAGGAAAACGCCCTCGTCGGGCGCGTTGTGGCCGAGGCCCGGCGCCGTCGCCTTGCCGCCGGCCGGCTTCTCCTGGTCGCCGGCGGCCGGCGTATCGAGGCCGGTCCGCTTGGCATTGGCGCTCTCGCCGACCTTCATTTCGCCTGACATGATTTTGCTCGCGTCGGCGGCGGCCAGGCGGCGCGCCTCGAGCTCGGCTTTCGACGGACGTCCGCGCTTCCGCGGACCTCCTCCGGTTACGTTCGTCGCCATGCGACAGGTCTCCTATTCAGGCGGCCGAGGAGCGCGGGCCGCCGTCGCGCTATCCCTTGCGGGAAACTGTCTGGCCGATGGCCTCGAGGCCGGCGGCGGTGATGCCTTCGCGGGTTATCCAGCCGCGGCGGTGAAGCGAGACGATGGTCCCGGAAAGGCCGCCATGGGCGGACATTCCGGGACCAGCGGCTCGCGCTTAGGCGGCGACAGGAGGTCGAGCGGGACCTTGAACAGGTCGGCGATGAAGCGGCGCGCGCTCATCTGGCCGCGCTCCGACGGCGCCGGTACGTCTCGACCCGCTCCCATCCCATCGCCTCGAGGAGAGCGTCGAGCGGTTTCTTTTGCCCGGTCAGGCATTCCGAGACATGCGGTTGCGAAACGCCAGCGGCCGCCGCCAGGGCCATTTGGGAGCCGGCCTTGTCGATGGCCTTCTCGAGAGCTTCGCGGAAATGGGGCGGGGTGACAGGCTGCAAAATGGCCTCCGTTGAAGTGAGGCCGGAAGCCGTCGCATGGGGCGGCCGCTATCGTCAACCGCCATTTTTTTATTGCGTCAGATTATTTCTCGTGCGACGACCTTTTTCCAGAGGCCGCCATCGAGAACGGCCCAACGCAAACAGAGAGACCAGACATGCCTTTCCGCTCGGAAACCGCCTATCGCCTCCTCGACGCCGACCGCGACCTCGAGGCCTCGCTCATTCTTTCGGACCATCCGGACGCCGACGAGAGCGACCCGACCGTCTCAATCCTCGACCGTCATTACGGCGTCAGCATTGGCGTCCCGCTCTCCGTCCTCCGGAGCCTGGTCCTCGGCGTCGAGAAGGCGGCCGACATGCATACGACGGCGCCGCAAGTCGGCCGTCTGGTCGTCCAGCCGGTCACGCGGCCGGCTCCCGCTCCGGAGACGCCGGAGGAGCGCCAGGCCCGCGAGGACCGTCAGGAGGTCGAGCGCCTCGAGCGCAAGGCCGAGGACGACCGGCGCCATGAGGCGGCCCTTACGACCGTCACGGCCGAGGAGACGAAGGTCGCCAAGGCGTTGACTGACGCGGCCGTCGAGACCCTGGTCCTGCGTTCGGTCGAGGGTGTCTCCTGCGAGGGAGCCTGGCGCTATGTCCGCGACCATCAGAACCGGACGCAATCGGTTAAAGGCCTGGTCGCGCGGGAGCTCATGGCGGTTTCGTACTACAGCGGAGGCAAGTCCTCGGCCGACCGGACGGACCTCGGCGACCGCGTCCTCCTCGCGCTCGAGGCTATCGGCCGCATCGACCGCGACGGCGAGCTCGTCGCGGGATGGTCGAAATGAGCGCCGGCCGGAGCCATACGGTCGCTTTCATCGTCACGCGCCGGGACCGCCTCGGACGGAAATACGACGAACGAGAGCTCGTCGACTCCGACCATCCGGCGGCGAATGAGGACGACCCGACAGTCTTCGTCATTGACCGCGAGAGCGGCGCGCAAGTCGGAGTCCCGCTCTCCCTCTTTCGCATGATGGCGAAGGCCGTCGACCATCAAGCCGAGCGGCATTCGTGACCGGGCGCGTCCTCGTCGCCATGGAAGCCAGCGGCCGGACGCGCGACGCGCTCCGCCGCCTCGGCGTCGACGCGGTCTCGGCCGACGTCCTGCCGACGAGGCGGCCGGGTCCGCACATTCAAGGCGACGTTTTCGATATCCTCGAGCGTGACCCGGAGACCGGCCAGCCTTGGGCCGCCATGCTCGCGCATCCGACTTGCACCTATCACGTTGTCAGCGCGGCTTGGGCGTTCGAGGACCCGGATTTCGACCGCTATCCCGGCGTCGGATATCATCAGCGGGTCGCGGAGACGACGCTCGTCGGCGCCGAGCGGCGCGCGGCTCGCGAGGCGGCCGAGGTCGTCCTCGAGCGCATCCGACTTGCACCTATCGCCTATAAGCTCGTCGAGAACCCGCGGACGACCATCCCGACCCGGCTCCCGTCATTCGGTCGGCCGAGCGACGTCCTCAATCCGTTCGAGTTTGGCGACGACGCCAGCAAGGCAACCTGTGTCTGGTCGTTCGACCGGGACGGCGCGAAGCTCCCGCTCGTCATCGAGCGCGACCCGGACCAGTACGTCCGGCCGCGGATGGTGTGTCAGGAGTGCCGGACGACCTACTCCTATCGCTCGCGCGCCGTCGCTGGCGCCGGGTGCATCTGCGGCGCCGAGGCCGCCCGCATCCTCCCGCGATGGGGAAACCAGACCGACTCCGGCCAGAACCGGCTTTCGCCCTCGTCCGACCGATGGTCCGAGCGGTCGGAGACCTATCCCGGAATCGCCGAGGCGCTGGCCGCGGCCATCATCGGAGGCATGACATGACCGATTCCGTCCGTTGGACCGCTCGCCGCAAGGCCGAGGTCCTGGCCGAACTGGCGAAAGCCGAGACCGTCGAGGAGGCGCGCGCCATCATGGCCCGCGTCGGCCTCGACGAGGCGGAGCTCCTCGAGTGGCGCGACCGCATGGCGGCCGCCGGCGAGAGCGGGCTCCGCGCCTATAACGTCCGCCCCGTCGGCGACCGCCTTCCCTATCCCCTGCATCCCAAGGAATCGAAATGACCCTCCGCGTCGCGCATCCCGACGGCTCCGTCGAAACCTTCCGCCATCATGAGGCCGCCTGGCGCCGCTTCCTGACGGCCTCGGCCGAGACCGGCAAGCGAGTCAGCCTCCGGACCAGGAACGGCCTCCTCGTCGTCCAGCGCGTCGCCGGCGTGGCGACGACCGTATCCGGTATCTTCCCCGGCGCCCGCGACCTCGAGGCGCTCGCCGACCAGGTCGACTATATCGGCCGCGACCTCGAGCAAGGCGTCGCCCATGCGGTCGCGAGAAAGCCGACGTTCGCGCAAGCCCTCGCGGCCCTGGTCGACGCCGGCGAGAGCGGCCGGCGCTTTCGTGGCGAGCGCGCCATCATTTCGCGCGAGCAACATGACGCCGAGGTCCTCGGCATGGTCGACGAGACGTGTGAGGTCCTCCGCGATTTCGGCGTCGAGGAGACGGCCGTCCCGGACCCTCGCCGGCGCGGGTTCTCGCTCGGCGACGGCGTCATGACGTGCGTCCTCGTCGCCGTCGCCCTCTTGGCGCTCGCCTATGGCCTGACGGCCGGATGAGCGTCGTCGTCTGCGATACGCTCCCGCCCGGCCTCCCCAAGGCGGCGAACGCGCGGCCTTGCGGGTCCTGCCGTCACCTAGACGGCCAGGCGCTCCCGTCCGGCGTCTCCTATTGCTGGCGCTTCTATATTTGGGTCGACCCGGTCCTCGTCGTCGAGGATTGCTCCGGCGCCGAACGAGCGACCGGCGGAGACCCGCCATCCCGAATCCGTTTCCGAGAGGACCAGCCGAAATGACTATCGCCAACGCCGACCAGCAAGAGCGGCTCCGGAGCTTGTGCGCCGCGTTCGGCGTCATGTACGGGATGAGCGGCGACCCTTCGCAAGTCCACATAGCCGGAATGCTTCTCGGCGACGGCCTCGCGCAAGGTCATCGCCAGGCCGAATCGTTCCTGACTCCGCCGACGGACGTCCAGCAATGAGAGCGCCGGTCCCGAACCTGACGGCCGGTCAAAAGGCTCTCCTCCGGTCGCTCTCGGACGATTGGCGGCGCAAGTCCGGCGAAGTCGACTCCGGCATGGTCGCCAGGCTGGCCGAGCTCGGCCTCCTCGACCGCAAGCGGGAGCGGCCGAACGGGCGCCTCGCGATGACGACCTATCTCCGGCGGACCGTGCAAGGCCGCCGCGCTCTCGGCCTGGCCGATAACTAGGAGTCCACATGAAACCCCTTCCCCCTCGCCTCCTCTCCGCCTTGGCGGCCGTCCGGAGCGGCCTCGAGGTCGCGGCCCGCGTCGCCCTGGTCGTCCTGGCCGTCTGCTTTGTATGGCTCGTCCTGACGACGGCCGGCCTGTTCGGCGTCCTCGCCTTCCTCGGCGTCGTCGCGGCCGCGGCGGTCCTGGCGACGGCGCCTTTCGGAAAGGGTGACGTCTCCGTCGGCTCGGCCCTCCTGGTCGGCTTCGTCCTGGCCTTCGCCCTCGTCGCCGTGGCGGTGGCGTCATGAGCGCGACCATCTGGAAAATCGAGCTCGGCGACCGCATCGTGAAGACTCACGAAATGCCGGCCGACTCCCGAATCCTCGCCGTCCAGATTCAGCACGGCGCGCCGGTCCTATGGGCCGAGGTCGACCCGTCGGCTCCGAAGGTCCTCCGCCGCTTTGAATGGGCGGCGACCGGCGGTTCGGTCCCTCGAGGCGTGTACGTCGGGACCGTCCAGCTACACGACGGCGCGCTCGTCCTTCACCTGTACGACCTCGGCGAGGTCCAGCCGTGACGCAATCCCTAACCGTTCAAGTCTCGTCTCTATGGACCGACGGTTTCGAGACCGACCCGACTCCGCTCGTTCGCGGAGGCGAGGCCGGTTTCGTCCGCGATATGTTCGACAATAGCTTGGCCGCCGGCGGGTGTATCGGCGTCCGCATTCGCGACGGCGATCAATGCGTGATCGTCAGGCCTCGAAAGGACCGGAGCGTCTCGACATGAGCCTTATCCGGGAAATCGCCATCGCGGTTCTGCCAAAGCCGCTCATCCGCCTCATCGAGCGCCGGCCGCGCGCGTGTCTGGCGTTCGCCTATGTTGGCCTGACGTCCCTCCTCGTCGCCGCCGCGATTCAGGACGGACGACCGCAAGCGTTCCTCGTCGTCGGCGTCATGCTGATATTGCTCGGCGCGGGCGGTGTACGATGAGCGAGCGCCTCCTATGGGTCGACCGGCCGGGCTTTTACCCGGACCTCGACGCGGACCGCTATTTCGACGACCCCGCGCCGGCGCCGAGCCTGACGCAATCGGTTATCAAGGTCCTGAACGAGACGAGCCCGCATCATGCGGCGCTCGAGCATCCGAGGCTCAACCCGTTCGGCCGCCGGCGGGACTCGAGTCGAGCACAGTTTCTCGGCTCGGCCGTGCATCGCCTGGCGCTCGGCAAGGGCCGCGAGGTCTCGATGATTCGTTTTCCGGACTATCGGTCGACGGCCGCTCGAGACGCGCGGGACATGGCCGTCGCCAACGGCCGAATCCCCATCCTCGAAAAGACGTACGCCGAGGCGGTCCGGATGGCCGAGGTCCTGGTCGAGCGCATCGAGGAGCGCCTCGAGGGCGCGCCGTATGAGACGGAGGTCCCGTTCTTTTGGCTCGAGGAGACGGAGGCCGGTCCCGTCTGGTGTCGCGGGATGCTCGACGTCTGGTCCGAGGACCTGGCGCTCGGCCTCGACGTTAAGACGACGGCCGGTTACGCGACGGACGAGGCGGTCGGCCGCGACATAGGGTCGAACGGTTACGACGTGCAGGACTCCTGGTACCGCCGAGGCGTCGCCAAGGCCCGGCCGGAGCTTGAGGGCCGCGTCTCGTTCGAGTTTCTGTACGTCGAGACCAGCGAGCCGCACGGCGCCCGGCCGTTCGAGCTCGACGAGCAATCCCGCGTCTATGCCGATTTTCAGACGGAGCGGGCTCTCCGGTCCTGGTCGGCCGCGCTACACGCTCGCCGCTTCCCTTCCTATCCCCGCCGGACGGGTGTCGTCTCGACCCCGGCATACCTTCAACGCAAATGGGCGGACCTCGCCGCCTTTGGAGACGCCTAGCCTATGGCCCCGAAACCATCCCCTCGCACGTTCGAGGACGCTCCGGCGACCCGCGAGCGGTCTCCTGTCCTGGTCGGCCTGACGGGCGCCAGCGGCGGCGGAAAGACGTTCTCCGCGCTCCGCTTGGCGAGCGGTATCGTCAAGGTCGGCGGCGGCGAGATTTTCGTCGTCGATACGGACAATCGCCGGGCGCTTCACTACGCCGACCGCTTCGCCTTCCGTCACGTCCCGTTCGACCCGCCGCACGGCTCGCTCGACTATGTCGCGGCGCTCCGACATTGCGTCATGCAAGGCGCCGGCTGCATCGTCGTCGACTCCATGTCCCATGAGCACGAGGGAGTCGGCGGGATGATGGAGTTTCACGAGGCCGAGCTCGACCGGATGGCCGGCCAGGATTACGCCAAGCGCGAGCGCATGAAAATGCTCGCATGGGCGGAGCCGAAGGCGGCCAGGCGCAAGCTCCTCCTCGAAATCCAGCGACTCCAGGTCCCGGCGATTTTCTGTTTCCGCGCGAAACAGACGGCGAAGCCGGTCAAGGTCGACGGGAAAACGGAGGTCGTACAGCAAGGATTCGTCCCCATCGCCGGCGACGATTTCGTCTTTGAAATGACGATGAACGCGCTCCTGCTACCGGGCGCCGAGGGTCGGCCGACATGGGCGCCGGAGCATCCCGGCGAAAAGCTCATGACGAAACTCCCGATTCAGTTTGCCGCGCTCCGGAACTCGAGCGACCCCATCGACGAGGCCCTCGGCGAGCGCCTGGCGAAATGGGCGAACCTCGACGGCCAGTCGCCCTCTCGGCCTCCCAAGGCCGCGAAACCGGCAGAGGAGCCGTCAGAGTCGGCCGAGGAGCGCCAGGACGAGCCTCCGGCGGCCGACGAGCCCCCGCCGCCTGACGCGGCTCCTGACGGCCCCGGCGAGGACGACGCGCCTATCGGAGACGGACCGCCGGCCGACGACGTCGAGGACCAGGACCTCTCGCACCTTTCGCCGGCGGAGAAGGCCGAGCTCGAGGCCGCGGAGAAGCGCCAGGCCGAGCGGATGAAGCCGGCCGAGCCGTCGGCGCCGGGCGCGGCATGGGACGCCTTCGCGGAGGTCCTGGTCGACGCCGAGGACTGGCCGACCATCCTCGCCGGATTCAAGGCGCTCGCGAACGACGAGGCGTACAAGGCCGAGCCGTACGACCAGCAAATGAATGCCCGGCGCTCGGCGTACCTCCGCCTCCGTCAGTTGAACGACGCCGGGTACAGCTTCGATTTCCTGTCCGAGCCCCATGCCTTCCGCTGCTATATCGAGGCGGAAACGGAGGTCGGCGTCCTCGAGTACAACGCCGAGGCCTTCCGCGGCTCGCCCGTCGGCCAGGCCCTCCCGTCGAACGTCTGGTCGACTTTCGAGACCGCCATCGCCAAACGTAAACAGGTCCTCGCATCCCGCGCGGCCGACCAATCCCCGGAGGATTTCCAATGATTCGCAAGGTCCTGACGATTGAAGGCGTCGACCATGAGGCCTTTAAGGTCGCCATCTGGCGCGACGACGAGGGCGGATGGCTCGAGCTCGGCCTCCTGACGTTCGCGATGGCCGACGGCCGCGACGGTGAAATCGCCGGCGGCGGCCGCCTCGAGGCCGATGCGGACGTCGTCTCGATTATGGAGGTCCTGATAGCGAGCCAAGGCGGCGACGTCGGCCTCCGCTTCACAGACGCGACCGGCGACGAGCGCCTCGAGCGCCGGTTCCTCCGCGACGCCAAGCTCTCCGGCGACGAGGGCGGCCGCAAGGTCGACCTGGTCCTCGGCGTCTATGCCGGCCGGTTCGACGCCGGCGAGGAGGTTGCGCCCTCGGCCGAGGCGACGGCCGTCGACCGTCTGGCCGCCGCGATGGCCGAGACGGCCGACCAGGAGGCGCGCGCCATCCTCGAGCGACTCCTCGGCGCGCGCTCGAGCGAGCTCCCGTTCCCGAACGCGGTCGAGGCCGTCGCCGGCGGGCTTATCGTCGCGGTCCTCCGGATGGCGGCCGCGAGCATCGAGAACCCGCGCCACATAACCGGGACGAACCTCGCCGACCTACTCCGGGAGAGCGCGGCCGAGGTCGCGTCCGACGTGGCGCGCGCGGAGCTCGAGGCCCGTTCGGCGAGGTCGTCATGAGCGAGCCCGTCGAACCGGAGCAAATCCCGTCGGACGGATGGGTCGCTCCTGACGGCCTTCGCCTCCGCTGCATCGCCGACCAGGTCCGCTATTGGATAGATTTCGACAAGCGGGACCGCGACCGGCACGGCCTGACGACAACGGCCGAGACGCATATCGTCGCGCCGCCGGCGCGCGGCCAGAAGCGGCGGACGGCCCTCGAGGTCCTCGGCCTGGCGTCGGGAGCCTCGGCCGCCGATATCGAGGCCGCCTATCGCGAGAAGGCGAAAACCGCGCATCCGGACAAGGCCGGCGGTTCGGCCGAGGCGATGGCGGAGCTCAACGCGGCCCGCTCGATGGCGCTCCGGTCCGTCAAATGACATTGACGCATCCGACTCTCGTCCGCTGCTATTTCCAGCGCGGCGAGGCCGTGCTCGAGCCTGGCGTCGTCATTCATTGCATGGCCGGACTCGACGACGTCGCCGAGGCGCTCGGCTTCCCGAACTTGAACCAGCTAGGCCAGGCGGCGAAGGCCCGCGGCGACTATCCGGTCCTCGAGGGAGTCCTCCCGGCCGGGTTCGTCGTCTAGGCCAGCGCCTCGGCGCGGAGCTTGACGCGAACGCCGGCGGCCGACCCGCGCGCACACAATGCCGCGAGAGCCGTCAGGTTTCGAGCATGAAAAAGGCGGCCCCGGCCGAAACCGGAGCCGCCTCCCCCTTCCCTCTCCGGCGCGGTCGGACGCCGGCGACGGACGAGACCTAGCCGAGGATGACTTTCAGGGTCCGCGCGGCGGCCTGGTTCACGTCGGCGCCGGCCGCGCCGGAGACGAGTTTGATATGCCGGAACGGACGGAGGATTTCGCGGTCGAGCGCGACGACCTCCGAGGCCGCAACGGCGATGGCGTAGGGAGTCCCGCTCTTGTCGGAGACCGGGCCGAAGGTGACGCCGTCGTCCGAGGCCTGAACGTACAGGCCGGCGGCGGTCCAGGCGGCCGGCATTTGCACGGCGAGGGCGGTCGCTTCGCCGAGGTCCAGCGCGGCCGAGGCGGCCTGGCCGTTGGCGATGACGGCCTCGGCGACGCCGCGAGCCTGAATCTGTTGCGAGGCCTTCGCTTTCATTCCGCCGAAACGGACGTCGCGGAGGAACTTGGTAAGGGCGTTCTCGGCCATTTTATAAACCTTTCGTGAGGACAACGGCCGCCGGGAAACCGCCCGGCCGGGTCCTGCCCTTTACCGCGCGTCAGTCCTCGCGCCAAGGCGTCAGGCGGTACCAGAACGGCCGGTTTCGCTCGGCCCTGGCCGCCGCCCATGCGTCCTCGAGGCGATGCTCCTCGTCGGCCGTGGCGACCGCGAGCTCCCGGCGGCCGTCGCACTCGAGGACGTCGAGCCCGCGTTGTCTGTACGCGACGGAGAGGTCCGCGACCTCGTCGCCCTCGGCCGTGCTAAGGGCGCATCGCTCCCTCGCTTGCGCCGGCGTCTCGAGGCGCGGCGGAGGTGGCGGAGCAACGTAGGCGGGCGCACAAGCCGGCGTCATGGTCGCGATTCCGAGCGAGCTCGCTATCAGGAAGGCGGCCAGCGACGGCCGGGTCCGTCCGGGTTTGAATCTCGAGCTCATGGGTCCTCTCCCTGACGACGACGATTTCGGCGGCGATGCGGTCCTCCGCGGCCGCGACGTTGCGGGTCCCTTCCGTCTCGAGCTCGGCGGCGACTCGGCCGTCGACGGCCGTCTCCTCGCGCGCCTCGGCCCGTTCGGCGCGGCCCTGGTACCAGCGGACCAGCGGGCCGCCGAAAACGATAGCGCCGGCGATGGCGGCCGCGACGAGGACCAGGGCGATAAGGGCGGTCCGACTCACGCCTCGTTCCTCGAGACGACGGAGCCGGTCGCATTCATGATCGGCGCCGGCGTCGGCTCGGCGTTGACGGTCGACGGCCAACGTTGCTCGACGAGGCGGTCGCGCTCAATCCAAGTTTCCGAGACCCGGTTCGATTGGTTCCCGCCGAGGACGCGGACGAGCTTCCCGTCGGCCGAGACGCCGACCGCGAAGCCGACATGACCGCCGCCGGGACGCTGGAATCGAACGACGGCGCCGAACATGATTACGGAGCGCGAGAGCTTCCGGCCGAACGCATCCCAAGCCGAGGCGCGGACGACGACGGCCGGGAGGGGCTCGGCCGAGAGAACGGCCGCGATGATGGCGGCGACGTACAGGCCGCACCACGGAACGTCGTCGTTCCGATAGGCCATGCCGAGGACCCGGTCGCCGAGGCGGCGCGCCCATCCGAGAATCGTCGCGTTCGAGGACGGCCCGGCGACCTCCCGGATTCCGAGGTACCGGCGGCCCTCGATAATCCAGACAGGGTCGAGGCCTTTCGCCGGCGCGGCCGGGATGGCCTGGCCGGTCCGCCTGGCGAGCGCGGCTTGCATGGCGGCGACCGATTTCGGGCCGATGGTCGGAGTCGCCGAGAGCCCGGCGGACCGCTTGAATGCGACCGTCGCTTGCGAGGTCAGACGGCCGAATACGCCGTCGACTCCATCGTTCCGGCGGCCGCCGCGGCCGAGGTCATATCCGAGCGAGACGAGGCCGCGTTGCCAGTCCTCGAGCGTCATTTCGGCCATCGTCAGTCGTCCCCTTTGCCGACGGTCGCCGGCGTGGCTCGAGCGCCGTCGGCGGTCGAGGCGGTTGCGGTTGGAGTGTCAGGAGCCGGCGCGCCGGTCGCCACGGTCTCCGCCATGACGCCGCCGGTCGACGGGTCGACCTCGGCCGTCGACCGGAACGAGACGCCGGCGCGAAGGGCGGCGGCCGTGGCGAGCATTTTCGTCGCTTGCTCGGCGGACGGCGCGACCAGGAAAAGCGAGACGACGAGCGAAATCAGCCAAGCCACCGGATCGACGTGGCGGTCGAGGACAATCGAAAGGACCAGGACGACGAGGAGCGTAATCGTCAGGACGAACGCGTACTCGCGCCGGGCTTTCCAGTTGGAATGAGCGAGCGGCTCCGCGGCCGCGGGATTGTCCGAGGTTGCCATAGCCGACCCTTTCGCCGGCGGAGAATGCTCGCGCCGGCGGCCGACGTCTAGCCTAGTCCTCGCCCTTCGCGTGAGACCAGGCGGCGCCGGCGCCGTGCCACGCGGCCGAGGCGAGCCGCTCGATGCCATCGAGGGCGCCGGAGAAGCCGGCCAGGATGGCGACAATACCGGCCGCGACGGCGACGGCCTTTTGCCACGTCGCGAGGTCTCGCCAGACGACGCCGGGCGTTTTTCTCACGGCTTCCGGAGCGGCCTCGACGACGGCCTCGGCGACGACGTCTTTGCCCGTCTGGTCACCGTGCTCAATGGCGATTCGCGCCTGGTCGCGCGCCTCGTTCGCCGCGAGCTCGACCTCCGCGAGGCGCGCCAGGATGCCGGCGCGTTCAAAGCTAGCCTTTCGGACGTCGGCGCGGACCTCGCCAAGGAGCTCGAACAACCGCTCGAACATGGCGTCCGTCCGCGCCTCAGAAGCGCCGAGCGCCTGGTCGACGTGCTTTCCGATTCTCTCCTCGAGACGTCGTCCCGCCTCGGCCTCGGCCGTCCGGTCGACCCGCGGTCCTCTCGCCATCGTCCGACCCCTCACGCTCGCGGCGACCGTGACGCGGCGCCGTGCCGCTGGCGCCTCCTGATACCGAACCGACCGCTCTCGCATTGAGGCCTCCGCCATGAGAACGCGCGGCGGTTGATTCCGCCTGGAGACGTCAGCCTTCCGCCTCGGCCGGCGTTTCGTCGATGGTCTCGAACTCCGCGTCCTCCGGTTCGTCGGCCGGAGGAGCCGGCGGCGGGACCTCGGCGGCGATCAAGCCATAATCGAACGGGGCCGGAGGAGCGGCCGCCGGCGCGAGGACGCCAACGCCGGGAACGACGTCGACGACGTTACGGAGCCGGAAGGCGCGGACGGTCGAGGTCGCAACCCCCATCCGAGAGGTCTCGACGTCTCGAATCAAGGTCGTTTCGTCGACGCCGACGGCCTCCGTCATGGCGACGACCTGGACCTCGAACTCGGAGACGAGCGGCGCATCCGTGACCGGGGCGCGGAGCGCCTTCCCGTCGGGTCCGACCATGGCGCCAGTTAAGCGGATGACCTGGCGGCCGAGACCGCCAGCGGCCTTATCGTGCCAGGCCTTCACCTTGACGAGATAGGTCTCGCCGTTCTCGACGACCTCATAGACGGAGTCCTCCGGGTTCTCGTCGTCGCCGACCAGGAAGCCGGCGCCGCGGAGACGGTCCGTCACGTTGAGCGGTTGGTGCATGTTCTCGTTTCCTTACGGGATGACGACGCCAGGATAGCCCCCGCCGCCTCCGGCCGGAGGAGGAGGAGGCGGAGAATAGCCGCCGCCGGTTTGGGCCGTCTGCTGGCCGCCCATCGCCACATAGCGCGCGGCCGACTCGCGGTACGTCCTGGCCGTCGCGGCGACGGAGGTCGCGACATAGGTGTTTCCGACGAGGTCGTAAAACACAGAGTACAGCGTGTTTTGCGTCAGGCCGGTGATGTTGGCCGAGGGCGCGTTGATGACGTAGCCGGACGGGAATCGAATCTCCGTCGCCGCGACCGCGATAACCGTCTGAGCCGGAGAGCCGGCCGACAACGGCGCCGCCGGCGTGAACGTCACGCCGTAGCCGACTTGCACATTCAACGGGAGCCCTCGGCCGTCGACGACCCGGCCGAGGTCGTTGACGTATCGGCCTATCCCGCGGTCGACGCCGGAACCAGGGAAGGGCGGACAGCCGATCTGGCCGGCGGCGACCTTCGTAAGCTGAATCTCCGTCGCCATCGCGACCGGGTCGACGCCGACCCCGTCCGCGGAGGCTCGAATCCAGATTACGGCGTAAGCTCCCGCGGGATTTGTGACGTCATAGAACCCTTTGCATTCTCGCATGTTGGCCGGCTCGCCGTTCGCGCCGGCCGCGAGCTCCGGGTAATAGAGCTCGCCGACATAGCTCTCCGTCACATAGGTGCCGGTCCGCGAATAGAGCGCGACGTTGACGCCGATGAAGAGCGTCCGCAAATGCGCCAGCAAGGCGCGCGCGTACAGGCGGTCGCCCTGCCTGACCTCGAGCGCATGGCGGCGGAGATAGTCGAGCGGAAGGGTTCCGGAGAAATATCCTGGCGGCCCGACGACGTCCCAAACGGACCAGTTAACCGGCGTCCCCGTCACCTTGGCAAAGGCGACGTTGCGAGCGCCGTAGTAGTTGGTTCCCGACTCCGAATAGTTGACGCCGGAGGAGACCGGGAGCGCGACGTTGCCGGGCCATGGAGTCCCCCAGGTCGTCCCATAGTCGCCTGTCTCGAAAGAGGCATTCGGGAACGCGTTGTCGCCGAGGCCGACGAGAAGGTTATCGAGCTCGTCGACGCCGGGAACGACGCCGCCCGGCCGCCGAATGGTCGGCACCGTATCGATTCCGCGCGGGCCGACCCCTATCCAGTCGACCTCGACCGTCAGGCCGGCGCCAGTGACGAGGTCGATTCGGAATAGCGAAATCGTCCCCGTCTGCCAGTCCGTACCGCCGCCGTTGAGAGCGTGCATGTCCCATTCGAGCGTGACCCATTGATTCAGCGGGAGAGCCGTCGCCGGGACGAGGGACATGCGCTTGACGTGCGCCTCCGAATAGCCGCCGCCAACGCTCGAGTTGAAGTAAACCGCGAAGTCGGGACCGGCCCCCCCGCCGAGCGCCGCCGTCCTGCGGAGACGCATCCGGACATACCGATTCAGCGCGCCGGAGAAGCTGACGGCCGGCGAGTTAAGCTGAGGGTCCTCGCCTGTCGTCGTGTGCGTAAGGATGCCGTTCGCGGCCACGGCCGAGGCATTGGTAGCCGTCCAGCCCTGCAAACCGGAGTTGAAGTCCCAAAGTAGGAGCGGCGAGAACGGCGACGGCGCGTCGGCCAGCGCGGGAACGACGACGTTCTCGACGACGACCCAAGGGGACGGCCAGCCGTCGGCGTCGCGCCAGCGCGCGCGGACCGTGTAGCTTTGGCCTGGCGCGCCGGTGTAGTCGCCGCGCGGGTTGGCGGCCGGGAGCGGTTGGCCGGCCGAGACGTACGTCGCGTCGGCTGCGCCGGTAGCCTTGCGCTCGACGACGAGCTCGGAGACGTCGCCGGCCGGTACCGCCGTCGCCGAGACCGCAATAGCTCCGTAAGACGAACCGTCCGGCGCGGCGCGGGTGACGCCTTCCGCGGTGAATAGAAGCGGCGCCGCAATGTCTCGCGTGACGAGGACGCCGTTCGCGACGGCCGCCGGAGACGTGTCGCCGTTCCGGAGGATGGTCCGGATTTCGAGGTCGACCCGGTACTCCGACAGGACGTCGGCCGGCGTCCAGCCGGCGTCAGTGATGGGCGGCGTCCTGAAATCACGCGTCGTCGCCGCCTGGCGCGGGAGCGGGAGCCAACGGTTTTTGACCTGGCCGACGTCGGCCGTCCGGCGCCAGCGCGCGACGATGCCGTCGATGAGCGCGCCGCGGACAGGGTCGACCTCGAACGCGGCGTAAACGCCTTCCGGCCGGCCGATGGTGGCGGTGATGCGCGGCGTCGGTGCTCGCGGCCGTTGCGTCACGCCGGAGACCAGCGGCGGAATCGGACCCGTCTCGGCGGCCATGATTTCCGGCGCGAGGTACTTGACCGCGCGGAGCGTCGCCGACCGAACGCCGGACCGCTCGACGTCGACGATTTCGACGTCCTCCGTAATGATGCCGACCTCGCCAAAGACGATGAGGTCGCCCTTCTCCGGCGACACGCCGACGGCTCGAGGCGCGGCGAACGACAGGTTGCGCGTCGTGCCGGCGACGTTGACGACCGGGACGCCTCGGATGACCTGGTCCGCTCGGCGAATGTCGATGGCGTACAGCTTCCCGGCTTCCATGGTGACGGGTTGCTCGAGGCGGAGGCCGGATACCGCGCCGCCGGGCGCGACAAATCTCCGGAAGTCGACGCGACAGTCGACCAGGCCGTACAGGGTCGAGGGATGGCGGACGAGGACGCGGTCGCCATAGGTCGTCGCCACGGCGTCGACGTCGGCCGTCCATTCGTGCGCCTCGACCATGAGCTCGCGCTTGGCGAGGAAGACTCGGCCCTCCCGATATGCGCGGTCGATGGGACAGGAGAAGTCGAGGCGGAGGGTCTCGAAAAGCTCGGCGTTCTCCTCCGTATAGCCGTCGGCATAGACGACAAGCTCGTCCTGGTCGTCGTTCGCGCCGTTGTTCGGAAACTCGACGATGACCGCATGAATCGGGTCCGGGAAGGCGCGGCGGTACCGATAGCCGTTGACGTTCCGGCTCGCGAAAACTTGGCGCGGGACCGGCTTCTCCCAATCGGTGACGAAACAGAGCTTCCGACCGTTCCAATACGTCGAGAATCGGCCCGCGCGGCCAAGGCGGATGAGGACGTCCTCTTGCGAGGACTCGTCCGTCACGTCGACGCCGGCCTCCCATTCCCGCGCGACGATCAGGTCATAGGCGGCGGTACAGGACGCGTCGACCTGGTCGAACCGGAGCGGCTTCGCCGCCGCCGGCCCGGTTACGAGCCAACGCGCGAGCGCGGCCTCGTTCGAGCTCGGAGCCTCGTCGTCCCAATCCGCGCCATTCCAGACCGGGACGATGGGCGTAACGGTCGCCGTGACCGGCGGGAGGTTCCCGTTGATGTCGTCGGAGCTTCGGACGCGGAGGAAGGTTACGGAGAGGGTCTCGTCGAGGATGGGCGGGAGATTTTCGATGGTCCGGAGAGCGGTCCAGGTGACGTCGTCGGTCGAGGAGTCGCGGTTGTCATTGTCCGGGTCCCATCGCCGGACTCGGACGTTGTATCGCCCCTTTGCCGGCGGGTTGAAACCGAAGGTCCGGCGGAGTGAGTCGTTCGTCTTTCCGGAAATGTAGAAATGCCCGGCCGGGAGCGCGACGCCGAGGCGGTTGACGGCCGCCGGGATAGGCGCCGCGGTCCAGGCGCCGCCGCCGACCGGCTGATACTCGATGAGGCCTTGAACCTCTTGCTGCAAAATCGCGCCGTTGTCCTTCCGGAAGTTAAGCCCGGCGCCGAGAGTGAGGTCGACCTCGATGCGGTCGGCGTTGACGGCCGACGTATGGACCTCGGCGACGGTCGCATCGCCGGCGTTGGCGCCAATGTCGAGCTCGTCCGTCAGGTTCTCTTGAACGACCCGGCCAGGGTACAGCGCCGACGTTCGAGGGCCTGGCGTGAGCTTGTGCTCGACCTCAATGTCGGCCGCCGGATAGTCGGCGAGGAGGGTCTCGCCAATCTTGATGTTCTCGAGGACGCAAGGTCCGAAATGCCAAGCGAGCGCGACGTGCAACCAGGCGTCGTCGCCGAGATTCTGCGTGTATGGCGAGGCGGCCATATCCGCGGCGACCGTGCAGCGGCCGAGGCGGAGCGGCATAGGCTCGCGCGGCCGATAGCCGTTCGAGGAGCCGTTGAGCGCGCCGCGGTTGTTCGCGTCGGCCAGGGTCTCGCTTTTCGGCTTGAACGCCGCCGCAATAGCCATCTGGCCGACGACGGAGACGGTCGCCGCGAGGGCGGTCCGGATAAAGAGGTTGTCGAGGAGCGCCGGCGTCGCCGCGCCGCCGCCGACGTAGAACGAGAGGGCGATAACCGCAATCGTCAGGACGGTTTGCAGCGCCTTGTTTCCGCCGCCGCCGCCGCCCCCGCCGCCGAGCGGCTCGACCGCTACCGTTACGACGTCGCCGCCGCGGACCTCGAAATCGAGCATCCCCTCTCGGCCGAGCTCCTCCTCGAGGTCGATGCCGGCAACAAAGACGATGACGCGCTCGAGGTCGTCGAACGCTAGGCGTCCGGAGTTGACCGCATCCGTCAGGAGCTCGGCGACGGTTCTCCCCTCGGCCGTGACCATCTTCTCGAGGCGCGGCGAGTAAGCCTCCGGCGCGATGAAAACCGGCGCGGCGTCAGACGGGAGCGGCGTCGCTTGTGTCATAGGAGCCTCGAATCCTTCTCGACCAGGAGGGGTCGTCGAGGCGGAGAATAGTCGTATCCTGCCCCGCGAGGCTATGTACGAAATCAGAGGCCGTCAGGACGAGGCCCATATGCGCCGCGCGGCCGAATATCGAGAACAGGAGAACCGCGCCAGGGCGGACCGGGACAGGCCGCCAATCGTCGAGCCGGCGCCGGATGAGAGCCTCGACCGTGTCCGGGTGCATGGCGTCGGCCGAAGTGTAGAAATCCGACCCCATGCCCGGCGACTCGAGTCCGAAGCACTCGCGCCGGAGGAAGCGGACGCATCCGCGACAGTCCCATCCCGTCGACGGGTCGTTCCCTCGAGCGAGCCAGGGAACGCCGACGAACGGCGCGGCGGCGAGGAGCGGCGTCAAAACAGGCCCGGCGTCCGCTTCCGGTTATAGTTGGCCTGACAGGCCGGCTCGGACCGGAAGTCGCGCGGGAGAAGGTTCGCCGTGACTTTCGGATTGTCGATTTCGACGTCGGAGACCGGCGCCTCCTCGATGGCGAGCTCGACGACGTCCGGCGCGGCGACGCGGACGGTCTCGATGGTGGCGATAGGCGTTCCGGTCGCCGCGCGGACGGCCTCGGCGATGCGGCCGTCCGTGTTTCCAATCTCGAGCGAGACGCCGCGCGTAACCTCCTCATTCGACGCGCCGCCGCCGGTGAAGTTGAACGGGAAATGCCGGTAAGGAAGACCCCGCGAGACCGTCCCGTCCTGGTCGCTCGAGAAGCGGAGCGGCGCGTCTAGGCCGTCGGCCTCGAGTGTGACGAGGACGGCCAGCGGCTCCGGGTGTCGCGCGAAGGCCGCGCGGACCATCGCCTCGGATACGTTTTCCATGCCTACACCTGGCGCAAGTCGAGACGGACTGTCGTCTCTCGGCTTCCGACCTTACCGCCGGAATCGGTCGGGTCGCCATCCTCCGCCCATGAGGCGACGCAAAGGTCCCCGGTATCCGGACGGACGTACCAGAACTCCTCGTGATTGGCGCGCCAGAACGTCTCGAGACGGTCGCGGTCGAGAGCATTGAGGAGCCACGAAACGGAGGCCGTCCAGCGCGACACGCCGGCGACTCGGACGGTGATTTTCGAGCCGTCGTCGGAGGAGAAGCCCTTGCGGAGCGGGACCGGCTCGATGGCGAACCCTTCGGCGAGCGGCGGAGGAAGGTCAGTCGGGAAGGCGACGAGGTCGAGGTCCGGGTTCGTGTGCGATCCCGGTTGCCAGACTGACCGCCGCTCCGACGACGGATTTAGGTCGAGAAACGGCCGCATCATCGCCAGGCGGTCGCCGTTCGACATGGCCGCCGCCTGTAGCCCGACCCTGACGCGGCCAGCGTGAGTCGCCTTGATTCGCGCATACGCTCGGCCGTACGTCGACGCGATACCTCGACGAGGTGGAAAGGTTTTCTGCGGCGCGGTCTTTGGAATGGTGATCGTGGCCAGCACGGCCGACTCGGCCATGTTGAGGATTTGAAGGAAGGTCTCCGGCGCCAAGGCCGGCCGGCTGACTCCGTATCGAAAGCCGACCTCGATTACGTCGTCGACGGCGACGACGAGCTCCGGGTCCGGCGCGGACGTCGTGAATGCGCCGGACCCGGCGCCTCCCGTTTTCGTAAGAACGAAAGCCTCCCGGCCGGGCGCGCCGAAATCTGCATCGTCGACAGCGGCCGCACCGAAGTACGCCGTAAACGAGTCGACTCCGTCGAGAAAGCTCGCGTTCCGAATCCGATTCATGGCCTAGCCTCTCTTGCGCGGGCGCGGGTCTTTCTTTGCGGCTCGGCCGAGCGCGCCGGAGCGGCCGGAGCCCTCGAGCGCCTTCTCGAACGCCGGTTGCAGCGTAACATGCGCGCCGTCGGGCGTCCGTTCAACCTCGGCCTTGGCCTTCACGCCGAGTTTGTTCTCGACGGTGATATTCAGGTCGCCGCCGAGGCCCTGGTTCGCTGCGGCCAGCTTGCCGAGGTTCGCGAGTCCGCGCATCGCTTGGGTCGAGAAAACGACGCCGTTCGACGTCGGGACGAACGGCTCCGGCCCGCGCTCTTGCGTGAGGTACTGACGGCCCCGCATGACGCCGCCGCCGCCGGCGCGGCCGCCGGCGAAGGCCGCCGCAAACGACGAAATCGCCTTGCCGGCGCCGTCGACCGCGCCAGCCGAGGCTATAGCCGCCGCCATGGTCGCGGCCGCCTGGCCGCCGCCGGCGACGATGGCCGCCGCCATGATCTGCCCCGCCGTCGCGGCTCCCGTCGTGATTCCGGTGATGATCGGAACGGCCGCGGCCGTACCCGCCGCCGGAGCGGCCGCCGTCAGGCTAGCGCCAATGGTCGCGCCGGCCGTGGCGCCGGCGGTCGTAATGGCCGTCCCCATGGTCGCCGCCGCCGTCGTATCGGTCAGGAGCTCTTGGCCGAGGTCGAACAGGGACGGGAAAAGCTCGGCCAGGGTGTCGAACAGGACGTCCGCCGCACGGCCGAGGACCTGGTCCGTCAGTTTGCCGGCGAGCTCGAGCGCCAGGTCGCCGGCGGCCGCGAGGACGTCGCCGGACTCGATTCCCTCGACCAGGGCCGACGTAAAGCCCTCGCGGAAGGCGGCGCGGGCCGAGGCGTACGTCTCCTCATAGACCTCGCGGGCCGCGCGCGCTTGCGCGTCCGGTCCGGACATGCCGCCGGAGTCGGCATACCGCCGGGCGCGGTTGCGGACCTCCTGCGCTCGAGCGATACGCGCGGCCGTCCTCTCCTCGCCGTCGAGCTCGGCCAGACGCCGGCGATGGTCCTCCTCCTCATCGGCGAGGAACCGTTGACGCTCGCGATAGCGGGCTTGTTCGAGACGGAGAAGGTCGGCCGTCGCCTCGGCCGTCGCGACGACCAGGTTTCGGCCGTTCTCCTGATAGAACCGAATCCCCTCCTCGAGCGCCTCTTGTCGCTCGAGCGCGCGGACCTGGTCGAACTCGAGGTCGGCGGCTGCAACCTCGATGGCGAGGGAGCGCCGGCGGTCGGCGATGGCGCGGCGATACCCTTCCTCGCGGCCGGCTTGAAGCTCCGCCTGACGAGACTCCGCGCGCGCCGTGGCCTCGGCCAGGTCGAGCGAGGTCGCCTGATAGTCGCGGACGAGCGCCCTAAGCTCGGCCTGGTCCTCGAGTATCCGGACCGTGTCGTAATCCTCGGCCGCGCTCGCCGCCATGATGGCGACCCGCTCCTCGAGGATGGCGCGCTCCTCCTCTTGCGCGGCCAGGCGTTCCGTCTGAATCCGGAGGAGGTCACGATTCGCGTTGGCCTCGGCGTCCGCGGCGGACGCGCCGGCGTCGGCGTACTCCTTAATCTGGCGCTCTAGGTAAACCTGGTCCTCGAGCGCCTGTACGAGGTCCTCGTTATGGCCGAGGCGGAGCGCCTCGAGGACGGCCGCGCGCTCGATCTGGTCGATTGTCGGACCGGAGCGGCCGCCGCCGCCGCCGCCGCCACTATCCGACGCCGGCGGACGGATGGTCGGAGGAAGGTTGTCCTCGAGGCTCGAGCGTTCGATTGCGACCCGCCGGCGGAAGGCGGCGCGGTACACGCGCGCCGCGTCCGTCAGAGCCTCTTGCGACTCCCGCGAAATCCGGCTCTCCGCAACGGAGTTGGCCGCTTCCTCGAGACCGGCCGGGAGAGGTTGGCGGCCATCGCCGCTCGAGCGAGGGCCGACCGCGCGGCGGCGCTCCTGTGTCCGCTCGCGGTTGACGTCACGTTGCGCGCGGATGAAGTCGTTTCGGGCGACTTCCTCGGCGAGGCGCGCCTCCTCGATGCGATGCGCCTTCGCCGCCGCGGCCGCGCGGTAATGCGCGTCAGCAAGCAAATGCGTCTGTCCTGACAGGGACGCGGCGGCCGTGGCGGCCTCGAGCTCATCCGGCGTGAGGTCGCCGGTCTCCTGACGGGCGCGGGCCGCCGCCGCCGCTTGCTCGTCCAGGGCCGCCGCGGCCGCCGAGACGCGGTTCCGCATTTCGCCGGTCGCGGCCGCGTTGCGCGCCGCGTTGGCGGCCATGAGACCGAAGGCAATCGCGACCGCCGTAACCGCGATTCCGATGGGACCGCCAAAGAAGGCAAGGGCCGCCTTCAACGCATTGACGCCGCCGGCGGCGAGCGCGGCGCGGAGACCGACGGCCTCGATGGCCGCGCGGGTGATTCCGAGGGTGACGAGACCCTTTTGCAAGTTGGCGATCAGGAGGACGACCGCCTGACCGGCCAGGACGCCGCCAATCACGGCCGCGCATACGACCGCGGCCGCGGCCAGGGTGTCGAGGTTCTCGGCGACGTAAACGATAAACTGGCCGAGCTTCTCGGACGCGCCGGTCGCCTCGTCGAGGTTGCCGATAAAGAGAATCGCCTCGTTCCGGAGGCGGGTAAACGAGTCTGCGATGGTCGGCGTCGTCCGCGCGAACTGCGCGTCGATGGCCGCGCCGCCGCGGAGGATGGCGGCGAATACGCGGTCGACCGTGAGCTTGCCCTCGGCGCCGAGCTCTTTCAGGCCGCCAATCGTCGTACCGAACTCGTCGGCGATGGCTTGCGCGAGGAGCGGCGCATTCTCGCGGAGGGACCGGAGCTCGTCGCCTTGCAGGATGCCGGAGCCGAGAGCTTGCGTCAGTTGGAGGATGCCGGCCGCTTGTTCGGACGCGGCCGCGCCGCCGGCGACGAACGAGCGGTTGACGATTTCGGTCGCCCTGGCGATTTGCTCTTGCGACGCGCCGAGCGGCCCGAGGGTCCGCGTCATCCGGGAATAGAGGGCGATAGTCGGCTCGAGCGCGGCGCGGCTATCGTTCGCCAGTTGAACGAGCTCGCGTTGAACCCGGAGAAGGTCCCCGGCCGGGACGCCGGCGGCCGCGAGTTGGTTCCCGGCGCGGGTCCAGGCGTCGGCGTACTGGCCGACCTCCCGGATGGCGGCGCCGACGGCGATGCCGGCGATGATCTGGTTTACGTTCGAGCCGAGGCGCCCCATCGAGGCGGACGCCATCTTTTCGGCTTTCGAGAACCGTTGCTCGATGCCGCGGAGGCGACGGTCGGCCAGCTTTTGAGCCCGCTCGAGGCCCTTGTCGAACCGCTTAAGGTCCGCCGACATTTCGAGGACGAGGCGTTCAATGTCGTCGGCCATGGCCTGTCCCTAGTCCCATCCGAGGGCCGCGAGGTTCGCCCTATGCTCCTCGTCGCTCGGCGGCTCGACTTTGCGTTCCGGGTCGTCCGGAGTCCATTCCTCGAGGATGGCGAAGCACTCCCAAAGGTCCATCCGGTCGACCTGGTCGGGCGTTATGCCTCGGTCGGCGAAGGTGGCGAGGATGGGCGCCCATCGGAGCTTTCCGTTCGGGAGAGGGGCGTCTCCTCCGTCCCCGCTCCCTCCGCTTTTTTTCCGAGCGGTTCGTCTTTCGACCCCATGAGGCCGAGGCCGATTATCAGGCTCGCGACTAGCGCCGAGTACGCCCATGTCTGCTTATCGCCCTCGGCGTGGGTGGCGTTCTCCGGCTCGACCAGGTCCACGGCCGGCGCGCCGTACGTCTCGACGTACTCCCGGACCAGGCGGACGGCGATTTGCGGGGTGACGAGGACCTCCTCCTCGCGGACGACGGCCTTGTGACCAGCGCGCGCGGCGCCGAGGAGGCCGAGGCGGATTGTTTCCGTGACGTCCTCATAACGCCAGGTCCCGCCCAGGAGGCGACGATAAAGCTCCAGCGGACCGCAATCGCAAATCCGCTGGAGCTCTCTCGCCTCGCCGGCGCCAATGCGGAACGGGTACTCCCCGTCCGCAAAGGGCCGTCGGAGGACAGTCGCCGTCACGCCGGCGCGTCGACGCGGACGAGCTCGCCGCTCGAGCGGAGCGTAATCGAGAACTCGACAAAGCCGCCGCGGGTACCGGAGCGCGACAGGTTCGTGATGACGAAATCGCCCTCGGTAATGTCGCCGCCGTTGGCGGCCGAGACGTTCATCGCGACCTGACACTCGCGCGCCTCGCCGGACGTGAACCAGGCCCAGAGGTCCTCATAGTCCGACGGTTGGTGACGGCCGGAGCCGGTCACGGTACCGGCCAGGGAGTCGACCGTGACCTCCTGCCAGCCGGGAGCTTCCGGGTCCTCACAGTCGATTCCGACCGACTCCGTCACGCTCGCCTCGAGGGCGAACTCGCGCTCGGCGTTGATCGAACAGGCCGCGGAAAAGACCTTGGGCGGACCAGGCGCCGTCAGGAAGCGGATTACGAGTTGAGAGCCCTTGGCCCCCTTAAGCATCGCCATTTTCAGTCCTCCGAAGTTGGCTCGACCAGGTACCGGACCGTCAGGATTGAGCGGGCCGTGAGGCCGTCGGCGTCCGTAAAATGCCGCGCGTCTCGCACGTTGGCTAGCACAACGCGGAACCGATAGCCGCCGGGAATCGGAATCTCCCGGACGAGAGCCCTCCGGAACGCGCCGACGAGGCGTGTAACCTCCGGCCGACCGCCTTTCCCGTCTGCCCTTTCGCGGCTGAAAAAGTGGAAGTCGACGAACGCCTCGGACGGGTCGTCTAGGACCTCGTCCTCGTCCTCGTCCTGGCCGACTACGGCCGGCTCGTCGCCGATGACTTGGATATTCGGGACCGTGACGTACGGATGATCGACCGCGCCCTCGCGGCCGGAGACCTCCGTCGGCGCGCTCTCCCAAACCTGAATCGGCCGGTCGGCGAACGCCGCCTCGACGGCTTCCGAGGTCCTGGCCGCCGCGATGATGGCCGCGAGGAGGGCGGTCGCCGGGTCCGTATCGGGCGCGTCACTCAACCGAAAATCTCCTTTTTCGCCTTCGTAAAGGCCCGCGTCAGGCGGCCGCGGAGCCGCTTCCGGAGCGCACGGTATGCCACGAAAAAGAAGGGTTGCGGAGCGGTTCCGGGATGGCCTTCGCGCGCGGCCGTGCCGAACTCGACCCATCGCGCATAAAACGCCTTCTCGTCGCCGGCGATGACGCGCCAGCGGGTCGCGCGGCCGGACGTATAGGAGACGGCTCGAATGCTCCGGACGAGGTCGCCTGTATCGCTCGAGCGCGCGGCGAACGAGGCGGCCAAGTCGCGGACGTCGCGCGCGTTGAGCTCAATCGCCTTCTCGATATGGCGGCGGACGGCCGGTTTCAGGCGGCCGAGTTTGAGGATGAAGCCCTTGCGGGTCGTCCGCCTAGCCATTGGCTCCGCCGGCGGAGACCGTCAGGAGGAGGAAGGCGTCCGGGTCCGGCGGGAAATCGGCGATGGTTTTGATGTTGAAATATCGGCCAGGACCGACGTCGAACGCGCGGTCGGCGTTCGTGATGGTGAGTGTCTCCGGGTCGCGACGAATGAGAATCTCGAACGTCTGCGAACCGGCGACGCGACCTTGAAAGGTCTCGGCGCCCGTCTTTGCCTCGACTCGCGCCCATCGCTCGACCAGGTCCTCCCAACCGCCAGAAGGGCGGCCGAAAGCGTCCCCGCCGGCGTCGCCGGCGTTCGAGGTCCGGCGTTGAAACCGGACTCGATGGTCGAGCGAACCGGCGGCCATGCTACGGCTTGGCGTCCGGCTTGGGAGCGGCGGCGCCGGCGGCCGGAGCCGCGGGCGCCTTGATCGGCTTGGCCGCGACCGCGCCGCTACGGAGCGCCTCCTCGGCCTCTTTCGAGCCCGGCGCCTCGATTTCCGTCGCGACCTTGGCGGCCTCGACCGCGGCGACCTGGTCGGCCGTCAGCGGGCCGACGTCGCCGGCTTTCCAGACGAGTTGACTCGACCCGGACTTTTTCGGCGACCAGCGGAAATCTTTGTCGAACTTGAACCAGCGTGACGACATGCGTCCTCTCCCTTGCTAGCGGAAATGGCGGAGCTCTTTGAACAGGAGCGACGCGCCTATCGGAACCTCGGCCATCGCGCCAACCGTGACGGCCTCCCGATTCTTGTACCAGTGACCGGCCAGGAGGAGAACGAGCTCCTCGACGCGCGACGGGAGCTTGCGCTCCGGGTCGTCGCCAGCGTCGCCGCCGTAACCGGCTTCAAACTTGATGCGGACCGGGTCCCGGACCTCCCGCGAGAACGACGGCCAGGACCAGCCGGAGGCGAACCAGAGCTCGGCGCCGTCCTCCGTCGGCCGCCATCCGTACTCGGCCGGCGCGACGATGCTCGAGACGCCGTCCTCGCCGACGTAAGCGACCTCCTCGATGGCGACGACCGGCGCGCGCGGGAGACAGACGTCGCATGTCGGCCAGGTCGACAGGGTCGCGAGGAAGGTCGTCGGCCGGAGGACTCGAGTCGTCCGCTCCTCGACGAGCTCGACGGCCGCGCGGACCTTCCGCTCGAGGACGTCCTCGTCGAACGCATGGTCGATGCGGAGCGCCTTCCTGACGGCCGCAATCGGAATCGGGAGCGCGTCGTCGACGGTGATGCGGCGGAGATTCATGCGGCGGCGCTCCTGGTCTCGGCGGAACATGACGCGCGGCGCTCAAAAACGAAAGGCCCGCCGTCGCCGGCGAGCCCTCGTCCGTCCCATCGAGCGCGCGAGGTCAGGTCTCGGCGCGTTGACCTCGACGAGGCCGACCCGTCTCGGCCGGCGCGGCGGCGCCGTCCTCGGCCGCGCGTTCCTCCGGCGTCAGGGCGTCGCGGCGAGCGGTCTCCCGGTCCTCCTCCTCGCGCTCCTCGTCCGTCAGGGCGGCCCGGCGGTCGTCCTCGGCTTTCTGGTCCTCGGCGTCCCGCTCCTCGTCGGAGAGAGCCGCACGGCGAGCCGCCTCGGCCTTCTCCTCCTCGGATTGCTCCGGCGCCTCGTCGACCGGAGTGTCGGCGGCGGGAGTCGACTCGCCGGCCAGGCGGCGCGGAGTCCGTTCGCGGCGGTCGCGCATGACGACCCCCTTTTCGGGACCGTTGGCCGCCTTGCCGCGGTTGGCCTGGCGACGCGGCTCCTGGCGCGGCTTCGTCTCGCGCTTCTCGGCGGGTTTCGTCTGGCGCTCCTCGGCCGGACGGTTGTCGGCCGCCTCGAGCGCCTTGCCGGCCGACTCGATGGCCTGGCCGAACTCGCGACGGAAGGCCGTCGCGGCTTCCGGCGTCGGGAAGGTGATTCGGACGTCGCGGTCGTTCTCGGCGCCAACGTCGAGGACCGCGCCGGCAATGTCCTCGGCGGTGATTTCATCGAGGGTGACGGCCTGGTCGAGGTCCGGGTCCTGGTCCTCCTCCTCGACCGCCTCGGCGAGGCCGTTGCGGACCAGGGACGAAATCTTGACGGCCGACGACGTCACGCGTTGGCCGCGGCGGTAGAGCTCTCCGTCATGGCGGAAAGTCTTTAGAGCAGTGGCTTGCCTCATATGCTCCTCGCAAAGGAAAGGGCCGCCGGCGATGTACCGGCGGCCCCCAACCTAACGCGCGAACGGGGCGCGCGCGAGGTTTACGCTTCCTCGAACGGTCCAGCGACGAACGCCTCCGGCCGCGAGACGACGAGCGCGAGACGCTCCTCGGCGCGGATGGTGACGAGGTTCTTGCGGAAGTTGTCCGAGTCCTCCGTCGAAATCTCGACGTTGGCTTGCTCCCGGTCGAACACTTGCGCGCCCATCCGGAAGGCCCCGACCAGGAACTCGCCCTCCGGCATGGCCGTCGTATCGACGACCGGAAGGCCCCACAAACGCGGCTGCGCCGAGTTTTGCGGGTTGGCGAAAACGTACGCGTTGTCGTCCGTTTTCGTGAGCTCGATGTCCTCCCAATCGGACGGGTGCATGACGATGCCCGTCGCCCGAAGCTCGGAAATCCGGACCTGAGTCATGGCCCGACGGAGGGTGTCGATTTTCGTGTCGCCGGCCTGGCGACGCGCGTCGTCGAAGTCCGTCGCCTGCGGCATGATGCCGAGGATGTTTTGACCCATGCCGTCGCCGAGTAGGAGTTGATTCTCCTCGACGATGGCCAGGCCGAAACGGAGACGGCCGTCGATGTACGACTCGAGTTGCGGGACGTCGTCGAGGATTTGCTTCGACGCGAGGACCCAATGCGCCAGGGTCCGGACCTGCGCCGTCTCGAGGTCGAACTTGAGGCTCGACTCCGGCTTGGCGGCGCCCTCGGCGACCATGGCGGCCGCGTTGGTGAATCCGGTTTCCTTGACGTACTCGATGCTCGAGCCCGACGTCCGGCCCGGCATGATGAGGTTGCGAATCGTCATCGTCCGGTCCTCCGGCGCGACGATGCCGGCCAGACGATGCGGGACGAGGAGGTCGCCGGCCGACCCGTTGGCGTCGTTCGTCGCCGACGTGATGGCCTTGAGGCCCATGGAGGCGCGGCCCTTCCAGGCCTGGCCGCGCTCGAGGGCCGTCGCGACCTCGTCGGATTCGGCGAAGCGTTGGCCGAGCGACTTGACCTGGCCGCCGCGGTCGTTGGCCTGGCGCGTCGCCTTTTGCTCGAGGTCGGCGAGGCGGGATTGCATGTCCGTCGCCTTCTCGACCAGCTTCGCGAGCTCGGCCTTCGTCTCGGCGGCCATCTGGCCGGTCTTTTCGACCTCGTCATTCGCCTTGGCGAGGACCTTGTCGATTTCGGCGTCGCGCTTCGCCAGGTCGTCGCCGAGACCCTTGATGGCCTTGGCGAGCTCGAGCGAGGCGTCGGCGTCGTCGTCCGGGTCGTCGGCCGCCTTGCCGGACGGCTTGCCGTCCTTACGGCGACGGATGAGGTCCTCGGCGTCGGCCGCGGACGGGAGAGCCGCGAACGCCGACAGGGCGGCCGCGGAGGCGAGGAGAGAGGTTCGGCGCATGGCGCACTCCTGGTCGGAAGCTAGGTCCGAGGCAGGATGCTCCGGACCGCCTCGAGCGCGGCTTTCAAGTCCTGGCCGCCCGAGATTCGATTTTCGGCTTGATCGCTCCCGGCCTCGCGCCGGAAAAGCTCCGCATAACCCTTCGTCACGATGAGCCGGGCTTGCGATTTCGAGAGTCCGGCCTCGCACCGGAGGAACCTCTCGAACTCCCTTACGTCGGGAAGCGTCCCCTCCGCCAGCATAAACTTGACGGCGTCGACGCGCGCGTCGTCGTTCGCCGGGAAGGTGACGAGGGAGGTTTCGACCAGGTCGAGCTTTTTCAGGGTGACGACGCGCGTCTTTTCGTCAATCGACGAGTCGCGGACGTAGTAGCCAATCGACAGGCCGGAGACGGCGCCGGCCTTCGCGCGGATATAGGCCTCCTCGGCGACTTGGACCCCCTTAAGGATGGTCCCCTCGAGGTACAGGCCGCGCTTGTCCTCGCGCATGACGTCCCAAACGCCGATAGGTTCGCTCGAGCGGTGTTGCCACAGCATCGGGAGCTTGCGCCCCTTCTGCTTAATCTCGGCAATCGACTCCTTGAACGCGCCGGCGACGACGACCTCTTTGTACGAATCCTCGACGTCGAAAACGGAGCCATAGCCCGTCATCGAGTAGCCTTCGCCGTTGTCGTTCGCTTTGACCTCGACGTCCGAGAGGCCGAAATCGCGGATTTTCAGTCGCGCGCTCATGCGGCCCGGTCCTTCTGCATTCCCTCGGCCAGCCATGACCGGAGAGCCTCTCGCGCCTTGTTGGCGTCCGACGGAGTTTGCCCGAGGTCGCGGAGACGGACAATCGAGCTTTGAACGAGGAGCTCGTCGGAGCCCTCGATGTACGGGAGGTCCTCTTTCTCGCGCGCCTCGGCCGGCTGCATGACGGCGTTTTGAATGAGGCTCGAGTACAGGGCGGCGCGGCCGGCCGAGTCGGCGCGGAGGAGGCCCTCGACGGCGTGAAGCGGGTACAGATTGGCGCGCTCCGACGGGCCGAGGAGGCGCTTGCGGATGGCTTGCTCCGTCCGGACCAGGTACGGCCGGAGATCGAGGATGAGCCAGGCGAGAATGATTTGCTCGACGCCGCTTCCCCACATGGTTTGACCCTCGGCCGCATGGCCGACGAGGATTGGCGGGACGCCGAACCAGCGACAGATTTCCTCGATATGGAAACGCCGCGTCGCCAGGAGTTGCGCCTCCTCCGGGTTGAGCGTGAGAGCCTGGTACTGCATCCCGGCCTCGAGGATCATAAGCCGGCCGGCGCGGCTCGAGCCCGCAAACTCGTCCATGATCTTTTGCAGCTTGCCGCGCTGCGGCTCTTTGAGCTCCTGGTCGACCTTTAGGAAGCCGGACGCCTGTAGCCCGCTCTTGAAAATGCTCGCCGCTTGCTCGTCGGCCGAGAGCGAGCTCGCGAACGTCTGGCGCCCGTTGCGGAGGGTCGACAGGCCGAGCGCGTCGCCAAGGCCGAACCCCTTAAGGTGAAATACCTCCTCCTCCGGGAGGGTGACGACCTTCCCGTCCGGGTCGCGCCAGACGAAAACGACCTCGCCGCCTTCCCGGCGGATGGTGACGGAATCCGGGTGCATCGTCTCGAGGGAGGCGAACTGGCGAGCGTTCGCCGGGCCGCGGAGACCGGCCTTCCTGGCGAAGAAGTTGCCGCGGAGCGCGACGCATCCGTGCGCGCCGTCCCAAAACTCCGCCGGCGTCTGGTCGGCGTTCGGCGAGACGGCGAGAATGTCGTGCAGCCAATGGCCGGAGGCCGACGACCTCGAGCCGCGCGCGCCCTTCTCATACATGCCGAGCGGGAGGGTCGAGACGGTTTGCGCTTTGCAGCGGAGGGCGGACCAGGCGGCGGAGAGTTGGAGAACCGACTCCTGCGTCGTCGGCTTCCCCGCCCATGAGCTCCCGCCATAGAAGGCCGAGAAGGCGGCGCCGTCGCGGAGGGTGAACCGCCGCCTTGCAAAATCCCAAAGGCTCATTTCACCACCACAGGACGAGAGAGGAATCCGTCTAGGCTCTTACGCTTCACCTTGCGAGCTTTGGCAAGTCCGACCGCCATCGCCGCCGCGACCAGGCCGTCAATCCGGCCCGTCGATTTCAGTTTAGTGAAAATCGTTCCGCCTGTCCCGGCCGGGTCCTCGCGGACGACGGCGCTCGCCACATTCCAGCGGAGGACCGGGTTAACCCGGAAGTGAATCCAGCCCTCGAGGATTCCGTTCTCGAGCGTCTCGATGCTCGTCGGCATCCACAGCGGATTAAGCGCCGGTTGGCCGTCCTCGTCCTCGAGCGGCTTGCCCGTCCGGCGGTCTCGCATCACGCCGCCGCGCCGGAAGCCCTGCGGGTGCTCGAGCATCTTCTCGACCAGGGCGGCGAGGCCGAGGTCCTCGAGGTCGTCCTCGAGGTCTTTGTGCCTGTATCGGTCATAAGCGTACCCGCGGACGTCGAACGTCTCGTCGAGCCATTGCAGCCGGCGCGCGACGGCCGCCGTCGAGACGACCTTGCCTGGCGTCGGGACAATCCAGCGCCGGAAGGGCTCGCCGGTCTCCGGGTCGTCCTCGAGGCCGGCCCATTTCGCATAGTTGACGCGGTCGACGGCCGAGCGGTCCCGAATCGTGTCTCGAGGCGTGAAAAAGTCGACGAAAACGTACAAGTCGTCGCCTTCCGGGAAGGCCGAGGCGACCGCCGTAAGGTCTCGAGCGAACGAAAGGTCGGTCGCGATGTACGCCTCGGCGCCCGCGAAATCCTCGATTTCGACTTCGTCAGTCTCCGCTTTCGACCAGGTCTCGCGCGCCATCCAGGCCGAATCCGCCTCCGTCCAGACGCAAAAGTTGAGGCGGAGGACGATGTTTTGCTTGCTCGGCTGCTTTCTGGCCTCGTCGACGCGCTTGCGGAGATAGTCGACGCCGATTGTCTGGCCGAGGGTCGGATTTGCTTTCGGCCAGCACGACTCGTCCTCGAGCGGGTCGTCGCCGTCGTCGAGCGCGCAAATAAAGGCAAAGTAAGTGTCGTCGAGCTCTCCGCCGGTACACACTTTCACGCCGCGCTCGTGGTACTCGTAACAGACGGACTTGAGATCATGTCCGGAGTTAGTGATTAGCCACAAAATAGGCTGATGGCGGAACTTAAAGCCCGCCTCGATCATGTCGATAACGGTCGAGTCCTTGTGCTCGTGTACCTCGTCGATGATTCCGCAAACCGGACGCGGTCCGGACTGGCCGTCCTCCGACGAAATCGGCTCGAACTTGGACCCGCTCCGCGGATGCGTCAGGCGATAAACCGGGTTGACGCCAGACGCGACGACCTCCGACGAGAGGTCCGGCGAGGCCGCGCGCATGTCGACGGCGTCCTTAAACGAAATCATCGCCTGTTTTTTCGACGACGCGGCCGCATAGACCTCGGCTCGAGCCTCGCCGTCGGCGACCATGCAATACAGGCCGACGGCCGCGCCCTCCGGCGACTTGCCGTTCCCCTTCGCCTCCTCGATGTACGCGGTCCGGAACCTCCGGACGGAGACCTCGACCTCGCCGCCGGCGCCGTCGTCGACCATGCGGCCGGTCCGGCGTTTCCAGCCGAAAACGCTTCCTGTCTTGAACTTTTGCGAGGGCTCGAGCTCGAACGGGACGACCTGGCCGTCCCGGAGGACCGTCAGGACCTCGCGACAGAACGCGAAAAAGTCCTCGGCCGCGTCCGGGTCGAACCATAGCCCGCGCTTGTGTCCGAGCTCGAGGTCGCGAAGGTGGCGCTTACAGGCTCCGCGGACGTACGGCCCGGCGACAATCCGGCCGGAGACGACCTCCTCGGCGTACCAGGTGACAGCGTCAGCCGGTCGCGCGGCGGAAGAATCGGCCCGCGCCGTCGCCTCCGCTCCGGTTTTGCGCCGCGTCCGAGTCAAGTCGAGCCCTCGAGGAAGGCGTCAAGCCGAACTCGACGCACGTTTTGACGTACTCGCCTCGCGCCTTCGCGGCGATGCTGACGAGCGGGTGATGTACCAGATTCCCGGCGGCCGTTTTCGCGACCAGGCCGGCGACGTCCGAGGCCTTGCGCCCCTCCGCCTTGGCCGCCTCGATTTCGTCGGCCCGCGCGGCCGCGAGCGCCTTCTCCGCGACCGCCCATACGCCCCAGGCCTGACAGACGGCCGCGAACGCGCCGCGGTCGATGGCCGACAGGAGCCCGACGGAGTGAAGCCGGACGCCGAGCCGGCGCCATTCCGCCTTTGCCTCCGGGAGGAGCCATTCCGGCGGAGACGGGAGCTTGTCGAGCGGCTCGAGGCGCGTCTCCTCGCCAGACAGGCCGCCGGAGACGCTCCGGAGAGCGGGTTTCGGGCGCGGTTTTGGACCTCTCGGCGCCGGCAATGGCGGACCTCCTCTCGACCAGGACGGGAGGCGGACCATACGCCGAGACCCCCCGCCTCCGAAATGGGATTCTTT